>Ga0209517_10004169_pt1 | contig 19171 bp, 12 predicted proteins | sample PeaSoiMetSII2010_FD_187695 | JGI IMG/M metagenome (GOLD analysis project Ga0209517, IMG submission 187695) | Peat soil microbial communities from Weissenstadt, Germany - SII-2010 (SPAdes) (version 2) | ecosystem: Environmental > Terrestrial > Soil > Wetlands > Peat | place: Germany...
GGCCTGGTAAAGGAATTTACTAAGCGGGCGCTCATTCGCGCCGCGGAAAGAGCCGGCCAATAGGAGACCACGATGGCGAAAACACATCACGTTCGCATCCAATTGAACGGCGTTGCGAAGGAAGCCGACGTCGATCCGAGATTGTTGCTGATCCACTTCATCCGCGACGTGACGGGACAAACCGGCACGCACCTGGGATGCGACACCACCAGTTGCGGCGCTTGCACCGTGCTGCTCGACGGACGCCCGATCAAATCCTGCACGTTTTTCGCCGTGCAGGCCGACGGCCGGCAGATACAGACTGTCGAAGGGTTGACGCACGACGGCAAGCTTCATCCCATCCAGGAAGGCTTTCATCAGGAACACGGCCTGCAGTGCGGCTTCTGCACTCCCGGCATGATGATGTCCGCTCTGGCGCTGCTTGAAAAGAATCCCAACCCTACGGAGGAAGAGATCCGTTGGGGAATTTCCGGTAACTTGTGCCGTTGCACCGGTTATCAAAACATCGTGAAAGCGATCCGGTATGCGGCCACCAAGATGCAGCAGAAGGGAGCAGCGGCATGATTTTTCCGACATCACCCGAAATCGGCGGCATGGGCCATGCGGTCAAACGCAAGGAAGACGCACGATTCATTCAGGGGAAAGGCAATTACGTCGATGACGTGCATCTGCCAGGGATGGTCTTCGGTCACGTGGTTCGCAGTCCGTACGGCCACGCGCGGCTGAAGAGCATCAACATCGAAAACGCGATGAAGGTGCCGGGGGCGCTTGCCGTGATCACCGGCGCGGATCTTGCCGCCGCGGGCCTCGCGTGGATGCCCACCCTGTTCCACGACAAGCAAATGGTGCTGGCTACGGGAAAGGTTTTGTTTCAGGCGCAGGAAGTCGCGTTTTGCGTGGCCACCGAACAGTATGCCGCGGCCGACATGGCGGAACTGGTCGAGGTGGACTACGAAGAGCTTCCGGTGCTGGTCGACCCGCACAAGGCTCTCGACCCGGGCGCTCCCATCCTGCGCGAGGATCGCGAGGAAAAGACCAATCACATTTTTCATTGGGAAGTCGGCGACCGGCAGGAGACGCAAAAGGCGATTCAGGCCGGTGCGGTAACCGCCAAGGTCGATGCGGTGTTTCAACGCTGCCATCCGGCCCCGCTTGAAACCTGCGGCTGCGTTGCCGATTTCAACCCGGTGACCGGGAAGCTGACCATCTGGTTGACCTCCCAGGCGCCGCATGCGCATCGGACGCTTTTCGCCCTGGTGGGCGGAATTCCCGAACAGAACATCCGCGTCATCTCGCCCGATATCGGCGGAGGATTCGGCAACAAGGTCCCAATCTATCCCGGCTACGTATGCGCGGTGGTCGCGTCATTGAAGCTCGGAAAGCCGGTGAAGTGGATTGAATCACGATCGGAAAATCTGCAATCGACCGGTTTCGCGCGGGACTATCACATGACCGCGGAAATCTCAGCCGATCGCGATGGAACCGTGAAAGCTCTGCGCGTCAAAACGCTGGCCGATCACGGAGCCTTCAACGCGGCGGCGCAACCCTCGAAATTTCCCGCGGGACTGTTCAGCATCTGCACCGGTTCCTACGATTTTCCAAAAGCGTTCTGCGAAGTGGATGGCGTTTATACCAACAAGGCGCCGGGCGGAATCGCCTATCGGTGCTCCTTTCGCGTCACGGAAGCCGCGTACCTGATCGAGCGTGCCATGGACGTGCTCGCCTACGACTTGAAAATGGACCCGGCCGAGCTGCGCCTGAAGAATTTCATTCCTTCAGACAAGTTCCCGTATCTCTGCCCGCTCGGCTGGACTTACGACAGTGGCGATTATCCGGCCGCGATGAATCTGGCGCTGAAGATGGCCGGATACGAGGACCTGCGCAAGGAACAGGCCGAGAAACGTAAGAAGGGCGAACTCATGGGCATCGGCATCTCGAGCTTCACCGAGATCGTCGGCGCCGGTCCCGCTCACACCTTCGATATTGTCGGCATCAAGATGTTCGACAGTTGCGAGATTCGTATTCACCCGACCGGCAAAGCGATCGCGCGCCTGGGAACCAAATCGCAAGGCCAGGGTCACGAAACGACGTTCCCGCAGATCATCGCACAGGAGTTGGGAATTCCCCAGCAGGATATCATCCTGGAGGAAGGCGATACCGATACCGCGCCGTATGGTCTGGGCACCTACGCAAGCCGCAGCACGCCGGTCGCCGGCGGCGCGACCGCGATGGCTTCCCGAAAAATTCGCGACAAGGCAAGAAAAATCGCGGCCCATCTTCTGGAAGTCAGCGAGGAAGATCTGGAATGGGAGCCCGGCAAGTTCTTCGTCAAAGGCGCGCCATCGAAAGCGAAAACCATTCAGGAGATCGCCTTCGCCGCGTACACTAACTTGCCCGACGGCATGGAAGCCGGTCTCGAAGCCGTGCATTACTACGATCCGCCCAATCTGACCTTCCCCTTTGGCACTTACATCTGCGTGGTGGACATTGACAAGGGAACCGGCGAGGTCAAGGTGCGCCGCTTCATCGCCGTCGACGATTGCGGGAACATCATCAACCCCATGATCGTCGAAGGGCAGATCCACGGGGGCCTGACGGAGGGCCTCGCGATCGCCTTCATGCAGCTCATCAGCTACGATGAAAGCGGGAACGTCCAGGGAGGCAACTTCATGGATTACCTGCTGCCCACCGCCGTCGAAACCCCCAACTGGGAAACGGGCAAGACCTGCACTCCCTCCCCGCATCATCCCATCGGCGCGAAGGGAGTTGGCGAATCGCCCAACGTCGGATCGCCCGCCGCGTTCGTCAACGCGGTGGTGGATGCTCTGTCGCACCTTGGTGTCCGCCACATCGACATGCCGATCACGCCGTGGAAGGTGTGGCAGATTCTTCAGGAAAAAGGAATTACGTAATATGGCAGTACGCATTGAAAAGACCTTCGAGGTCCCGGAGCCGATCGACAAGGTTTGGGCCTTGCTGAGCGACCCGAGAAATGTGGTCAGTTGCGTTCCCGGTGCGAAAATCACTGAGGCCGTCGATGACCGCACCTTCAAAGGCGCCATCAGCGTCAAAGTCGGGCCGAGCTTGACCGAATTCAAGGGCGAAGTGAAAATCGTCCAGCTTGACCCGCAGGCGCACACCATCGAGCTCGACGGAAAAGGCCAGGATGTGCGCGGCAAAGGCGGCGCGTCGATGAAAATGACCGGGGCGCTTCAGGCGCTCGACAGTGGCGGCACGCGCGTCTCCACGGTTTCCGAAGTCAACGTGGTAGGGATTCTGGCCCAGTTCGGCGCGCGCATGATGACCGACGTTGCGGACGTGATCTTCAAACAGTTCGTCGAACGATTCCAGCAGAAACTAAAGAATCCCGAAGCCGAACCCGAAGGTCCGGTCGCGCCGGTGAGCGCCGCTCGCGTGGTGGGGTCGGCAATCGGTCACTCCATTCGCCGCGTTCTGGGAGGCTCCAACGAATCCTGAGGATGTGCGCGACATCGACGCCGTGGTCCGCGGCTTCGACGCATCGGGATACGTGCTGGATCGGGCGCTGGCGACTGCGGTGTACCTGGTAATCCGTCTTGGTAAGCCGTTGTTGATCGAAGGGCACGCCGGGGTGGGCAAAACCGAAGTCGCGAAAGTCCTGGCGTCGTTTCTCGATGCCGAGCTGATCCGGCTGCAGTGCTATGAAGGGCTGGATCTCAATTCCGCCGTTTACGAGTGGAACTATCAGAAGCAGCTCCTGGCGATCAAAATCCACGAAAAGACAGAAGAAGAAATTTTCTCGCCCGCTTTTTTATTAGAGCGGCCGCTGCTGCGTGCGATTCGCGCCGAAAGCGCTTCGCCGGTCCTGTTGATCGACGAAATCGACCGCGCCGACGAAGCTTTTGAAGCGTTTCTGCTGGAGCTGCTTTCCGACTTCCAGATCACCATTCCGGAGTTGGGCACCATTCGCGCCCGCCATCGACCACACGTGATTCTCACTTCGAATCGGACCAGGGAATTGAGCGACGCTCTCAAGCGCCGTTGTCTGTATCACTGGATCGACTATCCGGACTTCGAAAAGGAAATGGAAATCGTCCGGCTTCGCGCGCGCGACGTTGGCCCTGAGTTGTGCGCTCAAGTGGTCGGTTTCGTCCAGGAGGTTCGAAGCCTGAACCTTTCGAAGCCCCCGGGCGTGGCCGAGACGCTGGATTGTGTTCACTCGCTGGGCGCGCTCGGCAAGACGCGACTGGACGCGGAAGCCGCCCAGGCTGCGCTCGGATGCATTGCCAAATCGGTTGACGATGCGGCGAAAATCCAGACCGAGGGGATCGACAGGATCCTGTCGAGAGTCGCACGGTGACCGAATCCGACGTCATCCGCTTCTGCCGATTCTTGAGAGCCAACGGATTTTCGGCGGGTGTAACGGAGTCCGTTGCATCCGTGGAAGCGGTTCGCGCGGTCGGCCCCGATGCCGTGAGATGGGCGCTGCGGGCGGCGATATGTTCGTCGAAAGAAGAATGGGATTCGTTCGACCGGTTGTTCGACGTTTTCTGGAGCGGCCCTCCTCTGGATCAGAGGCTAATTCCAGGCAGGACCGCAAAAGAGCCGCGCGGCTTCTGGGTCTTGACCGGCGAACCCAACGGCGTCGCTCGTCCAACCGACCGGGATGCGGCCGAAATCGCCGGTGCCTCGCCTTATGCGCGTCTCAAGAACGTCGATTTTTCCGAAATCCCGCAGACCGACCAGCCCGCGCTCGATCGGCTCGCCGAGAGGCTGCTGAAGCAGATGAGCTGGAGACTCTCTCGTCGCCGCAAGATCGCCGAGTATCGGGGCGGCGTGGATCTGAGACGCACCATTCGCGCCAACATCAGCCGCGGCGGCGATCCCATCAAGCTGCGCTACAAAGACCGCAAAACTCAGCCGGCGCGCCTCGTGATTCTGCTGGATGTCAGCGGCTCCATGAGCCTGTACAGCATGTTTCTACTGCGATTCGCCCACGCGCTGCATCGGCATTTCAAGCGCGCCGATACTTTTGTCTTTAGTACTCGGCTGGTAAACGTCGGGACAATGCTGCGATCGCGAAAGCTGGCCGACGCGATGAAAGCGCTGACCGGATGTTCCGCCGATTGGTCGGGCGGCACCAGGATCGGCGGATCGCTTCAGGAATTTAACGCGCGGCACGCGAGGTTGCTGTCGCGCGATACGGCCTTCATCATTTTGAGCGATGGCTGGGACACCGGAAATCCCGAAATGCTTGCCGGGGAGCTGCGCAGTGTGAAGGACCGTGTTCGTAAGGTGATCTGGTTGAATCCGCTCATGGGACTCGAAAATTACAAGCCACTCACGCGCGGCATGGCAGCGGCGCTGCCGCATGTAGATGTATTCGCTCCGGCGCATTCGCTTGGGAGTCTGCTAGATCTGGAGAATCACTTGAGGACGTGAAGTATGTTTGACGAATTCTTGGAAAAAGCCGCCGACCTGCGATCGCGCGGGGAATCCTTCGCCATCGCGATGGTGGTCCGGTTTGAGGCTCCCATCTCCGGCAAGCCGGGCGATAAAGCCATCATCGATTCCGCCGGCCGAATCTGGGGCTGGATCGGCGGTGGCTGTGCCCAGCCTACAGTGATCAAGGAAGCCCTGGCCGCGATCCGCGATTCGAAGCCGAGACTGGTTCGAATCAGCCCGTCGCCGAACCCCGTCGCGCAAGACGGCGTTCTGGAATACGCCATGACGTGCCACAGTGGAGGAGCCTTGGATATTTACATCGAGCCGGTTCTGCCCAAGCCGCAGATCGTAATTCTCGGGCGTTCCCAAGTCGCGCAGACTCTTGCGAAGCTCGGCGCGGCGGCCGGATATTCGGTCGCCGTTTTGGCTCCGGACGTGAGCCGCGAGAATTTTTCCGAACCCACCGTCCTTCACGACCAATTGGATCTCAGCCGGATCCGAATCACGCCACGGACATTCGTGGTCGTCTCCACGCAAGGCGAGTGCGACGAGGAAGCGCTGGAGCAGGCGCTGGCCGTGGACGTGCCGTACCTCGCCTTCGTGGCGAGCAAAACCAAAGCCGAAAAAATTCTCGACTATCTGCGGGAAAAGGGAATTTCAAAAGAACGCTTGGCTCGCGTGATCGCGCCGGCCGGTCTCCCGATCGGTGCGGTATCGCCCGAGGAAATCGCGGTCAGCGTGCTAGCCGAGATCGTCCAGAAGGGACGCAGCGAAACGCAACCGGCGCCCGCAGCCGCGCCGATCGCGAAGTCGGAGGCGAAAGATCCCGTATGCGGAATGATGGTGGATGTCGCTCGCGCGAAAAACACAACGCAATTTGACGGGCAGACGGTTTATTTCTGTTGTCCCCGCTGCAAACAGGCATTCGAACAGAGCCCGCAAGCCTACGCACTCGAATTGACCAGGTAGGTCATCGACGCACGCACCGCAGACGAAACCCCCATCTACACGGGGACAATGTCGACGGCATTCCCGAGCCACGCGTTGGGCCGTTCGACTCAACTCAGATCGTCCTTGAAACGATCGAGTGCCAATTGGGTGTAGTGGCCGACCTCGATGATGTATCCGTCGGGGTCACGCATGTAGCACGCCATTCCCAGCCGTCAGGATTGGCCAGTGGCTCAGTGAGGAAACCAGCTCCCATAGCGAGCCATTGCCGGTAACAAGCCCGGATGTCGGCCACGCGCAGGTTCAGAAAACTGTTCACTCTGTTGAGATCCGTGGGAGGCTCAAGAATCACCTCGGGCTTGTCGGGCGTCGGGCCGCCGCCAGAGTTTAGAATGATCCAGGAGTTGACCAGCTTGTAGCAGGGTTTTAGCGCTTGATCAACTTCCCCCCTAAAACTCGCACATAGAAGTCCTTCGATTTTTCCTGATTCTTCACGGTCAGAAAATGCGTGACGAAGAAGCCTTCAGATGCAATTGGAGCGTCGGGTAGATTCATACGGCGGTCTCCTTTCGAGGACTCAACCGGAAGGAGCGGACTCCACAGGATCCCCGGAAGTAATCATATACTGTTGCCGCGCACAGGGTTTCGATTTAACAACGGAGGCCTTTCCACCCCGGATGTTGTACGCGGTCTGCAGCGCGACGTGCTCTTCGATTTCCGCGCGCACCCGCTCCTCGTCTCGCCGCGGACCGCGTAATACCAATTTATCAGTTAAGTTCATGTGTCTAACGCTCACGAAATCGTAGGCGTGCAACGCGGTCGGATCCACGATCACGAACTGTCGGAAACTCTCGGAATAAACCGAAACGTTCGCCTGATGTGCCCTCGAATTTGAAGGTAAGGTGCACATGACGTAGTTGGCGATAATGCCCATTGTCGGAAGGCTGAGTCCGATTCGAGCGTCACGTCGGCGCGAAAGGTTGTTTTACGGTCTGCGGAATTCAATACCGTCTCACAAAGGGTAAATTTTGAGACAACCGCCGAAGGCCCGCAAACAGCGCCTTTGCGCGTCTCACAATTCGATCTCAGAACTGCTCGCAAATCGCGCGCGCGATAAGGCCCTTGTGGCACTGTGGGGGTCTCAGAAATCTGTTTCAGAATCCGCGCGCCACGCGGGATTGGAAATTAACCTGGAGGCAACTGAAAATGAGCACCCACAGTGCTAAGCGGACTGATGTCGCGCATTGTCGAAATCATTCTGGACTAGAATAATGCGTGTTGAATTATCCCCCTGTCGAGAAATAAGCGAAAACGGGGGCTTGCGCTGCGATCTTTCCTGCCGCGTCGTCTGCTGCTTGCAGCAGCACTTCGCGAAACTGTTCGCTTTATTGACTAGTGGTCGTTCTGGCGGACGGGAAACCGACGCGGTCGAGCAAAGCCTGGAAGCGTGGATCCGATCTTAGATCCTGGAGCACCGGTTCGGTTTTGATCTGCGGCATATAACCCGCTCCTTGTTCGTAGCCTTTTTCGAGACATTGAATGGACTGTTCCTTCTGTCCCATGGCGGCTAAAAGAAACGGAAAACAGCTTTCAGATGAGTTGGTCTGCTGGGTCACTAGAGTCATTAACGCGGCAGCTTCTTTTTTGCTTCCGCCCAGGTACAAGCCGACCGCGACATACTCGGAAACTTCCGGATCGTCTTCCCGTGACATGTTCCACGGATTCTCGACAGGTAAGACTTCGGGAAGGCGATGTTGAGTGGCATAAAGTAAAGCGAGCCCGGCCTTCACTCGGCGGAAGGTGGAATCGAATCTCACGATCTCTGCGAATTGTCTTTCCGCTTCCGCATAATGTCCATCTTTTCGATAAGCATTCGCCAGCGCGAAACTGATGGGGAGCGATACCGGATCTAGACGATGAGCGAGCTCTAACTCCTGCACCCCTTCTCTCGCCCGTCCGACAATGCGCAAATGGAGGCCGTACCAGTGGTGGGCCGTCGGGTAACCCGGATTCAAGGAGATTGCCTTCTGAAATTCTCGAGTCGCTTCCGCGAATCTCCACTCATTCAGGTACACGACCGCAAGAGAGGTGCGGGCTTCCGCCGACTTCGGGTCGAGAGTCACGCTCTGGATCGACGCCTCGCGGGCCTTTTGATAGAAGTCCCGCGGACTTGCCATGGTCATGCCAAGAACCGAGTAGCTGTCCGCGAGTCCGGAATAAGCTAAGGCATAATTCGGGTCTTTCTTGATGGCGTCCTGGAAATATTTTATGGCCAGCAGGACTTCCTGCTTATTGCGTTTGTTCCAGTAATAACGACCCTTCAGGTAGTCTTCATAGGCCTCCAGATCGCTTCTCCGATTTTGTGCGCCAGGACCCGCGATGGCGAGAACCTGCTGCTTCGGCCAGCGGTAAGCGTAGGCGATAGCGGCCATCGCGCCGATGGTCAGGCAAACGGCCGCCAGCATCGCCACCTGAGCACCGAATCGCGCACCGAAGTTCCAGGCGGTACCGGGCGCGGGCGCCGAGGGAATTTCGATGGGCGGAGTTGGGCGCTCTACGGGACCGATCACCGCCGGAGCGACAAAGCGATAACCGATGCGAGGCACGGTTTCGATGTAACGCGGACTAGCCGCGTCATCGTTCAGGGCCCGCCGCAGCTTATTGATCGCGTTGTTTAAGTTGTGATCGAACTCCCCGAAAGTGTCGCCGCCCCACAACACGCGATGGCATTCGTCGCGGGTCAGAATCTGGCCGGCGCGTTCCACCAGCATCAACAGTAGTTGAAAAGGCTTGGTTTGCAGCCGGACGCGCACACCGTTCTTGCGCAGCTGCTGCGACGGAACGTCCAACTCAAAAGCGCCAAAACGAAACACTGAAGCTCCCGTCTTCGACACGCTTTAGCCTACGATGAGTGCGCGGTCAAAATTTCTACATGCAGCTTAACGCATTCCGGTGCCAGTTTCAACCCGACAAAACCGCTTCACAAAGCCTCCGGGAATCGGAGATCATCGCGATAATCCTACCTAGTTTCAATTGTTTAGAGCGATATATGATGTGGACAACAAGGGGATTGACTTTTTTAACGCCAGGCATATCATGCGTGAGATAGGGCTTTGGTGAAACGCAGACAGTGGGGTTCCAAGACTACGATCCCTCCGCTCCGTCCCGATCACATTCCGACTCTCGCCGGAAAACCACTGGGTCCATGCTGCGAGGACACATTGAGCCCAAAGGAGAAGCGAACATGTTTCCTCAATCGAAAAAAAATTTAATTTACGCCTCATGGGGCGTCGGTCTATGGATGGCCATCGCGGTGATGGTCCCCAATCTGACATCGCAAAGCACGACGGGCAGGATCACGGGCGAAGTTTTCGATCCATCGCATGCGGCCATCGCCGACGTAAACGTGACAGCCGCCCACACCGCCACCGGTCAGAACTTCAAGGCGACCAGCGACAGCAATGGACTGTACACGTTCCCGAACCTTCCCATCGGCGACTATCGGATTACGGCCGAGCATAGCGGCTTCTCCAGGCAGGTGTTCGACAAAATAACGGTGAACGTGGGCGAGGCGGTACGGCTGGACATCAATTTGGCGATCGGAGAGATCAATCAGCAGGTGGAAGTGACCTCGGAGGCGCCGGTTCTGGACACTTCCGGAGCTACCGTCGGCGGCACCATGCAGACGCAGCAGATCAGCGAGCTGCCGATTAACGGCCGCGATTATGCGCGCTTCAGTCTGTTAACTCCGGGCGCGGTGCTCCGCAGCAGCGAGATCGCCGACCTGACGTTTAACGGTCTGCAATCGGGAAACAATCAGTTTTCGATGGACGGCATCGACGCCACGCGCGTGGATGAAGCTTACATGTCGAACGGCTCGGAGCGTGGCGCCCGCCTGCTGACCGGCAGCCTGGATACAATATCCGAGTTCAAGGTTCAGTCCGGAGATTATTCGGCCGAGTATGGTCGCGCCTCCGGCGCCTACATCAATATCGTCACCAAATCCGGCACCAACAGTTTTCACGGTACGGCCTTCGAGTTTCTGCGCAATGACGATTTCGACGCGCGCAATTTCTTTCAGCCTCCCGGAACTCCCGCGCCGATCCGCTTCAATAATTTCGGCGGCAATCTCGGCGGCCCCATCGTGCGGAACAAAATGTTTTTCTTCGCCAACTACGAAGCGTCGCGGCAATCGGTCGGGATTGTGGGCAGCGGCACCGAACTGAGTGCTTTGGGCATGTCCCAGGCGGTCGCGGCCGTGCAGCCGATCGTCGCGCTGATGCCGACCCTATCGAACAAATCACAGTTCCTAAGCGACATTGTGCTGACGCCGACCAGCAACTCCCTGGTGAACGCCGTTTCCTTCCTGGGGATCAATCACGTGCACGAAGACACCGGAAGCGCGCGGATCGATAACACCTGGGGCGATAAAGACGCGTCGTTTTTCCGCGTGAACATCAACAGCTCAGCCGTATTGGGGCCCCTGATCGGCGTCTATCCCACCGGCTTCGGCGTGGACGACCATCAGGCCGTGAATACGCAGACCACCAACCTCGCGCTCAGCGAAACGCATACCTTCTCTTCGCGCTTGCTGAATACGGTATTAATCGGGATGCAGCGCTACGCGACTTCTTTCGACGAATCGGAGCCCTTCCCGGTAATCTCCATCAGCGGCCTCAATTTCTCGCCCGGCAATCGCGGGTTGTATGGCCGCGAACCAACCGATATTCAGGCGGGCGATTCGCTCACCTTCGTCAAAGGCCGGCACACCTTGAAGGCGGGCGTGACGGTGTGGCGCATCGACGAGCCCTACCACGGTTTCTCCGGCGGCAGCTCGGTGACGTTCACCTCGATTCAGAATTTTTTGAGCGACGTGGTGACCTCGGCGTCAATTTCCCCGACCGTTCCGGGCAACACGACTTACATGACCCAGCTCGGCGCGTACCTCACGGACACGTGGCAGGTGCGGCCAGGGCTTACTGTCGACCTCGGGCTGCGATGGGATTGGAATCAGGTGCCGCACGACAACTGGGCGACCGAGGTTTGGAACAATCAGACCAACTCGCTCACCTCGCCCGGCGCCCCTTATTTCAACAACTATTACAAGAATTACGCGCCGCGAATCGGAGTGGCGTGGATGCCGAGTTCGAAGCTGGTGTTTCGCGCCGGCTACGGATTCTTCGTGGAAGCGCTGCCAATCGGCAACTTTTATAACCAGGTGACCAATACGCTGCCGGGAAGCGCGACATTTTCGAACGCGAACATTCCCAACCTGTCGTATCCACTAACGCCGTTCGTCTCTTCGGGAGCGACACCGGCGCCGAGCCTCACCGGCTACGATCAGTTCACCCGGAATCCGAAGACGGAGCAATGGACCGCCAGCCTGGGCTACCAGGTCTCCGCGAATACCGGCGTGCTGGTTTCCTACGTTGGCAATCACGCGTTCAACCTTGACGTCGGCGAGGGCGTGAACTACGTGAATCCGGTGACGGGGATTCGTCCCTTCCCGCAGTATTCCAACATTACCGTCAACACCTGGGCCGGGCAATCGAAGTATGAAGCTCTGCAGCTTTCGCTGCGGCGGCGTTTGTCCGCGGGCCTCCAGTTCACGGCGGAGTACGCCTACGCGCACACCACCGCCGATGTGCCGGACGATGGTTTGTTCTCCACGGTCCCGCAGCAACCGTTCAATCTGAAGGGCGAGTGGGGAAACTCCGGAAACGACATCCGACACAACTTGAGTCTGAACATTCTCTACGCGCTTCCGGTGGGACATGGGCAGAAAGTGTTGAGCTCGTCCTCGGCGGCCGTGAATGCGGTGCTGGGAGGATGGAGTGTGGCGGTGCTCGGACTATTCCGCACCGGCGTCGCCAACACGGTTTATCTCGGCACCAATACGTACGGCAACGGCAACACCACCAACCAGCGTCCGAATTACAACTACGGCACCAGCGTTTATGTGCCCGAGAACAGCCCGTCTCCGGCGAACACAGTTCCCTACCTGAACTTCAACGCATTTTCCTTGCCCACGCAGGCGGTGAAGCCGGCGAACGGCCAGCCAGGAATTCCGGGCGCGTTCGGCAATGCGCCGGCGGGCGATTTCTTCGGCCCCGGATTCGCGCAGGTCGATTTTTCGCTTATCAAGGACATCCCCATTCGCGAAAGACTCAAAATGCAATTCCGGGGCGAGATTTTCAACATCTTGAACCACCCGAATTTCGATTCTCCGACTCTGGCCGGCGATGGAGCGAACATATGGACCCCCACCGGGGCGGCGTCCTTCGGATTGATCGAAAACACCGTGGGCCGGACCATCGGGTTCGGCACCGCGCGCCAGATTCAATTGGCGTTGAAATTGACATTTTAGCCCGTCCCGGAGGGGCGGAACAGGTGATAGTAAGATATTGCGATGACCAAACTGAGGCTGCTTCCATTCACTCTCCTGTTGTTCGCATTTTCGTTTTCGCTGTTGGCCCAGAACGGGTCGAGCGAACCGGCGGGCATCCTCGGCCAGCTTCAGGTTCGCGAAATCGGACCGGCCGTGGTCGGCGGACGCATCGACGATTTCGCGGTGGTCGAATCGAATCCCGATATCATCTACACTGCTACCGCTTCCGGCGGCGTCTGGAAAACCAGCGACGGAACTCTGACCTGGAAGCCCATCTTCGAGCACAACGGTGCCATGAGCATCGGCGCCATCGCACTGGCGCCGTCGAATCCGGCCGTCGTGTGGGTGGGAACCGGCGAGGCCAATAACCGGCAGAGTTCCTCATGGGGCGACGGCGTGTATAAATCGATGGACGCCGGCGCGACCTGGACCCGCGTGGGCCTCGCCGACAGCCATCACATCGGGCGAATCGCCATCGATCCTCGGAATGAGAACGTCGTGTATGTAGCGGCGGTCGGTCATCTGTGGGGTGCAAATCAGGAGCGCGGTCTCTATAAAACCACCGACGGCGGAAAAAACTGGACCCGCGTGTTGTTCATTAACCAGGACACCGGCGTCGTGGATGTGAAAGTGGACCCGCGCAATCCCGACACTTTGTTCGCCGCGGCCTACGAACGGCGGCGCACACCATTCGGATTTAACGGTGGCGGACCCGACAGCGCTTTGTACAAATCATCGGACGGCGGCGCGACCTGGAAGAAGCTGACCAAGGGTCTGCCCTACGCGGACAGCGGCGATACCGGACGCATCGGAGTTTCCATTTACCGGCGCGATCCCTCAATCGTTTATGCCGAAGTGCAGCACCAGAACGGCGGCCTGTATCGCAGTGAGGATCACGGCGAGACCTGGGTCAAGATGAGCAGCGCCAACCCCAATCCGCCGTACTTCAGCAACGTTTTTATCGATCCGAATAACGACTTGCGCATCTGGATCGCCGCGCTGCAGGGCAGTGGCGAGCTCGCCGGCGTCGCCTACTCGCAGGATGGCGGCAAAACATTCGCGCCCACCTGGGGCACCAAAGTTCACGCCGATTTTCACGCCATGTGGATCGACCCGGCCAATTCCAATCACATGATTATCGGCGTCGATGGCGGCATCTATATCACCCGCGATCGCGGAATCAACTGGGCGCATGTGAATGAGATCCCCATCGGGCAGGCTTACCAGGTCGGCTACGATATGGCCAAGCCGTATCACGTTTGCTCGGGATATCAGGACAACGGAAGCTGGTGGGGACCGTCGGCGGTGCGCAACGTCAACGGGATTCTTAACAGCGATTGGGTGGAGGTGCTGGTCGGCGACGGATTCCATTGCCAGCCCGATCTGGCCGATTCGAATCTGGTGTATGTCGAATCGCAAGACGGCAGCCTGCTCCGTCTGAATATGGCCACGCACGAGCGCGCCAACATCGTTCCGCAGCCCAAAGCCAATGAAGGGCCCTATCGCTTCGAATGGAACGCGCCCATCGAGATTTCAACCCACGATGCGAAGACCATTTATTTCGGCGCCCAATATTTGTTCAAATCCACCGATCGTGGCGATAACTGGACCACTATCAGCCCGGATTTGACCACCAACGCCGACCGCAACAACATGCCGATCCTGGGCAAGCTGCCGAAGGATCACCTCCTCTCGCGGAATTATGGCGTCTCCTGGTATCCCACCATCACGCGAATCAGCGAATCGCCGGTGGATGCCAACGTGGTCTGGGTCGGCACCCAGGATGGCAATCTGCAAGTGACCCGCGACGCTGGAAAAACCTGGTCGAACGTCGCCGACCGCTTGCCGGGCGTGCCCAAGGGGACCTATGTGAACGGCGTCGAGGCGTCGCGGATGGGCGCGGGCGCCGCCTACGTCGTGTTCGACGGCCATCGCGGCGACGATTTTAAAGTATACGCATTCTTCACGAACGATTTCGGACAGACCTGGCAGCCGGTCTCTGGGAATTTGCCCGCGTCCACCGGATCGGCGCGCGTGATTCGCGAAGACCCGCGCAATCAGAACCTGCTGTTCATCGGCACCGAATTCGGCGCGTATCTGTCCTTCGATCACGGCGCGGAATGGGAGCGGCTCGGGTCCAATTTTCCGCGAGTTCGCGTCGACGACATCAAGATTCATCCGCGCGAGCACGATCTGATTCTGGCGACGCACGGACGCGCCCTCTGGATTCTCGACGACATCACCCCGCTCGAGCAGATGAGCCGGGCTGCTCGCCAGGAAATGACATTGTTCGACCTGCGCCCGGCAACTTCCTTCCGTCAGATCGAAACCTCCAGCGGACAAGAAGGGCAGCGGCCGTTTGCGGCGCCGAATCCAGCCTACGGCGCGATCATCAGTTACACCCTTCCGAAGGCGACCAAGGAAAAAGTGGCCATCACCATTTCCGACCCCCAGGGCAAACTGGTACGCCAGCTCGATGGCACCGGATTTGAAGGTCTAAATCGCGTCGCCTGGGATTTACGCTATCCGGGCGAGGGGCCGTCCTCAGCGGAACAGAAGTGGGCCATCGCCGGAGGATTTTTCTTCCGCGCCGCCGACGGTCCCACCGTCGAGCCGGGCGTCTACACCGTCAAAGTCGCCCAGGGAGCCAACCAGGCGACTAAGACCGTGACCGTCTCGGACGATCCCGACGTCTCGATGTCGGCATCGGATCGCGCCGCGCGGCACACCGCCGTCATGCGTGCGTATGAGCTTTATAAATCCGGCATTGAGGGCGCGAACCGGCTGCGCGCGATGCGAACTGTTATGGAGTCTACGCTCAAGTCCTGGAAGGCCGAGGGCGCGCCTGCCATCCCGGAGGCCATACGCAAGAACGCGGAAGCTCTCTCGCAAAAAATCGATGAGCTGTCGCCGCTGTTCACCGGGAACCCGGATCCCATGAATACTCCGCTCACCTACCGGCCACCTCCCCTGCCGGAGCGTGTTGCACACGTCCTTTTTATTCTGGAGAATTATTCGGCTGCGCCGCGCCCGCGCGACGCGGAACAACTGACTGCGGTCGCCGGACTCCAGCAAGACGCCCTGCAAAAATTGAAACAGCTTGACGGTGACCTGGCCAATCTCAATAAGGCGCTGGCCGGCGCTGGCGTTCCCTACATCGTCGTACACGTAAATCCTTCCGGAGCGAATTGATGCCGCTATATTCTGGTGTGATTCGAGCGTGCTTCCTGGGCGCGCTGCTGACCTTCCCTGTCCTGCCGCAGGAGCCGGACCCGGCGATTCTTCAAGCGCTTCAGTACCGCTACATCGGCCCTCAGGGAAATCGCGTCGAGGCCGTCGCGGGTGTTCCCGGCGACCCCAATGTCATCTACGCCGGCGCGGCCACGGGCGGAATTTTCAAGAGTACCGACGGCGGCGTCCATTGGAAACCGATCTTTGACGGTCAGCCGGTGGCCTCCATCGGAGCCCTCGCCGTGGCTCCTTCCGACAGCAGCATCGTGTGGGCGGGAACCGGCGAAGCTTTTATCCGAGGCAACATTTCCATCGGCAATGGAGTATACAAATCCCTCGATGGCGGCAAAACCTGGGCGCATACAGGTCTCGATCAAACCGGCCGCATCTCGGAAATCGTGGTCGACCCCAAGGATCCGAACATCGTCTACGTCGCCGCCATGGGCCATTGTTACGGCCCGCAACAGGAGCGCGGCGTGTTTCGCACCACCGACGGCGGCAAAAAGTGGCAGCGCGTTTTGTTCGTCGATGAAAACACTGGCGCGTCCGATCTGGTCATCGATCCCAACAACCCACGCGTGCTTTTCGCCGGAATGTGGCAGGTGGAGCTTCGGCCCTGGAATTTGAACAGCGGCGGTCCCGGCAGCGGTCTCTATGTGTCGCGCGACGGCGGCAGCACCTGGAAGCATCTCACCGGTAGCGGCCTACCGCAGTCGCCTCTGGGTCGGATCGGCGTGGCCATCGCGCCCAGCAATTCGAATCGAGTCTACGCGCTGATCGAAACCGACGACAAGGGAGTTCTTTGGCGTTCCGACGACGGCGGCGATAACTGGACCATGATCAATCGCGATCGCACCTTGAACCGGCGGCCTCATTATTATTCGCGCATGGCGGTCTTGCCCGATAATCCCAACGAAATTTACTTTCTCACTCAGTTGGAGCTGCACCGCTCCACCGACGGCGGCGTCACCAGCACGGCCGCGAAAGCGGTGTGGCCCGACAATCACGAAATGTGGATCGACCCGCGAAATCCCAGCCGCATGATCGTCGCCAACGATCGCTACGTGAATATCTCCACCAATCGCGGCGAATCCTGGATGCGGAGCCCGCTGCCCAACGCGCAGATGTATCACGTTTCGGTGGACGATCAGATTCCCTACTTCGTCTATGGCAATCGCCAGGATGGCCCCGCCCATCGCGGACCCAGCAACAGCCTGGCGGCTACCCAAATTCTGCCCGGCGACTGGATCTGGGTGGGCGGTTCGGAAAGCGGTTTCACGTATCCCGATCCCGCCGATCCGAATTTCGTGTGGACCAGCGGCCAGGCGGGATTTCTGCAACATCTCGACATCCGGACCGGCCAGGTGCGCAACGTCAATCCCTCGCCCGGCGGCGGATGGCCCATCGCCGATCTGAAATATCGCATGCAGTGGACCTTCCCGGTGGCGCTCTCGCCGCACGATCCGCACAAGGTGTATGTGGGCAGCCAGTACGTCCACGTATCCACCGATTCCGGGCAGAGCTGGACGGTCATCAGTCCTGACCTGACCACCAACGACAAGAGCAAGCAGCAATCCTCCGGCGGGCTTTCCCCCGACAACACCAGCGTCGAGTTTTACTGCGTGTTGTTCGCCATCGCGGAATCGCCGATGGATAAGGACCTGATCTGGGCAGGATCGAACGACGGTCTGGTGCATGTGACGCGCGACGGCGGAAAGCACTGGACCAACGTCACTAAAAATTTTCCGAATCTGCCGCCCTGGGGAACGGTCAGCAATATTGAGCCATCGCGGTACAGCGCCGGGGCGGCGTATATCGCCATCGACCTCCATCAGATGAACGATCGCAATGCCTATGTCTTCAAGACCGAGGATTATGGCGCTACCTGGAAACGGATCGTCTCCGGAATTCCTCCAGACATGTTCGGATACGCGCACTTCATTCGGGAGGATCCCGTCAAGAAAGGCTTGCTCTACCTCGGGACCGAAAACGCCGTCTATGTTTCCTGGGACGACGGCGGCCATTGGGTCCCGCTGCAGAGCAATCTGCCGCACGTTCCAGTGACCTCCATCGCCGTTCAGGAGCGTTTTCACGATCTGGTGCTCGGCACTTACGGCCGCGGATTCTGGATTCTCGATGACATCAGCCCGCTCGAACAGTTGACCGATGACATTCGCTCTTCGTCGCAGTATCTGTTCGAAGTGCGGCCGGCGTATCGTTTTCTGATGCTCAATGAATCCCGTTTCCCGATGTACATGGGCGAGGAAAACGACCCCGCCGCCAACGCCGGACACAATCCGCCGTACGGCGCGTCCATCAACTACTATCTCCGAACCGCTCCGACAGCCGATGTCCAGATCGAAATTTCCGACAGCCAGGGACATCTGATCAAAACGGTGAAAGGCACCAAGGACGTGGGTGTCAATCGCGTGTGGTGGGATTTGAAATATGAACCCACCAAGCAGCCCCGCCTCAGAACCAGTCCCATCGGTCATCCCGAGATCGGCACCGGCCCCGACGGCACGCGGCCGTTTCCGCTCGAAGGCCGTCTGTCTCCGCTGGTCCCTCCGGGTACTTACACCGTTAAGCTGAAGGCGGGACAAAGCGAGCTCACCCGCACCGTGGTCATCAAGAAAGATCCCAACGCGCTCGGCAGCGAAGAAGGAATCGTCTCGCAAACCAAGGCTGTGCTCCAGTTGCGCACCGCCATCAATGAAACCGCTGATCTCATCGACCGCGCAGAATCCATCCGCCGACAGATCGCGGACGTCAAGGTTTCTTTGCAAAGCGATCCGCGCTGGAAGAACCTGGTCGAGGAAGCCGACTCCCTAGACCGGAAACTGCTCGCCGTCGAGGAGAGTCTGTTCGATCCCCACATCACCGGCTCCGGAGATTCGTTCTACTATGCGCCAAAGCTGTACGCGAAGATGCAGAACGTCGCGCGTGACATGATGCAATCCGATTATCAGCCCACCGCCGCGCAGCATGACGCCGCCAACACTTTATCCGAAGACATCGCCGCGCTCCAGGCGAAGTTCGACGGCCTCGTCAGAACCGACGTCACCGCCTTTAACGAACACGTGAAGAACGCGAATGTCCCCTACGTCGGCCAGAAGCGCTAGATTCGTGGCGCGAGCACTCTTGCGTCGGCATCGACGCTGGTGTGGATGCCTCTGCCTC
>Ga0209517_10004171_pt1 | contig 19165 bp, 20 predicted proteins | sample PeaSoiMetSII2010_FD_187695 | JGI IMG/M metagenome (GOLD analysis project Ga0209517, IMG submission 187695) | Peat soil microbial communities from Weissenstadt, Germany - SII-2010 (SPAdes) (version 2) | ecosystem: Environmental > Terrestrial > Soil > Wetlands > Peat | place: Germany...
TTCCGGGGTTCTCTGGACTCTCGGCTTTCTTGACATTCTCGCCTCCTGGCGGAGGCCCCAAGCCTAACTAACTTCCGTGTCCAGTTCTACTGGGGTGCACTACAACTGCGTAATAACAAATCCAATGGAACCCCGGTCAGCAACGTACATGTCAAGGCAAACATACGTAAACAGGGCCGACAATTCCTTCTTAACGTTACCAAGCCGTGCGCCACGAGTGGCCCTTTCTCTTAGTCTGTACCGATCCCACAGTTCAATCGTGCCGTCGCGGTACTCGACCGGAAGACTCTCCCAGTTCACCCAGGGTGGGTTGCCAGCAACATAATCGAACGATTCGAGCCCCTCGAAGAGGGGGGCAAAGTTATTCTTGATAATTCTGGCCCAGATGCCGTTCTTGTTGGCCTTGTCCAGCTTAACGAGCTCTTTATACAAATCAATGTGTGCCTCTGTGGCAGTGATCGTCAGTCCTTCGTCGCGACAACGGTTAAGGAACTCCTCTGGGGCATAGGCATTGGTCACACAGGATTCGAGGATCGCAGCGTACTTTGCTACATCTCTCGGACTCTTGGCAATCTCTTTCGGCACGAGTAAATGAGGCGGCTTCATGGCGCTGCATGGCACTTTGGCCACTGAGCCGTGGCTGCCCGTAAACAGATCGCCGTATTCCGCTGGGGTCATGATGGAGTCGCAAAGATAGACCGGTATCTCCACATGATCCACATGCCGAACTAGGTCTTTAATCGCGACTAGATAGTTCGTTCGAGCTGCCATGACGGCCAGTGGGTTGAGATCAAAGCCCACCACGTTGGCGAGGATCTTTCTCAGTAACTCGCCTTCGTCGTAGGCACATTTCTCCCGATTCAAGTCGTACCAGCGGCGGATGCGGTTGATGGCCATTACTAGGAACGTTCCAGATCCGCAAGCAGGGTCGAGCAGTCGCTTATCGGGATCTCCCTCGTATCCCAGCTCATTCAGCACGTGCTCCGCAAGCCAGTCAGGGGTGTAGTATTCGCCCAAATCGTGCCGCACGGACTTGGGAAATAATTGCTGGTATAACTTCTTCAACAGGTCACGGGACTGCGCCGGATCTTCCGAGAACGTACCGGGGTTGTATTCATCGAGCTTGGTGATGATCTTCCGCACGAGAGCCTGAACTGAGTTACTCCACACGTCCAGGTACCAAGAAAAGAGATCGCCTTCCAGAAAATTGGTGATCCCCATCTGGTGGAAAATGCCGCCGTGCTCCAGTTCCTGGAGTTCGCGCCGCAGCTTCGCCGGTGTAGTCGCGCTCTGAAGTTTTTCTACTTGCCGAGGCATCCATGGATTGAAAAAGCTAACAATCTCCGCCGCCAACAGCTTGATGAGGATTGCGTAATAGGTGTGAACGGCAAACAAAAGGGGCGCAGGCTGCGGCTTGCCTTTCACGACATAAAACTCGGCCAGCTTCTTCAGCTTGTCGGACAGGTTTTCAACGTCATAGCCGCAGACCTCGCCGAACAGAATCTTCCACTGACTAAAAAAGACCTCAGCCTTCGGGTTATCTGTCGCCAGAATCTCTTCGTAAAGTGCCCGGACGCCTTCCTGCGCTACGGGACTTTCTGAACCGAAATCGCCGTGCAGGTATTCGGGCTGGTAGGGCTTTCCTTTCTGGCCCAGGTTGTAAAGCGCCCAGAGGAAACGCTCGGCCGAGTAGCGATTGATTTCGAGAGGTTCTTGGTCAGTCCACTTGTCGTCGCGAAAACGGAGGAAGATGAAATACTTCCCGTCCGTTCCAACTCCAAACATGCTGTTCCACTTGCGGTGTTCCTCGCGCCGCATGTCGTAGAAGCGCTTCTTAAGCTGGTCAATGACCGCTTTGTTCGGAGCGGCGTCCTTAGTAGCGGAGAGGGTTCCGGGATCCTTGTACTCGACGATGACGCTCCCATACACGGAGTCGGGCCGGCCCGTTGCGACCGTGACGTTGTGATGTCCTTCGAGCTTTATTTGTGCTCGTTTGGCAAACTCTTTGAGAGCCCCGGCCACTTCTATCTGAAGGTCCATCTCCGACTTGGCCCAGGCGGCTGCGGCTTGAATCTGCTCGGCCAGCACGGCAGCGCTGTGGCTGACGATTTCATCAAGAGACTCGGGTCTTCGAGAATCCACGGGTGATGTTCCCATGTGCTCCTTCTGTTGCTACTGTGCTGCGTTAAATCAAAAGTTTACTCCACAATCGGGTGTTCTCATCTTCGGGACTAATGTGGACTGGAGCACACGGTGGAGGTGGATACATAATCGGGCTCAAAACCAGCAGTTTCGCACCCGATCTGGATCGGATCCGAAGTCCTGGGTTTTCAATGGCGGAATTCGTTCTATGAACGTGGGGTTTTTACTCACCAGAGACAAGAAGTCCGTGCAAACAGTAGTGTAGTTTCTGCCCTTCAACCGCAGGTAAGTTGAAACTTTGCTAGTAGCTTGACCAGCGCCAGCGTGTCCTGCCCACAGTAATCCAGCAAAGCCTTCCTGATCCTGTCGCGCTCGGACTGATCCAAGCTTCCCCTTACCAACGACTCCCAAGCCAGCCCCGCATCCTGCCCATTCGCTACCGCCATGCCTTCATACGTCATCTCGGGAACAAGCGCAGGTAGCACCGCCTTGAGCGAGAACGATCCAGCAAATGCGGGATGGTAAACGTGATTTCGCACAACTGGGAGCAAGTCCCAAAGACGCCGCTGTATTTTCTCGATGCGCCCCGCAAACTCAGGCATCCACGCCCCGAGTTCCGAGAGCCGCTGCGATTCGAACTGCTGGTTGTAGACCACGATGCTTCCACTCCTGCCAAGGACAGAGCATAGCGAAGCGACGAACTCGCGCCGGGGATCGTTCGTATCCATGGCGAGAAATTCGAAGTGCTCAAGTTCCGTTCCGGGCTCCCTCAGCACGTGAACTGACCACTGGAACGGAAGCTGGTCGTAGGGGCGCATGCCCGGAAATCTCGGCACACATGGATTCACGGTTTCAAAATCCATGAAATAGAGGGGGTACTTCATGCTCCCCAACTCCTTGCCGAGGTCGTCGCTGAACCAAGGCTTCCCCGTCTGCACGCTCGTGCACGCACGCCGCTGGCGTTCGTTGAGTGGGAAGTCGTCCGGGATGTCGCAGATGGACTCGACGCCTATCTCCTCCAATTCCTCGACCGCGCTTGCTTGGATTCTGGGCAGGTACCCGACATGGTTATCTGGGCGCGGCGGATTACGTTGGTCGAAGAATTCGCACGTGACAGGCTCCGTGCAATGGCGACCTGTTGGCAGGTCGGGCGCTTTAGGCATCGCCAGCACTCGAAACTCCGACCGAAGCTGAAACGTGAGCTTGGGCTGCAAACGCTCGACTCTGCGTGTCAGGTTCCTGATTTTGAAGAACTGACGCGGATCAATGCTGCCTCCGGAAAATACATACGAGCGGTTCACGTGCATCAAACAGGACGACGCCAAATCCAGCCCGCAACGGGAAACGACCCTGCACTGGATCGCCACGTCCTCCAAGTGTTGATCTTTCAGGTCTGCTGTGGACTTGACCTCGATCAATCTCCATCGGTTGTCTCTACGGCGTTGCAGGACATCGACACGAACGAACACGCCTCCGTCCTCAAACGCGGCCTCAAAGATCGCCGGAACCTTAGGGTTCGCAACCAATTCCCGTGTGACGCGAATCGCTTCTTCAGGATCGCCTGCCCTGACCAAGACACCACCGGGGAAAAGCTGATGTGCCAGTCTGCCCACCTGCCGTCCCTGATCCATGACGAAGAAGTCGCCAGCTTCCATCCCGCCCGCAAGTTCGGGCTGGTGGACGAGCAGGTACAGCCGCTTGAGGCACTGCACGCCTGCCATGTACTTCGACTTGGAGATCGTCATCGGCAATGCGCTACTCCTCGTTTTCAGCGCCGTGCAGACATGTGAAGCAGCGATAATGCGGGTCTGTTCCCAGCGACGTTTGCTTGGGCAGGCACAACTGCTTCTTGATCTGCGCGATCAAGTCTTTCCGCTTCAAAATGCACCTGTCTGCGAGGAGAGTAAATTTCTTGGTCTCGATGTCGCACATTACTCTGCCGCGAGCGTATTCTTCGTACTCCGACTCCGCTGGAGCCTTGCCAACCTGTCTCCACTGTTCCCAGACCGCGATATGGCTTCGGGGATAGTTTAGATTGTTGCCGTATCGCTCACACTCGCTCAGCGGGGCACTGTCGATCATCAGCTTGCCATCCACGAGCCAAAAGATTCCCAGATGGGGCTCACTAGGCGCTGCGTGCTTGTGCCGTGTGCTTTTCGACGGTCTTTTCATTGTGCGATCCTCGCTGCGGACTGTTCGCGTACCGGAGGCATCCTCGTCTCGCCAGCGTCGTGGCAGAGTCCCTGCACGCTGCTCCGATATTTGATAACCCGTTCTGACGCCAAGGCAATCGCTTTTGTCGCTTTCTTCAGTTCTTTCTCGACCTCATCAAGATCGATCAGGCTACGTCGAACTTCTTCAGCGAGCGCGACGTTCTTGTTCAGGAAATCGGAACCATCCCTGCCCATCCGCTCAAGCAGTGGCCTGAGAACATCAAGGTCGCGAGGAAGCCAAAGGCGTGTAGTTCGGAGTACCCAAACGCCATCTTTCTGTCCCCACCTGCATTCGCGGTCAAGCTGTCGAAGCTGGCTCTCGTCTCGTGCAACCAAGACGGCCACCGACGTGTTCCGCTCCTTGGCGTCTCTGACTAGTTTGCAGATGTCGGTTTCCGCAATGACCAACTTGTCTTTATTGTCGATCAGGATACGCGGTTCCCGTGGAGCGCCACTCGGATCACGGAAAGCCAGCAAGAAATCACCATTCCGGGGCAGTTTCTCACTAACAAAAACTCCCGGCCACGTCCGCGCCTCCTGAGCAAAATCTGCCTCTTCCCTCGCGCCGACGCGGGCTACCTTCGACATTTCCATTTCCAATTCCTGATTATGCTCACGAAGCTGAGCAACTTCCCGCAAGTAATCTTCCACCCGGCGATTGAGATCGCTCTTCTGCACGGTCAGAGCTTGCAGTTCGGTTCTGTGCCGCAGTTCAATCTCCACAGTTCGTTTCGTCAGTTCAGCCTCGAACCGAGCCCAGACGTGTTGGCTCTCATTTCCGTGTTTCTGCTGAAGCAACCGGAAGGCTTCCTCTGCCGAGAGTTGGGCGACACGGGCGAAATCCTTCACGCCGAGGCGATCCAGAATCTCGCTTCGCCTCAGTTTGCCGTTACCCAAACACAACGGACACTCGATTGTCTCAGTCGATGTGTTCACTTGGCCTCCAGTGATTTCGAAAGAAGAAGAAGGGGGAGACGAAGAGCGGCACGTTTCGGACTGGCTATTTGCGCTTGCCGATCAGCAAACCGGGGTCGGCGGTGTTGATCGAAACCAATTTGCCGTGCTCGTCGCGGGTCGTGCCGAAATGTTCGCTTGTGCGTCCGAGGATGTAATTGTGCTCGTCACGAACGAGTGTATCGAAAGCGCCCGTGAATCCCGTTGTAACCGAGCCAATGATGCGCCGATTGCCGTCGCGGATGTACTCTTTCTCCAGAGACATTTGGTACCTCCCCTATATTCTACCGACCACGTGTAGGCAGAAGGGTAAGGAACGCTTCCTGTGCGAGGCACACTTTCGTGTAGTTACCTCCTGTAGTTACCTCGCTTTTTCCCCTTTGCCATTACCTTTTTCCCAGACCTGATCGGTAGAATATCAGTGCCCCCCCTGTTACTCCGGAGAAACAGACATCAGCATAGACGCGCTCATTCGAGAGCAACGCTGCTTCGCATCCTCCAAGGACCCTTTCGAGCGCGTTGTGGGGTCTCTGCTCGTGGCAGCGCGGCTGAAACAGAGCCTCGCGGCACTGACCGACGCGGAAATCGGGCAGTTGATGTTCGATCACGTCTGGAACGACCTCAACCTTCTCGGCCCGGAGATGACGGTCTGCCAAGAGGCGACGGAGCGATTGCTGGGACACTAAGTAGGAGGGCAAATGATTTCGAGGGTCTGGGAACGGGCAGTCTTCATCGGTTCCTTGAAAGACGCCGAGGAGCTTGCCTCCGTGAACCCCATGAAGATCGCCGCTGTCCTGTCTCTGTGTCCGGAAGAGATTGGGCAGAAGAACCCAAGGGTTCGCTACACGCGCTTCCCAATCGCCGACTCACAGCCAATCTCCAAGCAGCAATTCGAGCAGATCATGAGTGCAATCAAGCAGGGACTCCGGCGAGGGAATCTCCTGATTCACTGTGCCGCTGGCTACAGCCGATCACCAATTTTGGCTGCGGCGTGGATGCACCGCTGTGGGTATCTCGACTTCGAGGTTGCTTTGCAAGAGATTGCGCGACTTCGGCCAACCATTGACCCTTCACCCGTTTTGCTCAAATCCATCAAGGAGGAACTGCGCAGATGCAGATGAAAAGAGCCGCAATCTATGTTCGTGTTTCGACTCCCGACCAGCACGTCGAAAGCCAACTTTACGATCTCCGAGAGTTGGCCTCACAGCGAGGCTTCGAGGTCGTACACGAATTCGAAGATCGGGGTGTTTGTGGAAAGAACGCCCGCCGTCCGGGTCTTGATCTCCTCATGGCGGATGCGCGACGGAAAAAGTTCTCTGTCGTGCTGGTCGCGGCTTTCGACCGCATTGCGAGGAGCACTCGGAATTTTCTACAAGTGATCGACGAGTTGGACAGTATGGGAATTGAGTTCATCTCAAGGCGAGAAAACGTCGATACCAGCGGTCCGATGGGTCGTCTGTTCGTGACGATCATCTCGGCGATTGCAGAACTGGAACGGTCACTCGTGGTGGATCGGGTCAAATCGGGAATGCGAAGGGCAAAACTTGAGGGCCGTCAGATAGGCCGTGCGCGGCTCGATGTAGATCGCGAGCGGGTCGTGCTTGATCGCCGTTCTGGAATGTCTCTGACGCAGGTTGCAAAGCGACACAATATTTCAAGGGCATCGGTGTGCCGCTTGATGAAAGAGGCCAACGAGTACGGCAATCCCACTGTTCTCACTACCGCTGTCGAACTCGTGCAGCAAGCTGGTGCGGGACAATGATCTCCAAAAGCGAAACCAGACAGACGGAGCGTGTAGCGAAGGTGTTCGTCGTCATGGCTGATGGCCTTGGTCGGAAATGTTTGATCTGCGACAGAATTTTTACGAGGCAAGCGTCCTACGAGCACTCCATGACCATTTGCTACCCCCCAGCCTGTAACGCGAACTAGCAACATCTGACCGACAGGAGCTTTTGTGACGAACACACGTTTTCAGTTCAGGCTGAACGGCGTCATCATTACGCGCATCTCAGTGCGTCCAGTCGTCACCTTCGGAACCACGGATCATTGGGAACTCGTCGCCTGCGACGAAAAGCTAGGCGAGTTCGCCATCGACGATAACGAAGCCCTGCCTGACCCCGAGCTGTCGCGATTCATCCTCGAAGTGAGAGACGTGTCGATTCCTCCATCTGAGCGCCGAGTCCTGCCCAACAAAGGCTGGAGGCGCATGACCACGAGGGAATGCCTCGCTTTGCTGGAATCGGCTGGCGTTATCGATGCGCTGTGAGACAGCCACTGGATTGTGATGGATTGCCGCTCGACACGAATAAGTATTTACTCGGCAAGCCTCTGCCGAACACGCCAAGGTGGTTTGCCATTGGCTTCTGAGCGTAGATGCCTGATTTACGCCAGTTGTCGGAGGACGAAAGGTCGAAACACTATTTCTTCTGCTGCTCGTGAACGAAGGGGAGTCGTGTCGTGTGGCCGAGAGCGATTTTCCATCCGCTCGATGTCTTAACCAAGACCGCGCTCTCTACGAACGTGGCCCGCAATGCGCCCGGTGAGTCTAAGTGCAGCAACTTCTGTCCTTCTGCGCTGTCTGCACTGAAAGTGCTGTCGAGGGTCAAGGTCACCCACGCCACGTCGCCCTGCACATGAGTCTCGAAATCGTGAGGCCGATTGATGATATGAACTCCGGCCGTCTTTGCTTGGTCAAACCACTGCCATTCATCCTCGAACTTTACCGGGAGGGAGCCCTCTATCCATCGGGCGTCGGGCGTAAGGAACGACTTCGCCTTGGCAAAGTTGTAGTCTTGACCTTGTTCGAAGTTTCGCACGGTCGCTTCTACGGCACTCTTCTCGTTGTCCTGAACCTTTGTGAACTTTGTGGTGAACCACGGCACCCACGCTTTCCCATCCACGGAGATTTCACCACGGTCAATGTAGCTCATTCCATCGGGTGCGACAGTGCTCGTGCCCCTATTCTTATACCGCTTACCGCTCACTACCCAGATTCCTTCCCATCTGCCGACGCTACCGTTCACGGTGAAAGACCCTTGGTAGAAACTCCCGTCACTGGAAACGTTGATGTCAGGGTAGCTTTTCGTCACGGCGTCGTACATGTCGATCTCAACTGTCTGTTTCGCTCCCGAGGGCGACTGCTGATTGGATACAGACTCCAAGCCAAAACCATTCGAGATGGAGCGTGCGGTGATTCTGCCCGTGAATTTTTCGCCGGAGCCAAGGAATGTGGTTTGGCTTTCGCCCTCCAATGTCCACTCCCCAGCCCACATCTGCAACTTCTGCTGCTCGGGACCGGGTTTCGGCGGCTGGTTCGGTTGCTGGGCGAAGGACGCTCCGGCGAAACAGGCGACCACTATCAATCTGATGAATGTCTTCATGGCATGGTTCCTTCGTTGCAAAATTTGACTCGGATTAGTGGAAGAATTCTGGACTTGCCTCAGCGTGAAAAGACACTTAGGCCCCAAACCCTTCCGCTGAGCCTAAGGGGCCCAAATCGGATTACTGTTTTGCGATCAAGGTGATCTGCGTAGCTACCGCCTGCCAGCGGCCTTGGCGTTTTACAAAAACATCAGTCCAAGTGTAGTGCCCACTCGTGTCTTTGCCTTTGTATGAACTTTTTTCGTCGTCGCTACTGGTGACGATAGCTGTATCCCCGAAAACACGGACTTTCATTTCGCCTGTCATGTAGGAGTCGTATTTGGAGTCCCCCGACTTGATTTCTGCTAGAGCCTGAGCCTTGGTTCCGGCACCACCGGGGTCTTGGATGACCCAGTCGTCTGCGACGATCTTGTCTAAGGTTGCCACGTCCTTCTTGAGAAGAGCCTCAGCCCAGTCGCGTTCCATTTGCATGAGAACCCGCTCAACGCTGGCTTTTCCTTTGTCCTTTGTTTTCCCTTCATCGCCCATCTGACCGAGGGCAAATGCTGCGGCTGCCGCAACAAGCACGGCAACTGCCAAGATTTGCTTCATGCGGTTCCTCTTTCTTCCGTCAACGATTTCGCCTCAGGGGGTGCTGCGTCTCAAACGGCGGGAGTTGCTCTTCGGGGAGGCGAGAGAATTTACGGCCGGATTGTACTCCTGTTCGACTGGGGCGGCGAAGAAAAATGACCGCAGACAGGCTTTCCCAATGTGCGTGCAACAATATTGATCGCTGAACTATTGAAGCTTGGCGTACTCTGCCTCGGCTGCCTTCAGGATGGGGATGTCGGGGTCGGCGTCTTTCCAGAGGGTGAGGAAATCCTTGTAGGCGGCGAGCGCCCGGACGCGGGCGGCATCGGCATCCGCTCCCTGTGATGTTCTGGACTGCAAGGCGTTGGCACGAGCCACGCCCAGATGCGCCAACGCTCCCGTCCAGCAATTCCACACAATGCCGCTGTGGTCGAGAATCTTCTGAAACTCGGCGGCGGCAGCACTGCCCTGTCCGGCTGACAGGTATGCCTCACCACGAACATACACGTGATAGAGGCAGGAAATATTTGTGACGAACGGAACCCACCCTAACTCGATGGATGAAGCAGCTTGAAGGGTATTTAAGGCGAGAGCCGGATTCTTTTTATCCAGCGCCAATTGCGCCTGAATCGCGGGCAGCCAAAGCAACTGCATCTGCGTGTCCAGCGGATAGCGTTTCCCTAAGTCTTGGGCCAACGATTCGGCTCGTCCAGTATCGCCCGCCATGGCGAGCGCAAGCCCGGCTTCAGCTTCAACCGCCGGACTTGCGGGAGCAAGCTTCAAGGTCTCTGCCGCTTTCTGCCGGGCTTCCGCAGGATTGCCATAAGCGGCTTGTTCGAGAGCATTATTCGCCATGAATATTGCCCCCAATTCTTTGTCGTCAGCCCGCACGGCGGAATCCATCATTTGTCTGGTCAATACTCGTGCCTTGACCAGATGACCGCCATACGCCTCGGTGTCGGACGCGAGCGATAGTCCGCCTGCGAACGATAGTCCGGTCTCCTCTCGCTTGCCCGCATACCACTGTTGCTGTTCCGCCATCGCGGCGGAATCCGCCCCGAGAAAGGCAAGAGCATAAAGAGCATGGTGGAGCAAGAAATCATCCAGTTTCCGCGCTTGCGCCTCGCGAATTATCTGTCGCGCTTCGTCAAAACGCTGCGAGGCAAGGGCGTAGTAGGCGAGGTTCCAATAAGTATTTCCCAAATCGGGGGCAATTCGCAAGGCTTGCCTAGTGATATCCGTAGCCTTCTCATACTTCCCTTGTGAAGCGTACATCCAGCCCAAATCGATGTACCCTTCGCTGTCCCGCGGGTAGCTCTCAATCTCCTCCTGATAGGTCTTCGCCGCTTTATCCAGTTCCCCAGTGACCCCTTGATAGTAGTTGGCTGTGATCACTAGCTTTTCCCGCTCGCTGGCATGTTCTCGCAACTGGAATGCCTTGCTGAAGTACTCGCTGGCCCGCCCTATGCTGCCCCAATTGGAGTAGTCGTCGCCCACTGCAAGGTAGCCCATGGCGAAATTCGGATCAAGCTCGATGGCACGTTGATGGTAAGGCAGGCCTTCTTCAGAGCCTTTTTCGTTATCGGCCTTATTGCCAAGGCTGTACGCCTTCAGAGCTTCGAGCGAAGACGTAGTGGCTTGTTGGAGCGGTACATCAAGCTTCTGTACCGTAGCCAGCGATTCGCCCAGTTCTCCGCGCAGCTTCGATGCCGCCTCGCCCAGCGCGTCCAGCACCTTCTCCTTCGCCGCCGTCACCTGCTCCTCGGCCAGCGTGTCTCCGCTTTGGCAATTCACCGCCTTCAGCCCCAGCACACATTCGCTGCCCAGACTGCCAATCGATCCCGCAATGTAAGCCTTGCTGCCCGCCCGCTGGCAAAGCTCGCGGGCTACCTCGGGCGTGATTTTCGTGCTGGCGGGGCGGGTCATCTGTTGCAAGGTCGTCGTGACTTCGCTGTCAGAGAGCACATTCAGGAAAGGCGATTGCCGCAGGGAGACGTTGAGCGCCGTCTTGAGCGTGTCGTCGAATATCGCATCGCCCGTCTTGTTGTCGAAGTCGGAGAGGACGATGGTGTCCTTGTCGGTCAGCCGCTTGCTCTGCTGGTGCGAACGATAGTAAAGCCCGCCTGCGATCAGCAAGGCGACAAGCAGGACAGGAACCGCAATCTTCCAGAGCTTCGCAACACGAGCCGCAGGAGCTTCCGCCGCCGCACTCCGTCCGCTCTCGGAGTCCCGCTTCAGCCGTTGCAGGTCGGCTCGCATTTCCGCCGCGCCCTGATAGCGCAGATTGCGGTCCTTCTCCAGAGCCTTGTTGATTATGTCTTCCAGCTTGCGCGGCACGTCGGGATTCAGCCGCAGGGCAGGCGTTGGAGCCGCGTCGAGAATCGCTTTGAAGATGACTCCCGAGCTTTCCCCCCGGAACGGCAACGTCCCAGTCGCCATCTCGTACAGCACCGCCCCGAAGGAGAACAGGTCGGTGCGGGCGTCCAGTTCCTTGGCGCGGACTTGTTCGGGTGACATATAGGCAATCGTGCCCACAGCCGTGCCCGGACTCGTCAGGTGCGCCTCCGAGTCTATGGTCGGGGCGCTCATGGCAACGCTCTCCGGCTTCACAGCGATCTTCGCCAGCCCGAAATCCAGAACCTTGACATGTCCGCGCTTGGTGACAAATATATTGGCAGGCTTGATGTCGCGGTGGACGATACCAGCGGAGTGAGCTGCGTCGAGCGCGTCGGCAATGTCGATGGCGATGGGGAGAAGAACTTCCGTTTCCAGAGGACGCCCCGCAATGCGGTGCTTCAGCGTTAGCCCTTCGAGATACTCCATGGCGATGAAAGACTGATCGCCCTGTCTTCCTATTTCGTAAATGGTGCAGATGTTGGGATGGTTGAGGGCAGATGCCGCTCGCGCCTCTCGTCGGAACCTTTCGAGCGCCTGCGCGTCTTGGGCTAAATCTTCAGGGAGGAACTTCAAGGCCACGAACCGCCCAAGCTCAGTATCTTCGGCCTTGTAAACGACGCCCATGCCACCGCCCCCGAGCTTCTCGACAATGCGGTAGTGCGAGATGGTTTGGCCGATCATGGGTGGCGTAGGCTCAGGCTGCAATCTTAGGGATGTGACGAGGCAGAGTCAACGAGGACGGCACGCCGATGGAAGCAGGAAAGGGCGAAGCCAGTGATTTCAGGCTTTCAAAGCCCTCGCCAATCAGGTGGTTCGAAAGGGTGTCTGCGGCGACTTCATTTTATGCGGCCTTTCGCCCCCTGTTTCGCCTCGGCGGAACTGGTTCGCCCGGTATACCTTGCTGACCACCGATGGGCTGTACCAGAATCCTCGGATGCTCTCGCACGCGCTGAAAGCACACTGCTTGACGCTGCGCAAATTGCGGTCTGACGCTGTACCTGAATCCACACTTTCAGGTGCACAGCGTAGCGGTCTTACGATCCTCCAACGCGTGTCGGCTCCGTTAAAGAAGGCAGATTTGCTGGCGGTCGCACACTACCTGATCGGTCATCTGCCGCACAGCCAAGTGCCAATCTTGGCGAAGCGGCATAAAGTTGAGACCGAGAAGGCTGCCAAGACTCCGCAGGAGCTGCTGGCAAAGCGAGTCGGCACGTATGACGAGCCTGCGCTCTGCGGGATTCTGCTCGAAATCAGCCTCTTGGATTCGGCGTACCAGCGCTCTGGCACATCGGACGACTTCCTCACGGACGCTGCCAAGCGCTACCGCGTAGATGTCGAAAAGCTGCAAAAGACCGTAGCAGCCGAGTTCGCCGCCAAGAGGGAAAGAAGCAACGCAAAGGAAAAAGCAAAAGGCAAGGCTGTAGCGTAGTGGAGCCGTTCAGCGTATGGCGGGGTGCCAAGAGCGCTCCGCCTTTTTTCTTTTCAGGCGGCCGCCCCAGCGGTGTCAATCGGCCGATCTGCCCTGAATCGCCCGATTGAGGCTTACCCCAACTTCATGATTTGACCGCGGCTGACTTCACATAAGCCGACTTGCTATAAGACTTCCCGTTACCTATCTCCATCGCCACATGCAGGTCTTCCTTGGATTCTGAAGTAATTCGGACAAGACGAGCACGGTTTTCTAGAACATGAAGATTATGGTAGCCAGGGAGGGAGTTGCCGAGCATTACACCGGTGCCTTTATTTCGCTCGCGGGTGTCATCCTAAACCCATTACTCCCCCTAGATGCCTGAAAATACAGACTTGTGACTTGTTTGGACGGACCCAGACACAAGAATCCACGGTGTCCTCGGAACGGAGATGCGGATTAAATCCTCGGCCAACAGGCTTCCGCATAAGCTTCTGCGGGACGACGCACCGATCCTTCGGTTATGAAGAGGAGCAAGAAAGAGACTCCAATACTCACAGCCAACGGAATGTACCAGGGATTGGGAACGTCCCCTGAGCGCGCCAAATTAGAAGGACACCAGCTGCATGCGAAGCACGCAGATGGCACCGCGACGATAAAGCAAGTGCAGTGGCTTTACCAGTTGCACAACGTCGCGGGCAGGCGAGATGGGCGTACAATGGTGCTGTTTTTGAAAGCCAAGAAGGAAATCCCGGATAAAGCTAACGCTGCATAAACTCCTAAACGTCACGTAAAGGAGAACGCTCATGGAAAGAATGATGGTTGTAGTTTTTAACGACGAATCGAAAGCGTATGAAGGAGCACGTGCTCTCAGTCAACTTGATGGAGAAGGAAGCATTACGATTCATGCTGAGTCGGTGATCCAGAAGAATGCCGATGGAACCGTGACCGTAAAACAGGCGGAAGGCGATTTCCCAATTCGCAGCATCGGAGGGACGGCGATCGGCAGCCTCATCGGACTGCTCGGGGGACCCGTCGGCTTAGGTATCGGTGCCGCAGTTGGAGCGACGGCCGGCATCATCGGCGACGTGGAAAGGTCTGGCGTGAACGCTGATTTTCTCAACGAGGCTTCCGCCGTGCTTACACCCGGCAAGTGCGCGGTGGTTGCTGACGTCAGCGAAGAGTGGGTGACTCCGGTCGACACCAGAATGGAAGCATTGGGTGGTATCGTATTTCGCACACCGAGGGAGCACTTCGAAGAGGAACTACGGGCCAGTGAGGCGGCGGCGCTCAGAGCCGAAATTGACCAATTGAAGGCCGAGCACGCTCAGGCACGGGCCGAAAGTAAGGCTAAGCTCCAAGCCAAAATCGACAGCCTCAACAGAAAGCTGCAAAACAAGCTAGAGCAGGCGAAACAGAGGTCGGAGCAAATCAAGAGCGAGGCCGATGCCAAGGTGCAAGCCCTGCAAAAGAAAGCTGCCAAGGCTCAGGGCGACGCCAAGGCAGCTATAAACGCACGAGTAACCCAGATACGAGAACAATACGACCAGTCTGCGGCAAAGCTGAAGAGCTTGGCGGCTGAGCAATTGAAGAAAGCGGCTGCCAAACTAGAGAAAGCGGGGTAGGGCAAACAGATTCTATTCAATTCCGGGACATAAAGGGGAACGGTGGGCTTGCATACCTAGATTGTGCTGCAAGCTGGCCGTTCCCAAGATAGAAAAATCAACACCCGGAAGCTTGTAGAGCACTTTGGAAGCCGCGATAGTTACCTGCGTCGGGTGGAAAAACACGAGACGATTCTTCCCGCGGCTCTGGGCGGCTTTGACGCTACTCGATCCCTAGACCCATCGGCCACGGTCGCGGCAGCAGCAGGAACATCAAGAGTGCTCCGACGAGCGCCATGTTCTTCGTGAAATTGATCATGTCGATCTGCTTCATCTGAGCATCGTCTACCTTCCAGAAGCTGTGCATCTGCAAAGACACGCCCAGCAGGAAGATGATCAGCAGTGCGATCCCGATCACAGGATAGACTCCCAGTAACATGCTGAGCCCGCTGAGCAGCAGGATCACTCCGGTTCCTGCTACGGCAAGCTTGGGAGACGGCGTGCCCCTCGCTTTCGCGTACTCGCTCATGTAGTTGAGGTTCTTAAAGTGATTGAAACTGGCCATCAGCCAATATGCCCCGAATATGATCCTTCCGATCAGGAAAGCTATGCTCATTTCCCCCCTTCCTTTCGGTGTCGTCGCGCGATAGCGTATTGCTAGTCGGCGGCAGCGACGGGCTCAGCCTGAGTACCTTCGGCATGAGAGGCGGCGGTCGCAACGTCCGCCAACGCTCTCTTAACGACGCTACCGTCTACTGTTTCTTGCTCCAGGAGGCGACCGGCTAACGTCTTGAGGGCCGCTTGATGCTTCTTCAGCAATTCCTGGGCACGGTCATACTGTTCGGTCACGAGGCGCTGAACTTCTTTGTCTATCACTTCACGAGTCTCCGGACTGATCTGGCTGCTGTCCTCGACTGATCTACCCAGGTACTGAAGCTGTTGACCGGCATAGCGCACCGACCCGAGCTTGTCGCTCATGCCAAATTCGGTGACCATCCGGCGAGCCAAATCGGTCGCCCGGGTAATATCATCGCTCGCTCCCGTGCTGATGGTTTGGAACTCCACCATCTCGGCAGCGCGTCCACCAAGCATGACGGCGATCTGGTCCTGCAGTTCCTCGGTCGTGAGCAGGTAGCGATCTTCGGCCGGCATCTGAATGGTGTAACCCAAAGCGCCGCGGCTGTGTGGAACGATACTGATCTTGCTAACCGGTTGGCCATGGGGCACCAGTTCGGCCACAATCGCATGGCCCGATTCGTGGAATGCAACCGTTGTTCGTTCCTGCTCATTCATCACTCGGCTCTTCTTTTCAGAGCCCGCAACTACGCGTTCGATAGCCGCTTCGAAATCACTCAGTGTGACCGCTGCCGCCTTTCGACGTGCGGCCAGTAGCGCCGCCTCATTCATCGTGTTTGCCAGATCAGCACCACTGAATCCAGCGGTCATGCGAGCAGCCCGCTCCATGTCGAAATCCGCCGCCAGCTTTATGCCCCCGCTATGGATTTTTAGGATTTGGACACGTCCGATGAGGTCTGGATTGCCAATGGCGATCTGGCGATCAAAGCGGCCCGCGCGGAGAAGCGCTGGATCGAGTACCTCGGGGCGGTTGGTGGCGGCCATGATAATGACTGGCGCGCTCGCATCCGTCTTGAAGCCATCGATCTCTGCCAGCAACTGGTTGAGCGTCTGCTCACGTTCGTCGTTGCTCCCTAGGCGCATGACTCCCCCGCGGCTCTGACCAATAGCGTCAATCTCATCGATGAACACGATTGCGGGGGCTGATTTGCGAGCGTGTTCGAACAAGTCCCGCACTCGCGCTGCCCCCACCCCCACGAACATTTCAACAAATTCGGAGCCACTCGTTTCGAAGAAGGCCACATGCGCCTCGCCGGCGGTAGCTTTGGCGAGAAGCGTCTTGCCAGTACCGGGTGGTCCGACAAGCAGTACGCCTTTTGGAATGTGCCCACCGAGGGTGGCAAACTGCTCCGGTTCTTTCAGGAACTGGATGATCTCTTGCAGCTCCGCGATCGCCTCATCTGCCCCGCCCACGTCCCTGTACGTCACCTTGACATCTTCGGGCTTGACCTCAATAGCTTTGCTCTTACCAACGCCAAAGATGCTGCCCAGTCCTCCGCCAGCGGCGGCGCTTCCACCCGCTCGCCGATATGCCAGGTACCAGAAACCGCCGAGCAATACGAGAGGGAGAACATATGCGGCCAAGAGGCCACCAACGGGGTTTGGTGGGCGCTGAAAACGGTAGGAGATGCCCGCATTCTGCAAATCTTCGATCAGTTTGGGATCGCCTGCGGAAACAAATACGCTGTTGAACGGGATAGTCGCGGGAGATCCATCTGCCTTCGGGTTCTTCATCACACCTTCAATGCTCCTGTCGCCGATGGTCACTTCCACGATTTGACTGTTTGCAAGTTTCTTCTTGAAATCGCTGTAGGCGATTTCCGTCTTCCGGTTCACAAGCGGAGTCAGGACTAATACTTGAAACAGCCACAGAAAGAACAAGCTCACTAGCAGGTAACTGATGCTGAAGCGGGCCTGACGCCGACTTTCTTCCTGATGCTTCTTGTCCTTCTCGGGGTCCGGTCTTCGGGGCGATGGTCTAATTTCGGGCATGGCTTCCCTCCGGCTTAGCTCTGCCTTGGCGTACCTGGAGCTAAGAACTAACTGTGGGGCCCATCAATACCAACACGTTCTGAGCACAGGCACAACCGAGACAGTGTGCAATACTCCGACTCATGGTTCGAGAGCGCAACCGCCCGGGATCGTCCAACGCACCGCAGGAGGATTCCCGCTCCCAGGCGGCTGCTCTGACCATTTCAATGAAGGTGCGAGATTGACAGCTTACGCTGCCCTGTTGCTCAGTACCTTCTCCACCTTGGCCTGCTGATCACGACTCAACGTGGTGCTGAGGATGGTGCCACCATAGCCGCGGAACTGGTCGGCAAGGATGTCGGGATTCGCGGTGCGCGCGAGCACGTAGATCGCCGAGTCACCGGGTTGGATCATCGCCCCGACCTGCTGCACAAATTCGTCGGGGATGCCAAACTCATCCTTCCACCATGCGGCGTCGATGGCACCCGCACCCGCGCCCAGTGCGGCACCGGCTGCCGCCCCTGCCGCGAGAGTCCCTGCCGCCACTGCACTGGCTCCGCCGGTGAACGGGATGGCGGCGAGTGTGAGCCCGATCAGGGAGCCCAGGAAACCGCCGAGGGCCGCGCCTTCGCCTGTGGTCGTCTGGTAGCTCTGGTCAACCCGCAGCTTGCCGTTATAGTCACGGTAGACGGCGACTGCATCGTGAAGGTCGACCGCCCAGTCATCGTTCATCGATTGCAACTTGTTGAGCACCACCGATGCCCGGTACATGTCTTTCTTGAAACCAACCACTATCAGTTCTGGCATGATTGTTCTCCTTTTTGGTGTTGTGCCTTGATTGGATCGCGAGTCTGTCACGCTTGTGACTCTTCTCCTCGATCTGTCCCTATGGGTATGCAATAAGAAGGCCAGTTCTAAACCCGTGAAAACGCTTCGATACACGAACCGCAAAGTCGCGATTCCCTCGTGAATTCGCGAATCTCGCTAGAAATAATGCGGGCAACAGTCATGCCTTCACGTGCAGGACTGGCTGATCGGAGAGGGCAGTCGCGGAGTTCCCAGTCGAGAAACATTCCAGCCACACGATTCGCAGCACAGCGACTGTTGGAACCGAGAGGTACATGCCTGCAATGCCTCCCACTTGACTTCCCACCATAAGCGCAAATAAGACGGTCAAAGGCGGTAGTTCCAGGTTGTGACCCATGATGCGAGGCGAGTTCACATAGTCCTGCACCAGCCTCCACACAAGCAACAATCCCGCCATCCAGATCCAGTGCGCGTGAGTCAGGAATCCCATCGTCAGAATAGCCGCGGCCGAAGCGATCCAGCCCACGGCTGGAAGGAATTCCAAAACGCCTCCCAGAAGGGCCAGTGCGATCGCATACGGGAACCTTAGGACCAGCATGGTGACGCTATAGAAGACGAAGGAGAGACCCGCCAGGGCGAACTGTGCGCGAATGTATTTGGCAAGCATCTCATCAACCTGCTTCAGGATTCGCTTGACGGGTCTTCGGTTTCCCCGCCGTTCAACAGCTTCAATAACCGCATCCTTCATCTGAGGCCCATCTCGCAAGATGAAGATGGCCAGAATCGGAATGACGAAAAGCCAAACCACGCTCGCGGCGAGATAGCCCGCAGACGCCGCCCCGCGCTCGAAAACACTGGCAATGACGTCACGGTGTCGAGCCAACCAGTCGTGTATCTCCTGTTGCTGAGCCGCGCTCAAGCCGTGCCTGCTCTCCAGATCGACGGCAACCTTTCCACTCGAAAGACCTTGCAAGATCTCGGGCATAGCCGAATGCAGGTTTTTAAGTTGCGCGACAAGGTGAGGACCGAACTCGTAGACCAAACTGCCAAGCAACAACGTCCCGATCAAGTACAACTGCGCA
>Ga0209517_10004172_pt1 | contig 19160 bp, 15 predicted proteins | sample PeaSoiMetSII2010_FD_187695 | JGI IMG/M metagenome (GOLD analysis project Ga0209517, IMG submission 187695) | Peat soil microbial communities from Weissenstadt, Germany - SII-2010 (SPAdes) (version 2) | ecosystem: Environmental > Terrestrial > Soil > Wetlands > Peat | place: Germany...
GAGCCATAGCGAATCGGTAAGTGTGTCCGAATTGACGCCATGGCGAAAATGGGGATCGAAGTGTCGAACCACCGAGAGGTGTTCACGTGAGATCATCCGCTCCCCGTAGAGCGAGCGGGACACTTCCGGATCATAGTCCCATACGTTTCGCAAGATTGCGTAGAATCGCTCCGGAGCACCTGCCGCACAGAGCAACTGGATTCCTCTCCGGAACTCCTCCCACTTTAAATCGAAACGAGACCCCAGGCGATAAGCCGACCGCGATAGCGGTGATAGAACCGTGTTTTGGAGCCATTTGGGGGTTAGTTGACGGCCCCAACGGGAATTCTTGAGGTAAATATTTGTAACATAACCAGCGAACAATTCATCTCCCCCCAGGCCTCCCAGCACCACCTTGACCTTTTTTGCCGCATGTTCGGCCATTATGTAGCCCTGCAGCATGTTCACCTGGGGCTCCTCTACGTGCCAGAGGACTTTATCCATGAACTTCAGTGGCTCCGGATCGATCAGCAAGGGGAAATGATCCGTTCCGAAGTGTTTGGCAACAATTGCCGCATCCCCGAGCTCATCGGTCGGTTCGTTAAAACCCAACGAAAAAGTCAGAATTTCAGGCGCCCCCAAAGCATGCATCATAGCTACCAGCGTGCCCGAATCCAATCCCCCCGAGAGGTAGACCCCTAACGGGACATCAGACATGAGTTGTCTTTTCACCGCACATTTTGTGGCCGATACGATTCGCTCGCACCATTCCCCTTCACTTACACCGGTTTCCACGCGCGGCTCAAAATCGAAATATTTTCGATTCCTGGTCCCACGTTCATCCGCCGAAATAGTATGCCCGGGTTCGAGCCGGGAGATCCCCGCGAACAGCGTGCCCGCCCCCGGAACATAGCGAACATTCATAAAATCATGGAGACCCTGGTAGTCCACCTCCGCCTGTACATCCGGAAGCGACAGGATGGATTTGATCTCCGATGCAAAGGCTATCCTGTCCTTGTTGATGTGAATATGGAGCGGTTTTACCCCAAAAGGGTCACGGACAAGGAGCAACCGACGACAACCGGAGTCCCACAAGGCAAAAGCGAAAATGCCATTGAGCATCTTGAAGCAATCTTCGCCCCACCGTTCGTAGGCTGCAAGCAGGACTTCAGTGTCACTGCGGGTTCGAAACGGGTATGAATCGAGCTGGCGGCGCAGGTCCCGGTAATTGTAAATCTCGCCGTTATAAACAACCTGGAGGCGGCCATCGGCAGAGACCATCGGCTGATTTCCCGTTTGGAGGTCTATTATGGCAAGCCGGCGATGCACCAGTCCAACTCCGTTTTGCGAAAACAGACCCTGGCCGTCAGGTCCTCTATGCTTCATAAGGTCCGACATGCCGTGCAGCAGACCGGCCGCATTATCCGGACTCCGCCCTGAAAAATAGAAAAAACCAGCAATACCGCACATTTTGTCAACCTTCGAGCGAAAAAGCCAGGGATCTTGCCATCCAGGCGTTGCACCACCTCATCAAGGAATAATTCCACTTAAACCATTTGCCCTTGCGGTAGGCAAAATCACGTGTTTCCTCACGATACAGGTTCGCAACGGCCCAGCCCGCAATCTTTTCGGCTTCGGGGAGGAACCTGCGGTCGTGGCGGGATGCTTTCTTGAAAGAAATGATGCCCTGAGCGGAACCATGTATATCAAAAGGATATTTTCTGTCGCTCATCCATCTCGGGCTGCCATCGGGTTCGAACAGATTAGCCTGGTAGTAATCCAGGCCACGCCAATAGACTGCCAGATATCTGTCGTCTCCGGTGTGTTCGTAGTACTCGACCAAGCCGTCAAGGATACCGCCGGTATGGTAGTTGTCATGCGTGATCCTGGATTTTTCCCTGGGGTATGTATAATACCAGGCGTAGTAGTCCGTTCGCCGATTGACGGTGTAGTTGATAAGTTGGCGCGCTGTTTCGATTAAGTGGCGTTCACCCGTGTGCCTCCAAAGTTTGGCCAAAAACGCCCCTGCAAGGACCTGGTTGTTCAAAACAACGGCGTCAACCTCTTTTAGTACATACGCAATCGCTCGTTCATCACCGGAATGATAAAGGACGGGCAAGTCGAAGAGTATAAAATCGGCCACGGAACGGGCGGCGCTGAGATACCGATTATTTCCTGTAGCTTCGTAAGCGCACAAAAGCGCCTCACCTGCGAATATGGACACTACCGCGTTAGGTTCATACATTCCCTGAAGGAAAATGGTATTTTGCCAAATGTGATTATAACCCCAACAAAGATGGCGATAGCCGGAACTGGGATTTTCCAGGAGCCATCCGATAAGGTCCTCGGCCCGGTCGAGATATCTCACAATACCTGTTGTTTTGTACAAAGACAGATATGCACCGGCAAATAGCGCTATCCCCTTAGGGTTCCTGGATTTCTTAACCCTTAATAAGGGTCTGAAGTTTATGGGCGATTCTTTTACAAGTTGTGTGAATGCCAATCGCAGCCACTTGTTATTGAAAGATAAGGTATTGAGAAAAGGGCTATTCAGGGCGTCAAATTTACTGAATCCGCTGTAATCGGTTTCGTGAGCCGCATCCAGCACGCCCGTCAATATTTTGAAAACGTCGCACATAGGTTCATAATTTCTTATTAGAGAATCGTAACCGCCCTGCCCAAAATCTTCCGCTAAACCGCAAACTTAATTCGGTACTCTTCGAAATGCCCTCTTTTCGCATCCACGATGCTTCCCGGGTAGCCTTCCACAAGGTCGACCAACCAGGAAGTAACATCTATCTTGTCGCTCAACATTTTCCGGCGCTTTTGCTGCCATTCCTCATAAAGATCTCGTTGTGCCCATTCCTCCACTCTCTGCGATATCTCCTGCCACTGGTCCAGGCGGTAATGCCTGACCAGATCGTATCTGGTGTCCTGCTCGGTCGTATAGCCTCTACCGGTGTTGGAGATAAAAATGGCCGGGATTCCAAGGCAGGCAGCTTCCGAAGCCATGGTGGCGGATTCTCCTACTATCAGTTTGCATGTCGCCATAAAATCATGGATCTTTGATGGATGCATTTTGAAAGCCAGATTTGCCAGGGACTCGGGCAAGGGTGCTTCGGAAGAGATGTGGACCGACCCGAACCGGCTCAATATCCGGACGAGTTCTATTTTCGATTCGATTGAAAGGCTTTTCTCCCCTATGTCATGACCGGCCCCCCAGCCCACAAAGCGAAGGAGGAATCTGTCGTGCGGCCGTCCCACTTCAGGGGCATAGCGAGGTGATAAATAAGCCAGTTCGTGATACCCTGGATAGTGGACCTGATTGGCCCACGATCCCCCCGCACCATGGTTGAAGCAGGTGGGGGAGATCACGTGCTTGCTCAGTGAAAAAGATACCTGATTAGCCAATTTGTCGTTTTCGGTATCTGAAAACGCGAGCGTCGGAATCCCGCAGCACTTGCCAACCGGGGCATTGAATATGCCGCTTATCTGAAGCATGAGATCCACAGGGGTTTTACGGATTATTCCCATTATTTTTATCTGCTGTTCAATTAATTCCTTAACAAGACCCAAGGGCCCTTTTCCTTTTTTTGTCAAAGTTTTGTATTCAAAATGGGCTTCGTTCAGCAATTGAAGTGTGAATTCTTTTATCCTTGCGCCAACGAGCACGCGATGCCCTCTTTGCGAGAGTATCCTCATTGCATTCTTAAAAAAATGCATGTGGGCAGGATGACTTATGTTTACAAAGATATTCATTTGTCGGGTCCTTGAATTTTTCACGAAACCATACAGAGCAGATCCTGCTGGGACCATCCTTGCGCTGGCTCTTTCGGGGCCGGCTCGGGTAAATATCTCATTATGATGGGTATATACCTAGCAAAATTCGTACCTCGTATTCTGCGCACGCTCTTCGTGAGGTTTTCCGAGGTAGTGACAAAAATTGTCCGCTCTGCGGCAATAAGTGTCCTTCATTATAACCTTCCACCACTATCCGCACACTGGCCTATACGCCACAAAGTTAATCCGATGACCTTTTTAGGCGATTCGGCAAAGATGGCACATTCAGAGATAGCGCCTCACCAGCTTGGTTTGGCCCGGAATACACACATTCCAAATCAACGTCGCCACCTATTACGCCATTAACGGAGACTTCCCGACACGGGCCGCTCCATAGCGCAAATGGCAGCGGACGGTGACAGCACTTCTTTTGGTGCAGGGGTTGCCGGCACCGTTATTAGCTTCACTCTCAAAAACCAGGCTCCACTCACATCTCTCGACACCCTCTGGTCGCAACTGCTCTCGGGGTTAGTTACATGTTGGTCTTATTCCGGCTCACTTGCCTTGAACATGGGATTGCAAGGCATACAATAAACTGCGGCAAACAAATCAGTATGCTGATAAGACAAACTCTGCTCCCGCATTTAAATTCCACCCCAGTCTCACATGTCCCTGCGGGACACCTTAAACTACGAAAAGGACCGCAGGAGGGATGCGTGCACAACTTTACCGTGCCCACCAAGAATTTTTCGCAGCAGTTCCTCACGTCCCTATGGACACCCTGACACCATAAAAAAGTCTGAAACATTTCAGGCGATTGACGTCTAACATGTATTATTTCTTGTTTGAACGCTTACGGGGTTTATCCCCGCCCGCTCTTGAATGCAACTTGGCACGAGTTTCCGAAAGCCAATTTTCGTCACAGTTAGTGACGAAAATTGTTAGCCGGAGGCGCCAACTCATGCCGGACGCCGCAGTCTTTGCCCACCGGCCCTGCCGGATCGATGACTGATAATCTAATCACAGAGCCGACTTGCTGAGACCCGACAGATTTATTGTGAAAAATGGGAATGGAGGCATCAATTTTGCTCTACCTTTCCCGCAACACAACACTGGCGAAAAAAAGGCTTAAGCAACAGGAGGCGATTGACGATCTTTCATAAGAACGCGGAGAAACCAAGTAGGAGTATTATCCTATAAAACCAGAAAACCATTACCCAACCAAGGAGAGAACAATGTTTATCAGAATGAGAGAGAGCAAAGGCTTTACATTGGTGGAACTTATGATCGTCGTTGCCATCATCGGCATCCTGGCTGCGGTCGCTGTCCCGTACTATCAAAAGTATATTCAGAAAGCGCGCCTGACCAGCAAGGTTATCCCCGGAATTCACTCAATCCAAACCGATCTGGCGACTTACTTCAGCTTTCAGCAGATGTTCCCTGGCGCTGGTGCAACCGTAAATGCCATGTTCACGGATGCCAACACCCATTGCTTTACCCCGACGGTAACTTCCGCCGCCGGCGCCACTTCTAACTTCAAAATCACCTTCGCAATCGTGGGTGCGGGCTGCACTGAGCTCTCGTCCCTGTATAACCAGACTATTACCGCATCGCCGATTCTTGGAAACAATGCGCAAGTAATTACCGGCTGGACTTTTGGTGGTACGCTTGCCGCAAACATGGGCTTGGCAGGCGCACAATAAATCTGCTGCAAGCAAAAGAAGACCGAGCACAAAGAATGCCGGTATGATACCGGCATTCTTTGTGTTATCTATTCTTTCTATTTTTTCGCCCGGGCAATTGGGGGAAAGGACAGGTATGCGGGCGAAAAAAGCGCTGCCTCACATTCTTGCCTTTTTCATCGTTTTGATGATTATTTCCGCTTACTCGAACACTTTCACCTCGCCGCCTTTCCTCGATGATTTTCAATCATTCATATATGACAAAGCCCTCTATCTGGATTCAGTCTCGGTTTCGAGCATTCTTTCGCTTTCTCAGTCAAAATTCGGCTGGACGCGATTTCTGCCCGTAATCACCCTGGCGCTCAATCACTCTCTGGGTCACAGCAAAGGCATTTATTTTCATGCCGTGAATCTGCTGATCCACTTGCTGGCGTTCGTGGCAGTCTTTTGGTTCTTCAGGCAGGTTCTTGCAGCCGGAAAGAACAGAGGCGCAGAAGGGCCAATCCATGAAATTGCAGGCCTTCTTCCACTCTGCGCCGCCGCCGTATGGGCCTTGAGCCCACTTCAGACAAGCGCCGTCACATACCTCGTTCAGCGCATGGCTTCCATACAGGCGCTTTTTTTTACGCTGAGCGTGGCGTGCTTTATAAAGGCGCGCCTTCTTTCGGGGGACAAAAAAAGGAGCGCCATCTTTTTCTTCTTTCTTTGCGCGCTTAGCTCCCTCTGTAGCTTTCTTTCGAAAGAAAACTCGGCGGTCCTGCCGGTTGCGCTGGCCATAACCGATATCTGGTTTTTCGATTCCGCCTGGCTGAAAAAAGCCTGGGCCCTGTGCCGGAAAACCGGCTGGAAAGTCCGCGCGGCTACTGCTGCCGCACTGCTTTCATCCTCCTTTTATGCCTTCGCGGTCGTATTGCCTGAACTTCTCAGCGGTTACGCCAAGAGGGATTTCAATCTGATTGAGCGCCTGCTCACCGAAGGAAGGGCAGTCGTATGGTACATGTCGCTTCTTCTCTGGCCAAACCCGGCCCGCCTGTCTATGGACCATGAAGTCGAGATTTCCACTTCGCTTTTAAGCCCTCTTACTACGCTTCCTTCTCTGCTTGTGATCGGCGCCCTCATTTTCCTCGCGATCAGGTTCCGAAGGCGATTTCCTGTGATCACATTCGGAATTGCCTGGTTCTTTTTGAATCTCGTAATCGAATCGACGATCATTCCATTGGAACTGGTTTTCGAACACAGGCTCTACCTGCCCTCGATAGGCTTTTATCTTTCAATAACCGCCATTCTTGTGACTGTTTTCCGGCAGGCCGCACGCCGGCTCCCGGAAGCCGAATTCGCAAAGGCTGCCTGCTCATCCCTTCTCATTGTCGCCGCGTGCCTTACCCTTCTGACATTCTCCCGGAACGGCGCTTGGGAAGACCCGGTCACGATCCATTACGATGCGGTAGCAAAAGCTCCCAACAGTCCGCGGGCAAATTCCGACTTCGCCAATGTGCTTTGCACAGTCGACCGGTACGAGGACGCCATAAAATACGCCGAGAGATCAATTGAACTCGGAAGAAAGGGACGCGAGACCGATGCTCTTGCCCAGAACGCCATAACCATAGCCCTTATAAAACTGGGGAGAATTGACGAAGCGATCGAACGCGACGAGGAATTTTTAAAAGATAAGGTCAACGGGCTCGATGGAGGACCCCTTCCGAATCTTTGCCTGAACCTGGCCCAGGCATGCATTATCGCAAAGAAGCCCGAAGAAGCATACAGATGGACGCTCGAAGCGCTCAAGTACGTGCAACTGACCGATAATTCCTTCTACAAGAAGGGCCTGGTTGAAATGACCGCAAGGGCAATTCTTGCCGAGTTCGGCCCGCAGGGCTTAGACCCGAACCATGACGGCATACTCGACCCCGGAGACCTGCCCCCTGGACTCTGGGTCGCCAAAGAATTCAAGAAACACGGGGAGGCGCAATATGCCCGTGAGATAATTGAGCGGGAGTACGCAAACGACCCCGGTGATCCGCACCTGAAAACAGAAATGGAAAACCTCCAAAAGGAAGATGCCCAGAATAGCGCTCAAAAAGAAAAATGGAACTCCTTCCAAAAATATGTACGAAATCCTTTTTCCAGATTCAATTTCGACATGGTTGTGGCATTTTTAGTGCAACAGAAACATTTGCCGAAGGTTTTCCAGGCACTCGGGGAAAATCGACTGGATGCTGCCCTGCAAATTTTTCCCGGTTCTCGTGACGCCCGGCTGCTCAAGGGGTGGTATAATTATGCCAGAGGTGACGGGGACCACGCCGTAGAAGCGGCAAGAAAAGTGCTAAAAGGCGACCCGGAAGACTCGAACGCATGGCTGGCGCTCGGATTCTTTTCATCCGAGGCGGGAGATACAGAAGGAGCTATAGCGGCTTTCGAAAAGGTAATCGAGCTTTACCCCGGCTATCAGAAGCGAACTCTGGTGGAAGATTTCTGCAAGCAGTTGCGCGCGGGAAGATCAATCGCATCAGCTTCGAACCGGCAATGAAAAAGTCGAAATCTTCTTGGAAATTGTTTGATCTGGCCAAAAAATAGTGTATTGATATTAGATGTTTGTCAGGGCATTGACAGGATTTTATCTACAGATACTTGGGGGAGCCATGAAAGCGCCTCTTGGGAGAAAAGCAATCGAACGCCATTTTTATCTTATCATTGTCCTGCTGCTTGCAGCGGCGGCTTTGAATTTTTCCATTTCAGCAGCCCAGGAGCAGGCCCGGCAGAGCACTGACCAGGCCGCTTCCAATCCATCTGCTGTTTCTGAGGGAGGCGCACAGCAGGCCCAACCGGCACAGCAGGCTACGGATCAAACGACTGTGCCGCAGGCGCCCGATGTGTCTGCACCCCAGCCCGGGGCCGCTTCAATGAATTGTTCGCCGGAATACGCACTTCTGGTACATAAAACAGCCTCAGCCCTGATGACCCCCGATTTTACCTTTGTGTCGGTAAAGGCGCTCGATCCATTTGTCCCTTTCGTAAATTTAGAAACAACAGCCCAGGGGCACTCGCCTGAAGAGGGGGATGATTCGGCCGGATTTGCATTGACGCCTTTGCAAAAAATGACCATGAGTGAAATCGAAAGAGGACTCAAGGCGATTACCTGGGGTCAGCTCGGCAGCAGGGCAGTCATCGAGGATTCCACCGGCAGGGGGTATATAGTCAGCATAGGAACGCCGGCCGGAGAGCACGGCGGAGTCATCACGCAGATCCTTAGCGATCGTCTTGTAATTCAGCAGGAAATCTATGACAGGCTTTCAAGAAAGAGGTCCCCGAGGGAGTTCACTGTAAAGCTGGCCAAAAAGACCGAAAATAAATAACTTCGACAGGATTTACAGGATTAAAAACAAACTGTTTTGCAAGGCCCGCGCGACATTCTTTTGCTCTTAGTCCTGTAAATCCTGTCAAAAAAGGCCCTGCCCTGATTTTCCATTCTTTTGCTCTTAATCCTGTAAATCCCCCGGATCGAGTCCGGGGCAGGCTCTGTTAAATCCGACAAAATCTTTTATGGCCCTTACTTTTTTCTCATAAGCGAGACCAGCAGCATTACCGCGCCCGTAGAAATGGCGGCGTCGGCCACATTGAAGGCCGGCCAGTGCCATTTCCCAACGTAGATATCCAGAAAATCGACAACTTCGCCGCTTAATCTAATCCGATCGATCAGGTTCCCCATTGCCCCGCCGGCAATGCATACGTATGCGATTCGGGTCCAGTTATCCTTTTTACCCGTTTTGCCGTAAGCGTAGGCTATTGCGGCCACCACCACCACTGTCAGGCCAATGAAGAGATACCTCTTCCAGGGATATCCCGAACCGGCAAAAACACTGAAAGCCCCCCCCGAATTATGAACATGAACCAGATTAAAAAACCCGGGGATTACATTGATCCCGGTGTTCAGGGGAATAGCGCAGACGATGTAGTATTTCGAAAGCTGATCGAGTGCGGCCAGGACGCTTGCCAGGATGAAAAATAGTGCTGTTCCCTTGATTTTTGAATTGGCCATCTCAAGTTCCTTTTTTGGACACGAAGAGCACGGAGGATACACGAAGAGCATGAAGAAATTGAAAAATAATTCGTATCAATTTCAAAAGATTTCCCCTTTGTGTGCCTCAAGATCGACCATGCGTCCTCACGCGTCCTCACAGAAGATCGGACGCCAAGCTTGAAGCATTTAAACGCGCTCAGCAATGGCTAACGCGAAGTCCGAACGAAGTGAGGGCTTAAGATCAGACGCCGAACTATAAGCGTCTAACGTAGGTTCGAACGTTTAACGCGGAACCCGAACAAGGTGAGGGTTCGCCCCTCGAACAGGTCGGCGGAATGCGGACGGGTTGTCGATCGTGTACCCTTCGCGTTCTTCGTGACCAATTTTTTTGTGGACCTTTGTCCTTAATCCCGTTTGGAGGCATAGTTACCACTTTTTGATTGGAATTTTCATCCAAAAATTTTACTTTCCCTCCCATTTGAACTATTTGATCTTATTTGATCCAGAAGAAATTATTTCATAATCAAATTTTTCGCTAAATCAGGAGGAGGAAGATGAAAGAAATTGTCAAAGGTGTGCTGCTTTCAGGACTCATTTTGGGGGTGGCCCTTACCGGATGTTCCCGAAAGATTGCCGAATCTGAAGTTACACAGGCGGTCGCCGTTATGAACCCTACGGAAGGCAGCAAAGTACATGGGGTTGTGAGCTTTAAAAAGGACGCAGGCGGGGTTCGAATCATGGCAAGCATTGAGGGCCTGTCACCTGGTCCGCACGGGTTTCACATTCACGAGTTTGGAAACTGCACTTCGCCCGACGCAAATTCCGCAGGCGGTCACTTCAATCCCACTGATATGCCCCACGCAGGTCCGAATTCCAAAATGCGTCACGTCGGCGATCTGGGCAACATCGAAGCAGACAAAAACGGCGTGGCCACACTTGAAGTAACAGATAATCTCATAAGGCTCGCAGGGCCGGAATCGATAATAGGCCGTTCGGTAATCGTTCATGCCGGGGCCGATGATTTCAAAACCCAACCGACGGGCGGATCAGGCGCGCGAGCAGCTTGCGGCGTCATCGGAATTGTGAAGTAACTCGAACACGTTAAGAGTAAAGTCAAAAAAGGGTGGGCACTGAAAACAGTGCCCACCCTTGATCTTCGTTCTTTACCCTCGGACCTTGGTCCTGTCTAGCAACTGCACGACGGGGAACAGCCGCCCCCGCCTCCGCCGGCGCCTGCAATCGGGATTTCCGATGCCACCCGGAAGCCGGAACCCATCCCGTAGGATACATAATCGACTGTAATATCCTTGGTCTTCTCATGAAGGTCCTTATCGACCAGCATGGTAAAGCCGTTCAGCTTATAAACATCATCAGTTTCTTTTGGTTCGTCCAGAACCATTGCAAGGGATGGACCCGCTCAGCCACCGGTCTGGAGGAATATCCGGATCGGAGTGATCTGCTTTTCCTTGAAATAATCCTGCAAAACAGTTTCGGCTTTCTCTGACATGTGAATCATTAAACAAATCTCCTTTCAGTAACGACAACCTTCCCATATCCGCACTACTATTTTGATATGAGAAGCGAACCTGCCTTAGCTCGGGCGCAGAGTCCGCTGGACAAGCCCACTTGAGCCCAAATCAACTCGAACTGACAAACACAACATAACTATTTTATCCCGGAAAGATACTAAAACACCTGCAAAAAAATGAAAAGGGGAAACTGCGCAAGCTAAACCTGTTTGGTAAACGATGATGTTTTCTTTCGTGCTACCTTTCGTCTTTTATCAACATTACGATTGCGAATATAAGTCCCCCTATGGCGGCAATGAGAAAAGAAATTATTGCCAGCCCTGGATACCCGAAAAGCGTGAACCGGGGGGTTTCCACACGCATTAGTATTGCTGCCCCGATAATGATGGCCGCTATTATAATCCCGATCGCAATGCGGTTGGCGATCTTTTGGAACATCCTCATGAGGTATTTTTCATCAATAGCATTGACGCCGACCCTGAAATCGTTGTCGGCGAAGATGTCGATTATCTTTCTGAGCTTTTGAGGGAAATTTTCAGCCAGTTCTTCCGACTCCATGGCCATTTTATAAAGGGTGGCGCTCGACAGCCTCTTTAAAAGCCTTTGCCTTAAGAGTTTTCCGGCATGCCTGCGGATAGCCGCGTTCGGATCGAATGCCGGGTCCAGAGTTCGGCCGATATTGTCGAGATTTAGCATGCACTTTCCGAGCATCGCCAGTTCGGCCGGGAAACGAAAACCGCTGGTTCCCGCCACTTTGAGCACCTCCAGGATGACCCGGCCGATCTCCATTTGCCCGATTCTAATCCTCTGCCAGCGCGTTATGAATTCCTGCACCTGTTTGCCAAAGGCCTGCTCGTCAAAAGCAGGGGTCTTTTCGCCGATTTCAATCGCATACTGGACGGCCTCATCGGTTTTGCCCTCGCTTATAGCCAGGGTGAACCTGAGAAGCTTTTTTTGCATACCGTCGGAGATGCGGGCGGCCATACCCAAATCTATCAATGCCAGACGCCCATCGTCAGTCAGGAACACATTTCCGGGGTGCGGATCGGCGTGGTAGAACCCATCGATAAGGATTTGCTTGAGGTACGCACTGAACAGCTCATCGGCAAGTTCGTGCCCGTTGATTTCAGGCCTGCCAAGGGGATGTATGCTTGTAATCTTTTGCCCTCGGATATGTTCCATGGTGAGCACTTTCGAGGTAGTATAGGCATGGACGGGCAACGGCACCACAATTTTCTCGTATTCTTCAAGGTTCTCCGAGAGTATCACCAGGTTCTGAGCTTCCTCCTTGAAATCGAGTTCCTGGACAAGCGCTTTTCGGAATTCCTCGATGGTCTCCTGGAGCATAAACCTCTTAGCCACGTCGATATGTCTGTCCAGAAATCCGGCCAACTCGAGGAGCACATCGAGGTCCAGGGCTATCTGATCGCGGATGCCGGGCCTTTGGACCTTTACGGCCACGGAGCGCCCGTCAAGAAGGATAGCCCGGTGGACCTGCGACAGGGAAGCGGCGGCAAGAGGCGTCTTGTCGAAAAAGGAAAACAGCCTGGCTACGGGCAGCCCCAGCTCGGAAGTAATAATTGACTCGACCTTCTCATAAGAAAAATATTCGGCTCTGTCCTGAAGGCGAGAGAGGGCTTCAATATATTGGGGCTCCAGCAGATCGGAGCGGGTGGAAAGGAACTGCCCCAGTTTTACGTATGTGGGACCCATCTTCTCCAGGTCTTTGGGAAGCTCTTCCGCCCCGGGGCTGACCCTTTCGGCAGCAGGCTGTTCATCGAGCACTTTTTCAAGCCCGGCCCGAAAAAATATATCTGAGCGCCCGTACTTGATCAGAAATCCGGCAAGTTCCCTGTAACGTTTCAAATGTCTGGCATCTAGAGAGAGGCTCATTTGGTTTTACAGTTTCTGAATTGCCACTGCCGAAAATGCTTTCGCCACAGGTCCCCCTCGTTATGGGAACGTCAGACAAAATTAATGCCTCTGTCGTTGAAAATAAATAGATTACATTGTGCACTCAAGCCTACACCGTGTCTCTGGTAAATCCAGCGGATCGCGATTCACTTATGCAGCGTTCTTCGTCGGGCGAGAACTCAACCCCGACGTGATGGTTCTGCACCAGCGTCCACCCGAAATAGCCCGCGCCGATTGTCAAAATTACCCCAAACAGAGGTAAGATAACGATCCCCCTGGCAACCGGTAGAATAGCATTCCACTGGCCGGCATTTAGGATCAAACAGGTTATGAACAACAGGAGCGAAACAATATTGAGCAACATATGTTTTGCGCCGGTATCCTTAGCAGCCGACCCGTACGGAATGCCGAACGTCCAGTCGATAAACCCGAAAGTGGCCGCCACAAACGCCATCGCAACTCCGGCGAAGTTTGCCGCAAGACCTACCCAGAACCAAAATGGGTCGCCGAAAATGCTGTATATAATGAACGCGATCAGGGTCGAGACGTAAAAGGCGATCGGAAAATTCACCAGCATGGGATGAACTGGGTGTCCCATGATTTTAACTTTGCTGTACATCGAAGTACCCTCCCTGGAGGTTAACGTTTACACTGTCCCATTGACGGCAGAGACAGCCAAGTCCGTTTAATTTAAGGTAATTATATGTAGGCTATTGTAAACGAAGGGGGGCTGCGGGCTTCAATAAGGGCGGAGCGATTTCCTCAAAGGCGACTCTAAGCTGTTCTGATTTAGCGACAGAAAAATTGAGTTTCTCAAACCCAATGAAGGGGGGCACAAGGATATTGATTTGGGCTCCCTCTTCGCGGCTCAAGATCGACCGTGGCCCCTCGAACGAATCGATGGGTTGCGGCCGGGTTGTCAATCGCGCCTTCGCGCGAGAAATTCTCATTCGAGTGGGATACGGTGATCTGCCCCTCTGCTTTCCTTTTGCGCAAAGCTGCTTAAATTACAAAACAAATGTCTGTAATTCGAATGAATTAGCCAAAATAGAAGAATAACCATTGGAGGTCTGCAATGACGGGATCGGAAGTACTTCGGGAAAATCTGGCCGATATGCTGGGCGTCGAACAACTTGCCCTTCAACGCATCGAGCGCCAGGTCCACGATGAACGACTAAGGAAGTTTAACAATGCCCTGGGAGCCCTTCAAAGAATCGATGCGGCGTTAACAACGCATGTAGCCGAACTTGAACGAAATCTGTCAACACTCGATGGGAATTTTGAAGCCAGGCTGAAGAAGGCGGCAACATCGGTTGTGGGATCTTTTGCGAACATCTACGGAAAACTTAGATCAAATGAGCCGGTTTCAAAAAATCTCAGGGACGATTACACTTTACTCAATATGGCGGTCATCAGCTACGGGATGCTGCAAACGACGGCGCTGGCCCTCGATGAAACCCAAATCGCCTCGATGGCCCAACGGCACATGACCGATCTTACTCCCTTTATCGTGGAATTGAGCGATATCATTCCATTTGTCCTTGCAGGTGAGCTTGCAGCCGGGGGGAAGATCGAAGACGCCACCGTAGCGCAGCAGGCCGCTGCCCAGTACCGTCAGACATGGAGCCGCGATGTGACGATGAGAATCTGATGGTCTTGTCGGTCGGGGCAAGAAGAGCTTGGTCACGAAGAACGCGAAGGGTACGAGCGAAGCGGGGTGAAGGGACAAAGAAACGAGTAGGGAACGCTTGTAGTCTGGGATATACTGATATTTCGATGCGCCCCTCAGTGAACCTTGTATGTTTCCGGGGCGAATACACCATATGAACAGTTTTCAACAGTTTTCAGTTTTGAGTTGACTAACTAAAAACTCAAAACTCGAAACTCAAAACTCGAAGGTCCCGATGAACCTTTTTGCGGAACAGAAGATATTCGCGGTTGGCGACATCCACGGCTGCAATCGAAAGCTCACCTCTCTGATCGAGCGGTTGCCCATCGATCCGGAGAAGGATTACCTGGTTTTTCTCGGGGACTACATTAACAGGGGAACCGGATCGCGTGAGGTGATCGATTATCTTCTGAAGACAGGGGGAAAGGTTCGAAACACGGTTTTCCTGATGGGAAATCACGAACATGCTTTGCTGGAGTATTCCCGCACGGGCAATCTCGATTATCTGAGAACGCTTCGATCCATCGGTGTGGAGGATACCCTGAACAGCTACTCGAACGCCCCGGTTCGATCCCTGGGGGATTTATCCTTTATGCCGGTCGAACATATCCGTTTTCTCGAAAGGCTCCAGCCACACTTCAGGCTGGGCGGCTATCTTTTTGTCCACGCGGGGACTATACCCGGAGAGGACCTCGAGCACTGCCCGCTGGATCGTCTCCTGAGCGTGCGGGACATATTTTTACAAGACGAAAGCACTTCAAGCGAGGTAACCGTCTTTGGCCACACCCCTTTCGAGACGCCTTTCGTTGCGCCAGGCAAGATCGGCATCGACACGGGGGCGGCCTACGGAAACATGCTCACTGCCGTAGAACTGCCCAGGATGCGTTTCTATCACTCCTGACCCACTGTTGTCAGCGCATAATCGCCATCAATAAACGCACGCGCCACTTTTTTGTGGACGGTGTCGTCGCGCATGGTCGCATCGAGCAGCCTGCTAAATCCGAGCAGCCTTCCCAGCATGACAAGCCGGTCCTCGGTTTCAGACTGCTGTGTTTCCAGGATGGACGCAGTCACCAGGTCGCCCCGCTGGTCTACAAAAAAATTGTTCGCTTCGAGCACTTCGGTTATGAACAGCGCACGCCGCTCGCGCTGCACAGCGGTCGTCCCGCCCCCCTTGAACCTGAAACGGATATGGTTCTCTCTCGGATTTGATCCGCAAACCGCGTCAACCATGGCGAAATGATAGTCAACGCGCGCGTTCAGATTCAGATAATCCCGTGTAATCAAGGCGTAGTTCTGCTGGCCGATGGGCCTGGCGCTGCCCGAGTCGAACATGGATCGGGACATGAGCCCGGAAACCATGGCTGCGGGGGGCGGCAGGTTCCATCTGAGCCCCGGCGTCAGTATCCCCTTCCAGAGCGCCAGCATGGGGAGCGACAGGATATCTTCAAGCCGGACCCTGAACTTATTACTTTCAGAAGCGATACCGCCGCCCAGATCGATAATCAGGAAATGCAGCGGTACGGCGCCCTCGAGTCGCCGCACCAGCACCTCCGCCGACTCCAGGATGTCGTCTCCGGTCTGGAACATTGCCAGGACAGCCATTTCATGGCTATAGCGGATCAGATCATGCAGAGAGCGGCACTCCTGTATGGAAAACGTTGGCCCGTATGCGTCGGTCAGATTCAAAGGCTCGATCAACTGTCTGAGCCGGGCTGCCTCTGGGCGTGAGGCGACATTGCGCCCGGCCCTGCGGGTTTGCGAACCGCCTTCCATATTAGCGTTGCCAACCCGTTGGGCGGCCGACCAGGCCTCCTCGGGGGCCTTGAAGACCATGGCCATGTCCGCGTCCAGGATAACCCACTGGCCGTCCCGAAGCGTTTGGGTCGCCTTACCGGCCCCGGTCATCATCGGACGGGAGTACTCCCGAGCCGTTACGGCCAGGTGATCGGCAGGGTTGCCCAAATCCACAACCACGCCTTCGAATTCCGGGACGAAGCCTGCGGCATCCGACATACTCTGTGGAAGCACCAGGATACCCGGCTCGCGTGAAGGATCTTTACGCCAGTCCTCAAAATCACGGGTCGAATGAACTACTTTGACCTTGCCCACGCACCGGCCCGGCGAGGCGCATACCCCTCCTCTAAGAAGGACTTCTCCCCGCGCAGCCTCCGCTGCCTGCCTGCTTTTGAGGGCAAGCCGGATATCCCTTGACTGCAGGATCACAAGCTCGCCTTCCTGCGAAAATGCCCATTCGATATCCTGCGGTTTTCCGACCAGGCTTTCGATCCGGCGGCCGATGCTAACGAGGGAGTGGACCCGGTCCTCGGAAAGCACGGGGAGGACCTGTTCATTTTCGGGAAGCTCCCGCTCCTCGATGCCTCCATTAAACCCGGGATCAGCGCGGTGGGTCTTTTTGGCAACTTGCGCCCAATCCGCCATCGGGCCTGCGTCTGTTGGTTCCCTCGAGGGCCGGTAGAGATCCGCCGGAGCGCTCCCGCTCACGGCCGTTATTCCCAGCCCGGGAACGGCGCTGATAAGCATCCGCCCGTTTTCCGGGTCTGCCGGATCTATAGTGAACAGTATCCCTGCCGACTCTGCCCGGATCATCCGCTGACATAAAACGGCCATGTCGTGCCTGGCCAGGGACAGTCCGGCGTGAAGGCGGTAGGAAATCGCCCCGGGGCTGTAGTTGCTTGCAATCACTTCCCTTAACGCGTCCTTCAATCCATCGAATGAAATCACGTTAAGTATGCTCTTGAACTGACCGGCAAAGGAGTGTTCAATCCGGTCTTCGACCGAAGCGCTGCTGCGCACGGATATGGCCGTTTCCCCCGAACCGGTGAGCCGTTCGTAAGCGCGCCGAAGCTCCTGTTCGAAGTCTTGCGGAAAAACCGCGTCGAGAATGCGGAGGCGAATCTCCTCTGCGTCAGCCTCGAAGTCCGTGCCTCGGTTGTACCCGGCCTCCAGTCTTTGCGCCCTCTGCCGAATAAAAAGATCGAGACCGTTGGCCGATAGTATTCCCTCGCAGGAGTTCGACGTAACGGCAAAACCGTCAGGAACGGGAAAGCCGGCCTTGCGCAACTGGGCCAGGCCGGCAGCCTTGCCTCCGACCTCTTCCCGCAGATCGGCTGCCGGATGATCCAGGAAAACAAAAGCCGGCGCATGGGACTGGACCGCCATGATGGCGTCCAGTTCGTTGCGGATAGCACCCGCAAGGCTGTAATGCGTTTCATAAAGTCTTTGGTGACGGTCCCCGCTCAGCCTGTTCAGACCGTCGACAAGCTCGTAGGTGACGCTTAGAAGCTCTTCGGCTATCTCCGGCATTTCGGAACTCCCGGACCTCAGTGACAGGTCAAGCGACCTCATCAGATCCAGCGAGTACTCATTATTGGCAAGGAGAATCCGGAAAGTGTGATACCGGACCTTGAGGTCGTCAAGGAATTTTGCCGCACGAGTCAGCCGCCGCTCGCGCAATTTTTGAAACAATCGAGCGACGATGCTAGACACCGTTTTTCTCCTCTTTGCCTGCGCGGCCGGATTTTTCATTGAATAGCCTGGCGAATTCTTCAATTTTATCTTCCGAGTCCATCGCAAGATCAATCTGCCGGGTAAATCCCGTAAGCTCTCCCAGGACCTTTAATGCCGAGATTACCTCCCGGTTGTCCACCAGTTTGAGCTTTGCCAGAACGAGATCGCCTTTGATTCTCACCTTGAAGCCCAGTTGGTCCAGGATAGACCTTATAAGCTCAGCCCTGCGCCGCCGGTGATTCTCATCGGCAAAACCGCCTGCGAAACGAAAATAGACGTAATTTTGATTTACATTGCCGCAGAGATAGCTGTCGATCACACTGTAATGATAACCGAGCCGAAGGCCGACGTTCATGTAGTTTTCCGCCAGGATTGCGTGATTTCTGCCGGCGTATTCAGGCAGTTCCATCATGGCCGAAAACGTACGGTCAAGCCCGGAGATTATTCCTCTGAGGTTGAGGGATCCCGGGTCCCGGTTCCAGACTTCCTTGAGGGTCAGCCCATTAAGGAATGCAAGGAACGGCTTTGAAATGACGTCATCGAATTCCACACAAGCCCCGGCCCCCGGGGACACCCCGCCGCCAATATCGAGCACGAACAGATCGATCGGCGTATCGATCCCGAGTTTGCGAACATACGGACTTTTCAGCCCGGCGCCGTGCTCCTGGATCTTTAGAAGTTCCTCAATGGATCTCTCGTGGGAAAAATGAATAACGTCGTGATAAGTGCGGCAATTATCCACACAAAAAGTACTGGACTCAGGATCGATGAGTTCCAGGGGCAATATCCAGCGCAGCAGGCGGCGGAGTGTAACGTATTCCGGATCGCTCGGATACAGTTCCGTGCCGGTTGCCCGGGAGGCCAACAGAGGCTCGACTATCCCCCGGTAGACCCTCTTTTCCCCGGCGTCAACTGTGACTTCGGTCCCCTCAGGCAATCTCTGCATTGCCCCTGCGGCGCCAAAGATGGCGGGTATGCGCAGTTCTCTGGCTATTGTGGCCAGGTGCCCGATGGAGGCGCCGATTTCGGTCACTACAGCGGAAGCCCTGCTCATGATG
>Ga0209517_10004173_pt1 | contig 19158 bp, 20 predicted proteins | sample PeaSoiMetSII2010_FD_187695 | JGI IMG/M metagenome (GOLD analysis project Ga0209517, IMG submission 187695) | Peat soil microbial communities from Weissenstadt, Germany - SII-2010 (SPAdes) (version 2) | ecosystem: Environmental > Terrestrial > Soil > Wetlands > Peat | place: Germany...
GAGCCTGCGCAATGATCTCGACGGATTTGAAAAGCCTCCCGCCGATGTTTCGGCGAACCGGACAGCACTGAACGCGATTCTGGAGCGGCCGGAGTTTCGCCAGTCGCACGGTCCGAAATGGCTCGACCGGCTCAACCAATGGAGCGAGGACATTAAGCAGCGTCTGATCGAGTTCATACGCGGTGCGCTGACAGCCATATTCCATATTCTGCAGCGTGTGTTTCGCACTGTGGCCATCCCCACGATCAGCAAGTTTCTGGTGTATGGACTCATGGGCTTTGCCATGCTTGCGCTGGCGTACTTCGCCTATCGCACTATCTGGCGGGGAGACGAATTTGCAGGAGTCGTGCCTGCGAATCTACCCGTCTCGGCGAAGGAGTGGGCGATCTGGCTCGCGGAAGCGCGCGCCGCCGCCGCGAAAGGGGAATGGCGCGAGGCGATCCATCTGGCGTACTGGGCGGGGATTTCTTTTCTGGAGCGTCAGGGCACGTGGAAGCCGGACCGGGCGCGGACTCCCCGGGAATATTTGCGATTGCTGTCGAATTCGAGCGAACATCGCGAAACGCTGACCGCACTGACGCGAATCTTCGAGCTCGCATGGTATGCGAAGCGGGACGTCAGCGAACGAACCTTTTCGCAAACGCTCGAGGAACTGGAGAAACTGGGATGCCACTGAAAGTGGACCCGAAGGATCGCAAACTGCTGTTTGTGGCAGCCGGCGTATTCGTTCTGCTGATTGCGGGCGCTGTGCTGTTGGGCGGCGACGCAGGGGCCAAGTCGGAAATCCCGAGCAGCTATTCGACCGACTCCGGCGGCGCCAAGGCGGCGTATCTTCTGCTGTCGCAAGCGGGATACAACGAGCAACGCTGGGAACGACCGCTCGATCAACTTCCGCGAGCGATGGGGAAGAGGCTGATTCTGGCCGAGCCCGAAGAGGCTCCCACTCGCGAGGAGAAAGATCGCCTGAAAGCATTTATCTCCGAGGGTGGACACGTCATCGCGATAGGAGCCGCTGCCGGCGTGTTTCTTCCGGAGAACGAGTCGCTGCCCGAGTTCGACGTGCTCGGCGAAGTGCCACGGAAGAAGGCGTCGGCGCTGTCGCCCTCGGAAATCACGCGGGCGGCGCCGGAAATTGTTCTGGCGCAGAAGGCACGCTGGCAGGCGTATTCGGCGGCATATCCGCTATACGGAGATGGCGACCGCACGCTGGTGGTGCAGTATCCTTACGGTCGCGGGGAAGTGTTGTGGTGGGCGTCGGCCACTCCGCTGACGAATGCGGGGTTGAAAGAGCAGGGCAATCTGGAATTTGTTATTGCCTGCATGGGCGCCACAAAAGGGACAATTCTCTGGGATGAATATATTCACGGGTACCGGCAGACGCTAGCTTCGTCGATTGCACATTCGCCGGTGAAATGGCTCGCGCTGCAGCTGTTGCTTCTGGGGCTGGCGGTCGTCGCCACATTTTCGCGGCGCAGCGGGCCGATCTGCAAGCCGGCCTCTCCGGTGCGCCTGTCGCCGATTGAATTCGTACAAACGCTGGGTGGACTTTACGAGGCTGCCGGTACGGCATCGGTTGCGGTGGACATTTGTTACCAGCGGTTTCGTTACTGGCTGACGCGGCGGTTGGGAGTTGCGAGCAATATTTCGGTGGCAGATCTGGAAGTGGCCGTGCAGGATCGCTGGGCGTTCGTCGACGACCACTTCGTCGCGATTCTGCGTCACTGCGAGTCGGCCAAGGGCGATCCTTATTTGCATCCCCCGGCGGCGCTGCAACTCGTGCAAGAACTGGATGAATATGCGGTTCGCTTAAAGCTATTCCAAGGTGTTCGCAAGGAGAAAGTTTGATGAACGCTGTTCCTGAGCTAGTGCGGCACATACGCGAAGAGATGGGCAAGGTGGTCGTCGGGCAGGAGGAACTGCGCAACCAGTGCATCGTCGCGCTGCTCTGCCGGGGGCATGTGCTGCTGGAGGGCGTGCCCGGAATTGCGAAGACGCTGACGGTGAAGGCGTTGTCACGGCTGATGGGACTGGGGTTTCAGCGGGTGCAGTGCACTTCGGATCTGATGCCGGCCGACATTGTCGGCACCAATGTTCTCAATATGGCGACCAGCGCGTTCCAATTGCATCAGGGCCCGGTGTTTACCGACTTGTTGCTGGTGGATGAAGTGAACCGCATGCCTCCGCGAACGCAGGCAGCGCTGCTGGAGTGCATGGAAGAGCATCAGGTTACGATCGACGGCAAGACTTATCCGCTGTCGCAGTTCTTTACCGTGTTCGCGACGCAGAATCCGATTGAGTTTGAGGGAACGTATCCGCTTCCCGAAGCGCAACTTGACCGCTTTCTGCTTAAGCTACGAGTTACGTATCCGGCGGTGCAGGAAGAAGTTCAGTTGCTGGCGAACGTGCAGAACGGATTCGAATCGCGGGAGTTGGAGAAGATGAACCTGCTGCAGATTGCGTCCGGGTTGCTGGAGCAGGCGCAGCAGGAGGTCAAGTCGGTGACCGTGCAGGAAGCGCTGTTCAGCTACATCGTGCAGATCGTGCGGCGCACGCGGGATTGGCCGTCATTGTCTCTGGGCGCGAGCCCCCGGGCGGCGGTGAGTTTGATGGCGGTGTCGAAGGCGTTTGCGGCGATGGATGGGCGCGACTATGTGATTCCGGACGACGTAAAGGTGTCGGCGCGTCCGGTGCTGCGGCACCGGATCATGCTGCGACCGGAAGCCGACCTGGAAGGCATCACGCCCGATCAAGTGCTGGAAGATGTGTTGCGCGCGGTCGAGGTTCCAAAGTGAGCGATCTGGGCCCGCTGATTCCACCCGAGGTGGAAGCGCCGGCGAAATCCTACAAGCGCTTCGGAGTGGCGTTCGGCGACCGCTTCTTTATGCTGCTGTTTGTCGGGCTGGTCTGGCTGGGCCCGGCGTTCATCGACCTGCGATTTGTGTATGCGCTGCTGGCATGGGACGTCCTCGTTCTTCTGGCGTGGCTGGCCGATCTGGCGCAACTGCCGAAGCCAGGGCAAATCACCGTGAGACGCTCTTGGCGATCGCCCGCGGCTTTGTCGATTTCGTCCGATGTCGAACTCACGGTGACGAATTCCTCCCGCACCAGCATTCACGCTTCGATCATCGACACAGTTCCACAACAGTTGAGGAATGAGCCGCCCACACTCACGATTCTAGCCAGAGCGCACGGCGAAGGGATGGCGAGCTATCGCATTCGACCAGCGGAGCGGGGAGACGCAAATCTCGGTGACGCTTACGTGCGCTACCAGAGCCGGTTGCGCATCGCCGAGAAATGGACGCGGGCGTCGCTGGAGCAGACGGTACGGATTTATCCGAACCTGGACGAGGCCAAGCGCCACTCGATTTACCTGCTGCGCAGCCGCCAGATCGCACTGGAGAAGCGGCACGCTCGGGTGCGCGGCATTGGCCGCGAGTTTGAGAGCCTGCGCGAGTACCAGCAGGGAGACGAATATCGCGACATCTGCTGGACCGCGGCGGCGCGGCGCGGGAAGCTGGTGACGCGCATGTACCAGATCGAACGCAGCCAGACGGTCTGGATCGTGATTGATACGGGCCGGCTGATGCGGGCGCGCGTGGGTCGATTCAGCAAGTTGGATCTGGCGGTGAACTCGGCGTTGAGCCTGGCGCAGGTCGCGTTGTATTCCGGCGATCGCGTGGGGCTGATCGCTTACGGACGCGGGATTCGACAGCAACTCCCGGCCGCCAAGGGGAGTTTGCACTTGCGGCAATTAATCGAGCAACTCGCACTGGTTCACGAAGAGGGGGCGGAGGCGGACCACCTGCAGATGGCGGCGCGACTTCTCACGAATCAGAAACGACGCAGCTTGATCGTCTGGCTCACCGATCTGGCGGAGACGGCGATGACTCCGGAAGTGATCGAGGCTGCGTCGATGATGATGCCGCGGCATCTAGTTTTGTTCGTTGTGATCGGCCAGCCGGATTTAGGCGAACTGGCTGCGAGGACGCCGCGGAGTGAATCCGAAATGTATCAAGTGGCCGCGGCGCAGGAAATGGTTCACCGCCGCGAATTGCTGCTGGCGCGGTTGCGGGAGCGAGGCGCACTGGCGATGGAAGTCAGTTCGGGCGCGGTTTCTCCCGTGCTGGTGAATGCTTATCTGCAAATCAAAGAGCGGAATCAACTCTGAGTTGCCCCAGCGGCTAAAGCCGGTGTTCGTTTGTTAAGCTTGCGGCGCGGCTGAATTTTCAAAGCGCACACTCAGGGTTGGGCTGGTGGGGGTTGGCGCGCCATACCAAAGAGATAGACTCCCAGTAGCACGAACAATGCTCCGGCCATCGAGAATTTTAGCGGGATGGGAAGGCTGGTAGGCGACACGAACGCCTCGATCAGGCCGGCGACAATCAGAATCGGAATTGTTCCCAGCAGCAGTTGCACGGCTTCGAGACCGGCTTGCGCCAGCGAATCTCGTCTGGGCAAGACTCCCGGAAACAATAGCCCCTGCGCGATGCGAAATCCCGCGCCACCGGCGATAAAGATCGCCGGCAACTCCAGGACACCGTGCGGCGCAACGAAGCTCCACAACTGCAGGCTCATGCCGGAAAGCCAGCAGGCCATGCCGATAACGCCGATCAGCAGGCCATTGAAAGCCATCATGTAAACCGTGCCCAGCCCCGCGGTGATGCCGAACGCGAAGGTGGTGAATCCGACGCTCATGTTGTTGGTCATGATGGCGCTCGAGGCGAGCGGCTTGATGCCGACGATGGAATGGGTCCACATTTCGTGGCGATCAATGGTTTCGACCATTTGCGGTCCGAGGAGTTTCACTTTGAAGTCTGGGTTCTGGTAAGTGAGGACCGCTCCCACTAAACCGGAAACGGCAAAAATCAGAGTGGCCAGCAGACAGTGTTTTAGGTTCCGGCGGAAGGCCGCCGGGTAGGTATGGGAGAAGAACGAAAAAATCGCCTTGGGACTCGCCCTGTGACCGGAATAGATGGTATTGTGGGCGCGCACCAGCAACTGGTTGATGTAGCGGGCAAAGTGCACCGAGCCGCGGTCTTCGCGGATGGCGGCAAGATCGGCCGCGGTCTGGCGATAGAGCAGGCTGAGTTCCTGCAAGTCGGAACGCGAGAGCGACTTCAGGCCGCCCTTGGCGCTCTGATTGAGCAACGCTTCCAGCTTGCTCCAGTGCGGTTTGCGTTTCTCCAACCAGCGAGTGGAAATCATCGTCGTTAGTCAAGCCATGGACTCGTTCGACCAACTCAAGATCGACACTCCAGAACAGATCGCCCTGGAATTGCCGTTGGCGGGAATCGGAAGCCGATTCCTCGCTATTGCCATTGATACTTTAATTCAGGCTGCCCTGTATTTCATAACGGCCATTATTTTCTTGGTTCTGCTGCCGCTGGGGTTCTCGGTACTTAACTTCCTTCCGCGCCTGATTGGTCCTGCGATGGCCATCTTCATTGGGTTTGCGATTTACTGGGGATATTTCGCAATCTTCGAGATCCTCTGGAGCGGGCAGACGCCCGGCAAACGGTTTACCGGCATCAGAGTCATTAAAGAATCGGGCAGGCCGATCAACGCGTTCGAAGCCATCGGGCGAAACCTGATGCGGGCCGTCGACGGGCTACCCGGAATCTATGGCGTGGGCCTGGTTTGTATGATGTGCAACCGCCAGAGCCGCAGGCTGGGAGATTTCGTTGCGGGCACGGTGGTCGTGCATGAGAAGCCGACGGAGGAAGTGCGGCCGTCGTGGAACACGTCTACGGAATCGAATTCGACTTCGAGTTTGCCGGGGTCGGCACAAGCGACCGCCGACGATCTTGTGCTGATCGAGACGTATCTGAGCCGGAGGTTTGAACTCGACCCAGAGGTGCGTCTGCGAACTGCGATCCAGATTGCGGACAGAATCAAAGCGAAGACTGGACTAGAGTCCCAGCCCCGGCAGCACGTCGACGATTTTCTGGAAGAAGCCGCCCGCAAGATTCGCGACAGCGGGGGCTTCCGCTAGCTGTCCGATACATAGTCGGCGGAGCGGGGCCGCATCGCGGGAATCCAGACAAGAATGCACCTGCAAGAATGCAAAAGTCGAATGGACTGCATCCAAAAAATTGCTAGCCGCTAAGTGTTCAAAATCATTGACCGGGCGAATCGCATGAAGTAGCCTTGTGATCGGCATGTTGTCTCACTACCATCCCCGTCATCACCATCACGCGCATAGCGCGGCGGCGGCGATGTGCACCTGAGATGGCAGACTTGATCTAACCAGCACTTTTCAGGAGTTCAGCCCGCTGACGCGAAATCGCTCAGCGGGCTTTTTGTTTCTTGATGGAAGGAGTACGGGCATGAATGCAGAACTTGACTTCGACAAACTGAGTGGACTGCTTCCCGCCGTGGTGCAGGACTCCGCCGATGGGGAAGTCCTGATGGTGGGCTTTATGAATCGTGAGGCCTTCGAGCGCACGCTGGAGGACGGGTATGTGACCTTCTTCAGCCGCACGCGCCAGCAACTTTGGATGAAAGGCGAGAGCTCGGGAAACCGGCTGAAGGTGGTCACGGCTAATACCGATTGTGACCGCGATACGCTGCTGCTGCGCGTTCAGGTCGAGGGAGCCGGTGTGGTCTGCCATCGCGGCACGCGCTCGTGCTTCACGGAACCGGTTCAAATGCAGGTATTTGATGGCAGAGCAGCGTTGCCGAAGGAGACGCGATGAAGCTACGCATCGGCATTCCAAAGGGCAGCCTTGAGGAGGCGACCTTGCAGCTATTCGCTCGCGCTGGCCTGCCTGCGCGCACGACTGGGCGGTCCTATTTCGCCAGCACCGCGGATCCGGAAATCGATTGCATGTTGATCCGCGCGCAGGAGATGGCTCGCTATGTCGAGCACGGCGCCATTGATGCGGGCCTGACCGGGCACGACTGGGTAGTCGAGAGCGGACTGGAAGTCATCACGGTCAGCGATTTGATTTACGCCAAGCGCAGTCGCGGCAAAGTGCGCTGGGTGCTGGCGGTGCCGGAAGATTCCGCGGTTCAACGGGCGGAGGATCTCTCGGGAAAAATTGTCGCCACGGAACTCGTGAAGGCGACGCGCGACTACTTCGTCAAGAAGGGCGTCGAGGTCCGGGTGGAGTTTTCGTGGGGCGCCACGGAGGTCAAGCCTCCCATGCTGGCGGACGCGATTGTCGAGGTGACCGAGACCGGAAGTTCGCTTAAAGCTAACCGGCTTCGCATTCTGGAGACGGTGCTGGAATCGAACACACAGTTGATCGCCAACAAGTGTTCGTATGCCGATCGCGACAAACGGCGAAAAATCGATAACCTGGCCCTGATGCTGCAAGGAGCCATGGAAGCGCAGGACCGCGTCGGACTCATGCTGAATGTCCGGAAAGAAGACCTGGCGGCGGTCCTCGCGGTGTTGCCCGCCCTGCAGAAGCCGACGATTTCTCATCTGAGTGACGAGGACTGGCTGGCCGTGAACACGGTGATCGACGAGGCCGCGGCGTGGGACATAATTCCCCGGCTCAAAGAAGCGCGGGCACAGGGCATCGTCGAGTACCCGTTGAACAAGGTGGTGCTGTGATGCGGATCGTCTCTGGCCGCGAAGCCGGCGCGATGGTGGAACGTCTCGCCGCACGGGGAGCGCGGTTCACCGGGCTGGAGCCGCGGGTGCGGCGCATCGTGAATGATGTTCGTCGAGGCGGCGATCGATCCCTTCGCCGCTATGCGGAGCGGTGGGACGGGCTGGCAGCGAAACAGCCTCTGCGAGTATCTGAGGAAGAAATGGCGGAGGCTTCGCGAAACCTAGCTCCGGACTTGCGCAAGTCTTTGCAGCTCGCTGCTGAAAACATCCGCCGTTTCTGCGGGTGGCAAAAGCCCACCGACTGGATGCGAACTCGCGGCGGAATCTCACTTGGGCAAGTGGTGCGGCCTCTGGAGTCGGTGGGCTGCTATGTGCCGGGCGGGCGCTACCCGCTGATTTCCACCGTGCTGATGACCGTGATTCCAGCGCAGGTTGCGGGTGTGACGAACATCCGCGTGGTGTCGCCGAAGCCGTCTGCGGAGGTGTTGGGCGCGGCCGCCATGTTGGGCGTACAGGAGTTCTACCGCGTCGGAGGGGCACAGGCGATCGCGGCTTTGGCGTACGGCACCAGCAGCATTCCGCGGGTGGATAAGATTGTGGGACCGGGAAACGCCTATGTCACTGCGGCGAAGAGGCTGGTCGCCTTCGACTGCGCGATTGATTTTCTCGCCGGGCCTACGGAGGCTGTTATCTTAAGCAATTCGAAGAGCGATTCGAGTGTGCCGGAATTCATTGCGGCCGATCTGGTGGCGCAGGCCGAGCATGATCCGGAGACGCTGGCCGTGTTGATCACAACTTCTCGCGAGCTGGCCCGGGTAGTAAAGACGATTGCGGCGCGGCTCGCGAAAACAAATCCCCCTGCCAGGAAATCCCTGAGCGCTCGCGGAGCCATACTGGTTGCGGCGTCTCGCGAACAAGCGCGAGACTGGGCCAATCGAATCGCGCCAGAACACATCACTATCGCCGAAGAAGACTTGCCGTTCATCCATAACGCCGGGTCGGTCTTTGTGGGGGACTATTCGGCGCAGGCAGCGGGTGATTACGCTTCCGGGCCCAACCACGTGCTGCCGACTTCGGGGCAGGCTCGATTTCGAGGAGGTCTCAGCGTGATGGATTTCGTGAAGGTCATTACAGTGCAGCAGCTGTCGGCAATTGGATTAAAACGGATTGGGCCAGCGATCGAATGCCTTGCGGAAGCGGAAGGCCTGGCCGCGCATGCGCAGTCGGTCCGCGTGAGGTGCGAACATGCTTAGTCCGCGGGAAACAGTGCGCACGCTGCCGTCGTATCATCCGCCGCTGGCGGGGCGGCATGGGTTGCGTTTGGATTTCAATGAGAACACGGCTGGGTGTTCGCCGCGCGTGCTCGATCGATTGCGGCAGTTGGCCCCAGAACAACTTGCCAGCTATCCCGAGCGTGAGCCCGTCGAGGCCAAGGTCGCCGCGATGCTGGGAGTCGCAGCGCCGGAACTGCTGTTGACCAATGGCGTGGACGAAGCCATCCATTTGCTCTGTGAAACTTACCTGGAGCCAGGCGACGAAGCGTTGATTGTGGTGCCCAGCTATTCCATGTATCGCATTTATATGATGGCCGCGGGCGCGCAGGTGATCGGCGTTCCTGCGGGCGAGGACTTCGTTTTTCCCGCCGATGATTTGTGCGCACGCATTTCGCCGCGCACGCGACTGATTGCCATTGCGAATCCGAACAATCCCACGGGATCGGTCGCGCCGCCGGAAGAGTTACAGCGAATCGCCGGGTCGGCGCCCGACGCGGCGGTGCTTGTGGACGAAGCCTACTTTGAGTTCTACGGGCAAAGCATGCTGGCTGCGCGAAAGCAGTTCCGCAACTTGTTTGTGGCGCGCACTTTTTCGAAGGCATACGGGCTCGCAGGCCTGCGCATTGGCATGTTGATTGGCGACGCCGATCAAATGCGCGCGGTGCGGCGCGTCAGTTCGCCATACAACGTGAATGCGATGGCGCTGGCTTGCCTCCCGGAGGCGCTCGGCGATCAAGCGTACATCCGGCAGTATGTGGATGAGGTTCGTGAGTCCCGGGCGCGGTTGGAGCGAGTTCTCGAAGCCAGCCGAATTCCATTCTGGCCAAGCGAGGCGAACTTTGTGCTGGCGCGAGTGGGCGCGGCTTCCTCGTTTGTGCAGCACATGCGGACGCGCGGCATTCTGGTACGCGACCGATCGAGTGATTACGGTTGTGAAGGATGTGTGCGGATCACGCTCGGCCCGCGTGCCCACGCCGATCGATTGATCGCTGCGCTGCAGGAAACGTTTGAAGAGCTTGGCATTGCGCAAGGAGCGTCACGGCGATGAGAAAAGGGAGCATCAAGCGCGTTAGCAAAGAGACACAAATTCAACTTTCGCTGACCATTGAGGGGCACGGCCAGTACCGGGTTTCGACCGGCATTCGCTTCTTCGATCACATGCTGGAACTATTCGCGCATCACGGAGGCTTCGATTTGAAGCTGAAGGCTCACGGCGACCTCGACGTCGACCAGCATCATACGGTGGAGGATGTGGGCATCGTGCTAGGGCAGGCGTTTGATAAGGCTCTTGGCAGCAAGCGCGGCATTCTCCGCGCAGGATACTTTTTAATGCCGATGGACGAAACCATGGGAATGGCTGCTGTGGATTTCTGCGGGCGCACGGCCGCGGTGGTGGAGACCAAGGTACGCACGCGCCTGGTGGGCGATCTGCAATCGGAACTAGTTCACGATTTCTTCGAGGGGTTTGCCCGAGGCGCGCGGGCCAACGTTCATGTGCGGGTGCTCTACGGGCGATCGAGCCACCACAAGATTGAAGCGCTGTTCAAGGCGTTTGCCCGGGCGCTGCGGGCGGCGTGCTGGCGCGATCGGCGAATGGTTCGCCTGCTGCCCAGCACCAAGGGAGTGCTGTGATGATCGCGATCGTGGATTACGGTGCCGGCAATCTGGTCTCGGTGAAAAAGGCGCTGGATTGGCTGGGGCAGGAATGCACTATCACTTCCGCTCCTGGGGATGTGGCGAAGGCCTCTAAGATTGTATTGCCAGGCGTGGGACACTTTGCTTCGACGGCGGCGCTGGCGCGCTCCGGTTTGCAGCATGCCATTGCGGCCGGCATTGAACGCGAAACGCCGTTTCTGGGCATTTGCGTGGGCATGCAGTGGATGTTCGAGCGAAGTCAAGAATCACCGGAGACGGGCGGGTTGGGCTTGTTGCAAGGCGAATGCGAGCGCTTTCCTGCGAGTGTGAAGTCGCCGCATGTTGGCTGGAATCAGCTTGAGGTCAACCCGTCGTCGCGGCTCTTACGCGATGTGCCGTCAGAGTCCTTTGTATATTTCACACATTCTTTTCGTGCGCCAGTTACCGAGACGACGGTGGCGTGTTGCGAGTATGGTGGCCGGTTTTCGGCGGCCGTGGAACGAGATCACGTCTTTGGGGTGCAGTTTCATCCTGAGAAATCCGGGGAGATTGGGTTGAAAATTCTGAGCAACTTTTGCGCGCTTTGAGATGCGCATTCTGACATGCTGACAAAACGCATTATCGCTTGCCTCGACGTGGACGGCGGCCGCGTCGTCAAGGGCGTGCAGTTTGAAAATCTCCGAGACGCTGGCGACCCGGCCGAACTGGCCAAGGCCCATAGTGCTTCGGGAGCGGACGAAATCGTGCTGCTCGATATTTCAGCGGCCCACGAACGGCGGGCAACGCTGCTCGACACGGTGTGCCGCGCAGCGCGCCAACTGTTTATTCCTTTCACGGTTGGCGGCGGCATTCGCACTTTGGAAGATGCAGCCGCGGTGTTTTCGGCGGGCGCGGACAAAATCAGCATCAACTCCGCGGCACTTGCCGATCCGACTGTGATCACGCGCATCGCCGAGCGCTTCGGTTCTCAGGCCGTCGTTGTAGCGATTGACGCCAAGCGTTCTGCGGATTCGCCCCATTGGGAAGCGTTCACTCATGGAGGACGCGAGGCCGCCGGGCGTGACGCGGTTGCGTGGGCGCAAGAGGCGGAAGACCGCGGTGCGGGAGAAATTCTGCTGACTTCGATGGACCGAGACGGCACGGGCATCGGCTTTGATTGCGAGTTGACGCGAGTGGTAGCGGATTCGGTTCGGATTCCCGTGATTGCGTCCGGCGGCGCGGGGGGCGCGCAACATTTCGTGGAAGTATTCCACGAAGGCCATGCCGATGCCGCGCTGGCAGCGTCGATCTTTCACTACGGGTTCAGCCGCCTGATAGACCTCAAGCGGGAAATCGGATCGCAGGGAATTCCGGTGAGGTGGCCATGCTGATTCCCTCCATCGATTTGATGGGCGGCAAGATTGTCCAGCTCGTGCAAGGCCGAAAGAAAGCGCTGGAGTTCGATGATTTCGACGCGTGGGTGGCCCGCTTTTCGAAGTATCCGTTGATACAGCTCATTGATCTCGATGCCGTCCTTGGCACGGGTGATAACGTTGTGCTGGTGAAAGAATTTGCCAGGCAACTGCCGTGTCAGGTCGGGGGGGGCATCCGCTCGGTGGAGGCGGCACGGGCTGCGTTGGCAGCAGGAGCTCAGAGGGTCATCCTCGGGTCGGCGCTGTTCGCGGAGGACAAACTGGATCGCGATTTTGCGGAGAGGATGGCCAATGCGGTCGGTTCCAGCCGATTAGTATTCGCCCTCGATGCGATTGGTGGTCGGGTGGTCATTCACGGATGGCGAAAGCAGACCGCGGTGAGCCCGCTACAGATGATTCAATCGCTGGAGCCATGGTGCGGTGCGTTTCTCTATACGCATGTGGAGACCGAGGGACTGCTGCAGGGGTTCCCGCAGGATGTGATCCGTCCGCTGCGCGAGGCTACGGACAGACAGCTTATTGCTGCAGGAGGAATTCGATCACAAAAAGAAATCGACGACTTGCACGCCATCGGCGTGGATGCCGTGGTCGGAATGGCGATCTACCAGGGGCTCCTTCCCACATAACATTTCCGCGACGTTGCGCAGCTCAGAACTTCAGTCCGACGGCGCTGCTCAGGAACGCGGCAACAGGCGACATCTTGCGGCAGGCGCTGACGAACGTCGACATGAAATTTGAGCTGCAAATTTGTTTGTCGGTGAAGTTGACGGCAGTGCCAAGGTCGCGAAGCTTAAGGTCTTCCACAAATTCGTGATCGGCGGGGAACCCGCGTGGCGGACGGCGGAGTTTGCCGGCATCGTCCCAGTTGAGAAGTTTGCGGACCGCCCGCCAGTCGGCAGGGCGCGACACGATGGCGTTGCGGACCTTGAGCAGGGTTGGTGGCTCGGGACGCCACAAGCCCGACGCGGCGAAACATCCACCGGGCTCGAGATGGAGATAAAAGCCAGGAGAGTGAACGTCTTTGCCGCGATGGGAAAATCGCATGGCCACGTGCGTTTTGTAAGGACGTTTGTCATTGGAGAATCGCGTGTCGCGGTAGATGCGAAACATGGAGCCGCGCGATGGGCGCGGATCCGCCACGAGATGAGGCGCAATTTCAGATAGCGGCGCCGCGAAGTCCGTGATGAAGCGCAGGACTGGCTGACGAACGCAGGTTTCCCATTCTTGTTTGTGGGCCAGAAACCAGTCGCGATTGTTGTTGCGCTTGAGGCGGGCAAGAAAACGGAAAAGATCGGAAGTGAAATAGGCAGGCATCGAACATAAGGTAAAAAGGGACGCGGAAAAAGTAAAGTCGGTGCCAGAAAAAGGCCGGCATTTGACGCCGGCCTCGGCTCCATGTTTCGATGAGAAGTGCCGAGCCGCAAACTTGCTCTTCCGGTGGACGACCTACTGCCGGAGATTCTTGATTCCCTAAAACTGCACCCTAACATGGTGATCGTAGCCGCTCCGGGGGCTGGGAAGACCACTCGAGTGCCGCCTGCGCTGCTCGGAATTGTGAGCGGCGAAGTGATTGTGCTCGAACCGCGCCGGATTGCTGCACGACTGGCAGCGCGCCGAGTCGCGTGGGAACTAGGCGAAGAGGTCGGCGAGACGATCGGATACCAAATCCGTTTTGAAGAAGCGGTGGGCCCGCGCACGCGGCTGCGATTTGTCACCGAGGGCGTGCTCACGCGGCGGTTGCTTTCCGATCCTTACTTGAAGGGCGTGGGTACTGTGGTGCTCGATGAATTTCACGAGCGCCATCTGGAAAGCGATCTTGCGCTGGCGCTGTTGAGGCGATTGCAGCGGACTCGGCCCGATCTTCGAATTGTAATCATGTCGGCAACTCTCGATGCCGATCCGGTTGCGAAGTATTTGGACGGTTGCCCCATCGTGCGTTCCGCGGGCACACTGTTCGACCTATCGATCAAACATCTACCGTACTCGCCCAAGCCGCTGGAAGCACAAGTGAGGAATGCGGTGGAGTTGCTGCTCGCTACAGGCCATTCCGGCGACACGCTGGTCTTTCTGCCGGGAGCCGTTGAGATTCGTCGCGCGATGCGGGCGTGCGACGCAGTTGCGCGCCGTGGCGAACTCCTTATGCTTCCTCTGCACGGCAGTCTGCCTGCAAGCGAGCAGGACCGGGCGCTCTCACTCGCGTCTCAACAGAAACTAATTCTCTCTACCAATGTGTCGGAAAGTTCGATTACTGTCGAGGGCGTAACCGCCGTCATCGACAGCGGTCTGGCGCGCTTCGCGACTTACTCGCATTGGAGCGGGCTGCCGGCGCTTCATGTCGGACGAGTGAGCAAGGCTTCGGCGAAGCAGCGGGCCGGGCGGGCCGGGCGCACCGCACCGGGGCGTGTGCTGCGTTTGTACACGGAGGAGGATTATTCACGGCGTCCGGATCAGGACGCGCCGGAGATTCTGCGTAGCGATCTCTCTCAGCTTTGCCTTGCGCTGCGAGCGATGGGGATCGGACACGTCAACGATGTTTCTTGGCTGGATGTGCCGAGCGCCGCAGCGATTGAACAGGCCGAGGCGCTGCTGGACCGACTGGGCGCTAGAGGAGATATGGCGCACCGGCTTGCACGGTATCCGCTGCCGCCCCGACTGTCGCGAATTCTCGTCGAGGCGGTGGAGCGAGGCGTGGGTGACGACGGATGTATCGCTGTGGCTTTGCTGGGGTCGGGCGTGCATGTTGAAAAGAATGATCTGCTTGCCGCCATGGATTTGGAGCAGGACCATCGCGTACGACAGCACATTGCGCAGCTTCGCAGGATCGCGCGGATTTCCGGCCGGAAGAAACATGACGACGACGCTCTGCTGATGTCCGTTCTTGCAGGCTTTCCGGATCGCGTCGCGCGGGTGCGAGCCGGGAACCAGGTGCTGTTGTCGACGGGCGCTTCAGCGGAGTTAGCGGGCGCGCCTCAGCCGTACCAGTTCATGGTCGCGGTCGACGCCGAGGACCGCAAAGAGAAACCACTGCCGCTGATCCGGATGACGGCACGCATCGAGCCAGAGTGGTTGATTGACCTGTTCCCGGGTCGCGTGAAAGACCAGGCGAGCGTGGTGTGGAATCGTGTGGCAGAGCGGGTGGATGCGGTGAGCGTGCTGCTCTACGACGAACTGGTGATTCAAGAATCACGCGGCGCGGTGCCGGACGCGCAGGCCGCGGCTGAAATGCTCGCGCAGAAGGCGCTGGAAGCCGGCATCGAACGTTTCGTCGACGTGGACGCTCTCAATGAGTTCATGGGACGCGTCGAATTTGCTGGTTTCAAGAAGCCAGATGTTCCGCAGGCCGTGCGCGAGCTATGTTTGGGCCTGCGGAGCTTTGCTGAGTTAAGAAAGGCGGCGGATTTGGTTTCCGTTCTTGAAGAGCAGATGGGCGGTGCGAGAAAGTTGCGTGATATCGCACCGCCAAGCATTCGCCTGCAGAGTGGCCGCCAGACCAAGGTTCATTATGAGAGCGGGAAGCCTCCGTGGATTGCATCCCGCCTGCAGGATTTCTTCGGCATGCGCGACACGCCGCGGATTGGGCCGGAGCGAACGCCGGTGGTGGTCCACCTGCTGGCGCCGAATCATCGGCCTGTGCAGACGACGACTGATCTTGCGGGATTCTGGGAACGTCTCTATCCTCAGGTGCGCCGCGAATTGATGCGACGCTATCCGAGGCATTCCTGGCCGGAGCGGCCCTAGGATTCTAGTCTTCCAGTTTGAACACTCGTTCCATCAGCAGCCATTTTTCGCCGGGCTTGGCTTGTGGTAGCGGCTTCTGAAATGTCGACATGAGTGTTTCCCACTCCTGGACTCTCGGATTCAGGCGGTCGGCGCGGTTCTTGGCATCGAACGAGAAAGACTCGTTCACCTCCATGATCATGAACATGCGCGTGCCGAGCAGATAAATCTCCATGTCCACGATGCCGGAGTCTTTGATGCTGCGCGTAATCTCGGGCCATATCTTCTCGTGATAGCGTTTGTATTCGGCGATCACCTTGGGATCGTCTTTCAAGTCGAGGGTCAGGCAGTAGCGTCGGTTCATTCGACCTCTGTGGCGGGAACGGCCAAGGTCGTAACCGCGTTCGTGCCCGCGGCTGGCCGGTATCCCCACATTGCAAAATAGAAGACGTAGGCGTGACACAGCAGCGGAACCACAAACGCGCGCTGAATGTTCCAGGCGTCGGAAATCCTGCCCATGATCCAGGGGACGACCGCGCCTCCGATGATGGCCATCACCAGCAGAGACGATCCGAGCTTGGTGTACGGGCCCAGACTTTTCAGGCTCAAGGCGAAAATCGTGGGAAACATGATGGAATGAAAAAAGCCCACCAAGACGATCGCCCAGACGGGCGCGACGCCTGAAGCAAACAGCACGACCAGAAGGCAGAGCAGCGAACCTCCGGCGAAGAAGCTGAGCAAGCGCGGCGCCGCGACTTTTTGCATGATTGCGGAACCTGCGAAACGCCCAATCATGAAGCCCGCGAGGTGCACCTGCAGGTAGTGAGCCGCCGCTTTTTCATGAGTGCCGGGCAGTGTGAACTCGGCGAATCGGATAATGAAGCTCGCTACTCCAACCTGAGCGCCTACGTAGAAGAACTGTGCGATCACGCCCTTGATCAAATGGGGAAAGGCAAAAGTTCCACTGAGCTTCGCGTCTAGAGTCTCCAATCCCTCTTGGTTGGTTTCGCGAATTTCCGGCAGCTTCGTCAGGAAAATAAGCAGCGCCACGAACAGGAAGACCCCGGTGATTACGAGATAAGGAGTCTTCACCATGTTAGCCTCAGACGCCTGATAGGCCAACAACTGCGAAGGGCTCATGGCTGCGAGTTCCGCCGGCGTGTGCTCGATGCCGGAAAGAATGAATCGCGAGCCGAGAAGGGCGATCAGCACGGCGCCTGCTGCATTGAACGATTGCGCGAGATTCAGCCTTCGCTCCGAGCTTTCCGCGGGACCAAGGGTGGTGACATAGGGATTGGCGGCGACCTCCAGAACCGACTGTCCACAGGCCATCACGAAGAGCGCGCACAGGAAGAATCCGTAGACCCTGACGGAGGCGGCGGGAATAAACAGAATCGTTCCCGTGGCGCAGACCAGCAGTCCGATCAGAATTCCGCGTTTATAGCCGACCCGCTGCATCAGCCATCCCGCGGGCAGAGCGGCCAGGCAATAGCCGCCGAAGAACGCAACCTGGATCAGCGATGATCCGGAGTCGGTGAGCGCGAACGCCTTTTTGAAGTGCTGGATGAGGACGTCATTCAAGTTGACGCCGATGGCCCACAGAAAGAACAAACTGGTCACCAGGATCAGCGGCGCAACATAGCGTCGCTCGGTGATGGGCGCGGATGCGGTCATTCGGAGATCCTCATGTCAGCGAGCGATCGAGATGAGTGTAGCCGCCGTCGACGAACAAATGCTGGCCAGTGGTGTGGCTGGATTGGGGCGAGATCAGAAACACGACCATGGCGGCGATCTCTTCCGAGGTGGTCATGCGCTGTTCGAGGGGAATCTTGGAAAGGATGCTCTTCAGTTTTTCTTCCGGATTCGGAAACGTATCGAGCCAACTGCGGTAGAGCGGGGTCATGACCTCGGCGGGAATGACGGTGTTGACGCGAATGCCATAGGGCAACAGTTCGACTGCCCACTCGCGGGTCAGCGCCATGATCGCGCCTTTCGAGGACGCGTAACCGGACGTACTTCCCTGGCCGGTGACCGCAGTCTTGGAACCGACATTGACGATGGCTCCGCGCGAGCTTTTCAAGTGAGGCAAGGCATAGTGAGCCATACCGTAATAGTGAACTAAGTTGCGGTTGAGCGAGGCCACGTATTCCGCGACGCTGCCGGATTCCAGGCCGACCTTGTCGTTGCGTCCTGCGTTGTTGACGAGGGCATCGATCCGCCCGAATTTCTGCAGAGTTTCCTCGACGGATTGCGAACAGCTTTCCGAAGTGGCAAGGTCGACGGTGATAAGTCCGCAGGCGGCGCCGCTGTCTTGCAGTTCGCGTTGCAGTTGCTTGCCGGCTTCGGCATCGCGGCCCACAACCACGGGAATGGCCCCTTCAGCAGCGCAGGCGTGGACAATCGCCGCGCCAATTCCCTTGGCACCGCCTGTGACGATGATTACTTTGTCTTTAAGTTGCAGGTCCATGCGTTAGCCTCGCAGGTTACAAAAGCCGCCATCGAGGGGATAATCCACTCCCGTTACGAATGCGGTTTCATCCGAGCACAAGAACAGGGCAAGCGAAGCGACTTCCGCCGGCTCCGCCATTCTTCCGATCGGTTGCGACTTTGCCAGCTTCTCAAACATTTCCGGCTCGCGCCCGGGATAAGTCTTTCGTAAATAGTCATCGACAAACGGAGTGTGCACGCGCGCCGGCGAAATGCAGTTACAGCGAATGTTGTGCGCAAGATAATCTCTGGCGACGGAATAAGTCATGGCGATGACCGCGCCTTTGCTCATCGAATAAGCGAAGCGGTCGGCGAGTCCGGCAGATCCAGCAATCGAAGCCATGTTCAGAATCACGCCGCCGCCGGAAGTTTTCATGTGCCCAACCATGGCGTGCATGCAGTTGTAGAACCCCTTGATGTTCACTCGAACGAGTCGGTCGAAGTCCTCCGAGGTCGTGCTCTCCACCGTGCCAATATGAGAGATTCCAGCGTTGTTGACGAGGATGTGAACACGCCCTTCGCGGAACAGTTCTTCGAATCTGGCAACCACATCCGCCTGGTTGGTCACGTCGCAGAGATGGGCGGAGGCCGTTCCGCCTGCGTTGGCAATACGCTGGCAAGTTGCGGCGGCGGCTGGTTCGTTTACGTCGAGAATTCGAATCGAGGCGCCCTGGGCTGCGAACTTCAAGGCAATGGCCTGCCCAATGCCGCTGCCGCCACCGGTGACTACTGCGACTTTGCCGTCGAGGCGGAAGTTCGGGGCGTCGGTCCGTTGATCTTTCACAAGGAAACCCGTCACAGTGAAACCCCCCGTTTCCAAGGAATGAAATCTTCCTGAGCCTTCTGTTCAGCTTTGGTTTGGACTTCACCGTTGGCGACTTGGATCACGAGATCCAGGATAGTCTCGCCCATCTGCTCGATGGTTTTTTCTCCGGCGACGACGGGGCCAGTGTCGATGTCGATGATGTCGTGCATGCGCTCTGCCAAATCCGAATTCGTAGAAAGCTTCACAACCGGAGCGATTGGATTACCGGTCGGCGTGCCCAGACCGGTGGTGAACAATACCACGCTC
>Ga0209517_10004176_pt1 | contig 19154 bp, 20 predicted proteins | sample PeaSoiMetSII2010_FD_187695 | JGI IMG/M metagenome (GOLD analysis project Ga0209517, IMG submission 187695) | Peat soil microbial communities from Weissenstadt, Germany - SII-2010 (SPAdes) (version 2) | ecosystem: Environmental > Terrestrial > Soil > Wetlands > Peat | place: Germany...
GGATGCGCCGCTTCTTATATTCCTGGGTGGAAGGCTGGTCCACTTCGAACACACGCGCGTTCTTCAGCAGTTCTGTAAGTCGATACGCCCGCGTGTCGAATCCGGCGCCAAGGATCACCACCTGAGATACGCCATCGCGAATCGCCTGTGCCAGCCGCTCCTCAATGAAACGCGTACGGATGATCATCATGATCACGGAACCCATCGCCTCAGGATTCTGGCGGACAGTGGCAAAATCCTGCTCCAGCGCCTGAACCACGGCTTGGTCGGCGACCATGGCTCGCTCCTCGGGTCCGAGCAGGCGCTCGGCCAGATAGTCCGGATTACGGATAGATTCGTCCGGCTCACGCGCGCCTAAAGCGCGTCCGGCGGCTACATAGAGACAGGTTCGGGAAGGTTGACTGTTACTCAAGCCGGCCTTACTTTGCGCGCTCGAATGCGACTTCGTTCTTGTCGTATGCCTTGAGCTCTCGCGCGTACTTCGCGACTAGAGCGCGGAGTTGGGCCGTGCTCTGCGTCAGCACGGCCTGTTTTTTGTCCCCTCCCGCGTCCGCTTCCTCGTGAGCCACCTGCTGGCGCAACCACTCCGAATCGAAAAAAGATATGCGGAGCCGGCCGTCCGCCGCCTGGACCTTCAGAATCATATGGCCGATCTGATCCTCCGGCAGCAGGTCGGCGAAATGCATGCCGTTGATGTCCACTAGATGCACTTCGTATTTGTCTTTGTCCGAAGGGTCCTGCTTGGATTGAAGAGTCACGTCGTATTGAGCGCCGGATCGCTGCACCAGCAGCGTATTGTCCTGGTTTTCCCACCGGCCCTCGATGGCGGCATCGAACACCTGGCTCTGCGGAGTGAAGAGCGCATGGAGAGAAACCAAGTCGCCGCATCCGGTTGCCAGGAGGCCCGCTGACAACACGATGAGAACCCCAGCATGCGGCACGGTCGATTATTCCAGCCTGTAGTTGGGAGCTTCCTTGGTGATGATCACGTCGTGGACGTGGCTCTCGCGCAGGCCGGCCGAAGTGACGCGTACGAACTGGGCCCGTTCGCGCAGCTCCTGAATAGTGGCGCAACCGCAGTAGCCCATGCCGGCCCGCAATCCGCCCACGAGCTGATACACCAATTCGGCCAGCAGGCCTTTGTACGGCACGCGGCCTTCGATACCTTCGGGAACCAGCTTGCCGCCCGACGAGGCGTCCTGGGAATAGCGATCGGAGGAGCCCTGGCTCATCGCGCTCATGGATCCCATGCCGCGATAGCTCTTGAATGTGCGGCCCTGATAGAGAATTGTTTCGCCGGGACTTTCTTCCGTGCCCGCCAGCAGGCTGCCGATCATCACGCAGTCCGCGCCCGCCGCGATGGCCTTGGTGATATCGCCCGAAAACTTGATTCCGCCGTCGGCGATCAGCGGCACGCCGCTGCCCTGCGTCGCTTTGGCGCACTCCGCGATCGCGGTGATCTGCGGAACACCCGCGCCACTTACCACGCGCGTGGTGCAAATCGATCCGGGCCCGATCCCGACTTTGATCCCGTCCGCGCCCAGCGCAATCAGATCACAAGCGCCCTGTTTGGTGGCGACATTGCCCGCGATCAGTTGGACGTCCGGCAGCACGCGCTTCAGCGTGGCGACCACTTCCAGGACGCGTTCGCTATGGCCATGCGCTGAATCCACGGCCAGCAGGTCCACTTTCTTGCTCACCAGTTCTTGGGCCCGCTCGAGAAAATCGCCAGATGTCCCCAGCGCAGCGCCCACTCGCAAACGACCCTGCGCATCTTTCGCGGCATTGGGATATTTGAGTTTCTTCTGGATGTCCTTGACGGTGATCAGGCCTTTCAGGTAGTAATGCTCGTCGACCACCAGCAGCTTTTCCACGCGATGCTGATGCAGGATGGCCTCGGCTTCTTCGAGGGTCGTGCCGACGCCCACCGTGATAAGGTTTTCCTTGGTCATCACGCTGGAAATAGGAACGTCCGTGCGCGTCTCGAAGCGCAGGTCGCGATTGGTGAGAATCCCGACCAGCTTGCCGTTCTTGGTCACCGGCACGCCCGAGATGCGGTAGCGCTTCATCACTTCCAGCGCGTCGCCGATCTTTTGCTCCGGATCCACGGTGACCGGGTCGACGATCATCCCGCTTTCCGAGCGCTTCACGCGGTCCACTTCTTCGGCCTGGCGTTCGATCGACATATTGCGATGGATCAGGCCCAGCCCGCCCTGCTGCGCCAGCGCGATGGCCAGGTGCGATTCGGTCACGGTGTCCATGGCCGAGCTGACGATGGGAATGTTCAGGCCGATCTTGCGAGTGATCCAGGTCCGGGTGTCGGTTTCGGCGGGGACGACGTCGCTGCGCGCCGGAAGCAGGAGAACGTCGTCGAATGTGAGTCCTTCGGGGATCGTTTCCGGAATCATCAGGGTGTACTTCTGATGATACAGCACGTCCGGGCAACCGCTCGATCACTCTCGCGGCTCGGAAGCGGCTTGCAGAGCCGCGACAGTAATGGAGCGGTTTCAGAGACCAGCGAATCTACCACCGCCGCGCCTGCTACGCCGATCGTCAGAATCACCAAACTCTGCACCATGAGGACCAAAGTTCTCAGCGTTGTCATGGCCGCCTCCTATTGGTTCTTCGCAAGCGTCGTGGTGGCCAGCATGCCGCCCAGGCCCATGGTTTCGACCGCCGAGGAAGGCACAATCACCATGGCGCCCTTCTCCTTGATGGCTTCATACAGCATGTTCATGGCGCGCAGGTGCAGCGCGACGGGATTATCGCGGTAGACCTCGGCCGCTTTTGCGAAATTGGCGGAGATCTGCGTCTCGGCTTCACCCAGGATGATGCGGGCATGCCGCTCGCGATCGGCCTGGGCCTCGCGCGACATCGCATCTTGAAGCGCCTGCGGAATCTGAACGTCGCGGATTTCGACCGACTGCACCGTGATCCCCCACGGATTCGTCTTTTCATCCAGGATTCGTTGCAGCTCCCGCCCCAGCGTTTCGCGCTCCGACAACATCTGCGCCAGGTTATGCCGGCCGATCGATTCCCGCAGCGCGGTTTGCGCGCTCAGCGTGATGGCATCCACATAGCTGGAGACCTCGAGGATCGACTTCTCCGCGTTCCACACCATCCAGAAAACAATCGCGTCCACGTTCACCGGCACTGTGTCGCGGGTCAGAGTCGATTCCGCCGAGACGTTGCTGACCCGGATCCGCTGATCCACAAAAGCGCTCAGCGTATCCACCACGGGAATCAGCCAGAAGACTCCGGGACCCTGCAGGTGCTTGAATTTGCCGAAGCGCAGGACCGCGACCTTCTCCCACTGACGAACCACCTTGATCGAATACAGAAAATAGAACCCGATCAGGACACCGGCGACCAATGGCCATGGAGTGTGAAGCTTACCGGTTGCGATGGCGCCTAGCACGATCAACCCGATATGTATGGCAAGCCCCGGATTGCTGACTTGCTTACTCTCCAGCGTTTGAAACATGGTTATCTCCTCTTTTTGTCCTCGGGCAAACGCTCGCGCAGGCTTTCGATCAACTCCTGGACCGTAAATCCGCCGGCGCCCGCGCGAGCCACGAACTCGCTCACCAGTTGCTCGAGTTGCCGACCGTGTTCGGCGTCGTCCTGCGTGACCTTGCGGTCCGAAATGAAGGTTCCCGTGCCCTGCTGGGTATCGAGGACGCCGCGAATTTCCAGCTCCCGGTACGCCCGCAGCACCGTGTTGGGATTGATCTCCAGATCCACGGCCACCTGGCGGACGGTGGGGATCTGCTTGCCGCTGGCCAGGGTGCCGGAAGCGATTCCAGCCTGCACCTGGTCGATGAGCTGGCGGTAAACCGGCACGCCGCTGCGCGTGTCCAGCTTGAAGGTGAAAGACGCCGTCCTAGTCATCTCGAATGCTAGTGTACTAGTGTACTAATACATTGTCAACAGGGAAAATCGGGGAATTTTCAGGGGGGTTTGCTAAACTGAAGCTTCCCTTATGCAGATTCCCGCAACACAACTCCGCCCGGGCATGGTAGTGAAGTTCAACAACGACCTGTTCTCCATCTTCAAGATGGAGCACCGCACGCCGGGCAACCTGCGCGGCTTCGTCCAGGTGAAGATGCGCAACTTCAAGTCCGGGACGATGATCGAGCACCGGTTCTCGTCGGAAGACAAGGTGGAGAAGGCCTCGCTCGACGAGCAGGAGATGGAGTATCTGTACGACGACGGCGAGTACTACTATTTCATGAACACCGAGACCTTCGAGCAGATGCACCTGGTGAAGGACCTGCTCGGGGACGCGACCGATTATCTGACGCCGAATCTCAAGGTGGCGGTTGAGTTTTACGAAGGCAAACCCATCAGTGTGGAGCTTCCCGCTACCGTGGATCTGACGGTGAAGGAAACCGAACCTGGAATTAAGGGTGCGTCGGTTTCGAACGTAACCAAGGCCGCGACGATGGAGACCGGTCTGGTGGTGCAAGTGCCTCCGTTTATCAACGAGGGCGAGAAGATCCGGGTTTCCACATCCGACGCGTCCTACCAAGCGCGGGCGTAACAATTCCTCCTCCTTGAAAGACGTCTTGCCGGGCTGTACAGTGGCTCATAGCGAGGTGTCCGCATGTTGATTTGGAGAGCAGTGGTTGTAGTCGGCCTCCTGCCATTCCTCGGGTCGGCCTGGCAGAAACCCAAGACCCCGTCCGTTGAATTCTTCTTGACGGACGGTTACGGAAACGCAATCGCGAGCGAAGTGAGGGTTCACATCATTTCTGATGGCGGAACTTCATCGCACTGGCTCAACTATCCCGAAAACAGAAGAATCGACTTGTCTGCCGGGCGCTACACAGCCGTTGTTGAAGCCAGGGGATTCCTCGCCAGCGTCGAGCAGCTAACGCTGACTGACAGGGATGTTTTCCTCCCTTTTTCTCTTACCGTTGCCCCGATCGAAGGCACTGAGATTCGAGCCAGCCTAAATGGGACTGTTAGCAAAGAACTTCGGGGCTCGGCTCCAGCGTGGGTCCGACTTGCCGGTGTTTACAAAGACATCAACTGGAGCAGCAAGATCGACGATAACGGAAAATTTGCCTTTGAATCCTTGCCTCCTGGACAGTATGTGCTGATGGTTTTCAGCAAAGGAGTTCTGAAGGTGACCCGAACAATAAGCGTGCAGTGGTTCGCCAACCAGGTTACCGTCGAGTAGTGCCGGAAATCACGTTCCGCGAATCGCAACGACCGTGATGTCGTCCATGAGTGACGCTCCGCTGAATGCGGACACCGCACCGACGATTGTTCGAACTAGATTTTCTGCCGTGGACGCGTCGCCTTCGCGCAACGCCCGCACTAGACGATCCTCGCCGAATTCATCGCCGGCGGAGTTGGTAGCCTCCGTTACGCCGTCCGAATAAAGCAGAAGTGTATCGCCCGGCGCGAGCGTCACGTCGTCTTCGCCGCAGTTCCATTCCTCGAACGCGCCCAGCATCGTCGCGGTTGGCTCCAGCCGCATCAGTTCTCCGTTGGCTCGCAGCAGAAGAGGCGCGCAATGCCCGCAATTGGCGTAGCGCATCCGCCGCGTGCGGTCGTCATAAGAGCCGAAAAAGAGCGTAGCGAACCGGTCCGATCCGGTGGATGAGTAGAACTGCTTATGTACGGCTTTCAGAAGCTCGGTCGGACGGCGAATCCCGGAGGCGGCCTGGGTCCGGAAGCTCGCTTGCAGATTCGCCATCAGCAGCGCCGCGGGAACGCCTTTCCCCGATACATCGGCGAGCACAAATCCCAAGTCCCCTCCCAGGTCCAGGAAGTCGTAGTAGTCGCCGCCGACGCCTCGTGCGGCCACACACTGGCCAGCATAATCGATCGTGCGCAGATAACGCGCCGCGCGTGGAAAGAGCTTTTGTTGCACGGTAGCCGCGATTTCGAGCTCCGACTGCCTGCGGCGCAGCGAATCGGCCTGCTTGCGAATAGCCGCCAGCACGCGCTCGTTATCCCAGGGTTTCTGCACAAAGTCACAAGCCCCGCGGCGCATGGCTTCGACGGCAAGGTCGATGCTGCCCCACGCGGTCATCACGATCACGGGCGTGGTGTTACCCTGCGATTCCAATCCCGCGAGCAGATCAAGTCCTTCCTCACCCGATGTCGTATCGCGTGTGTAATTCAAGTCCGCCAGGATCAGATCGAACTCCTCCGATCGGGCTTCGCGCAACAGGGCTCGCGGCGAATCCACGGTTACAGCTTCATATCCGTGACCCTTGAGCAGGAGTTGTAAGGCGTGTAGCACGTCGGGCTGATCGTCGCAGACCAGGACCTGATAAGGCCGTGCAGCGGCGGGAGCTGCCATAACCGGAGATTCCAAACTTGCCTGCATGATCTACTGACGAAATTGAGGCAGGTTTCGTGCCGTGAAAAAGTCGTGTGAATTCAGCGTGTGTGGCTGAAAGGAAGTGTTCGGCTATGGGACTCTGTGCGCGTGGATGGGATACTACTCTGTCGCGCGGACTTCCGCCAGGCGCTGGCGAAGCGGTTCGGAAAGGCCTTGCTCAATCTCCGGCGTGATGAGTCCCACTCCGTCGAGGTCCTGAATGTGGACCTTGTCTTTGAGCCGGAAGCTGGTGAGCTTCATGCGAACCAGGTCGGCGACCGGGGCGATGAGGATGCCTTGTTTGGCGCGAACGGGCGTGGATGCGGGAATAGGCTCCAGGTCTTCCGGACGGAATTTCTCACCCACGAAAATCAGATGCACGCCACTGCGAGCGTTTGGATTTTCGGCCAGCAGAAACATGTCCACGCCGGCCGCGTGACGGAATAGAAATCCGTGCGGTTCGACAGCCGCTCGAACTGCTTCCAGTCGTGCACGGTCAATCGCCACATCCACGTCCCGAGTCAGTCTAGCCGAAAGAGGGTCCACTTGATCCACATGAAGGTAGGAAGCAAGGCCGCCGACAACACGACAGGGAATCCCTGCTTTTTCGAGCAGGGCCGTGAACCGCGCCGCGACGTCTAGGATTTGCTCCACAGCACCCTCGAATATAGTGTTGGCGAGCACGGTTTGTATCTTAAATTCTAGCGCCGATTCTTCGCCTTGGGATGCGAGCGATCGTACACGGCCATCAAGTCCGTCAGGGAGACCTGCGTATACTTCTGTGTGGTCGCCAGGCGGGCGTGCCCCAGCAATTCCTGGATCGCACGAAGATCTGCGCCATCGGCCAACAGGTGTGTCGCGAACGCGTGGCGCAGGCTGTGTGGATGCATCGACGCGTCGCCCGAGATCAAGCGGGCGTACAGTTTCACGATGCCGCGCGCGCCCCGGTCGGACAGCCGTGTGCCGAGGTGATTTGCGAACAGTCCTTTCTCCCGTGGCTTGACGGCACGAACCGCGAGATACTTTTCGAGCGCGGCAGCAGCGGTCGCGCCATATGGAACTTGACGTTCCTTGCGACCCTTGCCGCGCACGCGAATCCATTGCTCGCGATAGTCGAAATCGTCCAGATCGAGCCCGACCAGTTCGCTGATGCGCAGGCCGCAGCCGTATAGCAGCTCGAAAATCAGGCGGTCGCGCTCGGGAAACGGCCGCTCCAGGCGATCTTCAGCGACCGCGTTGATGAGGTCGTTGGTCTGCTCGGCGGTCGGAACCGAGGGCAGACGTTGCGGAGCTTTGGGAGTCTTCACTAGCTTTGCGATGTTCGTAGGCACGCTGCCTTGCTTCGCTAGAAACTGAAACAGCGAGCGTACTGCCGCAAGCTTGCGCCGGACGGAAACAGGGCTCAAGCGGCGACGGTAGAGATCGCCCAGCCACTCGCGGATCTGGAGCACCGTGAACTCGGCTGGCGCGGGCGGATGCTGGCCCGGTGGAGAGAAATAGCCGGCGAACTGTTCCAGGTCGCTGGCATAGTTGCGCAGCGTGTGCGGGGATGCGTTTTGTAAACGCAGATCGGCCAGGTAACGATCGATTGCCTTCGCCAGCTCTGAAGTGTGCTCCTCAGGCATGCGAGTACAGATGCTGCTCCAGCGCAGCCAGCGCTCTGCGGCACACTTCCGCGTGGCGAAGCTTGCGGTCGCGCGGAGGATTTTCCAGTTTCGGCAGCAGATCGAAGGTGATGTTCGCGGGTTGGTAGTTGGCTGGATCCGCCCCGGTAACGTAGGCGCACAGCGATCCGACGGCGGTTTCGCGGGGGAACATGCGTGCTTGCTCGCCTGCCGCAAGCGCCGCCGCGCCCAATCCGGCGGCGAGCCCCGTTGCAATCGATTCGACGTATCCTTCCACTCCCGAAATCTGTCCCGCGAAAAATACGGTCGGGCGTGTCCGCAATTGCAGCGTCGGCGTAAGCAGAGCAGGTCCATTAATGTAGGTGTTGCGGTGCACCTGCCCATAACGCAAAAACTCGGCGTTCTGGAGTCCCGGGATCATTCGCAGCACGCGCTGTTGTTCGCCGAAGCGCATGTGATTCTGGAATCCCACCAGGTTGAAGCTGCCTGAGCGTGCGTTTTCACTTCGAAGCTGCACTACGGCATAGGGCCGCCGGCCGGTGCGCGGATCGGTCAATCCCATCGGCTTCATCGGCCCGAATCGCAGCGTGTCGCGTCCTCGCCGTGCGATCTCTTCGATCGGCAGACAGGCCTCGAAGTAACTAACTTTGTCTTCGCCGATGTGGGCGGGCACGCTGTCCGCCGCCAGCAACGCGTCCAGAAACGCCTCGTACTCGGCCTTGTCGAAGGGACAGTTCAGATAGTCGTCCGTTCCGTCCAGCGACTTGCCGTAGCGCGACGCTGCAAATGCAATCGAGGTGTCAATCGATTCGCCATCGACAATGGGGCTGATGCTGTCATAGAAGAACAGACGTTGCGATCCCGTCAGCCGTCCGATTTCAGCCGCCAGCGCATCGGATGTCAGCGGTCCGCTGGCGATGATCCAGACGTGCTCGGGATTGAGAGTCGTAACTTCTTCGCGGCGGATTTCGATGGCGGGGTCCGCCTCGAGCGCGCGCGTCACTTCGGCGGCGAAGAGGTCGCGATCGACGGTCAAGGCGTGGCCGGCAGGCACTCGAGTTCGAGGCGCGATTTGCCCGATCAGCAATGACCCTAATCGGCGCAGCTCTTCCTTGAGCAGCCACGGAGCGCCATTTTCCTGCTCGCTCTTGAGCGAATTGCTGCACACCAGCTCGGCAAGCGCCTCGGTCTTGTGCGCTGGTGTCGACCGCACGGGCCGCATTTCATACAGGACTGCGTGACCCCCTGCGCGAGCTACCTGCCAAGCCGCCTCGCACCCGGCAAGTCCGCCGCCGATAATGTGAACTTCAGCCCTCACGATACTCGCCGAAAACTTTCCTCAGACGATCCGAAATTTCCCCGACGGTGGCGAACGCTTCACACGCCGCCATGATCTTCGGCATCAGATTATCGGAACCACGGGCGGCCTGCTCCAGAACTTCAAGCGACCGATCCACAGCCGCCGCATCGCGCGACTCGCGCACAGCACGCAAGCGTTCGATCTGCCCTCGCTCGATCTCCGGATCAATGCGCAAAGCCGTCACGGACGGCTCATTCTCCTGATGAAACCGGTTCACGCCGACCACGATCTTCTCCCCGCGTTCCACCTGCTGCTGGAAGTCGTACGCGGCGTTTTGGATTTCCGCCTGGATCCAACCCTTCTCGATCGCGGCCAGCGTACCGCCCAAGGCGTCGATCCGGTCGAGATAGTCACGAGCCCCGCGTTCGATCTTGTCCGTCAGCTCTTCGATGTAAAAGCTCCCGCCCAAGGGATCGGCTACCTTGGTGATCCCGCTCTCATGCGCGATGATCTGCTGTGTGCGCAGTGCGAGCCTGGCGGATTCCTCGGTGGGCAGCCCCAGGGCCTCGTCGCGAGAATTCGTATGCAGTGATTGGGTTCCGCCCAGGACGGCCGACATGGCTTGCAGCGCCACGCGCACCACGTTCACGTCGGGCTGCTGCGCCGTGAGCGTCGATCCGGCCGTCTGAGTGTGAAACCGCATCATCATCGATCGGGGATCCTTCGCTCCGAAGCGTTCCTTCATGATGTGCGCGTACAGTCGCCGCGCGGCCCGGTACTTGGCGATCTCCTCCAGAAAATCGCTGTGCGCATTGAAGAAGAAAGACACTCGCGGGGCAAACGCGTCGACGTCCAAGCCGGCACGGATCGCCGCGTCAATATAGGCGATGGCGTTCGCCATCGTAAATGCGACTTCCTGGATCGCCGTCGAGCCCGCTTCGCGAATGTGATAGCCGCTGATCGAAATCGTGTTCCATTCCGGCAGCTCCGTGCCGGCCCACGCGAACAGGTCGGTGACGATTCGCATCGCCGGGCGTGGCGGGTAGATATAGGTCCCGCGCGCGATGTACTCCTTCAGAATGTCGTTCTGGACGGTGCCCGAAAGCTTACGGAGATCGGCGCCCTGGCGCCGCGCGACCAGTGCATAAAGGGACAGCAGGATCGCGGCCGTGGAGTTGATGGTCATCGACGTGGTGACCTGGTCCAGCCGAATGCTTTCGAAGAGCCTTTCCATGTCGGCCAGCGAACAGATGGCGACGCCCACGCGGCCAACTTCGCCCGCGGCCAGAGCGTGATCCGAATCCATGCCCATCTGCGTGGGCAGATCGAAGGCCACCGATAGTCCGGTGATTCCTTGCGACAGCAGGAAGCGGTAGCGCCGGTTGCTCTCTTCGGCCGATCCGAACCCGGCGTACTGGCGCATGGTCCAGAGCCGGCCGCGGTACATGCCAGGATGGATGCCGCGCGTGAACGGATACTGGCCCGGCAGTTCGGCTGGGTTGTTCATGAACGCGAGATTCGCCTGGCTCGCAGGAAGGAGCTGATTCCGAAGTACGCCATCAAGGCGAAGAATCCGAGCGAAAGGGCCGCCCGTCCCACACCGGTCTGCTCGGACTGCAGACTGCGCAAATTGCGGATCGCGGAGGGTACGGCCCATGCGGCCAGGCAGAGGAAAACAAAGCCGATAATCTCATTCCAAAGCACGCGCATGGGACGCACGACACCGGGGACCACGTGCTCTATAAACCGGCCCACTTTGCTGCGTTTGTCGATTTTCATCGGCCCGAATCCTCATCCTAACAGACCGTGCCACCGCCGCCGATATTGAGGTATGATGCAACAGATCGACCTCCCGAAAAACGGGTGGTATGCTGAAGGTGGCATCGGACCCGAGGGCGTGGGTTCGAACGGTAGAAACGAGGAATGAATTGGACGATCGCTTGCGAGATCTCATGCAAGAATTGGGAAACGCGATCAACGAGTCGCTTTCCGATTCCGACCGTATAGCCGCCGCGATTGGGGAGATCAAACGCGCCGGTTACGACGTCTTCCTGGTTCTGGAAGCCACCATCGGATTCAACAAACGCGCTGAAGGCGACGAAAGCGACGAGTCCGAGGAAACGGTGGAACTGGAATCCCAACCCGAAACCGGACGGCGCCGGGTGGGGAAGATCAAACTCACCTCGCAGGATCAGAAGTTCCTGCGTGCACTGAAGATCGCCATCGACGAAGACAGCCGCTAGAGGGCTGCTTTCGTGCGAATTTTCCTGCTGGGTTTTGTCACGTGTCTGCTGACAGCCCTGGGCGCTTTCGGAGCCGAACCCGTAGAAATCCTCCGCGATAATTTCGGCACCCCGCACATCTTCGCCCACACTTCCGCCGGAGCGGCTTACGCTGCCGGATACGCCCAAGCTCAAGACCGGAAAGATGCACTTCTGCGGAATCTACGCGGCGCGGGGAGTGATGATACGCCCCTTTCTCTGCGGCTCCAGGCAGTTGTCAATGGGTTCTGCGCGGGTATCAATCGCTACCTGGCCGAAAACCCCGCTCCCGGGGCTCCGGTCACACCTGCCATGGTGGTGGCGTTCAGCCGGCGCGCCTTCGCCACAATCCATGGATCGAATGACGTGTTGATCGGTCCGGCTCGCAGCTCCACCGGAAGCGTCATCGCTATCCTCGATCCGCTTAGTGGATGGAATGACGACGGCCGGCCGTATGAGATGCGGTGGTACGCGTCCGATGAACACCTTGCGCTTTCGGGCGTCGCGCCGCCCGGAGTTCCGTTTCCATTGATTGGTCATGGCGCTTCGGTCGCCATTGGATGGAGTGGGTCGGCGGAAACAGCAGGTCCGCGTGCGCTGGAAGAAGCCTGGGCGATGATCACGGCTCGCAGCCTGGCCGAAGTGCAGGCAGCGCTCCGCATGGGACAGATCCCTGGCTCGGCGATGGTCGGGACGGCGCAGGGCGAGATGTACGATAGTGCCGGAAGAGTGCCCGACCAGGGAATTCTGCTCAGCGAACGAAGCGTCGCGCAAACGGAGCAAGGTATTCAGGGGCTCCTCGCCGCGCAAAACAGGTGGCCCTTCGGACGCGCCGTGGATTTGGCGTTTTCCGCGGATGTCTACAAGGCGGAAACCTGGCAGGCACGCCTGGTCAAGGTGGCGCCTGAGCTGCCGTTCGTGCGCATGCTCACCGGATGGAACCGCCGCACCGACGCCACTTCCATTGAGGCGCTGGCCTTCTACCTGTTCAAGATGGCGCTAGGCCAGCCCGAGGCGGCGGCGCTAGAACCGCCGGACTCATTGAGTAACAATCGCATCCGCGCGGCGCTCCGTAAAGCCCAGGACCAGGTCGAAACGGAGCTGCCGTATCATGCGGACTACGGCACCATGTTTCGCGTGGCCCGCGATGGCGCGGTGCAGTCGATTCCGGCCAGCGGCGGAACGCTGGTGGAAGCCGGCATGATTACGCCTCGCGCGATTAACTTCCAACGAGCGGGCGCCGTCATGATGGGCAGCGGCGGCCAGACCGCCACGCAGGTCGTGGAGCTTTCTAGTTCCGCGCACTCCGTCTCGATCCTGGCGCCGGGCGAAAGCGACTACCCCGAGTCCGGACATTTCGACGATCAGGCCCGCGAGCTGTTCAGCAAGGGAGCGGCCAAGCCCACCTATTTCGAGGACCGCAAGGAGCTCGAAAAACACCTCTCGCCTAAGAAAGAAACGAAGAAAGAATTGATATTCTGACGCGTTGCCGCCACTAATTTGGCGTGGTGCGCGAAACCATAGAACAGTTCCTCAAGACCGCCGCGCAGCCGGCTCTGATGGAACCAGGCGAAGATCCGCTTCCGGTTCATCCTGACAAGTTCGTGCTGGGGAGCCGAGGCGACGCTTGCACGCTCGAATGCTGGGATGACGCTCGTAACCTGGTGCGCCGGATTCGCGCGGTCGGCAAGGTCCGCCGCGGATTCCTCGAACTGGAAGTCGAGCACTTTGGAGGCCGGACCGGCGTTCTCCAGCTGATCGATCTGGCGCAAGCTTCGAACACCGCCATCGCCCGGCGCGGTGACCGGCTCAAGTACCGCGAGCGATTCCGGATGTCGCTTCGGCGACAGTTCAGCGGCTGGAAGCTGGTCGAGCTGAGCACCGAGCCCGATCTGCACCACAGCCTGTCACCGGCCTTTCCACGGGCTCTGCTGCGCCACGGCAACCAGGCGATCGCAGCCATCGGCGTCGGCGAAGATGCGACGGATACCGACGGCGTCCTGAGTTTCGGGCTGATTTGGTTGGACTACCTCCGCCACCGCGAAACGCGTTTATCGGTCGGCACGTTGGCGATTTTCGTCCCTATAGGCGCCGAAAACACCACCTGTCACCGTGTCCGTTATCTAAACAAAAATGCCGCCCAGTACCGGGTCTTCGTCCACGGAGCAGGGATTCTGGAGGAGCCCGTCGATCCTGGCGACTACACGAACTTCTCTACTCGCCTCGACCCGTTTTGCGCGCCTGCTGCCGATCCCGAACTCGCCGAGTGGGTGGAACGCCTCGCATCCATCGATGGCGTCGAGCGCCGCCCTCGTCCCGACGGGTCCGTCAGCCTGGCAGTGCGAGGTCTGGAGTTCGCGCGAACCTCGGGCTCGACTCTGCTTTTCGGGATCGACGGGCGCCAAAGCGTCGCCGGCGCAAAGCAGCTTCCGGAGATCGAGGCGCTGGCTCGCGGGCTCGCCCGTCTTCGCTGCGCCGGCGCGCCCGATCGTGTCAATCCTTTGTACCTCCGTCATCCCGAAGCCTGGCTTGAATCGCAGGTTCGCTCGTCGGCCAGCCGCCTGGATGCCACGATCCGTGACGCGCCTCTCTACGGCCAAGCCCCGCAGTTCGCGGCGGGCGCTCGCGGCATTCTGGACGTTCTCGCCGTGGACTACGACGGCCGGCTGGTGGTGGTCGAAGTGAAGGCCAGCGAGGACATCCATCTGCCGCTCCAGGCCCTGGATTACTGGATGCGCGTCAAATGGCACCTGGAACGGGACGAGTTCGAAAACCGCGGATATTTCCCCGGCATTCAGCTCCGTCCCGACCCCCCGCGTCTGCTGCTGGTCGCGCCCGCGCTCGATTTCCATCCGTCCAATGAGACGGTACTGCGGTACTTTTCCTCCGACATCCAGGTGGCACGGATTGGTGTCGGGATACAATGGAGACAGGAGCTGCGGGTTATGTTCCGGGCTCCGTCAGCCTCGCAGCTATGGCCCTCGCAGTCTTCCGGCAGATCCGACAAGCGCTCGTGAATCTGAACCCGGCGGAAGTGCGGGCCGAGGCCGAACGGCCCGTGCGTTTGGGCCTGGTCGCGGCTTCCCAGGAATCGCTCGGGCGGATGGAGACGTTTTTTGCTCCGCACCATCTTTCCCCGGAGCGCCGTGCCGAAGCCCTGCAGATGCTGATCCGCGGCGGCGGATCGTCCTGCGACGTCCAGATCTACGAATCATCCTTGCTCCGCCCCGCCCAGGCGTTTTCCCTCGACCTGGATGCTCCCGAGGATTGCGTCCGCCGCATCGTGCGGAAGCGCGAGAACCTGATGCTGCCGCTTGCCCGCCGGCTCGATCCGTTTCGCAAAGAAGTCGCCCACCACGTGATCCGCGCGGTAGCCAAAGAGAACGCGTTGTTCTGCCTGGTGACTGCGTTGCCGGACGTGGTCCCCAGTCTGGCTTCGATCCCATGGATAGCGGGAGAATACGGATCGGACGCGGCGTTCCTCACCATGAACCAGATCCGTATGGGATTCCTGCTGGCCGCGGCCAGCGACCGTTCGGTGGGATATCGCGAGCAAAGGTCGGAGATTGCTTCGATGGCCATGGGGGCGTTCGGATGGCGAGCTCTGGCGCGCGAGGCGGTGGCGAAAATACCCTTCGGTGGCGGGCTGATTCCCAAGGCCGCTATCGCCTGGACCGGAACCTTCGTGGCGGGGCTGTCGCTCGAACGTCTGTATCGCCTGGGGTACGGTTTCACTCGCGCCGAGCGCCGCAGCACCTATGAAGACGCCTTCGAAAACGGGAAACAGATCGCCGGCATGTTGCTGGAAGGCCTGACGCGCCAGCGCAAGGCGGTTTAACTCCAATGGAGATTACCGACGCTTCCGGCTACGCCGGCCGGGCCGACCAGGTTTTCACTCCTCGCAGCGAAGAAGAAGTCGCCTCGATTCTCGCCCGTGCTTCCTCCGAAGGAGTTCCAGTCACCGTGATGGGCGCGCTCACCGGACTGGCGGGCGGCGCGGTGCCGAAAAGCGGATGGGCCATCTCGATGGCGCAGTTCCGAAAATTAGATGTGTACCCTGGCCAGGCCAGGATAGGCACAGGAGTGCTGCTGCGCGACGTGCAAGCTGCGGCTGCCGCCTCGGGACAGTTCTACGCACCCGATCCCACGGAGAATACGTCGTCGATCGGCGGCAACATCGGAGCCAACGCCAGCGGCTCGCGCAGTTTCCGCTACGGAGCTACCCGAAAACATGTTCAGGCGCTGCGGGTCGTCCACATGGATGGGCGGATCGCAGAGTACCGGCGTGGCGAGAAAGTCGACTTCGACGTGCCCCGCATTCCTTTGCCCCGCACTCGCAAGCATTCCGCCGGCTATCGCCTCGAGCCCGGCATGGACTACGTCGATCTGTTCATCGGCAGCGAAGGAACCCTGGGTGTAGTGACCGAAGCCGAGCTTCAGTTGCTGCCCGCGCCCGGCGAGATCCTGGGCGGAGTGGTCTTCTTCCCCACGGAAGAAGCTGCGCTCGATGCTGTTGATCGCTGGCGCCCCACGCCCGGTCTGCGGATGCTCGAATTTCTGGACTCTCGTTCCATGAAACTGATGGAGCAGCCCTACGGGGCCGCCGTCTTGATTGAGATAGAAGGCGACGCTGAGCTAGACATGACCGGGGCTCTCGCGGACGAGTCCTGGTTCGGGTCCTCGGCAGCGGATCGCGAGCGATTCCGGCAGTTCCGCCATCGCCTGCCGGAGCGCATTCATGAGCGCCTGCGTCGCGCGGGATTCGTGGTTCTGGCCACCGACTACGCGGTCCCCCTGGAACGCAACCGCGACATCCTGGCGATCTATCGTTCCGTGCTTGAGAAGAACTTCGGCGACAAGTTCGTGATGTTCGGGCATATCGGCGACGCCCACGTGCACACTGAAGTTTTGCCGGAAACCGACCAGGAATGGAAGCGCGCCACTGAGATCGCCGTGGAGCTGGCCAAAGAGGTCGTGGCCATGGGCGGTACCGTGGGCGCGGAGCATGGCCTGGGCAAACGCAAGGCACATCTTCTGTCGATTCAATACGGTACGGATGCGATCGAGGCCATGCGGTCGGTGAAGCGCCGTTTCGATCCGCAACAGTTGCTGGGGCAAGGGAATCTCTTCGTATAGAGGGTTTTAAAGTGTCTCGCGCGCTATAATTTACTGAGAAGTAACAATGCAAGAGCTCATCAAGAAACTGCAGGACGAGATCGCGGCGCTCGAAAACGAGTTCCGCATCGAGCTCCCGCGAGAGATCCTGAAGGCCCGTGCTCACGGCGATTTGAAAGAAAACGCCGAGTATCACGCGGCCAAGGAACGGCAGGGCATGGTCAATGCCCGCCTGAATCAGCTCAATGCCCGTCTGCGGACACTTTCGATGATCGATATGTCCAAGATCCCGCACGACCGCGCCGGTCTGGGCTCTACGGTCGTCGTGCTGGACCTCGACAAAGACGAGAAGATCCGTTATAAGCTGGTGACGACCGAGGATGCGGATGCCAAGAATGGTATGATTTCCACGACTTCCCCGATCGGCAAAGGCCTTCTGGGCAAGCAGGTTGGGGATACCGTGAAAATCCAGATCCCGGGCGGCGTCCGTGAAATGGAGGTCATCGAGTTGATCACCATTCATCAGCAAGCGGAGACGAAGTAGACCATGAGCTACACTCACGCGATCGGCTGGGCGTGCAACAAGGTCATCCGGCTGATTGTGCGCGCGCTCGCGCTCTCCAGGATCCATCCCAATGTGCTCACCTTCCTGGGCCTGGTGATCAACATCGGCGCGGCGGTTCTTCTGGCCGCCGGCCAGTTCCGCTGGGCGGGTGTGGTGATCATCGGTGCGGGATTGTTCGACATGGTGGACGGTCGCGTGGCCCGCGAAACCAACCGCGTGACGCGCTTCGGCGGATTCTTCGATTCCGTGCTGGACCGCTATTCGGATCTCGCGTTGCTGATGGGTTTGCTGGTTTGGTATGGATCGATCAACCGGCCCTTTTACGTGGTGCTGACCGCGCTGGTGATGGCTGCCTCGGTGATGATCAGTTACACCCGTGCGCGGGCGGAAAACTCGATTCCCAAGTGCAAAGTCGGATTCATGGAGCGCCCCGAGCGCGTGGTGCTGCTGATCATCGGAGCGCTGTTCGATCGCATGGCGCCGGTGTTGTGGGTGATCGCGGTGCTCGGCAACCTGACGGTGGTGCACCGCATGGTGTTCACCTTTCAGGAAGCTAAGCTCTTGGAAGAAGCCCAGTTACGCGCCGCTCCCGCTACTCGCACTGCCGAGCAGGGCCGCTAACAAGCCCGCATCTTCCAGTCGATCCAGCGTCTCAATCATTTCCTCGACCGGCTTTGCCGCTGTGCCGGCTGCCGACCGGAATCGCGAGCGGATCTGGTCGGGCGTCGCCGGAACCAGGTCGGACATTTTGTTTCGCAGCACTCCACCATCGCGTAGAGTGACGATTACCTCCGAACCCTGCGCGCCCGGATACGCCTGCGTGAATTCGGTGTCTTCCTCGAGTTTGGTGACGCTGATCAGCCGCGCGATCTCCGGATCGTCCAGCAGCCGGTAGTTACTTTCCTCGATCGCGCGCCGGGCCAGCGTCGCCGCCACGCAGAAATGGATACTCATCTTGGCTTGCAGGACGCGCTGGAAGGGACCTGAAGCGTTGCAGCCCGGATAGTTGATCGCCGCGGCTGAACACTTCACTCGAACACTCGTTATTTCCTTGCTGGCTGCGCCGATCCCAAGAGCCGCCTGGCACGCCGTCTGCGCGTAGTTACAGGCCGGGGCGGGCTTGTGATACACAGAGAGAATCTCAAGTTCCCCGGTAAACGGTGCGACGGCCTCCACCCGGTGTGATCTCCTAAGAGCCGCGAATAGGCCGGCGGGCCCGTCCAAAGCCGTTTCCGATGCAAACGCGCCCAGTTCCGACAGCTCGACCGCGGTGACTGCGTTGCGCGCGGCGAATCCCGCGTGAAAGAACATGTCGTCGGCGCCCGAGGCCGGCCATTCGTTCAGGCCGCCCGTTGCATTTGCCGCAAGGCCCAGCGCGCTCACGCCAGCATCTTCGGTGAACCCGAGCAACATGCTTCCGGCGACGGCTGCGCCCAGCGGGCCCGTGATGCCGGTAGGCCGGAAAATCCGCACCGTCTCCTGATCCATCAGCGCGCGGCCCACCGATGCGCCCACTTCATAGCCACACACGGCGCCCCGAATAAACTCGAGTCCGGAGACCTTGCGCGATTGCGCCAGCGCTAGAAGCGTCGGAAAGATCACGATTCCCAGATGGCTGACCGAGCCGGTGTGCATGTCTTCGCGGACTAATCCATGGCCCAGGACAGCGTTGGCGAATGCAGCTTCAGCAGCAGATGCTCGCACGCGCGTGCCGATCACCGACGCCGGGCCGGAACCAGCGCGCCCCACTATCTCGATGGCCTGACGGCTGGGCGGAAGATCGAGCGATTCATACGCGCAGGAAAGAAAGTCCAGCAGCGCGATCTTGACTTTTTCGATCGCCTCAGGCGATAGATCGGAATATCCACGCGCGGCGCGGACCACTCTGCGCGAAAGTGTCAGAACGTTCCTACTTGCCCGGTCCGGGATCGGCGGGAGCGCCTGTGCC
>Ga0209517_10004177_pt1 | contig 19151 bp, 15 predicted proteins | sample PeaSoiMetSII2010_FD_187695 | JGI IMG/M metagenome (GOLD analysis project Ga0209517, IMG submission 187695) | Peat soil microbial communities from Weissenstadt, Germany - SII-2010 (SPAdes) (version 2) | ecosystem: Environmental > Terrestrial > Soil > Wetlands > Peat | place: Germany...
CTTCCTACAGGACGCGCTGCAAATCAGCTCACAACAAGTAGCGATGCAGTTGAAGGCCGAAGAGTTAGGCTATTTGTGACCGTTTCGGGCTCAAAATTATCGCCAAAATGTCAGTTCTATGAACTCAGGTCCGTAAACAGGCATACCGCCGGACCGCCCAACCAAACCGGGCCGCTCCTGTTCAAGTTGTCGCCGGGCCTGCCTTGCTCGCAGCGCCTCTGGGCCGACACCACAGCCGACAAGATTGTCGAGCGCTGGACAATACCCTTGCCTCGCGGCTGCTATCCACCAACGCGTCGCCCGTTCAATCGCAAGCGCATGACCACGGTGAAACTCCTCTTCGGACTCGCAGCAAAGCCCCAACCACAGGATAGTCGCGAGTGCGTATTGGCAGAGCAGGTCTCCGCGTTCCGCGTGCGGCAGGAGCAGACACTGTAGCTCAGAAAACTCAGCAACATCGGGGCGGTGCCAGCTCTCCGGGTCAGCCGCGCAGATTTCACAGTACGCTGTAATTGCACTCTGGTAGCGCTGGTGGAGAGAGGCTAAATCAGTCATGGTGTGCGCACGCGCTTAACATTGATTCAAGGTTAATCAATAAACCTTGCCAATCCGAAATGCAATCTGTTCTCCTGAATCGGTCGCCAGCCCATTTATTGATTCCCTGAATGTTGCGATCAGCATTATCAATTAACCAATTCTAAGGTATCAGGTTAGGATGTCGGCGTGAAACAACAACAAAGCGCGTCGAAAGCCAAACCCCGACAGCCAACTCTGCGTCTCCTCACCATGAAAATGGGCTTTCCAAATTCCGCCCGCTGGTGCTTAACTTGCCTCAGTTGGAAACCAAGTCCGCAGAGCAATGAAGCCGACATCTCGGGAGATCGCCCATGGAGATCACTGAAGCCTACATCGATTTGCAGGCGCCCAACGCCGCCGCCATCAAGAATGCCCGCGCTGTCTTGCTGAAGCGCAGACTCGTCGGCCTCTTCCGCTCCCCCGACGGCACCCTGTTCTTTGGCAACTGCAAAGGCAGCGGCGCGGAAAACTACCAGCCCTCCGCGGACTTTGCCGACCCCGCCAAGCCGGTTTTTCGTTGCACCTGTCCAAGCCACCAGTTTCCCTGCAAACATTCGCTGGCGCTGCTCTACGCCCACGCCCAAGGAGCTAAGTTCCTTGAAAAGGAGGCGCCGGCCGATCTCTCCGAAAAACGCTCGAAGCTCCAGCAGCGCGCGGAAAAGAAGAAAACGCAGACGGACAAGCCCCACCAGGTCAACACCAGCGCGCTTAAGAAAAAGATCCAAGTCCAATTGAGCGGCCTCGACCTGCTCGAGTCCTTGGTCAACGATCTCGTGCGGGCTGGGCTGGGCACCCTCAACGCCAAGTCCGCCCGCCAGGTCGAAGAACAATCCCGGCAACTTGGCGACGCTTATCTTCCCGGCGCTCAGAATGGCCTGCGCGCCCTCACCGGCCTGTTCTATCGCTCCCAAATCAGTTCCGAAGACGAGTTGAAGGCCACCGAGCGCGAAAAAAATTACAGCGCCGCACTCGACCAGTTGAACCGCCTCCATTCCTTGTGCAAGGAGGGCCGCAAATATTTAAATAACCGCCTGCAAGATCCCGAGCTTAAGCCGGACACCCACTCCGACATCGCCGCCTGGCTCGGCCATGCCTGGCAACTCCGCGAACTCAAGGACGCCGGCCTCGTCCAGCCCAACGCCGAACTGCTCCAACTCGCCTTCAATTCTCACGACGACTGGACTCGCCGCGAGTTAGTCGAAACCGGCGTCTGGCTGAACCTGGAGACCGGCGCGGTGCAACTGACCCGCAATTATCGCCCCTACCACGCGGCCAGTCGCATCCGCGAAGAGGATTCGTGCTTTCACATTGTCGTCTGCCCGGAGCTTTACGTTTACCCCGGCAACCTCAATCCCCGCGTGCGCTGGGAATCCATGCAGCCGCGCCCGGCCACTAGCGCTGATTACGCTCGCGCCCTGAAATACGCGAAGACCGATCTGCGCGCCGTCATCAAAGAGGTGAAAACGCAGTTGAAATCCCCACTGGGCGACCGCCATCCCTTCGCGCTGTTTCGTTATCACGCCCTGGGCCGCGCGGGTGACGAGTTGGTCATCGAAGACCCATCCGGCGAGCGGTTGGTGCTCACCGAAGACGCGCACGACAGTGAGCCGGCCACCTTGCCTCTGTTGCCGCTGCTGCCCACGGTGGTGCGCCAGGACCAGGCAATGCTGGTGCGTTTTCATCACCAACTCGACGCGCAAAAGCTGCAGGCCAAACCGCTGAGCGTAATGACCGAAAGCGAAATCATCCGGCTCGCCTACTGACCCTTCCACCCACATCGCCCATGAGTCTTGCCTTGATAGAAGAAGCTGCGAAGGAAGTCAGGCGCCTGGCCATCGCCGGCAGCCCGCTGGCAGTGGGCGACTTCCGCCTCAAAAAACTGATTCCTGCCCTGGAGCAAGCGGGCGGCCAAGTGCCCGTGTTCGCCCAAGTTGCCAAAGCCGTTGCCAATCTCGTCAACGGCAGCGAGGCTGATTCCGCCGCCCACCTGCTCAGCCTCAGCACCCTCCTCAACGCCATCCTCTATACTCAGGGCCAGACCGGCGCGACGGGCTCCTGCCGCGAGTTGGAACTGTTCCCGACCAACTGTTCCAGCACCCGGATGACCGCCCGCGCGCTCAAGCCACTGGTGGCGGCGCTCACGACTCCCGGCGCCCACCGATTCGACATCGTCAAACAAGCCGTCGAGCGTGGTGCCTTTTCTGATCTGCGGCTGATCCAGCCGGCGATCCGCGGGCTGGAGGATAGCTATCCGGAGTTGGCCGATCTGGTGGCGGAAAAGATTTTGCCCGCTTATGGACCCGGCCTGGCTCCGCTGCTCAAGCAAAAGCTCGATTTGAAAGGCAAGAAAGGCGATGGCCGGCGTCTGTGCGTGCTGCATCAGCTCGATCCTGCGGCCACCCTCGAACTTTGTAAAACCGCCCTCGACGAAGGCTCGGTGGATGTCAAAGTCGCCGCTATCGCCTGCCTCGGCCAGCACGAGGACTGCCTTCCGCTCGTGCTTCAGCAAGCTAATTCCAAGAACAAAACCATTCGCGCTGCGGCTCTCGAGGCGCTCGCCCAGCATGATACGCCGGAAATCCTCAATTTGTTCAACGACCTTATCAAGGGCAACGTCTTCGATCTCCTCGCCCGGCCCTTGCGTGCCATTCGCAATCCCCAAGTGGTGAATTCCCTCCTCAGTGAAGGCAAGCGCGTCTTTGGCTTGCTCCTCAAAGGTGGCCAGGAACAGATCCCGCGCTACTTGGAAATCCTCGATTGCCTCCAGCAGCGCAAGGATGGTGAGACTGAGGAGTTCCTGCTAGCCTGTTTCAGCCAGTGCGACAAGATCTCTAAGCTCAAGTCCGCTAAAAACTCCCCTCTCACGGGCGCCGACCTCACCGACCGGCTCACCTCCCTGCTTTACGTCATCGGTTCGCCTCGGGCGCTCGAAACGGTCCTGGCCAAGCGCGCCCTGCTGCCGCCCGCCTCCTTCCCCTTGGTGCTCTATAGCGCCCTGCGCACCTGGTCCCCCGCAACGGTGTACGAAGAATTCGCCCCCCTGTTGGAGCACAAGAAAGGCGCCGGCAAGCAGAAAAGCGAAATCCTCGAACGCGCCGTCTTGGCTGCCTGCGTCCAAACGGTTACGGATTCTTCCGGCTTTGACGAAACCGATGCTTCCAGCGCACACGTCCTTAAATCGCTGCAGTGGGACCCGCGCTGGCTTGACGCTGCGATCAAAGCCGACCAGGGATTCATCGTCTGCTGCCTGGCAAGAGAAGGCCACCAACCGGCGCTCAATTATCTCCTCAAAATGTTGGGCACGAAAAACCAACCGCACACCGGTCTCATCGTGCAGGCTTTGGCCCGGTGCCGATACCCCAAGCTGACTGAGCTCTTCCTTGAATTAGCGGCTAAGAAGACCAAAGGCGCTCGCTTCGTGGACCTCGATGTCCAGTTCCTCTTCCAAAGCGCGCGCCATCTGCCCCCGGCCGAGCTCCCCAAACTCGAGGCCTTCGCCGCAATTCTCGACGAGAAATTCGTCGATAAATTCCTCGAGGCCCTGGAACCGCTCCGGGCCTCCGCACATGAGCCTCCAGTCCAATAACCCTCGTAGCCGCCGACGTGAGTCGGCGCTAACTTCTTCCCCGATAAATTGACACAAAATCGCCAGACCAAAAAAATCCTATGCCAGACCACGATAAAGACGGTGACCTGCGCCTGCCCGCCGAAGTCCTCTTCGCCGAAGAACTCGACGCACTGATTAAGGCAGAAAAGCATCCCATCCCGGCCGGCTGGCGGATGTCCCCGCGCTCCGTCCTCACTTACATTTGCGGCGGAAAATGCGGCAAACTCGACATTACCGCCAAATATATCGGTCACCAGCGCCTAGTCGAAATCGCCATCTCCACCCTCGTGACCGATCGTGCCCTCCTGTTGATCGGTGAGCCCGGCACGGCTAAGTCCTGGCTCTCCGAGCATCTCGCCGCCGCCATCACCGGCGATTCCACCAAGGTGGTCCAGGGCAGCGCTGGAACTACCGAGGAGCAGATTCGCTACACGTGGAATTACGCCATGCTCATCGCGCGCGGCCCCAGCAACGACTCCCTCATCAAGAGCCCCATTTTCCGCGCTATGGAACAAGGCAGCATCGCTCGCTTCGAGGAAATCACGCGCTGCGCCTCCGAAGTCCAAGACGCCCTCATCTCCCTCCTCTCCGAAAAGCGGCTTTCGGTCCCCGAGTTGGCCACTGAGGTTCCCGCCCAACGCGGCTTCTCCCTCATCGCCACAGCCAACACCCGCGACCGCGGCGTCAATGACATGTCCGCCGCCTTGAAGCGCCGCTTTAACCTCGTGGTGCTCCCCGCTCCCGCCGATCTGGAAACCGAAGTTTCCATCGTGACCAAACGCGTGGGCGAACTCGCTTCCAATCTCCAGTTGAGAGCCGAAATCCCCAACCAGGACGCGATTGTCAAAGTCGTTACCATCTTCCGCGAGTTGCGCGCCGGCCAAACCCTCGACGGCAAAAACAAGGTCAAGACTCCCTCTGCGGTCCTTTCCACCGCCGAGGCCATCTCGCTGCTCGCCAACAGCATGGCCCTCTCCGGCAACTTCGGCGATGGCACCGTCAGCGACGCCGACCTAGCCTCGGGCCTCCAAGGCGCCGTCATCAAGGATGATGAAAAGGATCTCATCGTCTGGAAAGACTACCTGGGCAACGTCATGAAGAAACGCGGCGCACCCTGGCGTGGACTCCATGCCGCCTGCCAGGAGCACCTGGAATAGCCTGGCGTCTTCCATGCCTGATTCCTTGCCGCACATCTTCGGTGTCCGCCACCTCTCCCCGGCCGCCGGCTGGCACTTGCGCCAATTGCTCGCTCGCGTCCAGCCCAGCCTCGTCCTCATCGAAGGCTCGGATGACGCTGATGACTTGATCCCGCACATCGTCAGCCCCAAATCCAAGCTGCCGATTGCCATTCTCGCCTACACCGCCGACGCTCCGGTCCGCACGTTCGTTTATCCTCTGGCCACCTACAGCCCGGAATACCAGGCTCTCCTCTGGTGCCAGCAAAACAAAGTCCAGGCTCGCTTCATGGACCTGCCCTCGTCTGTCTTCCTCGGCCTTGGTGATCGCGACGATGGCACCGCCGTCCTCGATCCGGACAAACCACCGCAGAAAAAACCCGGCGCCAAAGCCGGCAAGGACGATGAGGATGCGGACACACTCGCCGCCATGCCCGAAGCCAAACCCGCCCGCGAATCCGTCTATCAACGCATCGCCCGGCTAGCAGGCGAACCCGACTACGAGACCTACTGGGAACGCCATTTCGAACAACTGCGCGGTGAAGACACCTATTGGAACGCCGCTCGGACTTACGGTCAGGAACTGCGCGCGCTGGAAGATTTCTCGACCCGGCAAGCCGCCGAAAACCTGGTTCGTGAGGCCTACATGCGCCGCAAGATACAGCAAGCCCTGGCCGAAGGGTTCAAGCCCCACCGAATAGTCATCGTGACCGGCGCTTTTCATGCCTCCGCACTTGGGCCCGAGAATCCCCCCATCACCGATGAAGAGTTCGCGCGTCTCCGTCGTCGGGAGTCGCGCCTGACGCTCATGCCCTATTCCTATTTCAAGCTCTCCTCCCAATCCGGCTACGGTGCCGGCAACCACGCCCCCGCTTACTTCGAGATGGTTTGGCACAGTGTCAATGAAAACCGCACCGCCACGCTGCCCACGCTCTTCCTTACTCATGTCGTTCGCGAGCTCCGCGCCGCCGGAACTTTCCGTTCCACCGCGGAAGTTATCGAGGGCGTCCGCCTGGCCGAAGCCATGGCTGCGCTCAAGAATTCACTGCCCACATTGCGCGAGCTGCAGGATGCGGCCGTGACCTTGCTCGGCCAGGGTGATCCCGCCGTGGTCCGCGAGCCCTTGCTGCGCGTCGAGGTCGGCACGGCCATCGGCTCGCTGGCCAAAGGCGTCACCCAAACCTCCATCCAGGATGATTTTTATCGCGAGCTGACCCGCCTGAAGTTGGACCAATTTAAGACCGCCGTGCGGCGCGAACTCGAGCTCGATCTGCGTGAGAACCGCCGAGTCAAAGGCAAGGAAAGCGCGTTCCTCGACCTCCACCGCTCCAGCTTCTTGCATCGGCTCGCCGTCCTCGAGGTTGACTTCAGCGATCAGTTGGCCGTGCGCCAGGAGAACACCACCTGGGCCGAACGGTGGGCCTTGCAATGGACACCCGAAGCCGAGATCGCCATCGTCGAGGCCGTCTTGCTCGGTGAAACCATCGAGCTGGCCGTCGCCGTCAAATTCAAGCAGCGCCTCGAAAAATGCGCGTCCATCGCCGATGCCGCGACCGTCATTCGCCAGGCTTGCCAATGCGGGATGAGCGGCTCCATCGAGCTGGCGCGTCAAACCCTCCAGCGTCTGGCCAACGATTCGTCCGACTTCACCGCGCTCGCGTTCGCCACCCGCGAATTGGGCTTGGTTATCCGCTACGGCGATGTCCGCCAATTTGATGCCGAGCCCTTGAAACCACTGCTCGAGCAGTTGTTCCTCGAAGGCGCCTTGTCGCTGGTCGGCGCGGCTAACTGCGATTTGGCCGCCGCCAAGAAAATGCTCGATGGCGTTAATGAGCTGAACAAGGTGGCGCTGGATTACACCACGCTCATCGATGAGCCGCTCTGGATCGCTGAGCTCCACAAGCTGGCGCAGGCCGATCATCTCAACCCCCTCCTGTCCGGTTATGCCTGCGCTTTGTTGCTCGAACGCAATCTCATTTCCAACGAGGAACTGGCCCGCGAAGTCTCCCGCCGCTTGTCCCCGGGCATCGACGCGGACCTGGGCGCCGGCTGGTTCGAAGGCCTCGCCAAACGCAACCGCTACGCCCTGCTCGCCCGCCTGCCGCTCTGGCAGCAACTCGACCAATACGTCGCCTCGCTTACAGAGGACGAGTTCAAGCGCGCTTTGGTTTTTCTTCGCCGTGCGTTCGGCGACTTCGCTCCGTCCGAGAAACGCAGCATCACCGAGAACCTCGGCGAAATCTGGGGCGCCAACCCAGACAATGTCAGCGAGGCCTTGGCAACGGAGCTGACGGAAAAAGAGAAACAGAAGCTCGACGAATTGTCGGACTTCAATTTCGACGACGTATGACGAGCCACGCGGTGGACCCGGAACAAGTGAAGCGCTGGCGGCTGATTTTAGGCCACCACGCCCAGGAGGCGCTTGGCAAAATGTGTGCCGCCGGCGGCGGCCTCAAGCTCTCCGCGGAACAGGCCGGCTTGGATGACGCCCTGGCCGCCATTTACGACGAGACCTCCGCCTCGGGCCAGGGCGGCGGCCAACGCTCAGCCGGCCTCGGCCCGTCGGCGCCCAACCTTGCCAAGTGGCTGGGCGACATCCGCTCTTACTTCAAGGAGGACCTCGTCACCGTCATCCAAAACGACGCCATCGAACGCAAAGGCCTCACCCAACTTTTGTTCGAGCCGGAGATGCTCAAGAACGTCGAGCCCAACCCGCAACTGGTCGGCACGCTGATGTCGTTGAAGGGCCGCATCCCGGAGCGCACCAAGGAAACGGCCCGCCTGGTCGTCCGCGCGGTGGTCGAGAAAATCAAGCGCCTGCTCGAACAGAAAATTCGCCAGGCCGTGATGGGCGCCCTCAATCGCAACGACCACTCACCCCTGCCCCACGCCCCGTCCATTGACTGGAAATGGACCATCGGCCGCAACCTTAAAAATTATCAGCCCTCCCTGGGGACCATTGTGCCGGAGAAGGTCTATTTTTTTTCTCGCGCCCAACGGTCCAACCACTGGACGGTGATCGTCGATATGGATCAAAGCGGGTCGATGGCCGAGTCGGTTGTCTATGGCTCGGTCACTGGTTGTATCTTCGCTTCCCTGCCAGCGTTGAGAACGCGCGTCGTGGCTTTCGATACCGAGGTGGTCGATCTCACCGAGAAGTGCGGCTCCGATCCGGTGGACATGATCTTCGGCGTCCAACTTGGCGGCGGCACGGACATCAACAAGTCGGTTGCCTACTGCGAGCAGTTCATCACCGATCCGAGCCAGACGATCTTTTTTCTGATCAGCGACTTGTTGGAAGGCGGCAACCAGGCGCAGTTGATTCACCGGCTCAAAGACCTCGTCGAATCCGGCGTGCGCGTCATCTGCCTGCTGGCCTTGTCGGACAGCGGCATCCCGGCCTTTGACGAGCGCGTGGCCAAGAAGCTGTCGGAGTTTGGTGTGCCCTGTTTTGGCTGCACGCCCAACCGGCTCCCGGAGTTGATCGAAGGCGTCCTCAAGAAGCAGGACCTCAAAGCCCTCGCCGCCCGCAAGGAAACCCGGCGCTAGCGTGAACGTGTGGAGAATTTTGACGATTTGCTGCCCGTTGCACGGCAGCACCGGCGGTTTGAGTTATGTCAAGACATTTATGAATGCCCAGCCTGAGTCGGGTGGTGGACGGCGACGGTACCCCGCGGAACGCCGCCTTCAGGCGGCCGCCCCGGGCCAACGGCCCGTCTCATACCATGGCCTTGACAGACATCGGAATATCGCCATGGCCGGTGAGCGGAATGTCTATACCCGCCCGGCGCATTTCATCCTGCAAATCGAGTCCGCTCAGGCCCGGCATGCGCACGTCCAACACCACACACGCGGGCGCATCAGGACGCCTAGCTCGCAGGAACTCAATCGCTGAGGGATAACTTTGAACGTGAAGCCCCGTTGAGCGAATGAGTCTTTCGGTCGATCGTCGGAACGACTCGTCATCATCAACAACAATTACGACTGGATCAATTTGGTTCATGGTTACTCCTTTTTCTGTGCTGACCCACTGCGGGCAGCAGAAAACGGAATGTCGCACCCGGGCCATCGGAATTCAAACTCGCTGTCAGCCTCCCACCATGTGCTTCGGCAATCGAGAGGCAGCTGCGCAGCCCCATGCCCATTCCGGTGGGTTTGGTTGTGTAAAACGCATCAAATACTCGTCCGGCCTCCTCCGGGCTGAAACCGCCGCCACGGTCCTGGACCGTGAGCAACACCGCAGGCTTGCCATTTAGTTCAGATTCCTGGCAGCCGAGCCTCAGGACGCGTCGCTCGTCAGGCACCTGGCTCATGGCCTCAATCGCATTCCTCATCAGGTTCAGCAGCACCTCTTGGAACTGGATCCGGTCCCCGGATACGGACGGCAGATCGTTGCCCAAGTGAGTGAGCACGATGATTCGGTTTTCGGCCAAGTCACCTTGCGCAAGCCGTAACGCGTCCGTGACCACGTCCTGGAGTTGCAATTGCATTTTCGCAGGGGCGGAACGGTTGAACATGGCCCGAGTGCGAGCGATGATGCCGCTGGCGCGGTTGGCGTCTTCCACGATAGCGGCGATGGCCTCCCGCACCTCGGACCAAGATTTCGTTCGAAGCAGTCGCAGGCAGGCGTTGCCGTTGTTGACGATTGCTCCGAGTGGTTGGTTGATCTCGTGTGCGATGGAGGCCGCCAGTTCGCCCAGCGGGGTCGCGCGCGCGACACGCACGATCTCCGAGTGGGCTTCCTGCAACCTGGAATTAGAGGGATCGCCAATGAATCTTCGCAAAGGGAGGGGGAACTTTTTGACCAGCATCGGCGTGGCGACCACCTGTTTTTGCAGACTCTCCTCCCGTCTCGCTAATTCTCCAGCGACGGAATCGAAGAAGGACCACTACCTACCTACCTAGTCCAAGGTCCAAGTCGAATTCCCGCAAATGAACTGGCATGGTAAAACATGTCGCCGCGAGGCATCCAGCATTGGATCTCTCTTTGGCGTTTGCTGGTTGGGAAAATGATCCACCGGATCGACCAGCGGGTAGACGTAAACAACGAATAGGAACGATTCAAGAATACCTACGAATAAAGGAGAAGAATGAAACTATTACGACGAGAGAGACAAGATCGGGGAGCATTGACTTCCGGGCAAAGTGGTTCTGCTCCCGGTTCCGAATTGAACCACCTGCGACGGGAAATTGATCGGCTGTTTGAAGAGCCGTTTGGTTTCCTGGCGCCCAGCACTAGCTTCTTCGAAGGCTGGACACCGGCGGTGGATATTTACGAGGACAAAGATAAATACACCGTCAAAGCCGAATTACCCGGGATGAAAAAGGAAGACATCGATGTTTCCTTGGATGGCAATACGTTGACCATTTCCGGGGAACGCAAAGAGGAACAGGAAAAAAAGGAGGGAGAGGGTTACCGGTCGGAGCGGTTTTTCGGCCGATTCCAGAGAAGCGCCACCTTGCCAGCCACGGTCCAAGCCAACAAGATCGAAGCCGCCTACAAGGATGGTGTGCTGACAATCGTGGTGCCAAAGTCCGAGGAGGCAAAACCCAAACAGATTCAGGTCAAGTCGTAGTCAAACGAAACCAAGTGCAGCTTTCTGTCGGGGATCACTAAGGAGTTTAAATATGAATGCAACCGCTCAAGCTCAAAGTCAAAATACGACTCATCAGGCTCAAACCCACCACGGGAACGGCGAGCGTGGCTTTGTCACGCCCCCCGCCAATATCTCGGCTACAGACAACGGCTACGTTGTCGAGATCGACATGCCCGGCGTGGACAAGGAGGGCCTCGAGATTACGGTCGAAGGAAACGAATTGACCATTATCGGCAGGCGGAAAACCGACTTGCCGGAAGGCGAAGCCTGTTATTGCGAATCGCCGCAGGCTGATTACCGCCGAGTTTTCGAGTTGGGCCCTGAGGTGGACACTTCCAGGATCAGTGCCGAAATGAACCAGGGAGTATTGAAACTTCAGTTGCCCAAAAGCGAAAAAGCCAAGCCGAAACATATCGAAGTCAAAGTGGCCTGAGAATTGAACAAGTCGTCAGGGCGTAGTCGCCGCACGCGGCACTGCGCTCTGGCAATGAGAAGGGCGGTCATTATGGGTAGTATTGTCTTTTCACTCGTCAGCCTCGCTCTTGCGGCGACGGCTTACTGGCGCTCAGGCGGCCGCGAGGACGCGAAACGCGTACGCCGTGAAATAGAACACCTCAAGGCCAAGCAACAGGAGTTGGCCGAAAGTCTGGGGCAGAGCATTGCGGCGGCGTATGAAGCCAGCCGGCAGCGGTTGCAGTTCGCCCGGGAGGTCCTGCGCCAGACCAAGGAGGAAGCGATCCGAGGCCTTGAACAGCAGCTCGAACGAGCACAGATGCAGCTTGACACCCTGGCCCGGCGCCTCGAGGAGGCTGCGCACTCGGCGAAGGAGGCTTCCGTAAACACGGCCCGCAATGTTGAACGGGCCATCGAGGTTCGCGTTCGGCGGATTGAAGCCCGAGCGATGCTCCTGCGGGCAAAGGCGAAGACGACACTGGCTGTGACCGCCACGTCAAAGCAGGACCTGGCGCGGGCCGAGCAACTGCTGCGGGAGGCAGCCGAACTAGTTCTTTCCGGACACGACCTGCTCAATGACGATCACGCCAACGACCAGCTCTTCGAATCGATGAAGAGGTCTCTGCACAGCGCTACTGCGGCCGTGCAACAACAGGCCCAGAATCTTCGGTCAAAGATTGAAGAAGTGCTCCAAGAGACCGATCACCTCATCAGCAGCTTGGAGGCCGATGAACAGCATGCATCTGACCACGATGCGACAGCCCACGCGGAGGAGAGAGACCGCGTTGCAGCCTGACTCGAGCTGAGACCAAAAGCAAACATGAGAAAGGCATTTCAATGAGGGGCGGAACAAATCCAGGCGAGAGCAAGCAGGCGAGGTATAATCAACTCTATGCGAAGGGACGCAAGGCCAGTGCTTTAGCCGCGGGGGTGGCTGCACCCCAGTTTACTCTCAAGACCACACCAGACCAGGCTGTTAGTTTGAGCGACTTCAGCGGGCAGCGAGTCGTACTGGCCTTTTATCCGGCCGACTGGAGTCCGGCCTGCGGTGACCAAATGACGCTCTACAACGAGATCTTGCCTGAATTCCAAAAGTTAGGCGCGGAATTGCTGGGCCTTTCGGTCGATGGAGTCTGGTGCCACGCGGCATTTGCCCGGGACCGCAAATTGCACTTTCCCTTGCTTTCGGATTTCGAGCCTAAGGGAGCGGTCGCGCGCACTTACGGCGTTTATCGCGACGGGGACGGTGTCACTGAACGGGCCTTGTTCGTGATCGATGGCGAAGGAATCATCCGCTGGAGTTATGTATCGCCAATCGGCGTGAATCCGGGGGCGGCCGGAATTCTGTCAGCGCTCGAGGGTTTGCAGGAGAAGGAAAAGCAGGTGGCCGCATGAAACGCGACATATTCAGCATCACTGAGCCCGAGCGGCTGGCCGTGCCTGTCACCAGGCGCGATCACACTCAAGGGCCGGCGGACGCGACCTTGACCCTTCTCGAATACGGCGACTTCGAATGCCCAGTGTGTGGTATGGCCTACCCGGTGATCAAGACCCTGCAACATAACCTGCGTCACCGCTTGCGGTTCGTCTTTCGCCATTTCCCGCTGACCAATGTCCACCCTCACGCCGAACATGCTGCCGAGGCGGCTGAAGCGGCCGGGGCACGGGGCGCTTTCTGGAAAATGCACGATTTGTTATTTGAAAACCAAGACGACCTCGAAGATGAGGATCTCCTCGAATATGCGGCGGCACTGGGGCTCGACACCGCAGTGATGCTCGCCGAGATCGAAGCGGGGGCTTATGCCAGACGCATTCGGGAGGACTTCATGAGCGGCGTCAGAAGCGGTGTCAATGGCACGCCGACTTTCTTTATTAATGGGATGAGGTACGACGGCAGTTTCGATGTCGATTCCCTCCTGGCCGGGCTAGAGGAGGCAAGCGAGTTGGAAACCTGACTGCCTGGAGGATATGCGACCAGAAAGGCCCGGCCATGGATCTGAGCAAATTTACCGAGAAGTCCCAGGCCGCTCTCCAGGAGGCGCAAAACGTCGCTACCCGCAACCAGCACCAGGCGGTGGATGTCGAGCACCTCATGCTGGCGCTCCTCCAGCAGGAGGAAGGCTTGGTGCCGCGCTTGTTTGAGAAGGCTAAGATCGCGCCGGATTTGCTCCGGGCCAAGGTCGAGGAGGAGCTCAACCGGATTCCGCGCGTTTCGGGCGACACCACCACCGGGCAAGGCATCTATGTCACCCAGCGCCTCAATCAGCTCCTGGTCAAAGCCCAGGACGAGGCCAAGCGGCTCAAGGACGAATACGTCAGCGTCGAGCACCTGGCGCTGGCGATGTTTGGCCAGCCGGCCTCCACCGCCATCGGCAGGATTTTGAAGAGCCTGAACGTCCGGCGGGATGAGTTTCTCAAGGCACTGACAGAAGTGCGCGGTAACCAGCGCGTCACCAGCGCCAATCCGGAGGCGACCTATGAGGCATTGGAAAAGTACGGCCGCGATTTGACCAAGCTGGCTCAACAGAACAAGCTCGATCCTGTCATCGGCCGCGACCAGGAAATCCGGCGATGCATCCAGGTGCTCTCGCGCAGGACCAAGAACAATCCGGTGCTGATTGGAGAGCCGGGCGTGGGGAAGACAGCGATCGTTGAGGGGTTGGCGCGGCGCATTATCGAGGGGGATGTGCCGGACAACCTGAAAGACAAACAACTGATCGCACTGGATCTGGGCGCGTTGATTGCTGGGGCGAAATACCGCGGGGAATTCGAGGAGCGGCTTAAAGCGGTCCTCCAGGAAATCACACGCGCACAGGGGCAAATCATTCTTTTTATTGACGAGATCCACACTGTGGTGGGAGCCGGCAAGGCGGAAGGGTCCATGGACGCAAGTAATATGCTCAAGCCGATGCTCGCGCGTGGAGAACTCCACTGCATCGGCGCAACCACCCTGGATGAATATCGCAAACACATCGAGAAAGACGCTGCGCTCGAACGTCGTTTTCAGCCGGTGATGGTCAAAGAACCGAGCGTCGAAGAAACGATCTCTATCCTGCGCGGTTTGCGCGAGCGCTACGAACTGCACCATGGAGTGCGCATCCAGGATGCGGCGCTGGTAGCTGCCGCCCAACTTTCGAACCGCTACATTACAGATCGGTTTCTGCCGGACAAGGCGATTGACCTCATTGACGAAGCGGCTGCGAAGCTGCGTACTGAGTTGCAATCCATGCCGGAAGAGCTCGAGGGCCTGGAACGGCGTCTGTTGCAGCTTGAAATCGAACGCGAAGCGTTGCGAAAGGAAAAGGACCAGGCCAGCAAACAACGCTTGAAGTCGCTCGAAAAGGAAGTAGCGGAATTGCGCAGCCAGCGCGATGCGCTCAAGGCTCAATGGGACAGCGAAAAAGGAGTCATAGATGCTATCCAGAAAATGCGTGAAGCGCTTGAGTTGGCGCGCACGGAAATGGAGCAAGCCCAACGCCGCGGTGATCTCCGGCGCGTGGCAGAGTACAAATATGGAAAAATCCCACAACTCGAACAGCAGCTCCGCGAACTCGAAGCCAAAGCCAGCGGCGAGCAAGGTCAGCGCCTGCTGCGCGAAGAGGTGACGCCTGACGAGGTCGCCGAAGTGGTCGCCCGCTGGACCGGGATCCCGGTCACTCGGCTGATGGAAGGGGAGAAAGAAAAGTTATTGCGGCTGGACCAAATCCTGCACGAGCGAGTGATCGGTCAGGATGAAGCAGTGCAAGCCGTGGCGGATGCAGTTATTCGCGCTCGCTCCGGGCTCAAGGATCCGAGGCGCCCTATCGGCTCGTTCATTTTTCTCGGACCAACCGGTGTAGGCAAAACCGAATTGGCCCGCGCATTGGCTGAAGCGCTCTTCGATACCGAAGAGAACATGATCCGCATCGACATGAGCGAATACATGGAGAAGCATGCTGTGGCCCGAATGATCGGCGCGCCGCCGGGCTATGTCGGTTACGATGAGGGAGGCCAATTGACAGAGGCTGTGCGGCGCCGGCCCTACAGTGTGGTGCTCTTCGATGAGATCGAAAAGGCCCATGACGAGGTTTTCCACGTGTTGCTGCAAATTCTGGATGATGGGCGGCTGACCGACAGCCACGGACGCACGGTGGATTTCAAAAACAGCATTATCATCATGACGTCGAACATCGGGAGCCCATTGCTGATCGAGAACGCCAGCGACTCCGGAGAAATTGCCGAGGATGTTCGCAAGAAGGTTTTGAACGAGATGCGCTCGCATTTCCGTCCGGAATTCCTCAATCGCGTGGACGAGATCGTCCTCTTTAAGCCACTGACGCTGGCAGAGATCAAGCGCATCATCGAGCTCCAACTCAAGCTGCTGCGCGCGCGCCTGGCGGATCGCCGTATCGAACTGGAGCTTACGGACGCTGCCAAGGACCATGTTGCTCGCGAGGGATACGATCCGGTTTATGGGGCGCGCCCGCTGAAGCGTTTCCTGCAGCGCCATATCGAGACGGTGCTTTCACGCAAAATCCTGGCCGGTGAAATCCAGGACAACAGCCGAGTGATGGTGGATTTGAAGAGCGGAGAGTTACTGTTCCGGGTTCAGCGGCAGGCGCAGCAGTTGAAGGAAGCAGCATGAATTCTGAAAGAAAGGAAAGAATATGAAATGGTCTCTTAAGTTGGCTCGCATTGGCGGCATCGATTTGAAAATCCACATCACTTTTCTAATTTTCCTGGCGTGGATCGGCTTCACGTACTACCAGGCCGGCGGGCAGGCAGCGGCCATCCAGGGCACCCTCTTCGTCGTGTTGCTGTTCCTTTGCGTGCTGCTGCACGAGCTGGGCCACGCACTCACAGCGAAGTCGTTCGGGATCAGGACGCCGGATATTACCCTCCTGCCCATCGGCGGCGTAGCGCGCCTGGAGCGCATACCAGAAAATCCCAAACAGGAATTGGCCATTGCGATTGCTGGCCCCCTGGTGAATGTTGCGATTGCTGCGGTCCTAATTTTTGTCCTCAACGCGCAGGCAACGTTTTCTGATTTGGAGGATTTGAATACACCGAGGGTCGCGATGCTTCAGAAATTGGCTTCAGTTAACATTTTCCTGGTGCTCTTCAATCTGATCCCTGCTTTTCCCATGGACGGAGGACGCGTTCTGCGGGCGTTGCTGGCGATGCGCTTGAACTATGCTCGCGCGACCCAAATTGCGGCCAACGTCGGCCAGGGACTCGCGTTCGTATTTGGATTAGTCGGCCTATTTTATAATCCAATGCTCTTATTTATTGCGCTGTTCGTTTACCTGGGGGCGACACAAGAGGCCGCTTTAGCCCAATTGAAGGACTTCAGTGCGGGAATGCCTGTGTCCGAGGCGATGGTAACCGAACTCAAAACCCTTCCGGCCGATGCAACGATAGATGAGGCAGCCGAAGTTGTGCTGCGCACTTCCCAACATGAGTTCGGAGTGGTGGACGACGCGGGAGAGGTCCTCGGGATTCTGACGCGCGATGACATTTTCCACGGTTTGCGTCGCCGAGAGGGCGCCACGCCAGTGACTGAAATAATGCATCGTCATTTGCCTCCGGTCCGACCCGATGACCGTTTGGAAGAAGCATTCGCCAAAATGCAGGAGTCGGGGTACCCGGCGTTGCCCGTCATTGATGCCCTTGGCCGGCTGGTCGGGTTGCTCACGCCGGAGAACGTGGGAGAAATGATAATGATTAAATCGTTGCGACCCAAGGGAGGCAAACCTTCCTGGCGCATGGCACATGCAAGTTAACAATTCAACAACAGTATTTTTATGGCAAAAGTTATCGGTATTGATTTAGGCACCACCAACTCGTGTATGGCGGTCATGGAAGGCGCCGAACCCACGGTGTTGGAAAACGCGGAAGGCAAGCGCGTGACGCCCTCCGTGGTGGCGTTCACCAAAAGTGGCGAACGCTTGGTCGGCGATCCGGCCAAACGGCAGGCCATCACCAACTCGCGCAATACGGTCTATTCCATCAAGCGCTACATGGGGCGCAAATACGAGGAAGTCCAGGAGGAAATCAAGCGCGTTCCATACAAGGTTGTCCGGGGGGCCAACGGAGATGCGGCGGTCGAAGTCGAAATCGACGGGAGACCCAAACAGTTCAGTCCACCGGAAATCTCCGCGATGATCCTCTCCAAGATGAAGGCCGACGCGGAAATGCGGCTGGGCGAGAAAATCACGCAGGCGGTCATCACCGTGCCAGCCTACTTCAACGATTCGCAACGGCAAGCCACCAAGGACGCCGGACGCATCGCCGGGATGGAGGTGTTGCGCATTATCAACGAACCGACGGCTGCCTCTCTCGCCTACGGTCTCGATAAGAAAAAAGACGAGGACATCGCGGTTTATGATTTGGGCGGCGGCACTTTCGATATTTCCGCGCTGGAGATTGGCGAGGGCGTGTTCGAGGTCAAGGCCACCAACGGTGATACCCATCTGGGTGGCGACGATTGGGATGCTCGCATCATGGATTGGATCCTGGACGAATTCAGGAAAGCCAACGGGATGGACTTGCGCACACAACCGGATGCCTTGCAGCGCATCAAAGAGGAGGCCGAAAAAGCCAAGATCTCCCTCTCCAGCACGATGGAATATGAAATTAGCCTGCCATTCATCACCGCTGATGCCACCGGCCCGAAGCATATCCAGCTCAAGCTTAGCCGGGCCAAAATGGAACAAATCTGCGAAGATCTCTTCGAACGAACGGTCCCACCGGTGCAGAGTTGTTTGAAGGACGCCGGGTGGACCGCGGACGATGTGGACGAATTGGTCATGGTGGGAGGCATGACGCGCATGCCGCGTGTCGTGGAAACGGCCAAATCCCTGTTCCACAAACAACCTCATCAAGGGGTTAATCCGGATGAAGTGGTGGCCGTTGGAGCAGGCATTCAGGGTGGAGTGCTTAAAGGCGAGGTCAAGGATCTGCTCCTGCTTGATGTCACCCCCCTCTCCTTGGGTATCGAGACCTTGGGCGGGGTCAATACGAAGCTCATCGAACGCAACACGACCATTCCAACCCGCAAATCGGAGATCTTCAGTACCGCCGCCGACAACCAACCGGGTGTCGAGGTCCACGTCCTGCAAGGGGAACGTCCACTGGCCAGGGACAATAAAACCATCGGCCGGTTCCAACTGACCGACATCCCGCCAGCGCCGCGAGGCACGCCGCAAATCGAGGTAGCCTTTGACATTGATGCCAACGGCATCCTGCACGTCAGCGCCAAAGACCTGGGCACCGGCAAAGAGCAGAAGATTCAGATTACCGCCAGCAGCGGACTCTCCAAAGACGAAATCCAGCGGATGCAGCGCGATGCCGAACAGCACGCCGAAGAAGACCAGCGCAAGCGGGAGGAAATCGAAGCGCGTAATGAGGCCGATAGCACCGTGTATCGCTCCGAGAAGATGCTGCGCGATAACGCTGGCAAGATTTCCGAAGGTGACAAACGAAGGATTGAGGACGCGATCTCCGCCGTAAAAGAGGCCCTCAAGGGCAGTGACGCTGATGCCATCAAATCGGCGAGCGGACGGCTCAACGCGATTCCGGCAGCCTCTCGTTGCCGATCCGGGGAGGACGGGTCGTTCGGCCCGAAAAACTCGATGGCGCCTATTTAGCCAGAACCCGCGTTTTCCGCAAGGGCACGCACAGCCATCGCATCCGGCTGCCGATTGCGATGTCACCATCCATTCACATTCACTGCGGGATGATCTCGCCGATCAGACCGGTATC
>Ga0209517_10004179_pt1 | contig 19142 bp, 13 predicted proteins | sample PeaSoiMetSII2010_FD_187695 | JGI IMG/M metagenome (GOLD analysis project Ga0209517, IMG submission 187695) | Peat soil microbial communities from Weissenstadt, Germany - SII-2010 (SPAdes) (version 2) | ecosystem: Environmental > Terrestrial > Soil > Wetlands > Peat | place: Germany...
TTGGCAGCCGGTCCCACCGGCGCGGTCCCACCACCCGCCTCGCCGCTAAGGATTTCGGCGCGAGACCCGATTCTGGGCAGAGATATCGTGCTGGAGCCAGACCTGTTGGTTCTGAGCACGGGGATAGTCCCTGAGGACCAGCGCATGCTCGCAGATCTCTTCGGGATCGAAATTAACGAGGACGGGTTTTTCAGGGAAGCTGACTACAAATGGCAGCCTGTTAACTCCCGGAAACGAGGGATATTCATATGCGGCATGGCGCACTCCCCCCGTTCCATTCCCGAATCTATCGCCATGGCTCAGGCAGCGGCCATAAGAGCGCTTTCGATGCTCGGTGGTGAGCGCATGGAGGGTTCAAAGACAGTTGCCGGGGTTCGTCGCAGTTTGTGCTCCCTTTGTGAAAGATGTGTTTCGGCCTGCCCTTATGATGCCCGGCGGCGAAATGAAGAAGAAGACATCATCGAGATCGACGAACTCGCTTGCCAGGGATGCGGCTCCTGTGCCGCCATCTGCCCCAACTCCGCCTCGGTTGTCCGGGGCTACAGCGACCGGCAGGTTTTGGCGATGCTCGATGCTGCACTGGATTAGGCGTGAGGGGTTGAGGAATTGAGGGATTAAGGGATTGAGGGATTAACTCGGGACTCGTTGCTCGTAACCAACTGGCGCCCATCAGGAAACTCCGGATGCGGGCCAGGCGTTTCGTAATCGAAAACTCGCTAACTTCGGGTATCGATATGCTCAAGGGCGTAGTCAGCAATATCTACACAAGCATAATCTTCAAGCTTATAGCCCTGGTAGGACTGGTGCTTCTTGTCTGCATTTTCACCTGGGCCTACTTCAACATAAATTACCAGAAACAAAACAGCCTGCAGGGCATCATTGAATCATGCGACCGGCTCGAAAATACCATAAGGCTTGGGACCCATTACGCGATGATGCTCAATTCGAGGGATGATCTGAATGAGATAACAAAGAACATAGGCAAGCAGGAAGGTATCGAGAGTATTCGAATTTATAACAAGCAGGGGGAGATAAAATTTTCGAGTTCCTCGATCGAGGTAGATAAAGCGACCAGCATAAAAGCAGAAGCCTGCGACATCTGCCACAGAACTGAACCGCCTCTGGATACGCTGCCTGTTTCGGCAAGAACGCGAACATTCAGGTCCCCTCAGGGCTACAGGCTCCTGGGTATCATCAGTCCCATCTATAATGAACCCAGTTGCAGCTCTGAGAGCTGTCACGTCCACCCCGAAAACAAAAAAGTCCTCGGCGCACTCGACGTAGTGGTCTCACTCAAGGACACCGACAAAGCAATCAGCGTCTATGAGGAACGAATTACCGCCCTTGCGATCATAAGCTTTCTGGCGACCTCCGCCATCATAGTCACCTTCCTCTTCGTGTTCGTAAACCGGCCCATTAAAAAGTTGATCACATGGACGAGCCATATTGCGCACGGCGAGTACGCCCACCAGATCGATGCACACTGGGAAGATGAAATCGGCCAGATGGCCCATGCAATAAACGCCATGGCTGCCAGAATCGGCCAAAAGCAGGAAGAGCTCAACAAACAAAGAGACGAATACCAGGAGTTATTCGAGCAGGTGCCCTGCTACATTACCCTTCAAGACAGGGGGCTGAGGCTTATCCGCTTTAACAGGGAATTTGCAGATGCCTTCAATCCTTACCCCGGCGGTTACTGCTATGAAATCTACAAAGGCCGCACAGAAGCCTGCTCGAACTGTCCGGTTCTAATGACCTTCCAGGATGGAGAGCCCCGCCTGAGCGAGCAAACCGGAATGGCCAGGGATGGAAAGATTTCCACCTGGATCTGTCGCACTTCTCCGATCAGGGATGCCTTGGGCGAGATTACTGCGGTTATGGAGATGAGTGTTGATGTAACGGAACAAAAGACCCTCGAAGAAGAAATCTTGAAATCCGAGAAGAAGTACCGCGAGATATTCAACAATATTCCCAACCCTATCTTCGTTTTGGATCGGGAATTAAAGATTATCGACTGTAACGATATGGTTTTCGCAGTTTATGGATACCCAAAAGACGAAATTCTGCTCAGGCCGTTCACAGACTTTTTCGAACAGGACGAAAACCGGGACTTGGCCCTCGAGATCAGACGAACCGATGCAATGAACAGGGTACGCAATATCACCAAAGACGGCAGGATCATATATGTAAATATTCGCATCTCCCCTTCCGAGTACCTTGGACAGGAAGCGTTCCTTGTCACCTCGAGCGATATCACCAAGAGGCTACTGGCCGAACAGCAACTGATTCAGGCGAGCAAGATGGCCACCTTGGGAGAGATGGCCACCGCCATTGCTCACGAGCTCAACCAGCCCTTGTCCGTCATTATGACCGGGTGCGACCTGATGAGGAAGAAAATGCGCAGGAATGGAGCCATGAACGAGGGGACAGTGGGAATGGTAATTGATGAAATCGACGGCCAGGTGGACCGCGCTTCTCGAATCATCAATCACCTGAGGGAATTTGGCCGCAAGTCCGATGTTCTAATGGAACCCGTGGACATTCATGAGGCGATGGAAAAGGCCCTTTCCCTGTTCAGCCGGCAACTCAAACTCAAGGAAATTGAAGTCGAGCGCAACTACCAAGAGGACCTGCCCCGGGTGCAGGGAGATGCAAACCGGATTGAACAGGTCTTCGTCAACCTGCTGATAAACGCCAGGGACGCCATAGAGGAAAAGGCGGAGAGGTTCAGAGACGGTGGCATTGAAAAGAAGATATACCTCAGAACCAGGTCCGGCGGCGGCAAGGTAACCATCGAGGTCGAAGACACCGGCGTGGGAATCCCGCAAGGCATTCTAGATAAAATATTCGAGCCTTTTTTTACGACCAAGCAGGTCGGCAAGGGTACTGGACTTGGTCTTTCAATTAGCTACGGCATAGTTCAGGACTACAATGGAACAATCCAGGTCAACGCCAGCGAAGGCGAAGGGGCCTCTTTTATTATCCAGTTCCCCACTGCAGGAGAGGCCTGATGGAAAACAGGGTGCTGCTGGTCGATGATGAGGAAGGAATCCGTAAGATGCTCGGCCTCTCGCTGATGGAAAGCGGATACGACGTGCAGGTTGCTTCTTGCGGCGAAGAGGCCCTCGCCTTCTTTGAAAAAGATCCCCCTCCCATTGTGCTCACTGATATCAAGATGCCCGGCATGGATGGACTGGAGCTTCTGCGGACAATCAAACAACGCTTCCCGGATACTGAAGTGATAGTGATCACCGGCCACGGAGACATGGAACTCGCCGTAAAAAGCCTTCAGTACGACGCCTCCGATTTCATTACCAAGCCCGTGCGTGATGAAGCCCTTGAAGTCGCGCTCAGACGGGCCAAGGAACGGATTTGGATGAAGAAAAAACTGCTCGAATACACGCAGGGTCTTGAGCAGTTGGTGCACGATAAAATTCAAAAACTCCTCGAGGCCGAAAAACTTGCAGCCGTCGGTGAGGTGGTCGCCGTGATCGCTCATTCCGTTAAAAACATCATATGCGGACTCGAAGGCGGCATATATGTGGTTGAAAGTGAAAAAGCGAAAACCGGTGGAACATTCTCCGATCAAGGCTGGGAAATGATCAAGACCAATGTAGCGAGGATCGGAGGCCTGGCCGGGGATTTACTTAATTACGCCAGGGAACGTGAGCCGGCCTGCACCCTGTGCGATCCCAATCAGCCGGCTAAAGAGGCCTTCGAACTTATGCTCCCTCTTTCAAAGGATTGCGGCGTAGAGCTGGAGCTTGACCTGTGTGCCGACATCAAAGCTGCCTACCTCGATCCGGAGGGGATACACAATTGCCTCCTCAACCTGGTCAACAACGCAATAGAAGCCTGTGCGGCCCGGCGCGACACACCAGGGAAAGTGATCATCCGGTCCATTAAAGAAACCGCAGGGGGCGTGTCCTACCAGGTCCAGGACAATGGCTGCGGCATGGACGAACAAACCCGCGCAAAAGTATTCCGGCGCTTCTTCAGCACTAAGGGCCGCAAGGGAACCGGCCTCGGATTGATGATAACCCGGAAGATAGTCTACGAGCATGGCGGCTGGATTGACTTCAAATCCCAAAAGAACAAGGGAACCACCTTTACGATAAGACTCCCGCGTTTGAAAGAGGTTGATCGTGTGCAGCCTCAAAACAAGGACATTCACAAACGAGTTAAAGGTCATTAGATCCTCGAAGGAGATCAATACCAACAATTTGCATGCGCCAGCTGGCGGTCCTGATGGAAGATTTACTGAATTTTCTCTCGCCGGGACTTAAATATCAACGTGGGAATAGTATGAATATGCTTGGATGCCTAATAACTCAAAGAAAGGGGTGAAGTATGGCAAAGAAAATAATGGTGGTTGATGACGATCCTGTGATTGTTAAATACATTGTGTCCATTCTGCAGGATAACGGCTATGACACATGTACTGCTTTCGACGGGGTTGAAGCTTACAAGAAGGTGTGCGATGAGAAGCCCGACCTGATTACGCTCGACCTGGAAATGGCCGACGAATGGGGCCCCAAATTTTTTCGCAGGCTTTCGAAGGAAGACGAGTTCAAAGACATTCCTGTTATCGTGATAAGCGCCCTTGCGGGTCGTCATCTGGCGATTCGAAAAGCTGTAGCTACCCTCGCCAAGCCCTTTGAGCGCAAACAACTCCTGGATATCGTCAAGAAGAATATCGGCGAGTAGACGTTCTCATGAGGAGAAGGTGCTCTGACTCCAGTCGGAAAAGGGGTGGCTGTAATCTCTGATGTCGCGAGCCCATGAACACGCAATTTCCCGGGAAGACCTTTTTGGAGGACGTCGAGCGCGATATCCCGCCTGTTGTCTAGACGGTGATCAAGGGCCTGCGGCGTAGTTTAGGGCGGCCTGGAGTAAGGGGCGAAGTGCGGTGGGAGCAGGGATCGTCTGCGCTCCCCACTCCTGTTTCGAGACCCTCCAGGAAGAATTTCTAATTTCTAATTGCTCTTTGAATGCCACTGACTCCCAGAGTGCTTTCCTCAAGTCCCAAGGCCATTCCGATGAGTTGGACATACGTAAGGGAAGGTAGATCGAACTCGCTCAATGACTCGAAGGGAAGGATTTTCCTGGTCCTTTCGAACTGGAGGTGGCAACAGGGGCAGGCCGTACAAATGAGGTCGGCTTTGGCCTGTTTGGCGCTCCCGAGCTTCTTTTTCGCCAACTCCATGGAGGTGGCATCGTTAATGCCTATTAATGGAGCGCCGCAGCACTCAAGCTTTTGTGACCATGGAACGCAAACCGCCCCGGTCGCCTCTATCAGCAGTTCCAATGCGCTGGGAAAAAGAGGGTTATCAAACCCGACAACGTTGCTTGGCCGCAGAAGATGGCAGCCATAATGCGCCGCTACTCTCAGGCCTGGGCAGGTCCCGTCAAGCCGGGCCTTCAGGTTTGGTATTCCCGGACTGACCGACAGGACTTCAACCAGGTGCCTGATCGTACTTTTTCCCTTGTACACCAACCCCTCCCTTTTTAGGGCGTTGTTGACATAATCGCACAACGAAAGGTCATGCTTCAGAATGCTCTCGGCTTGCTTGGTTGTTCCATAGCAACAGCCGCAGTTCGTAACCAGATCTGCGCCGTGTTTTTCGGCCAGCGCGAGATTTCTACCCGACAGGAGGATAAAAACCTTGAAGTCGATCCCTTTGTACGGGTATCCGCAGCAATTGAACTCGCTGCCGACGCCGATTTCCACTCCCAGTTTGTCGGCAACCAGTTTGGCCGCAGACTGGCAGTGGTCCCCAAAAGCGGAAACCACACAGCAGGGGAAGAAGATCATGCTCATAGAGTCTCCAGTGTTCTTTTAAAAATATCTCTGGATGTGCGCGAAATGGCCACATTTCTAAGTGCAAAGATCAGATCGGTGGCGGGCACGTTCATTGGGCAATATTCCTGGCATTTGTAACACCCGGTGCATTCCCAGAGCATTCTTGAACTGAATACCAGGTCCCACAACCTGAGCTTCACCGCATGTATCAACTGATGCGGCAGCAGGCCCAGCTCGGAACCCGGATGTTGATAGGCCCTTACCACCGGGCAATCGTTGGTGCAGATCATACACCCAAAGCAGTCGGCGCAGGCAGCCTGTCTCAAGTATGTTCCCGCCTTATCCAGCACCTTCTCTTCTTCCGGCGTGTAAGCAGTCTTTGGCTCGCGCATGCTGTGAAACTCATCAGCTATTGCCTTGAGCGCCTGACTTATCGGTTTGCTGTAGCAGGTAATCTCAATATGATCCTTCTCCATTCCCCGGTATATTGAGAGCGGAGAAAGCATCGTTAAATTCGGGATTTCCCTCACAACAAGCGCTTCCCTCACGCTGAACCACAACTCTTGCAAATTGATTCCCACCGGGCACACCAGGGTGCACTGCCGGCAATTGGTGCAAAGATTCAATCCGTCCTGGATCACCAGGGAGTCTCGAACACTCAACTCCCGCCCGCCGGCAAGCAACTTTAAAGAGACCAGCCTCTCAGAAGGGAGAATGTTCACGTTTGGTATTATCCTGTTAATAAACGCCATTGAGCAGTGACGTGTGCACGTGCCGCAATGCGTACAGGCATCGAGTTCGAGGATTTGCAGGGTCATCAGGTTTGCGGGGTTTGAGCGGGCTCTGTCCATCACGGCGTTTGCCAGTATGCAGATCGGGCTGGCAAAGATATGGAACACCTTGCTGAAAGGAAGGTAGGCGAGTCCGAACAGACATATGAGGAAATGCAGGTAATGGAACGTAGACCTCACGGCAGTTCCATCTAAGTAGACCGCCACCGGAGTTATCAATCTTGAAAAGGCATAATCCATGAAAGCCCATTGAGCAGGTGAGTGGCATTGTTCGCAGTTAACAGAATGAACAAGTTTTCCTTTCGCCAGGATTTCAGGGCTAAAAGGCCTGGCAAGCCGGGGCGAGACGACCCCGTAATTTTCCACCCAGTAAGCTTCCAGTGATTTCAGTGAAGCCTCGTCCTCATCGGCCGCATATTGCCCGGCCATGTCCCGAAAGACGGAAACGGACGTGATTTTCACACTTTCCAGAACCATACCCGAAACCATAATGGCGGCGAAGATCGCGATAGTATAGACGTCCATGGAGCTTGTGGGAGGGCGGGCCGGATCATTGCGAATGAAACGGTTGAAAACCGCCACTCCCAATCCGGTCAATACCAGCACTGCGAAAAAGTTCCTCAAGAAAAGGAATGGGTTGAGTGTGCTATAATAATTTGAAAATACCAGGGGGTTCAAATAATCGCCCAGAGCGTGCATGAGCAGGAGCATGGTGAATCCGCCAAGGATCAAAAAGTGCGCCGTCCACCGGAGAGGACTCACCCGCAACAGCTTTGCCAGGAAGAGTACGTCGAGGAAAAAGGCCTTAAGAATAGTCAGACACTGCCGGCTCCACAAGGTCTGCCACATGCCTTTCGCCGCTGCGCAAACTCGCGAGAAAGCCGTGAATTTCGTCGAGCCAAACGAGTGCCTGAACCATGTCGAGACCTTGTAGGCAATACCTGCGCAACAGATTGCAAGTGATATGTAGACCAGGGCTGATTCAGGCATTGAACCTCCGGCTTTTTACGAACACAGTCCAAGGTTAGATGCACCAGACCTCACGCTCCCCTATTCTGCAGGTCGAAGCCGAATGGCCCGGTTCGAAAAGGTTCATCCTAATAGAACCTAATAATAAGAATAAAGCTTCCATTTTCAAACTACCCGCAAGCTTCGCGGAATTGCGCTAAGGGCTTTTTCGCACTCGGATCGCAGTCCGGGGCAGCCTTGGTGAGGTTATAGCCAAGAGTAATTCCAATCTTCCTGCAACACTTTTTTTGAACTTAGTCTATCTGACTATCTTCTGTTGGACTGATTGAGGTGGGATTGAATTTTCACAAACTTATAGCTAATTAAGAAATCATTATCGCCTGCAAATGTGACCCGGAATGTTATCTAGTGCTATCTTAGGAGCTTCTCATTCCTGGCAAAGCGGTCTCAAGGGATGTAGATTATATTGAGAAGAAAAAGAAATGGATCTGCCACTGAAGAAGGGACTCTTATGAAGAAGAACAAGAACAACAGGAGTGAATAAAGAATGAATTTCAGAGAACTTATAGCTAATGAAGAAATCATTATCGCTCCAGCCGCCTATGATGTACTATCGGCCCTGATCATCGAAAAAGCCGGTTTCCCCATAGCCTATCTGGGCGGGTTGAGCAACGAAGCCAGCGACCTGGGCTACCCCGACCTGGGGCTTGCCACTGTCGCCGAAATCGTCAGGAAGGCGGGAAATATTACCGAGGTGGCAAACGTACCGGTCGTCTGTGATGCCGATACGGGGTTTGGGGGAAGCGTCAATATCCGGAGGACCGTCCGGATGTTCGAGGCCGCCGGCGTGAGCGGCATCCATATCGAAGACCAGACCTTTCCAAAAAGATGCGCGGCGATCCGTGGAAAACAGCTCCTAGAGGCAGAACAATTCGCAAAGAGAATCAGGACAGCTGCCGATTCGAAGAAAAACAAAGACTTCGTAATAATAGGGCGGACCGACTCCAAGGTGGTGGGAGGAGTCGATGAAGCCATACGAAGGCTCAATTTGTATATCGAAAACGGGGCCGACATGGCGATGGTTGGCGACCTGTATTCTTTTGACAATTATGTGCGGCTTGTCCGGGAGGTAAAAGCCCCACTGGTCGTCTGTGCCGCCGATCCCGAGCACTATCGCCTCCAACCCGATTTTACCCTGGACCAGTGGAAAAAGAGCGGTGTGAAGATGGTCCTCTACTGGTTCCTTCCGCTCTTCGCCGCGATGAAAGCGGTGAAAAGGGCCGTATCGTACCTCAAACAGACCGGCTCAATCGAAGGAATCGTCGACGAATTGTTCACCTATGGAGAATACTCGAAAACGGTGGATTTGGATAAGTGGCTGCAAATAGGTAAACAGGAGGAATGAGGTTACCTTTTTCACGCGAAGACGCGAAGAAAGAAATAACAGACTGAATTTTTTCATCTATTCCTGCACTGCCCGGGAAAGGGGTTCCTATTATTAATTTGTTTTTCTTCTAATTTGTTTTTCTTCGCTTCTTCGCGTGAAAATTCCTCTCCCTCAAGAGTCACCTTCCCGCCTGGAAAAGGGGTCGTCTGGTTTTTCCAAATTTTTCCGGCGTTTTCTGGCTACGAACCAAACCCAATAGAAGAGCAGAAGAGGAAAGGTCGAATAGGCTCCGACAAAATCGCCGCGAAAAAGGCAAAATGTGCCGTAAAAAACGACGACCGCAACAAATGCGAGCTGAATTATAGGGAAGAACTTTTTCATACGGAATTATTATTGGCCAACGTGCACAAAAAATAAAGCCCGCTTTTGGCGGGCTGTTGAAAAATCCATTCGGGGCCGGTAGGCCCTGTGAAGATTTTTATATTTGCAGCGTTAAATGTCTGACTAGGTCACAATCCGGCGTCCTGCTGCAACGAGCGGATAGATAAACCAAAGCGCAGGGACAGTCAAGTAAAATTGTTACGGTCAATTCAAAAGAGCAGCTATCCCGATTGCGGGCCCTCCGCAAGGATGGTTCCCCCTCACGTGAACCCGGGGCCTGCCGTGCATGCATAACAATGGTCGCCGACGGCGATGGACACGCCTTCCATGGGAAGGCCGGGCAGCTCGGATATATGTTTTTTGCTCCCGGAGTGATAAAGCCGGGCGGCAAGATTGAAATCGCAGTCATATAGAAATCCCTGCCAATCTACCGACAAGGTAGTCCGGCACATCAGGTGCTCGACCGTGCAGGGATTGAAGCTGTCCTCGAGTTTTTTCAGGTAGGCATCCAGGTTGCCGGACTCTTCCAGCCAGGTGCGGAAACGCCCGAGAGGCATGTTGGCAAAAGTAAACAGATTTGTGAAGGCGATCCCGTGTTTGATTCCAAGATCATGTCTGAATTTGCGTTCCGACTGGGCCTGGCTTGCAGGCAGGAATGCGCCGGCAGGATTGGAAACCAGATCCAGGGTCAGCCCCGTGCCTTCCCTGCCATACCCGATTGCGTTCAGCAGCCTGAGTGCGGAAATACTTTCCCCCCACACGCCCGCTCCCCGCTGGGCATCGGTTTGGGCAGAGCTGACCGAAGGTAAAGAAGCGACTATCGCTACCCGGTTTCGACTGTATAAATCGACAAGATGGGTCATTTCGGGTCGCGCAAGGGCGACCAGGTTCGTTCGAAGGATCAGCCTGGGAGTAAGCCGGGCAAGTTCCTCAACAAGCCCGGGCAGGTCCGGCAGGAGTTCGGGAGCACCCCCCGTTATATCGATCGTTCCGAAGGACATACGGCCAGCGCAGGCGATTACCGCCTCGATTGTCCGCAACTCCATCATCTCAGGCCGTTTGGGATCCGACTCCAAATGGCAGTGACGGCACGCCAGGTTGCATTTGAACCCCACGTTTATCTGCAAAACAGCGGCTGCCGCCCGCAGCAATTCTAGTCCATGATTTTCGAGCTTTTCCTTGAAGATCATCGCTTCTCTACATCGAGAGCTTTTCGGCCACTTTTCGCATCTGAACGCCATGCACCAGGGATGCGCCGCCGCGTATGGCGTTTGTAACATGAATCGCCTCGGTCATCTCCTCGAGGTTGGAACCTTTCTCAAGACAAGCCACAGTGTAAGCGTCTATGCAATAGGGACACTGAACGGCATGCGCCACAGCCAAAGCGATAAGCGCCTTTTCCCGTTCCGTAAGCGCCCCTTCGGCGAAGACCGCACCGTAGTAGTCGAAAAACTTCTTTGCCAAATCAGGCGCATTTTCGCCGATTTGATCGAATTTCGCGAGATCCTCCGGGTCGTAGTATGTTTTCAATCGTCTATTCTCCTTCGAGGGTCCAACATGGGTACGGGCTAAGGGTTACGGCGTTTCCGGATGGACGCTATTCTATCATGAATTCCGGAAATACGACATTTTTCACGCAAAGACGCGAATTGTGCAGACTTTAATACCTTTTCCGGTGAGCGCAATAAAACAGTCGTCAGTGGTCCGTAGTCAGTTTTCAGAAAAACAAAAAAATGGTTCCTAATGTCCGCATGGGACATCCTGAAACCATGAAAAGCGCGCCAGATCACCGCCCTTTTTAAAGGGAGAAAAGGTGGTTTTTGACCCAAGACACGAAACCTGCAGACCCCGAACGAAGTGAGGCAGGCAACGCTAAATCTGGTCGGCGGTCCCACCGCCCGGGAAATCCGGCCGGTGGTCCCACTGCCTTATGCTATGTCATCCAATTGGCAGCATTCCGTCCCGAATGGAAAAACCATAGCATCCTCCAGCAAGACTTCAAGGAATGCCTTCTCTTCCCAACCCAGGCAATCTCTTGCCGGGCTTTGCTCTTCGTAACCGCGCACCCCGCTGTTCCCTTTCACCATCATTATGCGTTGTGACGAAGAGTTCGCCGGATTTTCCTTTAAAATCATGGAATGGGCCAGCATAGCTTGATCCTCGCTTTTTTGTGGTGAGACCTGATCTCCAGCTTGGAACGAGCCGGCAAAGAAATTGGAAAACAGCCAGGCTACACGTTCCCTGGGTATTGAACAGCCGGTTGGGTCCTTGTCCAGACGAGGAATGCAGCGGAAATCGAATTAACTGGTCGCGAGCGAGGTCTTGCCTGCAGACAACTTGGCCAGGTGATTGAAAGCCGGTATCGAGAAAAAACGCCTGAAAACTCGAACGGATAACTATGGCGGTGCGAACCATCCATTTCCCCGTCCGGAGCAAGGACGCTTCTATCTGCAAAGAAATTAAGAAATAATCTTTGAGAGTCAACGGGTGAATCCGTGAATTGGCAAACGGCGAGCGCCGAGGTTACGGGTTGCGGACACATATTCGGCAGTCCGGTAAATTTTTCAATAATTCAACTTCTTCGCGCCTGAATGCTCTTCCGGGTTGATTTCCCAACCTCTATACTGATAGAAGAAGAAGGAAGACGGCAACATATCACCAATAACAATGACCTCGTGCCCTGCGCCAGCAGAAAGGACCAGACATGAGCAAAAATCAGGACGCCAAAAAAGACGAGAAGAAAAAGCCGGCCAAGACAATTAAGGAAAAGAAGGCTGAAAAGAAGGCCAAGAAGGAGTTGAGGAGTAAATGAGAGCTATAAGGAAAACGCGAAGACGCGGCAAACTATCCCGCCTCTTCGCGTTCTCGTGTCCTGGCCGGGGCGGTGGGACTGCCAGCCAGGTTAGCCGCTGCCTGCGGCGGCGGCAGGAAGGCGGGCAGAGCTAAGCGGGAAAGTTCAAGATGATTTCTTCTTCCGCGCCGTCGCGGTCGAGCTTCATTTCAAGCTCTACACTGCTGTCCCGAATGCCGAACGAAAACGGCATATCCCCTTTATCTCCTTCGATATGAGTAATGTCCCTTACCACATCGAACACTTTCCGTCCGATGGGCGACGGCGGCTTGGGCAGTTCCGACTCCCGGTACTTTGCGGTTACAGAAACTCCTCCATCAGCCTTACGGCGAATTGAGATCTCCTTGGCGTTTCGGTCGATTCCGTGCAAAATCGCCAGGGCGAGCCATTTAAGAGCGCCCTCTTCGGAATCATGCTCCTTGACCAGACCAGCCATTTCACTCAGCAGGTCAGCGGTCACGAAGCAGTCGGCCTGTTCCTGAACCTTCAAATGCAGCGAACGTTTATCAAGCATTGCAAATCCCTCCTAGAAAGCAGCGAGCAGTGAAGAACCGATTCGATAATGGGCAACTGCAAGTGTCCAATCCTGGGTTTCCGGATGGATACCAAGCCGGAACCTTGCTCCCCGTTCTAAATTCTTCAATTCCTCAATTCCTAAATTCTTAAATTCCTAAACACATCAATTCCTAAATTTGTAAATTTGCATTAAAGCTAAGTACTTCCGATTTTAAATCCAGTTATTTTTAATCAGGAATGGAGTTTTCAGATTCGAAGCCATGGCCGGCCCGTGTTTGAAAGCCAGGCGAGCGAAGGCAGCTGCATCCATGCAAACTTTGATTAAACGCGCGAAAGATGTTTACTTCGAATGGCTGAAACCGTAAAATCCTCGGTGGCACAGAGGCAGTCTATGACAGACCAACCAACCTTTCATCAATTCTTCCGCGTAATCGCCGTTTGAGGAACAGGATACGGAGCGAAGGCTGCCGTTTCCGTATAGTCGAGGAACGATTCGGTGTTATTTCACACATTCCCGTTTTTTCTCCTCTACACCATCACAGCCGTAGCGTACTGGTCGATGAAGGACGAACCCAAGCGGGTTTGGTGGTTGGTGCTTGCAAGCATTGTGTTTTACGCCAAGTGGAACCCGTGGCTGGTGTCCGTTGTCCTCTTCACTGCCGCTTTTGACTTCTATATTGCTCAACGCATTGAGGCGGCAACCTCGGTGCGCCGGCGCAAGTTCCTGTTGGTCACGAGTCTTTTGGTCAGTCTTAGCCTGCTGGCATTTTTCAAGTACACCAACTTCCTAATTGACAACGGCCGGCTAATGCTCAATTTGTTCGGCCTTGAACTGTCCGGGACCACGCTTAAAGTCGTCATTCCGCTGGGAATCTCTTTCTATACCTTTGAAACCATCAGCTATGTTGTGGATGTCTATCTGGGGCGTATCAAAGCTGAACGAAACGGTTCGAATTACGCTCTTTTCCTTTTGTTCTTCCCGCATCTGATCGCCGGCCCGATCGTCAGGGCCGGTCACTTCCTGCCCCAGGTGAGACGCCGCAAGTTTCTAAACTGGGAACGGGTGCAAGTTGGCGCCCGCCTGTTTCTCCTTGGTCTGTTCAAAAAGGTTGTGATCGCCGACCAATTAGCCACCCTGATCGACCCGGTTTTTGCCAATCCCGGGTCGTGGTCGAGCGCAACCACCTGGGTAGCGGTGATCTGTTACGCCGTACAGATCTATTGCGATTTCTCGGGTTACTCGGACATGGCCATCGGGGCTGCGCATGGGCTGGGCTATCACTTGCCCGAGAACTTCAACATGCCGTATTTTTCACTCAACATTGCGCAATTCTGGCAACGCTGGCACATTTCCCTGTCAACCTGGGTGCGGGACTACCTGTACATCCCCCTGGGAGGCAATCGTTATGGCACGTTCAAAACGTATCGGAATCTCATGATTACGATGCTCCTGTGCGGGCTTTGGCATGGAGCCGGCTGGACCTTTGTTTTCTGGGGTTTCTATCACGGCTTCCTGCTCGCCGTGCACCGTGCCGTGCCGTGGCCCTCGTGGCTGGGCAAAAAGATATTGATCCCGTTCCGATGGGCCACAACTTTTCTTCTTGTATGCATCGGTTGGGTATTTTTTAGAGCTCAGAACTTTTCCAATGCCCTGATGATGTTGAGGCGAATGTTCATCCCGACCGAGGGACTTGTGTTAACCACCCATGTGGCCATGTTGGCGACGGGTGTCCTGGCGCTGGTGTTTCTGGCTCACGTTCTGGGCGCCATGGTGGACTGGCGCAAGCTCGAATGGCCCATAGCATTCCCTCTGGTGGCCGCAGGCATGGTCGCAGGCTTTCTGTTGGTGCAGATTTTGATGCCCGCTAACGGGGGCGCGTTCATCTACTTTCAATTTTAGCGAAACACATGGGAAACGTTACCAGGACAAAACGAGTGCATCAAAGACAGAGGCGCAGTAAACGGCTCCTGCTGACGGTGCTGATCCTCATCGCGGCCGCTCAGTTGGGGGTAGGACTCCTGTTGGATCTGGATCCGCTAAAAGTTCGTTTTAGACCGGCTGAGAGCATTATTGCCAACCTTTGCGAGGCCTCCCGCCATCCGGATATCCTATTCCTGGGCAGTTCGAGATTTGGAGACGGCATTAAAATCGGTGAGCTTCAAAAAGCTATGAACGAAACCTTCGGCAAAGAAGCCCCGCTGATGGTTAACTGTGCGTTTCCTGCTGCCGATCCTTATTCTATGGACTTCTTGCTGCGACATATTCTCCGCCGGGGAATAACGCCCGCCATGGTGGTCATGGAGATCAGCCCGGAAACGGTAATGCTGGGCGGACCGTATCAGGGCGGCCAGGTGACGCGGATTTTGACCTTGAAAGACATGCCTGAGGCTGCGGCGGATCTGATTGCCTTTGGAAAATTGACGGAGTTGATGGACTCGCGCCTGATTCCGATTTATACCTTTCGAATGGAATTGTTAACCTACTTATTCGGGGACTCACCGCCGTACCTTGCGCCCCCCGCCGGGATTCTTTCACCCGTGCCTGCTCCCACGGCAGCCAAAGCCCAGGCGGCCGCTCTCCCCCGAAACGTCTCCCGGGTTGAAAAAGAGAACAGACTCAGACTGATTCAATCGGCTCGTCCAAATGTTCAAAGCTGGCTGCGTGGTTTCCGGATTAAAGGGTTGAATGTCCGTCATCTTGAATCGATGCTGGCATACTTCCAGACCCATGGCATCGCAGCCATCCTGGTGGGGGTTCCGGTCACGAAGATGCACTTCGAGTGTTACTCGCAGGAAATCAATCTGAAGTTTCTTGATTATATGAACACCCTGGCCCGCACTTACGGCTGCCGCTTTGTGGATTACCGGGACCGGTTTGCTGACGATCTCTTCTACGATCACCATCACCTGACCCCTGAAGGCGGCAGCGAGTTCTGCCAGGTTTTTCAAGAAGAGGTCCTGTGTCAGGCCTGGCGAAAAGGTCCCATGACTTCTCGGCGGACAGAGTGATTTTGCCTTTGAAGCTAAATCAAAAAGCCCTATCCCGGTTTTGGATATTGGCCCGAGTCAACAGTGTTGCCCTTAACAAAGGGGGTGACTCAGGGTGTTTGAATTTTTCTAAAATCAGCCACGCGAGCGAAAAGTGCCCTGGTTCGGGTGAGCAGTGCAAGCCGGTTTCGGCGAACCGCCTCGTCTTTGTCCATAACGAGCACGGAATCGAAGAAAGAGTCGATCATCGGTTTTAGCCGGGCCATGGACTCGAGTGCCCCGAAATAATCCGATTGTGCCAAGAGGATGCCCACCGCCTCTTGAGTCGAATTCAATTCGTCAAAGAGGAGCCGTTCGGCAGCGTTTGTAAGAAGGGATTCGTCAACTGGCGCCACCTCGGCTTCGCTTCCCCTGCCTGCCGGCGAGGGTTCCTTGATTATGTTGGCGACACGCTTAACCGCTGTCGCAAGGGCTGCAAAATCATCTCTTGCGGTAAACCGGGCAAGCGCCCTGGTTCTGGCGACAGCCTCCAGCAAATCGTCTATACCTATACAGAGCGCCGCATCGATTACATCGGGACTAAATCCCCCGTCGCCGGCCGCAAGGTAATTGAGCAGGCGCCCTTCGAAAAAGGCGGTTATGTCCCGTTTAACATTTTCCGCCGGCTGGGTGAGTTTGCCGGAAAGCAGTGCCAGTGCCCTGTCGATTACCTCGCCAAGCGAAATTCTAAGCGGAGTTTCCAGTACGATTCGAATGATGCCAAGGGTCTGGCGCCTCAGGGCAAAGGGGTCGGTCGTACCGGTGGGAAGCATCCCTGCCCCGAAACAGGCGGCGATGGTGTCGATTTTGTCGGCGATGCTAAGGAGCGAACCTTCGATTCCCGAAGGGATCGGCCCGCCCGACCGGCTGGGCAAGTAGTGCTCATATATGGCCTGCGCAACAGCTTCGGGCTCCCCTTGGAGCCGCGCGTAAGTTCTGCCCATAATACCCTGGAGTTCGGGAAATTCGCTCACCACGCCCGATACGAGGTCGGCCTTGCACAGCCGGGCGGCACGGCCAACTTCGGCCAGGCGCTCGGGAGCGGCGCGCTCCGCCAGCATGAGGGCCAGGTCTTTGAATCGTTCCATTTTTTCGTAGCTCGTCCCGATTTTGGAATGAAAAACAACCCCTTTAAGCTGATCAACCCGTTCATCGAGACGAACTTTCTGATCTTCTCTGTAATAAAAGCGGGCGTCTTCGAGCCTCGCCCTAACGACTCTGGCGTTTCCCGCCGCCACTACCGAGGCGTCCCGTGGAATTACGTTTGAAATCGTTACAAAATACGGAAGCAGCGCGCCTGATCCGTCGATTATGGCAAAATAGCGTTGGTGTTTCTTTATGACAGTAATCAGTAATTCGGGGGGAAGCTCGAGATATTTGTCCTCAAACTGTCCGACAAGAGGCTGGGGAAACTCGACCAGTTGTGTCACTTCATCGAGAAGCTCGTCATCGGCCAGGATTGTGCCGCCTACTCCGGCTGCAGCGGCGTCCGCACCCTTCCGAATAAGTTCCAGCCTCTCTGATATGTCCAGTATCACATGGTTTTTTCTGAGATTTTCCCGGTGGCTCTCCAGGTCGTTCACCTCGATCCAAACCGGGCTCATGAACCGGTGGCCCATCGATTTTTTCCCGGAGCGCACGTGGGCGTATTCACACTGCAAGACTTCCTGCCCGAACAGCGCCACAATCCACCGGATCGGCCTGGCGAAAGTTACGCTATAGGACGACCAGTGCATAGATTTGGGAAATGGAATTTTGGAAATGAAATCGGGGAGCATTTTCTCGAGGAGTTCACGGGCCGGGACCCCTGCCTCCTCCCGGAATACACACAGGTACTCGCCCTTTGGCGTCTGCTTTATCGTGAGGTCGTCGATGCTCACCCCCTGGCTCTTGGCAAATCCTTCGGCGGCCCTGGTAGGCTTTCCCTGAGCATCGTACGCGGCGCTTCTGGGCGGCCCGGTGACCTCGGTCCTGACAGCCTGCTGGAACTCCGCCACACCCGGCATGTTCAATACAAGCCGGCGAGGCGTGCCGGCCACAGCCGGTTCACCGTGCGCTATGCGGTTTTCATCCAGAAAACGGGACATCCGCACAGCCATCCAATCCAGTGCGGGTACGATATAACCGGCCGGTATTTCTTCGGTTCCAATCTCCATATAAAAATCTGGCGCCATCTGTTCACCCTGTAGAGTTTTGAGGTTTGAGTTTTCAGTTTTGAGTTAAAACTAAAGACCTCCTCAGTTTTGAATTCCCAGTTTTTAGTTCTCAGTTTTTAGTTCTGAGTTGAAACTAAAAAGTCAAATCTTCTTCAACAGCGGGAAGCCCATTTCTTCGCGCTGTGCGCAGTAAGCCTGCGCCACATTGCGCGCCATGTTTCTAACCCTGGCGATATAATTGGTCCTTTCGGTCACGCTGATGGCCCCGCGCGCATCGAGCAAATTGAAAACATGCGAGCATTTGAGCGTATAATCATAGCTTGGCAGAACCAGCCCGCGCTGGTTCATTCGCAACGATTCAGCCTCATACATGCCGAACAGCTTCAGCAGCATGTCCACATCCGCCTCTTCGAAATTATAATGGGACCATTCCACTTCGCCCTGGTGGTGGACGTCGCCGTAAGTCACATTACCGCTCCAGATGAGATCATAGACGGAATTGACACCCTGCAGGTACATTGCAATTCTCTCCAGTCCGTATGTCAGCTCCAGACTAACCGGACTGAGGGCGATGCCGCCTACCTGCTGGAAATAAGTGAACTGAGTTATTTCCATTCCATCGAGCCAGACCTCCCAACCCAGTCCCGAGGCGCCCAGGGTGGGCGATTCCCAGTCATCCTCGACAAATCGTATATCGTGATCCAGCGGGTCGACGCCAAAACTCTTGAGACTCTCCAGGTAAATTCCCTGCGAATCTGCTGGAGAAGGCTTAAGGATTACCTGATACTGATAATAATGCTGAAGCCGGTTGGGGTTTTCCCCATACCGGCCGTCGGTGGGACGCCGGGATGGTTCGACGTAAGCCACGCTGTATGGCTCGGGTCCGAGCACTCTGAGAAAGGTGGCGGGATTGAAAGTGCCCGCACCGACTTCGAGGTCATAGGGCTGCTGAATGAGGCATCCTCTGTCGGCCCAGAATTTGTTGAGCGCAAGTATAAGTTCCTGGAATGTCATTTCGGTCTCCGAAAAAAACAGGGCCTATAAAAATAAGTAAAGAGTGAAAATCTCAGCACTTTGCCGCCGTCGAAGGCGGCGGCGAACCCGGCAAGCGGTCCCACCGCCTACGCATTATCGATCAAATCGACGCGCCTTTTATGCCGGCCGCCTTCGAAAGGCTCCTCTATCCATTGGCGCACTATCTCGAGGGCCAGGTCCACACCGGTAAAACGAGCCCCAAGACACAAAATATTGCTGTCATTGT
>Ga0209517_10004182_pt1 | contig 19123 bp, 13 predicted proteins | sample PeaSoiMetSII2010_FD_187695 | JGI IMG/M metagenome (GOLD analysis project Ga0209517, IMG submission 187695) | Peat soil microbial communities from Weissenstadt, Germany - SII-2010 (SPAdes) (version 2) | ecosystem: Environmental > Terrestrial > Soil > Wetlands > Peat | place: Germany...
ACTCGAAGCTCGAGCTACATCACGATCAACGGTGCGGAACTCACCAGCGATGCAAACTACGCCGAGTGGGATGCGATCGGACCGGCCCGCGGTCTGGAGCGTATCACTTTCTGGATTCCTTCCACCGCCACGAGCGGCACCGGAAATGTTACGGTAACGGTCAACGGGGTCACGTCAAACGCCTTGCCATTTCAGGTCGCACCCGCAACTATCTTCTTCGTCGACGCGACGAACGGCAACAATTCGAACAATGGGACCAGCACATCTACGCCCTGGAAGGACCTGTGGAAATGGACTCCGTGCATGTCTGGGGCGCCGTATCATGCTTCTCCCAATTGCAACGCCCTGGGAGACGCGCAATACATCATGTACGTGCGCGGCGGCACGTATACGACGAAGGATCCCAACGCTGGAGCCTACTCGCCGTTCATAGGGGTGGATAACACGCAGCCGATCGGAAGCGCGACGCATCAGAAAGCGATCATCGGCTATCCGGGCGAAACGCCGGTGCTGAACTGCGCGGGAACGTCATTCGCTGGGGTGATCTATCCTCTCGAATGGGCCCCGTATCAATATGGGTTGAGCTACGTCACCGTGGCTAAGTTAACTGGTTCGACTGGGAACCAGTTTGGAGAAACGTGGGGGGAGCACAACCGTTGGATCGGCAATACGATCCAGAATTTCAACACTGAATCCTGGACTGGAGTCATTTTCGTTGGCAATTCTCACTACACCCAGATTTTTGGTAACTATTTCAATCACGACGGATATGACTCCTACATGCACAATATCTACGTGAAGACGCAGCCCATCGCTGCGGGAAACGCCTACGACCAAAGCGTTTTACACACGGAAATCGGGTTCAACGAGTTTGCCAATGCAACTGCCACTGACGTTCATGGCGGAGTGGTGTTTCTGTCACGGGATGGCGGCCAGCCTGCACAGTACATCCACGACTTCAGTTATATTTACGACAACTACTTTCACGATGGTAACGATGACTACCTGTACTCCGGAGACTCGGTGACGCTGGGCAATCACCTTTACTTCTACAACAACATCTTCACCAATGAAACCTCGAACGAAGGTGGGTTGACCGTCTACTACGGCACGATTCAGGAGTATTTCTACAACAACACGTTCTATCAGATGAACTCCAACAATTCGGTGAACGTGAACTACACGGCAACGCCGACGTTCAACAACAACATCTGGTGGACGATGAATGGCGCGCTACCACTCGACATGAGCGGCATCACCAGCGGCAGAGCCACACTCGATCATGAGACTTTCTGGAACGTGGCTGCGCCGTCCAACACACCGCCGATCTACATCACGAACTCTACCTACGGCAACCCGCAGTTCGTCAACGCGGGCACCGACTTCCACTTGCAGTCGAGCAGCGCGGCACGGGGAGCCGGAACTAATCTGTATTCGACCATTAGTACCGATGCCTTGCCTTGGGGAAACTACGACTACGATGGCGTAGCATATCCTTCGTCTGGGGCATGGGACGATGGAGCGCTGCAATATGCAGCCGGTGGTGGTGGTGGGGGCAATCCTCCGGCTCCGCCAACTGGTTTGACTGCTACCGTGAACTAAGGGCTCTATAGAAGCTCCGACGAACCATTGAAGAAACATTGCGTGATGTAAACCAAGGCGGCGGGATGATGACCCAGACTAAATTGGGAATCATTCCTGCCAGAAGTGCCGTATCTGGTTAAGCAGGTTGACGTAGAAATTACGGCCGTCCCCCAAGCTCTCCCCCTGCATATCCGTTCGCACCAGTGCTGCTCCGAGTTCAGTAAGAATCAATAACCGGCCCTGGCGTGATCCTGATTCATTCGAGCTAGGACTTCCAAAATCAAATTCTGGACCAATCAGACATGACAACTAAAGTTGCCCGTTTAGCTTCCATGCGTTTGGAGGATTCCCAATACGGGACTCTTGCAGCCGAACGAGACTTTTATAGTTCCTACGACTGGTCTCTCAACGCCTATCCGAGTGTCGGGGAAGTCATGCGACATATAGACGAAGAGTTGTCTCGCTTCCCCCTGGCCGAACCGGATTGGCAGCGCGAGGAAATCGCGCGCAATGTCTACCTGCTCTCGTGCGCGGTTCTTGACACAGCCGACGATTATCTTCTTGGCCGGAGGTACAGCTTCTCCAAGGTCTTAGGAGTGTTTCCCGCCCTCGCACCATTCACGAACCTGGCACAAAAGATCCTCCATGCGGTCGATGCGCGTTACTGGCTGTCACGACGACAAGTGTGGAAGTGGAGAGCCAAATGGGAAATTGCGGTGATTGCTGTGCTGCGCAGGCTATTGTTAGCGGAATCCAGAGGTGCGGATGCCGTGAACGCCATAGGCGACATGCAGCGCCTGCTCAGGCTCTCCCTTCCAGCAGCCCTGCGTGCCCGGCATCCAAGAATTCCAGCGGCATTCCGATCACAAGACTTGACGCACTTCGATGTACTCAGCCTTGGAGCAAAATTCATCGGGGCTTTTCCCGACCGCAAACGGCCCGTTCTGGTAACCGGACTTCGAACTGCTGGGTCATACTTTGCGCCGTTGCTGCGCGCCTACCTGGAGTCGGAAGGATTCACCAACGTACAGTCCGTAACGCTGCGCCCCAAGGCGGGGGCGTCCCGGTGGGAGAAGGAGCGCATCTCGCAAAAGGCAAACGAGGATTGTCTGGCAGTAATCATCGATGAGCCTATAGCCACGGGGTCAACGCTGGCCAAGGGAATAGCCCTTCTGACAAAGCACGGGGTCGCCACCAGTAACGTAGCCGTGCTTTTTCCCGTCCACCGAAATGGACGGGGCTGGAAGAGTCAGTCGGACGCGGCGCCGGTCTGTGCGTGCCACGTGCTCACCCTGGAACACGACGAATGGTACAAGCACCGCCTCATCGGTTCGACGGCACCGGAGACTCTGCTACAGGAATATTTCCAATCTCGCGGTTGGGATGCCGCCCTGGAAGAGACGGGCGCCGAGGATGCGAATGCTCATCTGCAAGCAGTCTCCGAAAACAAGTACCATACTCGCCTGAAATGGGTGTATTCGGTACGACTCTCACGATCGGGGGAAAGGACAACACGCCGCGTGCTGGCCAAAAGCGTGGGTTGGGGCTGGCTGGGCTACCATGCGTTCGTGGCTGCCGAGCGCCTCGTCGGCTGCGTGCCACCTATCCTAGGGCTTCGGGACGGAATTCTGTACAGCGAGTGGATCAAAGAAGACGGGTGTTCGCCGCTGCAGCCCGCACAGCTGACTCGAACGTTGGGGAACTATGTCGGCACAAGGGCCCGCGCTCTCCGCTTTACAGCGGAGTCGGAGATGGACGTGATGCGCGACAGTCAACCCGCCCGTGGCATCGAAGAACTCGCTGGCCGGTTGAGCAGCGCCTATGGCAAAGCAGGCGGCATTCTCAAGCGCGCCCGTATGAAACGGGAGTTAGCGGCGATGCAGTCGCATGAACCGGCCCTGATTGACGGCAGAATGCGAAGGTTGGAGTGGATTCGGTGCGACGGAACCATGCTGAAGAGCGATTTCGAGCATCACGGCATGGGCAAGCACCAGTTGAACCTGACCGACCCGGCTTACGACTTGGCTGAAGCGATCTTGCACTGGAACTTATGCCCGGATGAAGAACGCGAGCTTTTGGATGTGTATGTCGCACAAACCAGAGATCGGGACGTTCATGCACGGATCCTGCTGCACAAAATCCTAGCAGGCGCGTGGTCGATGGACCGTGCGCTGGAGAACTTGAACGACCCCATGATGCTGACGCGGCATGCAGAATTCAATCGCCAGTACGTCGAGGCATGGAATTTTCTCGTTCTGCATACGATGCGTTTCTGTGCGAGCGTGTGCCACAAGCCGCAGGAGGTGCGTTGGAGTTCACCGCTGGCAGTCCTTGATGTCGACGGCGTCATCGATCAGCAGGTTTTTGGCTTCCCATCAACAACGAGAGCGGGCATCCAGGCCATCTCGTTACTGCATGAGCATGGATTTGCTATCGCACTCAACACCGCGAGGAGCATCCCGGAGGTGAAGGAGTACTGCCGCGCATACGGCTTTGCCGGTGGCGTATCCGAGTACGGTGCGCATGTGTGGGATGGGGTGTCGAACAGGGAGCGCGTCTTGTTGTCTGATGAATCGCTGGAGAAGCTGGAGCGCGTGAGAGCAGCCCTTCGCCAAATCCCCGGTGTATTTCTCAACGATGACTATCGCTACTCAATTAAGGCGTACACGTACGAGCGTGGCCGGTCCGTGCCGCTGCCGAAGATCATGGTCCAGGACATACTCGCAGGGCTCGACCTCGACGGATTGAGCATCCATCCTACGTACTCGGACACCGCAATTCTGGCCAATGAGACTGACAAGGGACGCGGTATGCTGGAACTTCTCCGCCTAGCAGGTCTGGAACACGCAGAGACCTATGCTGTCGGTGACTCTGGCCCTGACCTTGCCATGTTCCGAGTGGCGACCCACAGTTTCGCTCCAGGTCACATTGCCTGTGACGCGGCCGCCAAGTTGTTAAAGTGCCGAGTGGCAAGCCGAGGCTACCAGTCAGGACTACTAGAGTGTGCGCGCACTATGGTGGGCTCAAACGGCAGAGGCGCCCCACCCGTGAAGAGCGTACTTGCGCCCCAGGAGCAGTATTTCCTCGATCTCCTGAAGATCGCGGACCGAAGTTCCATGGCTTCGCTGGTACGAGCCTTATTAGACCCGATGGCACTCGATAATTTTGTTGCCGACTAGGATACTGAGCATTCCTCCAGCAGACCGCAGATGAGGAAGCACGTTCGCATACGTCAGGGTTTCCCCACACTTTGGTTCCCTAATGCAAAGAATTGCTGTTCACAAGAGTTTGTTTGCCTCCTCAACAGCTGTCTCAGGAGCTGCCGCGTACACAGGAGTTCAATTCTGTTCCCAGGAGTTACACTAATGCAGACCTCTGGTTTCCGTGCACTTTCAAGCCGTAGCGCTACTTGCTTGGCGTTCGGCAAGTATTTCCTGCTCAGTTTCCTCGTAGTCCTCGCTTCGGTGACTATGCTGGGCGCACAGACCCTACAAGAACCCGTGCAGCCGGTCAATCTCATTATTGATTCCGACATGTCACACAATGCAGATGACACTGGCGACCACGCCATGATGTGGGCGCTGGCAGCCCGCGGGGAAGTAAATGTCCTAGCTATCGTCATCTCCTCAACAAATGACTATAGCGCTCCCGTCGCCAAAGCTATCGCCACGTACTATGGCCATCCGAACGTTCCGATAGGAGCCAATAAGGAGAGCCTCCCGAACGACTACGCCGCCTATTTCAGTTACTACACGCAGCAGGTGGCCGCCCACTTCGGCAACCCTGCAGATACCCGTTTCAACTATCCGGACGGGGTCACGGTGTACCGTCAGGCATTGGCCGGTGCCGCCAATAACAGCGTTTACATCCTCTCAGCCGGATATTACCGACCGCTCATGGAACTGTTGCAGAGTGGTCCGGACGCGATCTCTCCACTCACAGGCATGCAGTTGGTCAGTCAGAAAGTGGTGCGACTCATCATTGTCGCGGGCAGCTTCCCCGATTCTGGAACGACGGACCGGGGCAATATGTTGATTGACCCGGATTCAGGCAGCTACGTAGTCGCGAATTGGCCGGCCCAGTTGATCTGGATGCCGGATGACCAGGCATGGAACACCATCACCGGGCCTGCGGCGAATTCAAACCCAAATTTGAACCCGGTAACGATGTCTTACCAACTTTACTGCAACGGTGGCGGCTCTGCCCCCGACCAAACGTATTGCGCGAATGATACTCCCGGGTGGGCCCAACTTGGCGAGCTATATGCGGTAAGGGGTCTTCAAACGAACTTCGTCGGGGGCGGTCTTTTCGGCTCGACGGTGGTGTGGGACAGCACGACCTCAGAACCCGGACGCATCATCTGGTCACAAAGTCCAAACCGGAATCAGTCTTACTTGCTCACGAGTACTCCCGGCGCGGACCTGTCGCCCATCATCGATCCGCTCATCCAATGGGTGCCGCCGACATCGGGCGGCGGAGGAGGAGGATCCGGATCAGGCACAGTTTCGGGCACTGTGACGCAGGCAGGCGGTGCAACTCCCCTTGTTGGTGCCACCGTTTCGCTCGGCAGCACATCTGTCACAACCGACAGCAATGGGAACTACTCGTTCACGAACGTGCAGTCCGGTTCGTACACGCTGACAGCGTCCTACCCGGGCGACCAGAGCGGAAGTCAGATCGCCAGCGTGTCCAATGGCGTGACGACGACGGTGAACTTCAGTTTGGTCACCCTAACTTATACCTTGCGTGTGAATGCCGGCGGACCGTCGTTCACCGACGTGAGCGGCAATGTCTGGCAGGCTGATGAGGGCTACAACGGCGGTTACACCTATTCCACCACAGCGACGATCACGGCCAGTACTGGTGATCCACGCTTGTACCAGGACGAGCGCTACAACTCGGGTAATCTGCAATACACCTTCACGAATGTGCCCGATGGCACCTACACTGTGAAACTGTATTTTGCAGAGATCGCTAGCGGATGTTTCTACACGGGATGCCGCATATTTAACGTCCTGGTTCAGGGAGACACATTCCTGTCGAACTTTGACGTTTATTCGGCTGCGGGCGGGGGCAACGTCGGTATTGTACGCTCCACGAACGCAGTGGTGACGAACGGAACCCTAACAATCACATTGCAGGCGCCCGCTACCCAGTACCCAACGATCAGCGCAATAGAGATCCTGCCGAGTTCTGGCTCGGTTCAATACGGCACCGTGTCCGGCACTGTGACGCAGGCAGGCGGTGCAACTCCGCTCGTTGGCGCCACCGTTTCAATCGGCAGCACATCTGTCACAACCGACAGCAATGGGAACTACTCGTTCACTCAGGTGCAGCCGGGAACATACACGGTGACGGCGTCGGATACGGGCTACCAGAACGGAAGTCAGACTACTAGCGTGACGGCCGGCGGGACAACGACCGTGAATTTCAGTCTCTCCGCTGCCAACTACACCATGCGTGTGAATGCGGGCGGACCGTCGATCACCGACGCGAACGGCAATGTCTGGCAGGCTGATGCCGGCTACGACGGCGGTTACACCTATTCCACGACCGCGACGGTCACAGCCAGTACCGGCGATCCACGCTTGTACCAAGACGAGCGCTACAACTCGGGCAATCTCACATACACCTTCACGAATGTGCCTGATGGCACATACACTGTGAATCTGTATTTTGCGGAAATCTATAGCGGATGCTTCGTCGCAGGATGCCGCGTATTCAACGTCCTGGTTCAGGGGAACACATTCCTGTCGAACTTTGACGTCTATTCGGCTGCGGGCGGGGGCAACGTCGGTATTGTGCGCTCCACGAACGCAGTGGTGACGAACGGAACCCTAACGATTACATTGCAGGCACCCTACACCCAGTATCCGACGATCAGCGCGATCGAGATACTCCACCAGTAAAACTACGTACAAAACCGAACCCAGCTAACCTCTCTAGAAGAGCGGATTGGTTGAAAGACTCACCATGTTGACAGTTCTCGACGTTGGCTGTGGCAACAAGAAGGTACCCAATGCCATTGGCTTGGATGCCTGCTTGTTGCCCGGCGTCGATGTCGTTCATGATCTTGACTGTCTCCCGTATCCGTTTGCTGCAGACTCAGTCGACGAGATCCATATCAACCATGTGCTTGAGCACATTCCGAACGTGATAGCAACCATGGAAGAACTTTGGCGAATAAGCAGACCGGGTGCCAAACTTCACATCCGTGTACCGCATTTCACCGGCATACTTGCGTGGAAAGATCCGACGCACCGGCGTAGCTTCACGTCTGAATCGTTTGCGTATTTTGGAGAGAATGACTACTCCTACTACACGCATGCCCGGTTTCAAGTTATGTCCGTCCGACTACAATATTCAACCCAAGCGAAGAACAGCCGCTGGATCGCACGTGTTCTCGCACGACCGATACAGTGGTTACTGGATCGCCATCCGACGTTCGGCGAGCGGCATCTGGCTTACCTTGTGGGTGGAATCGACGAGATCCAGATAACCTTGAAAACAATCAAGCCCGCCCATTAATTCTCTTCTTTGCGCGCCTCCCCCAGCGCGTTCAGCCGGGCGCAGGAACAACCATGGCAATCCTAAAGTCACTGCGGACGCTGTACGACCGGGCACGCAAATCACTGGAACTGAGAAAGTACACTCCGCATACGATCGCGGAGTATTTTCGCAAGATGGGGGCGCAGATCGGGGAAGGGTGCTTCATAGTGCCCACGGACCTCGGTACGGAACCTTACCTGATCAAGATTGGCAATCATGTCGCTATTGCAGCAGAAGTTACATTTGCTACCCACGACGGCGCAGTGTGGGTCTTCCGCGATGAGGTGCCGGATCTGCAGGTCTTTGGGCCAATCGTGATAGAGGACAATTGCATCATCGGCCTCCGCGCCATTATTTTCCCCAACGTACGGATCGGCCGTAATTCTGTCGTGGCCGCGGGCTCACTGGTGATCAACGATGTCCCACCCAACTCCGTAGTCATGGGCGTTCCGGCGCGTTCGTTCGGTTCAATGGAGAAGTACCGGGAAAAGTGCCTGCAGCGCTGGGCGCAACAACGCCCTCCCGACGTTACATTCGGCGAGGGCGAAACTTGGTGGAGTTCACCCCGCTCCGCGGCTAACCGCGCAAGGTTGCGCGGGCATCTCCTTTCGGTTTTTCGCGATCGACTGCAGGCTGACGGACCTGTAGACTCAACAGGTCAGGTAGGCGATCGCAACTGGATGGATAAGAGCAAACGGGCCCAGTCCGACGAGGACAGACCCGAGATTTCCAGTACTGCTTAGTCCGTGCTATAGCGGACTGATTGATTCCGGTCCGAGAACGCCGGGTGGCCGGAGAGTGAATATATGAATACATAGGACCGCGTGCTCCACACTGCAACGGGAGGTAGCATGCGAGGTAGGATCTGGTTCGTTGTTGTCGTCACCATCGCGATTGCCATTCTTACATTTGTCATGAAACGCACGGCTACTCAAGCAACCCGCGGATCGATGAACACTACTCACGTCGTCCTTATCGGGGCTTCCATCGGGCAAGGTTGGCATCTCACAGAATGGCCGAGTCGCACGAAGGTTAGCGGATTTACTGCGGAATCGATTCCCGCATGGCAATTCGATAAAACGGAGGCCGTTGATGAGGTGCTGATGCGGCCTCGCAGAAAATTCCGCCCAACCCGAACTTATTTGAAGTCGCTGTTCCAACCCCCGCCCGAAAAAGCCAGTATTATCATTCTTAAAGAATGCTCGTCGTACTTCCCCGGAGACATGGCAATTTATAAGAGCAGCATCCGACATTGGGTAAGCCAACTTCGAGAGAAGCAAATTACGGTAGCCTTGGCTACAGTCGTGCCCGTAACAGCGACCCGAGCACAGCAAAACCCAGGCAAACAAGAAGGTCTCGTGGAGTACAACGAATGGATCCGGCAGTACGCACAGCAAGAGGGCCTCATTCTGCTGGATCTGGAATCGGCCCTTCGTACGGCTGGCACCGGACGTTTTTTGCGAGAGGAATATGCGAATAGCGACGGTACGCACCTGAATGCAGCCGCCTACGCTGTGTTGGACGACCTATTGCGCGAGACTCTACTTGGGACGAAATCACTCTCGGCAGTCCCTGCCGCACGTTAGCGTTCTTCGGCAAATTTTCAGTTTGATATCACCTTCATTACCGTTTTAGTCCTCACTATGTGCGGAATAGCAGGAATTGTTAAGACCGCCGGCGGCGTGCCCGATCGCGAGCGATTGGGCATGATGATCGGAGCAATAGCGCATCGCGGTCCTGATGCGCAGGGTTTCCATTTCAGCGGACCGACGGGTCTGGCTCATGCGCGGCTGAGCATCATCGATCTTGAGGGCGGCAGTCAGCCCATGTCCATCGCGGATGGAACGCTCTGGATCACGTTCAATGGCGAGATTTTCAACTACATCGAGCTTAGAGATGAGTTGATAAAGAAAGGCCACAAGTTCGCCACGCGGTCGGACACAGAAGTCATCCTGCATCTGTACCAGGAAGAAGGGGAAAACTGCGTTCAACGCCTGAACGGACAGTGGGCGTTCGCCATCTGGGACTCAGCGAAGCAGCGGCTTTTCATGTCGCGCGACCGCCTTGGAGTCCGACCACTTTTCTACACGCAGACGAGCGGCAGCTTTGTGTTTGCATCCGAGATCAAGGCAATATTTGCGAATTGCGAGATCCCGAGGGAGTTGGATTTCCAAGCGGTAGATCAGGTCTTTACCTTCTGGGTGATATTGCCGCCCCGTACGGCGTTCAAAAACGTTTGCCAGCTCCCTCCCGGCCATTCAATGGTGCTCCAAAACGGCAAACTTCGTGTTTACGAATACTGGAACGTCGGCTACGATGCGGAAGACGTGCCTTCGGAAGACCGCGAGAAGCAACTCACCGAAGATCTGCTCAATCTTTTGCTCGATGCGACCAGCATACGGCTCAGATCCGATGTTCCCGTGGGCGCATATCTGAGTGGCGGCTTGGACTCCACGGTGATTACAGCTCTCACTCACCGCCTGGTAGGGGACCGGCTGCGAACTTTCTCGGTGAGTTTCGAGGACAAGGAATTTGACGAGAGTGCTTATCAACGAGAAGCCAGCGCATTCCTGCACACGCAACACAGCAATGCGCCATGTTCCTACAACGACATTGCCGCGGTTTTTCCCGATGTGATCTGGCACAGCGAGCAGCCGGTTTTGCGCACCGCACCAGCTCCGATGCTGCTGCTTTCGAGGCTTGTCAGGAATAGCGGCTTCAAGGTGGTGCTTACGGGGGAAGGCGCCGACGAGATCCTGGGTGGATACGACATTTTCAAGGAGACGAAGATCCGGCAATTCTGGGGAAAGGATCTGGCGTCACATTGTCGCCCGCTGCTTCTGAAACGCCTCTATCCCTACATGGACGGCATCCAGCGCCAGTCTCCAGCTTACCTGAAGAGTTTCTTTCACGTCACGGCCGAGGATCTGGCCAGCCCGTTTTTCTCCCATTTGCCGCGATGGGAATTGACCGCGAAGCTGAAGACGTTTCTCTCCGATGACGTGCGAGCCGAAACGCGAGAGGCGGATCCCCTCTCCTGTTTGGAGCGCGATTTGCCCCCGACCTATTCATCGTGGACAGCGTTTAATCGCGCGGAATATCTCGAGGCCAAATACCTGTTACCGGGATACATCCTGTCATCGCAAGGCGACCGCATGGCGATGGCAAATGCAGTCGAGGGCCGTTATCCCTTTCTCGATTACCGGGTGGTGGAATTTGCTGCCAGGCTCCCCAGCCGATTGAAGATGAAAGTTCTTAATCAAAAGTACATCTTGAAGCAGGCATGTGATGGTTTGATTCCGCCGTCGATTAAGAACCGGTACAAGCAGCCTTACCGGGCACCGGATGGTAAGAGCCTTTTGTCGTCGGCAAGCTATCTAGAAGACACACTATCCTCAACTCGAATTGAGCAGGATGGCATTTTCGATTGCCGATCCACCTCTGCTCTCATAGCAAAATTCAAGTCTGGTCGAGCCACCAGCGTTAAGGACAATATGGCGCTGGTTGGCATTTTGTCGACCCAACTACTCCTCCAGCAGTTTGTACATCAATCACGGGGACCTTCAATATGCAATGCGATTATGCCGGAGAAGTTCGCAGTTTCGTAGTAGCCAACTACCTTCTAGGTCGGGACGATGGCTTCAGCAATGATGACTCATTTCTGGAGCTCGGAATCATCGATTCAACAGGTATTCTCGAGCTGATCTCTCATCTTGAGAATACATACGGGATTGAGGTCACGGATGACGAGTTGAATCCCGCCAACCTCGATTCCATAAACCGGATCACCGCCTACCTTACGCGAAAAGTGGCTGTCCCCGTCAGCGCACAAGCCTCGATGGATGGCGGAGCGGTTTCGCTGCAGTGATGTCTCTGGCGAATCTCCAGAGGCGGGTTGTCAGACGGGATTTCATTCTCACGAACCCGGGAGTTGGACGCTCAGTCATTTATGTTCAACGGGGGCCGCTTTATAAGTCACGATGGCTGCGCCGACTCGGTAATCGCCACTACCTGTGAACGTACCCGTATAGGCGAACGTTCCCGTCGTAGTCGTGGTTCGGTATGCGATACGGGATCCACCTATCGGTTCTTGTTCGACCAATGTCCAGGGCGGCTCGTCGGTGAATGTCATCACATTTGGATAGGCCTGTTCGTTCCAGCCCACAAGGAACTCTTCGGCTTGCATCGTAGGTGGAGTCAGCCCCGAAGTAAACGTCCTACCGCTGTTATAGCCATTGTCGTTCGTGCTGGTGCGATCCACGAGAGGACCGGACGCCAACAGTCCGCTGACTTCCATCATCACCACCTGAAAATGGGTAGAGGTATTTGCAGTCAGAGTTATAGTGCGGGTGGCTCCAGCTCCTGCCGCCGAATAGAGATAGATGTTTTGAAGGTCCCCGAATAGGTAATGCAGGTCGAGGGCGTAAGTGTTTGAACGTGGTTTGTGATCATCGGAGACCTTCGTAACCACAACGCTCGCGCTTCCTGAAACTAGCGCAAAAACAATGACTGCATTCTCGGGCCTCGTGTCGCGGCTGAACGAGCACTGATATGTGACTGGATAATTGGTCCAGTCCTGACACTTCGCGGACTGAACCACAGCAGCGCCTTGCGCGAACGGGCTGCATATGGAAACCATGAGCAATACTCGGCAGAAGCATCCTTTATTCACGTGCATGTCCCGTAGAGAAACCGACACGAAACAGTATACGGCACAGGCAATCGCCGAGTGAACGTGTCATCCCAAAATCCACTGTTGTGCACATCGAATTCCCTTCGCAAATAGCCCCGAGTTCGACGACCTCCATGAACGTTTGCGACTATCTGCTACAAGACAAGCCTGATTCGGCTCTGGCGATATTGACGTTGCGCGGCGAGTACACCTATGGGCAATTGCGCCGGGGGGCGGCGACCGTGGCGGCCTCTCTGGCCAAGTCAGGCGCCAGTAAGGGTGATCGGGCAATCCTCATCGCGGACAACACATTCTTCTGGCTCGCATCCTATCTCGGAATCCTCGGTGCGGGGCTGGTATGTGTTCCGCTGCCGGCCGGATCGTCAACTGAAGACTTGCGGCATGTCCTTGGGGTAACGGAGCCGGTCTGCGCGTTTGTGGAGGCAAAGTTCGCGGCCAAGTTTCCTGGCCTGCGGAATCTGCCTCATCTTTTCACCGACCTTCCTGTGGACCTTCCAAATCACTCGACCGTGACCACTCTGGCCGACATAGAGAATGCCGACGGTCAGTCCGTCCCGCTGCCTGAAATCGCTGGAAATGATCTAGCAGCCCTGATGTTTACATCCGGGTCGACAGGCAAGCCACGCGGGGTCATGGTATCGCACCAGAACATTATTGCGAACACGAACTCTATCATCGAATACCTCTCGCTGACCTCTGCCGACCGCATCATGGCGGTGTTGCCTTTCCACTATTGCTTCGGAACGTCACTACTGCATACGCATTTGCGCGTGGGTGGCAGCGTCGTTGTGGATCCACGATTCATGTATCCCGAAGTGGTGCTGCAAAGGATGCAGGCGACGGGTTGTACTGGTTTCGCCGGTGTGCCCAGCCACTATCAGATTCTGTTGCGCAGATCGAAGCTGGCCAGGATGAGCTTTCCCAAGCTGCGCTACGTGCAGCAGGCCGGCGGACAACTGGCTCCTGCATTCATCAAAGAGCTCCGCGAGGCGTTGCCCGGCAAGCAGATCTTCATCATGTACGGCCAGACCGAGGCAACCGCGCGATTGTCCTATCTGGCCCCCGAAATGCTCGAGACGAGAATTGGGTCGGTGGGCCGAGGAATTCCAGGGGTAAAGCTGTCCGTGCTCGACGAGAACGACAATCCAGTTAAGCCAGGCGACACGGGAGAAATCGTGGCGGAGGGAGAGAATGTTTGCCTTGGCTACTGGCGCGATCAAGAAGAATCAGCGCGTTGCTTCCGCAATGGAAGACTGCATACGGGCGACTTAGCTACAGTCGACGAAGATGGGCTCATCTACATAGTGGATCGGGCCAAAGATTTCCTGAAATGCGGCGGCAAGCGCGTCAGCTGTCGCCAACTGGAAAATGTGTTGCTCAACCTTCCGGAATTGTTGGAAGTGGCAGTCGTCGGAGTCCCTGACGAAGTGCTGGGAGAGGCGGCAGTCGCCCACCTGGTCTTGCGAAATCCCAAGTCCGGACCCACAGCCGACGACCTCAAGAACTTCTGTCGTGAGCATCTCCCCCCAGCATTCATCCCGAAACACTTTGTGATTCTCAGTGCCTTGCCGAAGAATAGCTCAGGAAAAGTTCTGAAGGCTCTCTTGAGAAGCCAGTTGGCGGCTGTCGATTGTGCTCAGTGACGGGGCGCTGATGAACCGTATCTTTCCTTACCGCTAAAACATTTGCCGGAGGTCCATAATGATGTCCGTTCCTTCTTTGTCAGCTACTGATTTGCTACGCATCGACCCTGCTGCTGAAACTCAGAACATTGCCGCCGCCATTCGAGACATCGTCCTGACCCGCTTTCGGCGGAAGGGTGCGATCATTGCTGTATCCGGCGGTATCGACAGCAGTGTCGTTGCGGCCCTTTGCGGCAAGGCACTGGGACCAGAGAACGTGATCGTCTTGTTTCTGCCGGAGACCGATTCTTCTGGTGAAAGTCTGCGGCTGGGCAAGATGCTGGCGGAGCAACTCGGAGTGCGCAGCTTCGAGGAAAACATCAGCTCGACTCTGGAAGCCGCTGGTTGCTATCGCAGGCGCGACGAGGCAATCCGTAGTGTGGTTCCCGAATTCGCGGAGGGTTATAAGAGCAAGATTGTGTTGCCAAACATGATTGCCGCCGACACGTATGCGATCTTTTCGCTCGTTGTCCAATCGCCGGCAGGCGACATCAAGAAAGTACGGCTACCACTCGACGCTTACCTGGGCATTGTGGCGGCGAGCAATTTCAAACAACGGACGCGCAAGATGATGGAGTATTACTACGCGGACTGCTATCACTATGCCGTCGCCGGAACGCCGAATCGACTCGAATATGACCAGGGATTTTTTGTGAAGAATGGAGATGGTGCCGCGGACTTCAAGCCAATCGCCCACTTGTACAAATCGCAGGTCTACCAACTCGCCGACTACCTCGGCGTACCGGAGGAGATACGGCGACGGCCTCCGACCACAGACACCTACTCGCTGGAGCAATCGCAGGAGGAATTCTATTTCTCGATGCCGCTGACCAAGATGGATCTGTTTCTGTATGGCAAGGATCACGGGATCCCGCCAGCAGAACTTGCTTCATGCGCGGGATCTACTGAAGAACAGGTCAGGCGCGTCTACCAGATGATCGAATCCAAACGCAGAGTTGCGCGCTACCTGCGTGAGGAGCCCGTGCTGGTTCAGGCTGTGTGACGTAAGTCATGTCTCGGTTGTTGGCGTTCCTTTGACTCGTTGGGCTTTCGGAGTCGTCATCGTTTCGCTAATGCTGGCGAGTTTCTGAGCTCGCGACGCAAGCGCCGGCGGCGGCCATGTCCAAACGACGGAAGAAGGTGCGGCCTCCGCTCGAAGCCTATCTCGGCATTGTGGAAGCGAGCAATTTCAAACAACACACTCGCAAAATGATGGAGTATTACTAGAGCGTGTTTCACAAATCGTTCCCGGGGTTCCGGCGGTCCCCATAAGTGCCTTGAAATCAGGTCTCGGAGGTATCCGGGAATCAAGGTCGCTAATATCTGAAACACGCTCTACGCTGACGCTATTAGTCTGCGGTAGCAGGACCACCGAATCGTCTCGAGTTCGATCAGGGGTTCTTCGTCAACATGGATCCGCTGACCTCAAGTCGGTCGCACAGTTGTGTCAGTCGCAGGGTTACCGACTCGCGGCCCACTTAGGCATGCCAGAGGAGATCCAGCGACGTTTTCCAATTACCGCGCCTACATCTAGAGCAATCGGAGAAAGAACTTTACCTTTCTCCGCTGCTGACCAAGATAGATCTATGCTTGTTAAAAGATTCACCGGAGAGCAGGTGAGACACGTCTACCAGATGATCGATTCCAAGCGCAGGGTTGCGCTCTACCTGCACGGAATACTCGTCCTGGTTACTCCGGCGTGAGGCGAGTCATGTCTGAATTGGCGAACCAATATCGATCGATTGGGACCCTCGGAATCGCGATACTCGCGCTTACGGTAGCGAGTTGCTGGGGATGTGGGACAGGAGGCAGTGCTCACACCCAGTCGATGCAGCACAATGTTAGCCTGTCGTGGACTGCCAGCGTCTCTCCAGGAGTGCGATACTACGTCTACCGTGGCACCCAACACTCCGGACCGTACCCGGTAAGGCTTAATTCGTCGCCGCAGGCGGCCACGAAGTTTACTGACTTTACGGTGCAAACTGGGACTACCTACTATTATGTCGTGACCGCAGTAGACGCAAATCAAGTGGAGAGCAACTACTCGAATGAGGCAGCAGCAGTTATTCCTTAGAAATATCTCGTGCTGCCAAAAGTGTGAATATCGCGATCAAAGCAGCAGGATCGGACTCTCCAACTGCACCCGTGTTGGGAATAGGCGCTAAATATCATTATGGCTACGGAGGAAATTAGCAGTGCAAATTCAATTTAGTACGAACGCTGCCGACATGAATCGTACCTGCCGGCGAGTTGGTATGCGGTCGACTTGCCAGTCGAAGTTCATTACTTTCAGGATCGCAGCCAAAGACGTAGAGATCACAGCAAGCGGGGTCTCAGACACGTTGGCTGCAAAGATCAAGCAACGGGGAACAGTATCCATACCTTCAGCGATCCTCGACGGAGTAGTTCGGACGTTGCCCTACTTCGGTGAGAGAACGATTGAGATCGGTTTTTCGGAGGGAAGAATGCGCGTCGACAACATGGTATTTCACAACAGGATGATTGTGTTGAGCGATTCAGCTTCCTCTGATCGGGGACAGTCGTTCCTGAGCCGGCGATCATTCGCATCGGAGCTTGCCTAGCCAAGCCCGAGGTTGTTGCAATCTGCACATGCTATGGATGCACCGGCGGCCTAGTACTCGCAGGGCTCGGCGTCGACGGATTGGGCATCCATCCTAAGTACACGGACACCGAAATCCTGGTCAATGAGATTGACAAGCGGTGCGACGAGGGAGCTGTTTACGAGTTCGTTCTCCGCCGCATTCGCGGTTAGGCAAGACAAGAAATCAAAATCTATATTCTCGAGGAGTTACACCAATGTGGCCCTCTAGCTTCCGCGCACTCTCGATCCGTACCACTACTTCGCCGTTTATGGCGGTCAGTAAGTATGTCCTGTTCACTTTCCTGGTCGTCATCGCTTCGGTGACTATGCTGGCCGCGCAGACCCTACAAGAACCCGTGCAGCCGGTCAATCTCATTATTGATTCCGACATGGCACACAATGCAGATGACACAGGCGACCACGCCATGATGTGGGCGCTGGCAGCCCGCGGGGAGGCAAATGTCCTGGCCATCGTCATCTCCTCAACAAATGACTATAGCGCTCCCTGCGCCAAAGCTATCGCCACGTACTATGGCCATCCGAACGTTCCGATAGGAGCGAACCAGGAGAACATCCCGAACGACTACGCCGCCTATTCCAGCTACTACACGCAGCAGGTGGCCGCCCAGTTCGGCAACCCGTCCGATACCCGTTTCAACTATCCGAACGCGGTCACGGTGTACCGTCAGGCATTGGCCGGTGCCGCCGATCACAGCGTTTACATCCTCTCCGGCGGATATTACCGACCACTCATGGAGCTGTTGCAGAGTGGTGCGGACGCGATCTCTCCACTCACAGGTTTGCAGTTGGTGGGTCAGAAAGTGGTGCGACTCATCATTGTCGCGGGCAGCTTCCCCGATTCTGGGACGACGGACCGGGGCAATATGTTGATTGACCCGGATTCAGGCAGCTACGTAGTCGCGAATTGGCCGGGCCAGTTGGTCTGGATGCCGGACGACCAGGCGTGGAACACCATCACCGGGCCAGCAGCGAATGCCAACCCAAATACGAACCCGGTGGCGATGGCCTACCAACTATACTGCAACGGTGGCGGTTCTGCTCCCAACGAAACGTACTGTGCCAACGATACCCCAGGGTGGGCACAGTTAGGGCTGCTCTATGCGGTAAGGGGAGGTCTCGGAACCAATTTCGTTGTGGGCGGTCTTGACGGCTCGACCGTGGTGTGGAACAGCACCACCTCAGAACCCGGACGCATCATCTGGTCGCAGACTCCAAACCTGGACCAGTCTTACTTGCTCTTGAGCACTCCCGGCGCGGACCTGTCGCCCATCATCGATCCGCTGATCCAGTGGGTTCCCGGAACGGGTCCGATCACCCAACCTCCTGTGGCCAATTCCCAGTCAGTAACTGTTACCGGGGCATCGACCGCAATCACACTCACAGCGAATGACCCGCAGGGTGCTCCACTTACATACTCCGTCGTAGCCGGACCTGCGAACGGCGTTCTCACTGGGACAGCGCCGAACCTGACCTACACTCCAAGCGCGGGCTATATAGGCTCGGATAGCTTCACCTTCATCGCCAGCAACGGTGTGTTTAACAGCAATAGCGCGACGGTTTCCATTACGGTCACTGCGGTTCAGCCACCTACGGCAAATTCACAGACCGTGATAAGCAATAATGGTGCTGCGGTTTCCATCACTTTGACAGCAACAGATCCGAATAACAACCCACTCACCTACACAATAGTAACGCAGCCCATTCACGGGACTTTGACCGGCACGCCGCCCAACGTAACTTACACGCCGACGCCCGGCTATAGCGGCTCCGACAGCTTTACATTTGTGGCGAACAACGGCTTCGCGAACAGCAATGTCGCCACCGTAGCAATCACAGTGACAGTGGCTCCTCCGTTGCAAGAGCCGGTGCAGCCGGTCAATCTCATTATTGATTCCGACATGGCACACAATGCAGATGACACAGGCGACCACGCCATGATGTGGGCGCTGGCAGCCCGCGGGGAGGCAAATGTCCTGGCCATCGTCATCTCCT
>Ga0209517_10004183_pt1 | contig 19122 bp, 14 predicted proteins | sample PeaSoiMetSII2010_FD_187695 | JGI IMG/M metagenome (GOLD analysis project Ga0209517, IMG submission 187695) | Peat soil microbial communities from Weissenstadt, Germany - SII-2010 (SPAdes) (version 2) | ecosystem: Environmental > Terrestrial > Soil > Wetlands > Peat | place: Germany...
TTTCCTGCGTGAAGATCTGTCAGCATCGCTCGGCACGCCTCAATGCCCGCTTTCCCTGGCAGGACCTTCTCCGAAAAGAGAAATGGGAACCGAGTGACGCTTTGTTCGCCGTCCTTGTGATCGCTTCCGTTCTGGCGGTAAAACTTCCGGACTGGGGAATTTTCCGGAGATTCATTCTTCGCGAATCGGCCAGGTCTCACGGCCTGATAGCCGCTCTCGGTGAAAACCTGTCAATCACTATTGTCTTTGCCGCTCTGGTGCTCCTTGCATCAGGGTTTCCCTTCAAGAGGGAATGGAAAAGGCATTTTGTGGTGGCGGGGTATGCCTATCTTTTTCTGGCACTTTCGGGCCTATTAAACATTTACCTGCATGAGTTCGTCTATAACGGCCACCAGCTTCTTCCCTGGGGGGTACACCTTTTTAGTTCCGGAACTCTCGAATTGCCGGATTGGCTGACGCCGAACCTTGGGACGCTCAAGGCCCTGTTCCCCATAATTACACTGGCGGGAGGGATTTCTTCATTCTTGATGTTGAAGATGTTGGCGGATAAATATTGTTTTACTAAGTCTTCATACCGAATCCATCAAGTGATCCTGATTCTAGTCATGCTTTTGTTTCTCCTCATTTTATAGGTCCTCTTCAACGTAAACGGCCATTTCAAGCCACTGGCGTGCTTAAAATCTTAAAGCCCTGTAGAATGTTTTTTAAAAGGGTGATTGGCCAGCCTTTTCATGGTTTTAGTGTCTCCCAACAAGACACTCTGCGTCTCGCAGCCTGCCCCGGCAGAGCTTCTGAGCCGGGGGTGGAATTCCCGGTGAACGCCCGCAGCTTATGAGGCACGTCCTTTGCTATAACCTACGGCCGTTACCTGTGATCACCACCCCGGAGAACCGGGAAACCCGCAGGGAAACAGCATGAGCAGCAGTCGGCAGAAGCGTGATCCAGATTAAGAGTCAGCCTTTTGACAGGAGGTTGAAAGATGAAAGTTGGAATTTTGGCAGGCGGATTGGGTACTCGTCTTTCAGAAGAAACCGTAGTCAAGCCCAAGCCAATGGTTGAAATCGGAGGCAGGCCGATGCTGTGGCACATCATGCGGTCCTTTGCAGATTATGGTTACGATGAATTTGTAGTTGCCCTCGGCTACAAAGGGGAAATGATCAAGGACTACTTCGTCAATTACCGGAAAAGAACGTGCAGCCTGACAGTCAAGCTCGCAACGGGCGATCTGCTTGTGCACAACGGGCATAGTGAAGACTGGACGGTTCATCTGCTGGATACCGGAGCTAAAACACAAACGGGTGGAAGGGTAAAAAGGATTGCCGAATATATTGGCAAAGAGCCTTTTCTGCTGACTTACGGAGACGGAGTCAGCAATGTGGATATTGGCAAACTGGTCGAATTCCATCGAAACCATGGCAAAATCGCCACCGTCACCGCGGTTCGCCCCCCTGCCCGCTTTGGGGACCTATCCTGCAATGGCGAGAAGGTTGCGGCCTTTGCCGAAAAACCGCAGACAGGCGAGGGATGGATAAATGGCGGGTTCTTTGTACTTGAGCCCGAAATCGTCAATTATATTGACAGCGACGAGACATCCTTTGAATCAACACCAATGGAGCGGCTCACACGCGAGGACCAGTTGATGGCCTACCGCCACCATGAGTTTTGGCATTGCATGGACACCCTTAGAGATGTCCAACTACTGGAAAATATGTGGAATGCGGGCAATGTCCCATGGAGGGCTCCAGCTTGAATCATTCCTTCTGGAAAAATCGCCCGGTACTGCTAACCGGCGCAACCGGTCTCTTGGGCAGTTGGCTGCTGCACAAGCTTTTCGAATCAGGTGCCGATGTCGTCTGTCTCGTTCGCGATTGGGTGCCCAGCAGTGAGTCAGTGCGCTCGGGACTCCTCGAACAGGTGACCGTTGTTCGGGGGGACGTGAGGGACCAGGTATGTATCGAACGCACGCTGGGAGAATATGAGATAGATACCGTGTTTCACCTGGGGGCGCAGACCATTGTGACCGTTGCCAATCGAAACCCGGTCTCCACATTCGAAAGCAACATTCAGGGCACATGGAGTCTTCTCGAAGCCTGCCGGCGCAGCCCCCTTGTCAAACAAATAATCCTGGCATCATCGGATAAAGCTTACGGAGATCACGACCAGTTGCCTTATCACGAGGATATGGCCCTGCAGGGCCGCCATCCTTACGATGTGAGCAAAACCTGTGCGGACCTTATCGCACGTAGCTATGCCGTTTCCTTTGATTTGCCGGTTGCCGTCACTCGATGCGGAAACTTTTACGGGGGCGGAGACCTCAATTGGAACCGAATCGTCCCCGGCACGATCCGGTCGGTTCTTTCGGGAGAAAATCCGGTCCTGCGTTCCGACGGTTCCTTTGTGCGCGATTATCTTTATGTCGAAGATGGCGCGGCAGCCTATATGCTCCTGGCTGAAAAGCTCGCCCATTCGCCCGATTTGCGTGGAGAGGCGTTCAACTTTTCCAACGAGAGCCAGATCACCGTCTTTGACCTGGTTTGCAAAATTCTTGAACTGATGAATGAATCCAACCTCAAGCCGGTTGTCAAAAACAATGCCGACAACGAAATTCGCCACCAGTATTTGAGCGCGGCCAAAGCACGCAATAGACTCGGTTGGAAGCCGCTTTTCGAACTCGAGGACGGGTTGGAGCAAACCATCCGGTGGTATGAGGAATATTTTAATGGGAAATAAGGCTGAAAACTTGCGCAGCCAAATCCTTGATCTCGTTGGGGACTATTACAGCGCAGCATTCCCGCCGGCCGATTTTGTGCCGGGCACAACCCCCGTGCCGGTGGCCGGAAGGTGCTTCGATGGAAAAGATATTCAGTCGCTGGTTGATGCATCTCTTGATTTTTGGTTGACCACAGGAAGGTATGCGGCTGATTTTGAGCGGGAAATGGCCCATTTTCTTGGCTCCAGGTATTCTATTCTGGTTAATTCCGGTTCGTCCGCCAATCTGCTGGCCATCTCCTCTCTTAGCTCCCCGCAGCTTAAGGCGCGCGCTCTGAAGCCCGGCGATGAAGTGATCACTGTGGCGGCCGGCTTTCCCACTACTGTAAACCCAATCATTCAGAACGGTTTAGTCCCGGTTTTCGTAGATATCAGCCTGCCAACCTATAACGTGGATGTCACACAGTTGGAACAGGCATACTCAGAACGAACCAAAGCAGTTATGCTGGCCCATACTCTCGGGAATCCTTTTGACCTTCAACAGGTATTGCAGTTCACCGAAGAGCACGGGCTATGGCTCATCGAGGACTGCTGCGACGCTCTGGGCTCCATCTACCAGGGCCGCATGACCGGCACATTCGGCGACCTGGCCACCTTCAGTTTCTACCCCGCTCACCATATCACGATGGGTGAAGGGGGTTGCGTGTCGGGCCAGAAAAGAGAGCTCCAGCCTCTTTTGGAGTCCTTCCGCGACTGGGGACGCGCCTGCTGGTGTAAACCGGGTAAGGATAACTCGTGCATGAAGCGCTTTGACTGGAAATTGGGAGACCTGCCCTTTGGTTACGATCACAAGTATACCTACTCGCACATCGGCTACAATCTTAAAGCCACCGATATGCAGGCAGCTGTCGGCTGTTCTCAGATGAAGAAACTCCCGTCGTTTACCGGGATTCGCCGCAGAAATTTCGAATTGCTTTACCAGGGTCTTAAGGACCTGTCGGAATTCTTCGTAATGCCGGAAGCCACACCCGGCAGTATTCCAAACTGGTTCGGCTTCCCATTGTCGCTCAGGGACAATGCCCCATTCAACCGCAACAGTCTTTTGCGCTTTCTCGATGAGCACAAAATTGCATCACGACTGCTCTTTGGAGGCAATCTAATCCGTCAGCCGGCTTACCGGGATGTACGCTGCCGCGCTATCGGAGATCTAAAGGTCTCGGATACGGTCATGGACCAGACGTTCTGGATTGGCGTCTATCCCGGCTTGACCGGACCGATGATCGATTACGTGCTCGATATTTTTCACAGGATACCCAAAGAGCTTTCCAGGTCCAGAACTGCAACGAAGGCAACCTATGATATGAACATACCCGGAGGCGACTTATGTTCACGCTCAAAGCCTTAGACCCCTTTTTCGTGTTTGAAATGGCCAACAACCACATGGGACTCCCCGAACATGGTCTGAAAGTAATCAGGGAATTCGCCAAAGTCTCAAAGCAGTTTCCGTTTGCATTCGGATTCAAGCTGCAGTACCGGCAGTTGGAAACCTTCATTCACCCGGCCTACAAAACCAGAACGGATTTCAAGTATGTAAAGCGTTTCACTGAAACCGCCCTGTCCCCCGGGCAGTACAAGCTGCTCCTTGATGAAATGAAGGCGCACGGCTTCATAACCGTCTGTACCCCCTTCGATGAAGCCTCTGTCGATCTGATCGAGGAACACGATTTCGATATTATCAAGGTTGCGAGCTGTTCTTTTACCGATTGGCCACTTCTGGAAAGGATCGCCGGGACCGCTAAGCCGGTAATTGCGTCTACGGCGGGCGTTGCCCTGCACGATATCGATAAGGTGGTAAGCTTTTTCGAGCACCGGAAAAAAGACTTTGCAATCATGCATTGCGTGGCTCAGTACCCTACTCCGGAGGCCGGAATGCAGTTGAACCGCATCGATTTGCTCAAGGCCCGCTATCCCGAGGTCAGGATCGGATATTCAACACATGAAGACCCTGAGAATATGGAAAGCATAAAAATTGCCGTGGCCAAAGGAGCAACCATTTTTGAAAAACACGTCGGAGTCCCCGAGGGCGAAATCCGTTTAAACGACTATTCCGCCAACCCCGATCAGGTCAATGGATGGCTGCGGTCCGCGCAGGCTGCCCTCGATCTGTGTGGAGACAGCGCCGGGCGGGCGCAATTCAGCCGTGAGGAACTGAGCAGTTTGCGCTCGCTTCAGCGGGGCCTTTTTGCCGGACGCTCATTCAAAAAAGGGGAGATAATTCCTCATAAGGACCTGTTTGCCGCCATTCCCACAATGGATGGGCACATCACTGCAAACGACCTTTCAAAATATGCGCAACTGCATGCCCTTGAGGATATCGAAGCCAACGCTCCCCTGCTTTCCTCCAATGTCGAGACTCGAAATTTTCAGGAGAAGGTCTACGAAATCGTACAGGAAGTAAAAAACCTGCTGCGCTATAGCGGAGTGACGATCCCTTCGCAGGTGGACCTGGAAATCTCACATCATTATGGGATAGACAGGTTCCACGAATTTGGACTGACCATGATGACAATCGTAAATCGTACGTACTGCAAGAAGCTGATTGTTATCCTCCCTGGCCAGATGCACCCCACGCAGTATCACTTGCAGAAAGAGGAAACGTTCCATGTCCTGCATGGTGATGTGGATATCGAGTTGAACGGGTCATCCAAGAGGCTGAAAACGGGAGAGACCATTACAGTCGAGCCTGGAGTGCATCATCGATTCGGCAGCGGGAATGGATCGATAATCGAAGAGATATCCTCAACACACTACGCCAACGATTCCTTCTATCTCGACCCGGCAATAGCGGAGAACGGAAATAGGAAAACCCTGTTGACGTACTGGTTCGATTAGTCCCGAAGGGCGTTTGCCGATGAAAACTATAGTGTGGGATGTGGACGACGTCCTCAACGATCTCATGAAAATATGGTTCGATGAATGGGTATCTTCCAGGGGATCGGATTGCTCCCTTACTTACGATCAACTTACCAGCAATCCGCCGCATGAAATCCTCAAGATCAGCAAGTCGCAATACCTGACGTCACTGGACGCATGCCGGCTTTCAGAAAAGGCTCAAAAGATGCCTCCCGTGCCCGAGATATTCGAGTGGTTCTCGGGGCAAGGACACAATTTCCATCATGTGGCCCTCACTGCCGCTCCCCTTTGCGCTTGCCATGTTTCGGCGGCTTGGGTCATGAGCAATTTTGGCCGATGGATCCATTCCTTCAATGTGGTCCCTTCTCCGCGGCCGGGGCAACCAACCGGTCAATCCCATGCAGCCAAGTCCGACTTTCTGCGCTGGTGGGGTAAGGGAGATGTCCTGGTCGATGACAATCCCGACAACATCGCCGGCGCGCTCTCACTCGGTATGAAGGCGGTGCTGGTCCCCCGCCCCTGGAATCGCTCTACGCTGAACTTAGACGAAACCCTCGATGCGCTGACTGAACTGTCGAAATGTCCAGGGACATGGAGCCTGCCGAGATGATGAAATTATCCGATTACGTTGTAGAGCGAATAGTCCAAACGGGAGTCAAACACGTGTTCCTTCTGGCCGGCGGCGGCAGCATGCACCTCGTCGATTCTGTGGGCAGGCGTCCGGAAATCGAATACGTGTGCAATCTTCACGAACAGGCCTGCTCGATTGCAGCGGAAGCCTACGGCCAGTACACCAATAACCTCGGTGTCGCCATGGTGACAACGGGGCCCGGGGGCACAAACGCCATTACCGGCCTGGCGGGGGCATGGCTTGAGTCCACCCCCTGCATGTTCATCTCAGGGCAGGTGAAGCGTGCAGACCTGACCGGCGACCGTGGCGTGCGGCAGATGGGATTCCAGGAACTCAACATAATTCGGATCGTGGAGTCATTGACAAAATATGCCGTGACCATAACGGACCCGCTTTCCATACGGTATCACATGGACAGGGCCCTGCACCTTGCCCGAACCGGCAGACCTGGGCCGGTCTGGATCGATATCCCTCTGGACGTTCAATCGGCTCAAATCGACGAGAATAATCTTGAAGGTTACACGGTTTCGCAAGATCTGCGTGACTCTGATTCGCATAGCCTTAAAGACCGGGTCCGCTCAGCAATAGAGCTTATCAATAAGGCCGAAAGACCGCTCATACTGGTTGGCAACGGAGTAAGGCTCGCAAGAGGACTCGACGAGTTGAACATGCTTTTCAACATTGTCCGCGTTCCCATTCTGACCACTTGGAAAATGGCCGACCTGCTTCCCGAAGACCATCCTATGTATATCGGCAGACCAGGCTCTATCGGGCAGCGCGCGGCGAACTTCGCGCAGCAGAATTGCGACTTCATTCTTGTTTTGGGCGCACGCCTTGACCTTGGGCAAACCGGCTACAATCACCCCAATTTCGCCCGGACAGCACGCAAAGTTGTGGTCGATATAGATCCAGCCGAAATCAAAAAACTGGATATGGCTATAGATCTTCCAATATGCGCCGACTCGAAAGCGGTACTGCTGGAATTCCTCCGCCAGGCCGGCGGCATTGCCCCCGTTGAACGGGATGCATGGTGGCGCAGGTGCAGGGAATGGAAAAGGAAATACCAGGTGGTTCTTCCAGAATACTGGGATGAATCTCAAGGCGTAAGCACCTATGTGCTGATCGACGTATTGTCCGATGAGATGAGTCCGGAAGACCTGCTCGTTCCGGGCAGCTCGGGGACGTGCAGCGAAGTCACGATGCAGGCGTTTCGCGTAAAATCGGGCATGCGGATATTAAATACCCAGGGGCTTGGTTCGATGGGATTTGGAATTTCCGCAAGCATCGGGGCCTGCCTGGCCGCAGGCCGCAAACGCACGGTCTGCGTGGATGGAGACGGCGGGTTCCTGATGAACATCCAGGAACTGGAGACTGTCAAACGTTTGAATCTCCCCATTAAATTCTTCGTCCTTAACAACCGGGGGTATGGCTCCATCCAGGCCACTCAGAACAACTACTTCGATGGGTTTTACGTGGGGAGCAACAAAGAAAGCGGTATGACATTGCCCGAAATCATCAAGGTGGCTGAAGCGTTTGGCCTGAAAACTGCATTTATTACAAGCCATGAGAATATAAGAGAAAAAGTCGCGGATATCCTCAAAATGCAAGGACCTGTGGTTTGCGAAGTAACAATTTCACCAAACCAGACGACTGCCCCGAGACTTTCTTCTTTCAGAAATGATGATGGGACGATTTCTTCGAGGCCTCTTGAGGATATGTGGCCCTTTTTGGACCGGGAAGAATTTGTCTCGAATATGCTGAACCAAAAGGCTCCAAATAGCTACAGGGAGAACGGGAACAAGTAATGGATGCACTAGAATAATGAATATCACAGCTTCCATCGCGGCCCTTGTCACGGCCGTTCCAGATCCATCTCTGGGCTTGCCCGACGATGTGTTTTACTACGTCAGCCGAACGACACCACTTGTAAATGTCGATCTGCTGATAAAAGACGAGAATGGGCGAACCCTGTTGTCATGGAGAAACGACCCATATAGCGGGATTGGTTGGCACATCCCGGGTGGGATTGTCCGATTCAAGGAAACGTTGGAAACAAGAGTGGAGAAAGTGGCAGAAGCCGAAATCGGGAGATCCGTCCGATTCGAGCCCAGTCCGATTGCCCTTCACCAAAGTATTCATCACGAACGTGACATTCGCGGTCACTTTATCTCGTTGTTGTACAAATGTTTTCTGCCTGGCGCATTCTCACCGCGCAACACAGGGCTGTCCCCGCAGGATGCAGGATACCTCGCATGGCATGATGGCTGTCCGGCAAACCTGCTCCAGGTTCATGAAATCTACAGGAAATACATAGACGGCAAAAGTATTGATTCCCCGCCGGAAGGAGGCGTTTGAGACCATGCTGACTGTTAATTCAAAAGATGAGGGAAACAAAAGAAGTCTTCTCCGGAAAGAGAAACCATACGTCTATGAAAAAATTATGCGCTTTGACGAAAAAGTCAGACACGGCGAGAGTATCGCGATCATTCAACTTCAATACAATTATGCCTGCAATATGACTTGCCTTCATTGTTCCATTAAAGGCCTGCAAGAGCAAAAAAATGGAAACCGGCGCAAGATGACGCCTGAAGCAGTCAAAGAGTTGGCTCGCCAAGCCGATGAGATGGGGCTTGCGCGGTTTGAAATCAACGGTGGAGAGCCTTTTGTCAATGCGGACTACGATGAAATTGTCAAGGCGATAGACCCGCAAAAGTTCTACATCAACAGCGTTACCAACGGCTGGTTGCTGGATGATGACCGGGCAAAGCACCTGAAAGCCATCGGCGTGGACCGAATTCAAGTCAGTGTCGATAACCTCAATGCCGAAGAACATGACCAATTTCGTCAGCGAAAAGGTGCCCATGCCAGGGCGCTTCAGGCGGTGGAAGCCTCACGCAAAGCCGGTTTGGCGGTTTTTGTGAGTACCGTGGTCACCAAACAGCGGCTGTATTCGGCTGAATTCATAGAATTCATCAAGTATTTCAATGACAGGGACACGGGTGTTTTTCTAACCTTCGCCAAGCCGGTCGGCGCATGGCAGGGGAAATATGACATGCTGGTCAACAATGAAGACCTTGCCTACGTGAAGGAACTGGAAACCAGGCATAAAATATTCAGCCACTTAACCCCAGCCTACGGACTTGACCTGGGATGCACGTCCGTGAAGGGGATGGTGTGCGTTACGCAATATGGCGATGTGATGCCCTGCCAGTATATTTTTATTTCTTTGGGCAATATTTTTGACCAGCCGCTGCGCGAAATCATTCAAAAGGGCTTAAGTATCAAGTGGTTTGGCGAACACCTCAGTAACTGTCCAATCGCTCACGACAGAAACTTCATCGACAATTACATTGCCGGTCGTGTCTACGACAAGCCGCTACCGGTTCCATGTTCGGAAGTCTTTACGGAAGAAGATGAAACGAAGACTCCATTCAATTTGTCGCTATAGCTTCGAAGATCGGAGGAACGGCGCGCACATGAAAGCAAAAATAGTCTCCGGCCACGCTCCAGGTGGGGCGAGAACCCGCCTGGCGGATGTGCTCCCCCTGAAGACCCCTTTTGTGGTGCAGATTTTTCCAATCTACGCATGTAATTTCACATGTGAATATTGCTTTCATGCGGTCCCGAAAAACAAGCGTGGGTTCGTCTCCGACTGGCCGGTCATGAAGTTCGATCTGTACAAAAAATGCATCGACGAAATGGCGCTATTCGATGACCAACTCAAGGTGCTGCGATTCGTAGGAATGGGCGAACCCCTTTTGCACAAAGACATAGCCAAAATGATTGAATATGCAGTTGCCTGCAATGTCGCCCTGCGAGTTGAACTCTTGACCAACGGTTCCCTTTTGACAAGGCAGATGTCGGACGCCCTGATTGCCGCGGGGCTTTCCCGCATGGTGGTTTCCATGCAGGGATTATCCAAAGACAAATACCGTCAAATCAGCAAAGTCGATATAGATTTCGAGAACTTTGTTGCAAATATCGCGTATTTTTACAAGCAAAAAACCAACACTCACGTATACATCAAGATAGTTGATATTGCCTTGGATGAGGTCGATACGAAACAAAAGTTCTATGAGATTTTTGGAGATATCTGCGATTCCATCGCCGTTGAAAACGCCGTGCCGATTATGCCTGGGGTTGAATACGACAAAGTTCTCAAAAACTCCAGCGGAAGTGCGACCCAGTTTGGTCTGCCCGTCGCGCCCATCCAAGTTTGTCCGCAACCATTTTTTACGATGCAGATAAATCCGGATGGCAAGGTGGTGCCCTGCTACCAAATTTCCTATCCCGCGATCATGGGCGATTCCAATCACCAGACAATGCAGGAAATATGGAATGGTGAGGCCTATCGCAGCTTTCGGCTCGCCATGCTCAATGGCAGGGATACAGCGAACGATGTTTGTTCACAATGCAATTTCATCAGGTATCGGCTTTTCCCAGAGGATGATCTGCATGAAGCGGCAGAACATTTGAAAGGCGTGTATCAATGAACATTGTCATAATGGGCGCCACATCCCACATTGCCAAAGGCTTGATCGACAGGTTCCTCCACCGTGGCGAGGACCACGTATATCTTTTTTCGCGATCGGCGGACAAGGTTCAACTCTTTCTTGACGCAATCGGCAGGCGGGGAAATGACAAATATACGATTTGCACTGATTATCGGGCTTTTTCATCGCTTTCTTACGACATCATAATAAACTGCGTGGGAGTGGAAACCCGCAATAAGCATAACTGTGATTTTACTAGATATTTTACAGTTACGGAAGAATTTGACGGTCTGGCCATCCGCTACCTGCAAACCCGGAACCCGGATGCGCTCTATTTCAGCTTTAGCAGCGGGGCCGTTTATGGCACTGGATTTTCGAATCCGGCGGACGAGCTTTCCGTAAACAGGATCCAGGTGAACCATATCCTTCCGGAGCATTATTACGGGATTGCGCGGATCAATGCCGAGGCGAAACATCGGGCACATAATAGCCTCAGGATTATCGACCTGCGGATTTTTTCCTATTTCAGCAGATATATCAACCTTTCCGACGGCTATTTCATCACGGATGTGATGGAGGCCATCCTGGAAAACAAATTGCTTATTACGGACAGCGCCAATATTGTCCGAGACTACCTGCACCCTGAAGACCTGTTTGCAATGATAGCCAAGTGCATCCATGCAGAAAAAATGAACCAGGCCATTGACGTCAAGAGTTCCCGCCCGGTTTCAAAGCAGGAGATCCTGGATTATTTCACCTCGGAATATGGACTGAAATACGAAAGCCGGAGCTTTTCGGAGAACGCCAGCGCGACCGGCGCGAAAAGCAATTACTATTCGACATGCAATCGGGCCTCCCAGATCGGCTATGTGCCGCAATTCAGTTCGATGGACACACTGAATGATGAGGCCAGGTGCATTCTGAGCCCAAAAAACGAGGCATGAAAGGAACCGTAGAGGGAAGATGAACACGGACCCTATAACAAACGACCCGAACGACCCGCTGGTCAGCATTCTTGTTTACAACTACGACGGGCAGTATCTCAGACAATGCCTGGGCAGCATCTTCCATCAGGATATTCTGAAAAACTTTGAGATCGTCCTGATTGATGACGCTACCAACGATGGTTCCTGGGATACAGTGCTGGAATACCTGCGTCAGTATCCGAGGAGAATCACCGTCCAGCGCAACAGGAGGGTCCTTGGCCCAGCGACTAATTTTCATATTTGTCTAGGCATCGCGAAAGGCAGATATTGCACTGACCTCATGAACGATCAGGCTTTCCTGCCCGAATATATTAACAGATGCATCAAAACCATGATTCCCGATCCGTACGCAAAATTCCAACCGGTGTTTCGCACAGAGGACCCGGGGGTGCTGGTACCGCTGCAATCGACAGTGCCGTTGCCTGGCATCCTGGGCGGGCCTCTGGTCAGCATACTTTGTTATAATTACAATTATGGACGTTACCTCAGGCAAAGCCTGGAAAGCGTGTTCGCTCAAACCTACGAAAACATCGAGCTGTGCTTCTCCGATAACGCATCAACCGATGAGTCCTGGGGTATCGCATTGGAATTTGCGCGAAAGTATCCCGGGAAGATGAGTCTAACGCGCAATCGGCGGAATTTCGGGCCGGATGCTAATTTCGCCAATTGTCGAAGAAACATGCAGGGGGAATATTTTGTTAACTTTTGCTCTGACGATGCTCTCGAGCCTGAGTATGTAGAGCGTTGCGTCAGTGCACTGGAAGCCCATCCCGATGCTGGATTCGCCATCGTCAACCGAGCCATCATCGATGAACATGGGCGACGAACCGAGGAACCGCCTTTCTACAACCAATCATGTATTATTCCGGGGGAAGAACAGGCGGCAGTTTACATGATGGCCGGAATAAATCCGAGCGTCTCTCAAATCATGTATCGCAATTGCATCGCCAATAGCAGAGCAGCGTCAGGCACCCTTGTTTCCAGGTATTACGGAACTCGCATTCTCGATTTTAACATCAGCGTTGATTTTGACGTCGCGTTCATAAAAGAACCTTTGCTGCTGCACCGCCTTCACTCGCAGAGCGATACAAATCAGGCCGACGCCAATCTGTTGCCGATCATGGGTTTGTATGTATTGAACCATCAATTCGCCGACATCGCATCCGTCCGGAATCTGACAAAAGCAGCCAGCCGCCTCCCCCAATCACTCGACAAGTTGGCGCATCTGGCCGTTCGCTACAGTGTACGCTCATTGCTTTCAAAGGATGAACACACCGCGCTGAGATATTTTCATCTGGCGATGGCTATCAATCCCCAACTCGCCGGAGATCCTAAGTGGAAACAACTCCAGGAGTACTGGACGGCGGACGCGCCAAGTAAGTCAAGCATTATTGAACAGTTAGGGAGTTCCGACAACCTGGCGGCACGAAGCATTTCGTACGACCCACCGGATGGCAGCACCGCCATAAACCCGGACGGCAAAGCATGCTCATTGGCCACCTCTTAACGGATTTAATATGGGAAACAGGCCGAATCGATCCGAGAAAAACGAGAGAAAAAGACCGAACGACGCACGGCGCCTGTGCATGTTCGGCCTTGGGGTTCAGTTCGAGTATTGTTATCGTCAACTGGTTCTCTCTCTTGGCCGGGAACCGGACTTCCTGTGCGACAATGCTCCTGAGAAATGGGGCAAGGAGTTCTTCGGAAAAAAATGCATTCCGCCCGCCGAACTGGTCCGAGGGGGCGACAGCATAGCCGTAGTCATCACGGTAAGAAGATATGAGGAGATTTGCCGGCAGCTTTACGAAATGGGGCTAAAAGACATCTTCGTCGCCTGTTTTGATCAGGCCTATGACGTTGTTCACAGCATCAAGGGTCTTGGAACAGAGCAATTGGCGAGCGGCGAGGAACATTTTGACAATCCGGTGAGTGGTAAATGGACACTGATCACCGGTTCCTCGCGCGGTATCGGCCGCCAGATAGCTTTGGAAATGGCCAAACTCGGTTCCAACATCATTGCGCATAGCCGTAGGGTTGCGCATACCGAAGAACTTGTCGACACTTGTTTCGCCTTGGGAGTGCAGGCGCGGCCTCTTGCCGCCGAACTCGGCAATTTGGTGGAGCTTGAGGAAATGCTCGATAAGCTGGAGAATATCTTCCCCCCTGTCGATATCGTATTCAACAATGCCGCCATCTCCCTGCCCTGCGACCCCGATCCGTGGCGCATATCCTCCCGGGACTACCTGACTCACTACACTGTCAACACCATTGCGCCGATCCTTATCTGCAATCGCCTGATCCCCCCAATGGTCCGACGCGGGTTCGGGCGGGTGATCAATATCTCCAGCACGATCCAGAAAAGACCCGGCGAAATGGCGTATGCCTGCAGCAAGGCAGCCCTTAGCAAATTTGTCCACGATATGGCGCCCAGCCTTGACGGAAGCGGGGTGATGATCTCTCTTGTCTGTCCCGGCTACGTCCGTTCGGACATGGGAGGCCCCAACGCTCCCCATCCCGTGGAGAGCGTGATCCCCGGTGCTCTATTGGGAGCTTTACTGGATGGAGATGTCAATGGCCGCTGGTTCATTGCGCAGGATTATGCAAGACTTAGCCTGCCGGCAGCGATGAAAAGGGCTAATTTCTATTACAGCAAAGAGGACTGAACGATGCCCCACGAACCCTTCCGGCCGGACGATATCGTCAAGACCTGCTGCAAATTGGAGAGCGGCTTGAATTTGAGCATACAGGGCGTCCGTGCATGCACTCGAGGCGCCTTAATGCCGCCGTTGTTCTGCAGTGCGGAAAAAATCGCTCGAGGTGAGATAATCAAAGATTTTATTGTCGAGAAGAGGAAAGAGTATATCCGGATGCTCAACGATGGCCACAGCGACATGGACTGCAAGCGCTGCCTCATGGTTGAGCATAAACGCTACGGGGACATATCCTTTTCCCGTTTGGGGCATATCGATCTGCAACATTACACCATTTGCAATCTACGGTGCACCTATTGTGCATACACTCGTGATGATATGCACTTTCCGGCTCAATACGACGCACTGGCTGTTCTGCAACTTTTTTCGCCCGATGATGTCGAGTGGAATGCACACGTTGACTTTGCCGGTGGCGAGCCCACCTTATTGGATAATCTGGAGGAATACCTGGAGTTTTTTCGTACTCGCCGTATCCGGGTGCTCATGTTTACCAATGCGGTCCGATTTCATCAGGCAATCTACGATGGTCTAGCGGATGGTTCAATATATTGGGTAATAACCTCTCTGGATGCCGGCACGCCGTCTACGTTCAAGGCGTTGCGAGGCCGAGACAGGTACCTGCAAGTCCTGGAGAATCTGAGCCGTTATGCTGTCGCGGGGAGCAAGGGCAAGGGCATGCTCGCGGCCAAGTATATTTTCTGTGAGTCCAATTGCGGCGATGATGATATTGCCGGTTTCGCTTATGCCATGCTGGCGCTTCGACCCCAAAAGGTGTGGCTTACCTTTGACTTCGCCCCGATGTTTCTGCATCAATCGAATCACGACTATTCGGCACAAATCGAGGCTTACGCAAAATTATATTTGCTTCTCAAGAAGCACGGAATTGAAGCCTTCCACTATTACAAAGAGGCCATAGCTACGGTCAGTCAGGAAGGCAGGGATATTATGAATCGAGTACTTTCTGCCATCGAGAGACAGGGTTCCGTAGCGCCTCTGGGAGTTTCCGACCTGATTTTCAGGGACTTCAGAGGCACGGAGCCTACGGTGGAAAGCGAGCCGGACAAGTTTTCAATCACCCCCCTGGAACTGAGAAGAAACGGTGGTTTATCAAAGGGATGGTCTCTGGCCGGAAAACGTATCCTGCTGGCGCCTGCGTGTCCTCTCACCCAGAAACTCCTTTCCGATCCGGAGATTCAACGGGCGGACTGGGTTGGCTTTATAGATCGTAATCCTATCCAGCAAGGAAAAACGATTGACGGGCGAACCATCTATAGCTACGAGGCAATTCCCTCCATGGGGATAGACGTCATTCTTGTCGCTCCACCTGAAAAGCATCGGCTTGACATCCTGGACGCGATTGCGCGCAACGCACCGGATGGCACCCAGATCGCCGAGCTTGGTTAGAAGCATATCCACCAAGGAAACATTATGAACTACTTACTTGTCATGCCCAAAAAACTTTCCACAGGCGCAAACACCACGTCAATTATATTTCCTCTGGGAATCGCCTATGTATCGGCAGCTCTGAAACAGGCCGGATTTCGCGTTTTTACCGCAAACCTCGATTTTCCCGAGGGAGACACCTATTCCATTTTGCGGGAAGTGATGTTGGCCAACAGCATAGATGTCGTGTGCACCGGCGGCCTCAGCCTCGATTGCCACAAAATCAAGGAGGTGGTCGACACTGCTCGAAAGATCAACCCGAAGATCATCACCGTGGTTGGCGGAGGCATCATCAGTTCCGACCCGGAAACGGCGATGCGTGTCCTGGACGCTGATATCGGAGTGATCGGCGAAGGCGAACGCACCATTTGTGAATTGGCCCATGCCCTGGACAACGGAGAAAAATACGGCAATATCCAAGGACTGATTTACCGGGATAGCCATGCGTTGATCAAGACTACGCCCAGGAAAGAAATCGCCGATCTGGACAGTATCCCGTTTCCTGATTTCGACGGATTTAATTACGGACAGTGGGTGAGTTTTTTCGGCGGCGCGGGCGCTTTGCTGTCCGACCGATCTTGTCCATTTCGCTGTACATTCTGCTTTCACCCGACCGGCGAAAAATATCGTCAACGTTCGCTTGATAATATATTCAAGGAAATTGACCATCAGGTACAAAACTATCATCTGACAAGCATTGGACTGACCAGCGAACTATTTGCAACGACCAAGCAAAGGGTGCTGGAGTTCTGCGACAGAGTTAAGAAATACAATATAAGCTGGAGTTGTTGCCTGCGTGTGCCTGACGTTGATTCAGATCTGCTGAGGAAAATGAGGGAATCTGGATGCAACCTGGTGTGCTATGGACTGGAAAGTGCCGACAACTCGATCCTGAAGAGTATGCGCAAGGGGATCAAAGTCGACCAGATAAAGCGTGCTCTCGACCTTAGCTACGAGGCAGGCATCTCCACGGAAGCCTCCAATTTCATCTTCGGAGATATCAATGAAACTGCGGAAACTGTCGCCAATACGATGAAATTCTGGTGGGGATACAATAGGAAGACACATATCAATTTGAGCCTGATTCAAACATATCCGGGTACCTATTTGTACGAATACGCATGCCAGAAGGGCATTATCACTGACAAGGAACAATTTCTCCGGGATGGATGCCCCATTATCAATGTATCCAAGTTGAGCAGTGATGAATTTCATGAACTCACTTCCATGGTTGCCGAACTGCGGATGCATCCTCACCTCCCCGCGGAATCGCTGCGGATCGTGGAGATGCAAGAGGACGGGAATTGCGCAATTGAATATATCTGCAGAAAATGCGGGACAAGGAATTTCACCCAAACCTGGTTCTGGTATACCGGGACCTGCCATTGTTCAGCCTGCGGGATCAAGAATGAAGTCGACGCCTTTCTGGGAGCATCCTACCAGGAGGACGCATTCCTTGCAAATCTGCCCGCCGCTTCGACCGTTGCCTTGTGGGGCGCCGGAGGCATTTACTACAAGCTCATCCACCAGTACAGCGGGCTGGCCGTCGAAAGGTTCTCTCTGGTGGACGCTAATGCTGAGCTGCACGGGTTGAACATCTGCAAAAAGATCGTTCATCCCCCTGATGTCATTGCACGCGACGGTATACAAACAGTAATCATCATGGCGTTGAGCCGGAAAAATGAAATCCACGCAACCTTGCGCGGCAGCTATCCGTCGGTGAAAAACGTCCTGGTCCCCTCATTTGAGATCACCGGCAACGGGATCGTGCCCATATTGCAACCTTTTCAGCCAAATGAATGCAAAGAGAATACGCGATGAATTATTTACTGGTCATGCCCAAAAGCCTGGGATCGATTGAACACTTCAACATTTTTCCGGTCGGGTTAGCCTATGTATCAGCGAGTCTTAAAAAGGGCGGTTACCGTGTCTTCACCGCCAATCTGGACTATATGGATGGGGACACCTTTTCCCTTTTGGAGAAGCTGCTGACAGATCATGACATCAATGTGGTCTGTACCGGCGGACTCAGCCGCGATTGCCATAAAGTTAAAGAAGTCATCGATGCGGCGCGCAAGATCAACCCTCGGATCATCACCGTGGTAGGTGGCGGGATCATCAGTTCGGACCCTCAGACGGCCATGCGGGTCCTGGACGCGGACATCGGAGTGATCGGCGAAGGGGAAATCACCATATGTGAACTGGCCCATGCATTGGACGGCGGTCAAACATACGGCGATGTACCGGGCCTGATTTACAAAGATATTGGCAATGGCTTGGTTATCACACCGCCAAGAAGTGAAATTGCGGATATCGACACCATCCCGTTCCCTGACTTTGACGGCTTTGATTATGGACGGTGGGTTCGGTCTTCCGGTTCCGGGCTTGTACTAACCGACAGGTCCTGTCCCTTTCGTTGTACATTCTGCTTTCATCCGACGGGAGAAAAGTATCGCCAGCGCTCCTGTGATGACATTTTCAAGGAAATCGATTTTCAAATACAGCATTACCAACTGACATGCATCGGACTGAGCAGCGAGTTGTTCGCGACCACAAAGTCACGAGTTGCTGAATTTTGCGATAGAATCAAAAGCTATAATCTCGCCTGGAGTTGCTGCCTTCGTGTCTGCGATGTCGATGCGGAAATGCTGCAACTTATGAAGTCGGCAGGTTGCGTTAAAATAATCTTTGGTCTGGAGAGTGCCGACAATTCCATCCTCAAAAGCATGCGAAAAGGAATCACTGTCAGCCAGATCTCCCGTGCGCTCGAACTGACCTACGAGGCGAATTTGATGATCGAAGGGGGATTTATCTTCGGCGACATCAACGAAAGCAAGGAAACCGTGGCCAACACATTGAGCTTTTGGCGTCAGCATAACGACATGCATTATTTGAATCTTTCCATGATCTCGGTATTTCCCGGATCATTCCTGTACAAACACGCGTGCAAGACCGGAATCATCAAAGATCAGGAGCAGTACCTTCGGGATGGTTGCCCGCTTGTAAATGTTTCCAAGCTCACCGACAGCGAATATCAGGACCTGATATCCCTGGTCACTGAACTGAAGTTTCACCCCCATGTGCCGGCCGGACCTTTCCGGATCGAGTCTCTCGAGCCGAACGGCGAATGCGATATGGAATTTGCCTGCCGCAAGTGCGGCGTTCAGAGCCAAGTTAAGGTAGGGTTCTGGTTCGGCAGAGAAATACCGTGTCCGTCCTGTGGCCTAGTAAACTTC
>Ga0209517_10004185_pt1 | contig 19110 bp, 18 predicted proteins | sample PeaSoiMetSII2010_FD_187695 | JGI IMG/M metagenome (GOLD analysis project Ga0209517, IMG submission 187695) | Peat soil microbial communities from Weissenstadt, Germany - SII-2010 (SPAdes) (version 2) | ecosystem: Environmental > Terrestrial > Soil > Wetlands > Peat | place: Germany...
TCCATCCCCGAGCCCAAGGCCGACCACGCGCTTCCGTTCCATTTGGCGATCCCTTTGTAGAAGTCCCCCCCAGCGTAGATATTGGTCCCGCTCACCGCCAGCGCATAGACGTCGTTGTCTTTCCCCGAGCCCAAGGCCAACCAGGCGCTGCCGTCCCATTTGGCAATGTTGTTGGCCGGCACCCCGCCCGCCGTGGTGAATTGTCCCCCCGCGTAGAGATTGGTCCCGCTGATCGCCACCGCGTTAACAACAACGAAGCCGGGGTAACTCATCCCAGAGCCCAAGCTGACCCAGTCGGCATCGCTGAAGGTGGGATCAACCCGTACGGGGTAAGTGGCGTTGGCGTCGGCCACGCTCACGGCCAGCCGGCCAGCCGAGAACACTTCTAAGCGCGCCGTCAGTTCGCGGCCCGTGGCATCCTCCACCCGCAGGCGGCTATACACCAGCTTACGCCCCGAGCCCTCCAGCCTGAGCCTGACGCCGCCAGCCGCCGCCTCGGCCCGCGCCCCGCTCAGCGCCAATTCCACGCGCAAATCTCCCACCCCCGCCGGCGGCACAGCAACAACGAAGTCCTCCGTTGCCTCTGTTTCCTCCTGTTCAAATCCCCTCCCCGTGCCCGCCGGCGGCGCGGCAATAACGAAGTCCTGCCGCACACCATCCACGCTCACGGAGTATTCCTCAGTCAAACCTGGACGCGTGAACCGCACCAGCTTGTCCTTTACTGAAATGGTGCCGGTGGCGGGGAGTGTGGTTGAAGGTTGCGCGTCGGCAGTTGAGTTGCCCACGCGGCCGAGAGTGGTGGCAACGACACGGAATTTTCCTGCCGCACCTGGCCCGGTGGATTCAAGCCAGAGTCCCTCTGGTGTCGCCACGGCCGCTAGTCTCTGGAAACCGCAGCGTAAGCGCGCGCCGTCGGCTGTGGTCGTGACGCTCAAGGCGTCACCCTGGTAACCCGCCGTGGCCCTAGCTCCGATGTCCGCGAACGGGATGGCGGCGGGCGGCGTTTCCGCGCGGGCGGGCACAATGAGAGCCAAAGCCAGCGCGGCAAGGAACAGGCTGAAGTTTCTGCACGAGTGCTTTGTGAAGTTAGATTTTGAATTCATAAGGGACTCCTTTCGTTTGCAGGGAATGGGAATAAGTTTGAGGAGTGATTCGACGCCAACGGCGTTCTGGACGGGTCTTGCAGGTTACAAAATTCCTGCGGTAGGTTTAAGGCCCTTCCACCGTCCATCCAAAAGCCCGCCATCCGACCGTCCTTTGGTGCAGATGTGCTCACCCGCTGAGGAGATGGCCTGCTTTGAGTGCTGGCTTGCGACTAACTCCCAGAGATAAAGCAGACCAACACAACGATTATTAAGCCCTCCTTGTCGCCCGTCAATAGGAAATTTAGTCTATTTTATAATGCCCTTCGACCCGAAATCATCCCTTCCTAAAGGCGCTTGAACAGTATATTGAAGCAGGCCGGCTTGTGGTAACGGGTCGGTTCTCAGCATCATTAACACGCTCCATCCTGGTTTTCCAATCCAGCGGGGCTTCGCGGACGCAGTCATCTCCGCGACGCCTGTTGGGCTAATCACTTGGCTCATGCCGGTGGAAAGAACAAATTGCACGGTTCACGCCCGCCCCTTTCACGACGCGCGAGGAGCGCCGGGGAACCGCCCGGGAACCGCCCACCGGAACACCGCCTTCAGGCGGCAGCAACCCCTGTCCAACGTCCGCCCTCCGCCATCCATCACCCCGGCGTGCCCGCACTACCGGAGCAAATCCGATCGGTCAGATCGGTCCGATCAGTCCGATCGGTCCGAGTCCCCACCACCCCTCCGCCCCTTAAGATTTGTGCCGGCGCAAGATCCATAACACCCCAGCGGCCAGTCCAGAGATGGCGAAGATAGACGGTTCCGGAACTATTCCGTGAATGAATGGTTGCTCGTCGCCCACGGCGCCCCATGTGCTGCCTCCGCCGTTGATAATGGATGGATACGCGATGCTCGTGCCCGGTGTCATCGTGAAGATATGATTGAACCCAACGTACTGAGAACAGGCAGCTTCAGCGAGGAAAGGGCTGGCATACGCACTGTTCCAGACGGCTACTTGGAAGTAATCAGGCGCCCCGCCTGGAAAGCTGCAATCTACCTCCACAAACGGGAGCTGACCACTGCACGGGCCGGTGCGGCCACCCACAGGATTGAGCGGCAGTTCTGTTTGGAGAGTTAGCAGGGTGGACGTGGTTCCACCATACAGCCCCACGTCAAAGACAACACCGCTGGGCAGAGGGCCGGTAATTGGGATAGGCTGGCCCGCCAGGGCCTCGTCTGGCGGTAGAAGCCCACCTTGGCACGCAGTCATTGTGTACAGCGACCGGCGTCGTTCTGGAGTTGGACTTTGCCTTGGGCGAAGGCAGCCACGGAAGCGGCAACCAAGACAGTAGTTATGAGTGTTTTTTTCATGGGCTTTTCCTCTTTGTTTCGGGTTTTCACGGTTTCCTAACATGCGTCTAGACTCTGACTCGGATCGCCGTTCACATCGGTCAAAACGCCAACGGCTTGTCGAGAGTCAAGGGCACGAGGGGCAGCGTTTGACAAGGGGCAAAATCCGGCCTGGACCTGGGCCAAGCGCAAGCCGGTCCTGGAAAAAGGCGCAAGCACTTTCATCGCGCGGACCTTTCGGTGCTAAGTACTGCGAGCCGTAATTACTTGACCGGATTTACGGTGATCAGCACTAAATCACCAAACCTGTCGGGTTCATTTTGCAAAAAGTTGGGTTACAAAGCAAGCTAAAAAATGAGTGGGGCGAGCCGGCGAGGTTTGTAAAGCCGCCTGCCACCAACACCTTTCCATTAGGCAGCAACGTCGCCGTGTGCCAGCTATGGGCGCCATTCATCGGGCCGTTGGTGGCGAAAGCCGCCGCTTCCACTTCCTGAGCGCACACAGGCTGATTGCCAGTGATTTCACCGCCGCTGCCAGCGAAAGCGATTGGTTATGCTCCGTTTTCATAGTGCCGCTCGTGGCTGGCTGCGAATTGCCGTTCAGCCGCTGACGAGCATTTACGTTCCTTAATCTACCCAATTAAACAGGATTTCTGATTTGCATGACCCCCAGAAACCACTCTATCAAGTTCTCAAATGCCGTCAAGCACCGAATCGTGGCCCACGTTTGGCGCGCCGCGCGCCGTCGGCCGTCTCTCCAAAGCTCCAGGCGGCAACAGCCCCTGTCCAACGTCCGTCCTCCCCCCTCATCCCTCATCGACCATTCCTCACCCCGACGCCCGCGCGTTCCCGGCGCAAGCCCGAGTCCTCATCCTCCATCCTCCATCACCCTCCCTTCTGGTCCTCCGCGCCCTCAGCGCCCTAAACTGAAATCCCTGGTCTGCATTTCTGAAACAAATCGGAGGGTTGGTGGGTTATGCAATCATTATGTTTGTTACGAGAAGAGCATTGAAGCCGGAGTTCAAAGTCACTCAGCCGCTGCCGGAATGGGGGCGGATACGGGAGCAGCGCGGGGCGCGGGGTGTTGGTGTTTTCATCCACGCAGGTGGGGCGGAGCCACGAGGCGACAAACACGGAGGCCGGACGGAGGTCTTAGCCTTGGCGGAACCAGGCCCTCGAAAGGTCGCCAGCCTTCGCGTCGCGGCATAGCTCTTGCGCCGTTGCTGCCTTGAGCTAACCAGGCCCGCCTTGGCTATGGGACCTCATCCATAACATTAGGATCGCTTTTCATCGTCCCGGAACCCGCTTCATCCAACGGGCAGCAAATAGTCGAAATTCTCCCTTCATTCACTCCCAGGCAACGCCGTTGCCCTCGGCTGACGTGCCCGAGGATGGAAATAATCTGTTTTGTGGTTTGCTCGGAAGCGGATTGCGGCTTTAACATCCGCAGATGAGAACTCGCGTTGCGAAGTCCTGGTTGGCGCTGGCGCTTTTGATCGGCTGGGTCGCCTGGTCGGCGTGCGCTGCGGAACCCCCAAGTTCCACGTTGACTGAAGTAACGGCCCAGGGGCGTTGGGCCTTCCGCCCGCCGCGAGATGAATTCAGCCCGCAATCATTGCTCGATCTGCGCTCGCTGAACGAGACGGTCGCCGGCGAGCACGGCTTCGTCGCTCGCTCCAAGGATGGCAATGACTTTGTCCTTGGCAACGGCACGCCCGCCCGCTTTTGGGCGGTGAACGACGCGCCCTTCGGCAAGAACCTCGCCCGCCACGCTCGCTTCCTCGCCAAGCGCGGGGTCAACATGGTTCGCTTTCATCTCAACATCACGCCGACCAACTACGACCTGATGAGCATCGACACCGCCGAACGAGACCGCCTGTGGCAAGGGGTGGCGGCGATGAAGAAGGAAGGCATTTATGTCACCTTCTCGCCGTACTGGGCGGGGCCGGCGCGAGTCCGTCCCTCTATGGGCATTCTAGACACCGGCGGAGCCGGCAACTGGGGCTTGTTGTTTTTCGACCGAAAACTTCAGGACGCTTACAAGCACTGGATGAAGCAGGTTTTGACGGAGAAGAATCCTTACACCGGGCTGCCGCTCTCGCAGGATCCGGCGCTGGCGATCATCGAAATTCAGAATGAAGACTCGTTGTTGTTCTGGACCTCGCAGGCCATCAAGGGCGCGGCGAAAAAGGAACTCCGCCGCCAATTCGGCGAGTTTCTGCGAGGCAAATATGGGTCACTCGAGAAGACCCGCGCGCAGTGGCAAGGGGCCGGGCCATCGCCGGATCAAGATGAGCCAGACAAGGTTACCCAGGGCGAGGCCGGCCTGTATATCGTGTGGCAGTTGACCCAGGCGGGCGGCAGCCCAGGGCAGCAGCGCCGTTGCGCGGACCAGATGCAGTTCTTCACCGAGACCATGCATCATTTCAACCAGGAGATCGGCGATTATCTCCGCAGGGATCTGGGGTGCCGACAACTCGTTAACGCCGGCAATTGGCGCACCGCCGACAACGTAACCATGCTCGACGCCGAACGCTGGTCCTATACCGCCAACGAAGTCATGGCCGTCAACCGCTACTACACCGGCGCACACGAAGGGAAAAACAACGGCTGGGCCATCGGGGATGGGGACCGGTTTACCGATGAATCGGTCCTGCAGCGGCCACGGGAGATGCCTCTCACTCTCAAGCAAGTGGAGGGGTTTCCGATGCTCGTTACCGAAAGCTCCTGGGTCCCTCCTCTCGGCTATCAATCCGAGGGTCCTTTCCTCGTGGCCGCCTACCAATCGCTCACCGGGATTGATGCCTTCTATTGGTTTGCCACAGGAGAGGAGGATTGGCGGCAGCCCGGCTCGGCCAACGGGTTCATGCCTTCGGAAGGCAAGTGGGTTTGCGCCACGCCGATGCTGCTGGGCCAGTGGCCGGCAGCAGCGTTGATGTACCGCCGCGGTTACGTCGAGCAAGCTCAGCCGGTCGTTTATGAGCAACGGTCGCTGGCGGACCTTTGGCAGCGTCGTATGCCGATCATCGCCGAAGACGCCGGTTACGATCCGAACCGTGATCGGGCGCGGATATCTAGCGAATCGAACATTAAGGATGGAGTCAATCCCCTGGCGTTCCTGGTTGGTCCCGTGGTCGTCAAGTATGGCGGCGAGCCGGCGAAATGCCGAGTGGCCGAATTTGCGGCGTACATTCCCGAGGACCAGCGGACGGTTCTTTCGGCCACTGGGCAATTGTCGTGGAATTACGGCCAGGGCCTCTGCACGGTCAATGCGCCCAAAGCCCAGGGCGCGACCGGCTTCCTGAGCAAAGCTGGGATGGTCAAACTGGCTGATGTGGAAATTCGCTCGGGCAACGATTACGCCACGGTCTTGGCCGTGGCAATGGATGACAAACCACTGAGGGAATCACGTCAAATCCTGGTCCAGGTGGGCACGACCGAGCGGCCGATGGGTTGGAAGACCAAGCCCGCCACCCTTCAAGGTCAACCGGCCGAGGAAGTATTGAGCTTTGGCCATGCGCCATGGATGATCGTCGATGCGAACCTAACGGTAACCCTTCACAACTCGAAGATCACCTCCTGCCAAACGCTCGATGCGAATGGGCAGCCCGTTAGAGAGATCCGCCTCTCAGGCGAAGCTGGCAGCAAGAGCTTCCAATTCCCCACCGGCGCGCTTTACGTCATCCTGCGCGACTAATCGAGTTTGACGTAAGGGATTCCGATGAACTAGTTTGCACGGATGGAACAACCGCAGCTAAACCAATACGTGCCGGTGCTGATGCTGGCCGTGCTGGCCGTCGTTTTCTCGATGGGGATGCTGGTGATGTCGGTGGCGCTGGGAAAAAAGGGCAAGCGCTCGCCGATCAAGGACACACCCTATGAGTGCGGGATGCTGCCGGTGGGCCAAGGCGTTCCGCGGCTTTCGGTAAAGTTCTACCTCGTGGCCATGCTGTTCATCCTCTTCGATATCGAAGTCGTCTTTCTTTACCCGTGGGCAGTGATCTACCGGAGCATGCTGGCGGAACACGCGGCTTCTATTTTCGGCTCGATGCTGGCCTTCATCGGAGTGCTGTTTGTAGGCTACCTGTATGCCCTGAAGAAGAATGCATTTAATTGGAAGGAGTGAAGCCCGGTCTCGCGCAGGTGCCCGGACCCGCCATGGCTCGTTAGTGAAGGGAGTCGCGTCGCGTCGCTGGGTCTCCCTCGCTTGCGCTCTGGTAATCTGCACCGGGTGGAGGACAGTCCGAGGGCAATCGACAAATTCTGCCACGGACGCTGCAACGTCGCGTTACGAGTTTCGCCAGGAGCATGATCCGAACGGCATCGGGAAATTCTACCTGGGACGCGAGATCGCCCAGGTCATGGGCCACCAGGCGGCGGACTGGCTGGAAAGGCCGGAACGGGAAGCCGAGGAGAAACCCGGCCTGCTGCTGGAGGCGCTGGGGATCAAAGCCGGAGAAGCGGTGGCGGACATCGGAGCGGGCTCAGGCTACTACTCGCGGCGGCTGGCCAAACTCGTCGGCGAAGGCGGGCTGGTTTATGCCGTGGACATCCAGCCAGAGATGCTCGACTTGCTGACGAACAAAATGGCTGAGTTAAACATCCGTAATGTCAAAGCCGTCCTGGGAACTCTTACCGATCCGAACTTGCCCCCCAACTCGATCGATTTGGTCCTGATGGTGGATGTGTACCACGAATTCGATCATCCCTATGAAATGGTGCAAGCACTCTGCACTGCGCTTAAGCCCGGTGGACGCATAGTGCTGGTCGAGTTTCGGGGCGAAGATCCCAAGGTGCCGATCAAGCGCCTGCATAAAATGACCGAAACCCAGGTGCGGAAGGAACTGGCCGATGCCCCGTTGCGATGGGTGCAGACCATCGAAACGATGCCCCGGCAGCACATCATTGTTTTCCGCAAAAACTGATCGCCGGTTGGATTTCCAAAGGGGACTGCTTGCGGCCGAGTTACATCTTGGTTTTGATGCCGCACGCGCGTATAAGACACCAACCGCGCCCCGCCTCAAACAAAACAAATCCACCGGCCAGCAACACCCCTAAGCACAACCAGAGGCTAACGCGGCGCAAGAGCAGGCCCGCGACGATCATCGCGAGCCCGCACAAGCCACGGGCTATCCGCCCGCGCCGGTCAATGTTCCGAGCAAAGAACTTGCCCATTTGTAAAGGCTATCCTCTGAAGGCTCTCGGCAAAGCCGTCCAGCCGGCGTAAACCGCGTTCCGTCCCAGTTCCTGCTCGATGCGCAAGAGTTGGTTGTACTTGGCCAACCGATCCGAGCGACTCAGTGAACCGGTTTTAATCTGGCCACAGTTGGTCGCCACAGCAATGTCGGAGATGGTCGCATCTTCGGTTTCACCCGAGCGATGGCTGATCACCGCGGTGTAATGATTGGTCTGTGCCAATTGGACGGCATCGAGCGTCTCGGTTAGAGACCCGATCTGATTCACCTTGACGAGGATGGAATTGGCCGTTCCGGTGTCGATGCCGCGCTGGAGGAACTTCACATTGGTTACGAACACGTCGTCCCCGACGAGTTGAATTTTGCCACCTAACCTATCGGTGAGCGTTTTCCAATGTTTCCAATCGCTCTCGGCGCACCCATCCTCGAGGCTCACAATGGGATATTGGGAGCACAGCTTCACATAAAAATCCACCAATTCGTCTCCGCTGACGGTTTTGCCGGTGCTCTTTTTGAAGGTGTAGGAGCCATCGCCGTTGTAGAATTCGCTGCTGGCCACGTCGAGCGCTAGGAAGATTTGCTTGCCGGCTTTGTAGCCCGCGTTCTTCGTCGCAAGGAGAATGCACTCGATGGCGTCCTCGACGCTGTCGAGTTTGGGCGCAAATCCGCCCTCATCTCCGACGGTTGTGTTCAGCCCGCGCTTTTTCAGCACGGCCTTAAGGGCGTGGAAAATCTCGACAATCGCGCGCAGCCCTTCGCTGAAAGTCGGCAAGCCATGGGGCTGGATCATAAACTCCTGAAAATCAATCGGCGCATCGGAATGTGCGCCGCCATTAATGACGTTGGCCATGGGGACGGGCAGGACTTTGGAGTTCGGGCCGCCCAAGTACTTGAACAACGGCAAGCCGACCGATTGTGCTGCGGCCTTGGCGGTTGCAAGCGACACCGCGAGAATGGCATTGGCGCCAAGCTTGGATTTGGTTTCCGTACCATCCAACTCCAGCATAATGCGGTCCACGGTCAATTGATCCAGGGCATCGGTGCCCTTGAGCGCAGGCAGAATTTTCCCCGTTACGTTTTTAACCGCCTTGGTGACGCCTTTACCAGAGAAACGTTTAGGGTCGCCGTCGCGCAGTTCGATGGCTTCGTGCTCACCGGTGCTGGCGCCGGAAGGGACCGCCGCGCGGCCCACCGTGCCATTGGACAGGGTGACGTCAGCCTCGATGGTTGGGTTGCCTCGCGAATCGAGAATTTCGCGTGCTTGAATGTTGCAGATTGTGTTCATATTATTTTTTTCAATATACGAGAAACAGAACGGGGCGCATGATAAGGGGCCCTGCCCTGGGGTCAAGCCGCACTGCGGATGAGCAAGCAAACGACAGAACAACGAATCGCTCTCGTGGACGGCGACATTACCCTGCAACGGGTCGATGCGATCGTCAATGCCGCCAACGAATCGTTATTGGGCGGAGGCGGAGTTGACGGGGCGATCCATCGGGCTGCCGGACCTGAGCTGTTGGAGGAATGCCAGGGGCTGGGAGGCTGCCCGACCGGGCAGGCGCGGTTCACCAAGGCCTATCGCCTGCCCGCCAAGTGGGTGATCCACACCGTCGGCCCGGTCTGGGGCGGGGGCGGCGAAGGTGAAGATGAATTGCTGGCAAGCTGCTATCGCAGTTGCCTGGCGCTGGCGCAACGGCAGGCGGTGGGCACGATTGCCTTTCCATCGATCAGCACCGGGGCATATGGCTTTCCCCTGGAGCGAGCAGCGCGGATTGCGATCGGTGAGACGAAGAAGTTTCTCGAACAGAACGCCTCGCCCGAAAGGGTGCTGCTGGTCTGTTATGGTCGGAAGGGCTATGGGGTGTACGCGCGGGTGCTGAGCGAGGCGCGGTAGAGCCTCAAAACTCTGCGCTGCCAGGAGTCCGTGCGAACGGGATGACATCGCGGATGTTGGGCACGCCGCTCAGGAACATGAGGAGGCGCTCGAAGCCGAGGCCAAAACCTGCGTGAGGCACTGTCCCGTAGCGGCGCAGATCTACATACCACCAGTAGTCCTCGGGTTTGAGTTTATGGAATTTCATGTTCTCGAGCAGTTGGTCCAGGCGCTCTTCGCGTTGCGCGCCTCCAATCACCTCGCCAATCCCGGGCACGAGCACGTCCATGGCTGTCACGGTTCCTCCATCGTCGTTGAGGCGCATGTAGAAGGGCTTGATCTCGCGCGGATAGTTGAACACCGTCACAGGCGATTTGAAGTGCTCCTCGGTCAGGAAGCGTTCGTGCTCGGATTGCAGGTTCTGGCCATAGTTCACGGGAAACTCGAACGTCTTGGAGGATTTTTGGAGAATGTCAACCGCCTCGGTGTAAGGAACGCGCACAAACGGCCGCTCGACGACGAAGCGGAGCCGTTCAAGCAGGCCCTTGTCGATGAATTTCCCAAACAGAGCGAGGCCTTCGGCACAGTGCTCGAGCGCGTATCCCGCCATGGCCTTGATGAACTCCTCGCCCAGGTCCATGTCGCCCTGCAAATCGCAGAACGCCATCTCCGGCTCAATCATCCAGAACTCGGCGGCATGGCGGGCAGTGTTCGAGTTTTCGGCCCGAAAGGTAGGGCCGAAGGTGTAGATGTTCGAAAGCGCGCACGCAAATGTCTCACCTTCGAGTTGCCCGCTCACCGTCAAGTAGGTCCGTTTCCCGAAAAAATCCGCCTGCGGCTTTTCGTCAATATTTCCTTTGATAGCGGTGACGCGGAACATCTCCCCTGCCCCTTCGCAATCGCTGGCGGTGATAATGGGCGTGTGGACATAGACAAAGTCGCGGTCCTGGAAGAACTGATGCACTGCAAAAGCCAAGCGGCTGCGCAAGCGGAAGACAGCGCCGAAGAGGTTCGAGCGAGGGCGCAGGTGGGCGATCGTGCGCAAGAACTCCTGGGTGTGACCTTTTTTTTGCAGTGGATAGGAGGCATCGGCCGGGCCAACCAGCTCGACGCGTGCCGCGTGCAGCTCCCATTTCTGGCCGGCAGCGGGTGACTGCACGAGTTTGCCCTCGACCACCGCCGAGGCACCTGTGGTCAGTTGAGCAAGGTGTTGGGCGCCGGGGATTGCGGCATCAACCACCACTTGGAGGTTCGCCAGGCAGGAGCCATCATTAATTTCCAGGAAGGAAAAGCCCTTGGCATCGCGTCGTGTGCGAACCCACCCTTTAACAGTCACTGCTTCACGTGGCTCGGTCGAGGCTAAGATATGCTTAATTAGCAGGCGCATTGATATCCTCCTCGCGGGGCTCAGATTCAGATCGCATGGGCAGGCACATACACCCAAAATCAAGCGTCGAAGCGATCTTTCCAGTTTTTCCTGCTTGCCGATTCAGCATATAACTGTGCGGAGCATTAGCTGACTTCCAAAGGTCTCGCGATCATCACTCCCGTTAGTTCCGACGACCAGTTGAGGCACTTGCTAATTTGAGGTTCGAGTGTAACTCTCATACGTGTTCGCGAGGACGAAGCATCCATGAAGTGCACGATCCCTTGGTCGTCTTTGATGCATAAGCCAGTGTGCGCGATATCGATGCCCTCGGCGGTGGTAGTAACTCCGACGATATCGCCCGTCTGAAGCAGATGCTCCGCGGCCTCAAGCTTGGCCAGTGGCAGATACTTCAATGGATGAGCATTGATCTTGTCCTCGGCCAGCCGAATCTCGCTGAGGAGTTGCGGATGCGCAGCGAGTTGCCGGTAGTTCTCCGGATGTTGGGACATGATGCCGACTTTTTGTGTGAACGGTTCGGCGCCTGGCAGATCAGGAGTCAATATCTTCACCACGCCCTTTGCTTCATTATCCACAAACCAATCGGTGGTGTAATGAAGCCGTGTGGTGAAGTCCCCTATCCGGCCGCCGCGATAGCGGGTGGTTCGCACTTCGGCCAGAAGATCGTTTGGCGCGCTTTTCCCCCGCTTGATCATGCGGGCCAAGTCGAGAGAATCCTCGAAGAAAGTAACGCAATCCAAGCCTTTAAGATTGACCACGCAATATTCCTGGTCCTTGGACAGTTCCAGAGTGAATCCCACGTATGGCGTATCTTTCAGTTCCAAGGCGATCTTACCGATGAGTTCCCCAATCGAGAGCCTCCTCCAGTTCTCAGCGGAAGATTTTCTGAGGATCCGGTTAAACACATCCTGCCCTTCAAAGCGCAGGAGTTGCTCCCGCGGCCGGTCGGCTGCGTCCTCGGCGAAGGCTGGTGAGCTGAGCAGGCCAAGGGTTCCCAGCGCGGCAAGGCGCAGAAGCTCACGTCTGCTCATGGCGGACCGCCGTTGGGCTTCTGACGGCTGCCGGGCGCGCAACTTTGGGAGGCGGCGGGAGAATTGAACTGTGGTCCTGCTCATGATTCACGGATGATATGGCAAAAGATGAGGCAGTCAATGTGGAAGGGCTACCGAACGTCCTTTTCCCCGCAAGCAAGTGGCAAAACCCACCTAAACGTCTGAAAGGCCGTTCAGGCACCACCTCATCCGTGGCAGGGAGAGGGCAAGCCCAGGTACGCCTGGACTCGAAATCAAAATTCAATTCAAAGCTTGGTCTGCGGGTTCTCGCGCACGACTTCTTCGGGATTTTTATCGTCGCGCAAGCCCAGGAAGGAAGGCTGGCGCAAGTGGAGGTCGCGGGTCCAGCCAGCAAAGCGCACCTCACAGACCAGCTTGGGTTTGAGCCAAGTGCAGGATTTCATTTCCGCGCGCGAAACGCCCTGGCCGCGTGAGCCTGGCCATTCCTCGCGCAGGTTCGCAAAGGGGCAATCGGGCTGGACCAACTCCTGAAATTTCTCGTACAGCTCGTCCAATATCCGGTCGCTAAAACCGGTGCCGACCTTGGCGGCGAAACGCAAGCGTTTGCCTTCGTAGTAGCCGACAAGAATGGCGCCAAAGTGCGGGCGCGCGCCCTTGGGGCGCGTGTAACCGCCGATAACGAACTCTTGTTGGTGAGTCCACTTGAATTTGACCCAGGCTCCGCTACGCCTGCCCGGTTCATAAGGCGAGTCGCGCCGTTTGGCCACGAGCCCCTCAAGCCCGCACGCTCGCATTTCGCGCATCAGTTGCTCTGAATCCGCCGTAATGCTGGCGGAAAACCGAATGATGGGTGGCGCCCCTTTCAGCACAGCCTGCGCGGCGGCCTTCCTTTGCTCCAGCGGCAAACGGGTAAGGTCCCTACCGTCAAGGTTGATCAAATCGAACACATAGTAAAGGAGTGGCGGCTTTTTTTCTCCGGCCATGTGGTAAGATTGAAGCAACTGAAAATCGGAACGGCCCTGGTTATCAACAGCCACGATCTCGCCATCCACCGTGGCTTTGCTGATCCGCCATTGGCGTAGCGCTTGGGCCACGGCCGGGTATTTGGCGCCCAGGTCTTTCCGGGTGCGGGAGAGGAGCTCGACCTTGTTCTTGCGCTTGATGCCGAGGGCTCGCACGCCGTCGAATTTGATTTCATAAACCGATTCTGGGCCGCGGGGCAACTCATCAACGAGCTGAGCTTTCATAGGTTCCATGAAACCTGGCTCGGCGCGCGGCAATCGGCGCAGATTGATGGGGGCGGCGACACGGCGAGACGTAGTCGATGACGCCTTGGGCTTTCTAGTTGGTCGGGCGGCGGCTCCTTGGGGTGGATCAGCGGAGTGCTCTTGAACCTGCCCGGCGCTGGTCCATTGTTTGTCGTTGGCCACGCTAATTTGCGCGAGTGTCCTCCCAGTTAGCGCCGAGTGGTCTTCGGCGCCCTTGCGGAGGACGGCATCCTCGCCGCTTTTGAGCAATAGCCATTGCCTGGTCTCCTCGTCCTTGCGACTACCCAGGCACACCAAAGTCCACTCGCCTTTCAGTTTTTTTCCCTGGAGGGTGAAGCGCAATTTGCCGGCCTGCAGCCCCTGCTCGACGGCGCCCGCCGGCTCGTACGTACCCTGGTCCCAAACCATCACCGCCCCCGCGCCATAGTTTCCCTCGGGGATAGTGCCTTCAAAACCAGCATATTCCAGTGGGTGATCCTCGACCTGTAAGGCCAAGCGCCGCTCACCGCGTCGTAGGGGAGGGCCTTTGGGCACCGCCCAGGATTTGAGAACGCCCCCCGACTCCAGGCGAAAATCATAATGCAGCCGCCGGGCCTGATGCTTTTGGATGACAAAGCGGAGGTGGGGTATTTGGCGTGCGGCGGTGTTCCTGGCCTTGCCGGCAGGCTCACGCGTGCGAGCAAAATTTCGTTTGGCTCGGTATTCCGCCAAGTAGGCCATACGCTGTCTTAATCTTGATCTTAATCTTATTCTTACTCTCCCAAACAGAAATCGGCGAGCGAGACAGACACCATCAATCAATCGGCGTGACCCGCCGAACTCAAGTCCAAGCCTTAAGCCGCCTTTTTATAAGTCTTGCGGTGTTTGGGGGATGACTTAGACCCTTTGGCCGCCATGTCTTTGTCCGCACTCCTCAGGCTCTCTTGCAACACCGATACCAGGTCCACGACGTTGGAGGCGGCTTTCTTCGGGCGCGATGCGCCCCGGGGCAATCGCCCACCTGATTCGATCTTTTGATGGATCAGATCAAGGAGCGCCTTCCGGTACTGGTCCGTGTATTTGTTAGAGTCCCAATGGCCGCTCAGGCGATCGATTAAGTCGATCGCCATTTCCAGCTCGCGCGCACCGGCTTCCAGTCTGTCAGGCAATTGCAACTCGTCGGGCTTTATGAGTTCATCAGCAAAGTGCATTAATTCAAGGATGAGCGCTTTCTGCTCCGGCTTGATGGCAGCAAGGTGCTGGCGCGTTTTGATGACGACCTTGGCGATGCCCACTTTTTGGGTGCGATTGAGTGCCTCGCGCAGCAGCGCATACGCGCGCGCCCCACGCTTCTCCGGTTCCAGGTAATACGGGCGGTCGAAGAAAATCGGGTCAACTTCCGCCAGGGGCACAAACTCGAGGATGTCGATGCTCTGCGTCGCTTCCACGTCCGCGCGTTGAAAGTCCTCCTGGTTGAGCACCACATATTTCCCCTTCTCGTACTCGTAGCCCTTGACGATCTCTGTCCAAGGCACCTCCTTGCTATCGGCTTGCGCCACGCGTTTGTAGCTAACCGGGCTCAGATCTTTCTGGCGCAGCATATGGAAGTTGAGCTCATCGGTCTGGGTCGCGGGATAAAGTGAAATCGGGATGTTTACCAAACTGAAGTTTATCGATCCTTTCCAAATTGCTCTCATAACCGGAGTACCTTCCGTCCGGGCTCGGGTGGAATCGACTGAGGTGATCACCTTAAGAGACTTATCAAGAGCTGGGACGGGGTAGCTTCTGTTTGAGCTTGAGCACCGGTTCGAAAAGATCCCCGCGATTGGCCACTCGCTCCAGCACGTCGTCGGAAAGGAATTCGAGCTCGCCCGCGCTTTTCGACCTCAGGGCAGCTTGGACTTCCGCCCACTCGACCGGAGTCGAGACAGTTGGCCGATCTTTGGCGCGGAGAGAATAGGCGCAAACGGTGGTTTTGTGACGATCGTTTTGGCTCCAATCGACCAGCACTTTGCCGGTCCGCAAAGCTTTAGCCATCTTCGACACGACCGACTGAGGATGCTCGCGTTCAAGCCGCTCGGCCATCGCACGGGCGAATTGCTTGGTCAAGTCGTACGTCACTGGCGTGTTGAGTGGCACGTAAACCTGCAAGCCTTTCGAGCCGGAGGTCTTGGCAAAGCCCTTGAGCCCAAGTCCGTCGAGCAGGTCTTTGAGCCACAGGCCCACTTGGCCGCAATGCAGGAGGTTCGCGGGCGCCCCAGGGTCCAAGTCAAAAACCATCATCGTCGGTTCATCGAGGTTCGGGGCTTTCGCCAAAAATGTGTGGAGCTCAAGGTCCCCGAGGTTGGCGGCCCAAACGATGCTCGGCAGGTCATTGGCCAAGCAGAAGTGGATCTCAGTTCCATGCTTTTCGCTACACATAGTCGCCGTTTGCACCCAGGCAGGGCGATAGGCGGGACAGCGTTTCTCATAGAAGAAGCCTCCCTGCACCCCGTTAGGAAACCGCTTGAGCGTCAGCGGACGGTCGCGCAAATGCGGCAGCAACGCCGGCGAAACACGGATGTAGTAGTCGATGACTTGCCCCTTGGTAAATTCCACCCTGGGGTAAAAAATCTTGTCCAAATTGGACACGGGCACTTGCCGTCCCGCGACGGCCAAGGTGGCCCCGGTGCGGCCCACTGCCGCTGGCCGCATTTTGTGCGACGCCTTGCTGGAAGTGCGGAAGGGGGGCAGAACTGAGGCCCTCGACAATTGATCTGCCCTCCGCGAAGGTGAGGTAGCACGAGGCCGGCTAATCGTTAATCCCCCAGCGTTGGTAGGGCGTGTCCTGTTGCAGGGCACCCGCCAGGCTCGTGAACATCCGGGCCTGCTGTTCCGGGATGCGGGCCGCGACGCGGCTTTCCACCGCGGTTTCCCTGCCCCAGCCACTCTCGGGTTGGGCAAGGAACTCCATTTGACCACGTCGGGCCACTTCAGCCAGGTAACTGCGAACCGTCCCGGTTTCCTCCAACTCTTCGTCGGGGCAGGTGAAGAGGGCAACGAGCGCCAAGGCGTTGCTTTTTTGCTCCAGCCACAGATCGATCCACGCCAGCACTGGCCCCGGCAGTTCGTTTTTGCCGGCGCTTGAGACGATAATGATGTCCGCGGCCAAGGCGTCGGCGGCCGCCATATCTCGCAGCTTCTGGATTCCCAGGACATCGAACTTCCACATCTGACTGCTAAGCTGGCATTCATTGCCGAGGCTGTTCGCCAGATAATCGAAGGTGCGTTTGGCGTGCTTGCCGGCTTCGAAATTCTCGTAAACAATCACGACGTTCATGACAGGCTTGGCTTGCAGATCCAAGGGTTCGAAGGGAGGATTTGAGACTATGTTTTGCATGTGTCCGGATGTTGGCCGCGGTAAGCCCACAGCAACAATGGGGTAAAACCCCACCTGGAAGGTTGCTACCTCCAGATCCACGTGAGCAGGGGCGCGAAAACCAGGCTGGGCAGGTAATCCGCCAGAGCGATCTTCTTGAGGCCCAGCATTACCAACGCCGTTGAGAAAATCAGCAGACCCCCCGTGGCGTTGACGGAATCGGTGAGTTGATGAGCTTCCAGAAAGGGGCGAAGCCATTGCGAACTGAGCAGGGTGATCGATCCCTGAAAGGCGAGCACCGGCAGCGCCGCCAGCAACGCTCCCCAGCTCAACAGCCCGGCAAATCCCATCGTTACCAAGCCCTCCATCACTCCTTTCACGACTAGCGGATAGTAATAGCTGGAAGTCAGCCCCTCCTCGAGGGCCCCGACGATTCCGAGTGGCGCGGCGCAGAAGAGAATCGTGCAGGCTTGGAAGGTTTCGCTCGCTCTTCGCTCGGTGCGATGTTGCGCCGCCTCCAGCTTTTGCTTTGCTTCGCGCCCCAGGCGGTTGGACATTCTTTGAAACCGCAATAACCTGCCAGTTAGACTTCCCAACATCAGAGCCAGCACGGTGATGCCCAACTGCCGGAGCATATGCAGGGGCGAACCGCTCAGGCTCTGCCAGGTCAGGCGCAAACCGTAGTACACCGTAAAGGCCGCCAGACTCACTTTGCAAAAGGAGTCTTGCGCTACCGAGAGCGGCCGGCGGCGAACCAAACCAACGCCGCCACCGATAAGAATTCCAGCCACGTTTAGCACCGTGCCGAGCATCGTCCCCCAGCATAAATTCACCGATGACCGTTCAAAGAACAATCTTCTGGCTGGCTGTCGCGCTCTGTCATGCTGTCGCGTTTGCGCCCTTGCGCTACCGGGTGGACACCTTAACCGAGCGCTGTTATGCTCTTGCTGATGTCCGCTCAGCAAAAAGCGGTTGCCGCGCTCGCCCCTCAAGCGGGCGGTAGGCGCAGGCTTGCCAACGTCTCCTGGGAACGGATAATCCGAGCCGTGCAGAAGGTTCGTGAACGATTACAGCGCGCTGTAGCCGCTCTGGAAGCAGCGCAAGTGCCTTATGCTGTCGTAGGGGGCAATGCGGTGGCCGCGTGGGTTTCCCGCGTGGACGAGGCCGCGGTGCGCAATACGCAGGATGTGGACATCCTGTTGCGCCGCTCGGACTTGCCCGCCGCTAAAGCGGCCATGACCCGAGCCGGCTTTGTTTACCGGCATTCGGCCAGTTTGGATATGTTCCTGGACGGGCCGGACGCCCGCGCACGTGATGCGGTGCATCTGGTTTTCGCGGGGGAGAAAGTTCGCCCAGACTCGCCCGCTCCGGCTCCGAGTGTGGAGGAGTCGGAGCCTACGGACTCGTTTCGTTTGGTAACACTTGCCGCCTTGGTGCGGATGAAGCTGACCTCGTTCTGGGATAAAGATCGGACGCACTTGCGCGACCTGATCGAGGTCGGGCTGGTGGACTCCTCGTGGTGCGCTCAGCTATCCCCAGACCTCCGCGCCCGGCTGCAGACGATCCTGGATACCCCTGAGGGCTGATCCCTCTACTTGATCTTGTCGAGGACCATCAAAGACAGCAGCAACGGCAGGTACAGAATGGAGACGTAGAACAACTGGCGGGCGCGCCCGATGCTCAGGTTGCGGGAAAAGCGGACGGCAAACCAAAAGAAGAGCAGGCCGAGAACCAGCGCACCGAACAGGTACGCAGGGCCCGTAAGCTTAAATAGGAACGGGCACAAACTGGCGGGGAGGAGACCCAAGGTGTGGCTCACCGCCTGACGCCCCGTGCGCTGACCCTGGGGATCGATCACCGGCAGCATCTTGAAACCTGCTCGGGCATACTCCTCGCGGTAGATCCAGGCAATGGCAAAGAAATGCGGCAGTTGCCAGAAAGCCAAAATAGCAAACAGCGCCCAGCCTTCGCCGCTGAGTTGGCCGCGCGCCGCCGTCCAACCCATTAGTGGCGGCAGTCCGCCGGGCACGGCGCCAACGGCCGTATTCAACCAGGTCACGCGTTTGAGCGGAGTGTAGATAAACAAATAACTGAGGAGCGAAGCGGCGCCAATGAGGCTCGTCAGGAAATTGACCTTCAGGGCCAGATAACCCAGGCCAGCCACTGCCATCGCGCAGCCGATTAGCAGAACCGTCTGCGGCTGTAAACGGCCCGAAGGCAAAGGGCGATCCTGAGTGCGGCGCATCCTGGCGTCATATTGGCGCTCCAACAATTGATTGAGCGCCGAAGCGCCGCTGGCCACCAGCGCAGTGCCCAGAATTGTGTGCAGCATCAACAGGTAATCGACTGGCCCGCGAAAGCCCATGTAAAATCCCACCAGCGTTGTTAAGAGCACCAGGAAGGTCAGCCGCGCTTTGAATAGCTCCGCATACACCGCCACCCAACTCTTGTCCGCCAAATCTGACTGGCCCAAGGGCGCGGCGCTTACCTTTATGTCCGATGTGTTCAAGCTCACTGGAGATGAGTCAAACCCGCTGTCCCGGTTGCGAAATGTTGCTGAGACAGGGCGCGAGATGCTTTTGCCTCGCCTTCGCACAGGCGGATTTCAACTG
>Ga0209517_10004186_pt1 | contig 19107 bp, 14 predicted proteins | sample PeaSoiMetSII2010_FD_187695 | JGI IMG/M metagenome (GOLD analysis project Ga0209517, IMG submission 187695) | Peat soil microbial communities from Weissenstadt, Germany - SII-2010 (SPAdes) (version 2) | ecosystem: Environmental > Terrestrial > Soil > Wetlands > Peat | place: Germany...
AGGCAGGCCATTGAGGCGTTTATCAAGACGTACGCTCAACACGCAAAACCCTTCAAGTGGCGGAAGCGAGAGGTGAAGGGGACGCAGCTTCGGAATACTATCGTTAACCTATGCAACTAAGCACTAGCGGGAGGACCGCAACAGTGGTTCCCAACCACTTGAGCCGTCGGGCGCGCCTGAACTCCTGGCCGAAACCAAGCAGGCCATCCACCCGGTAAAGGAAATTAACCAGAGACCCGTCGCTTAGGTCCACCACGGTATTGGCCCGTATGGTGGCGCCGAGGCTCCGGCACAAGCGAAGGACCCGCATGTACTGACGGGGTGGCAAATCAATCCACAAGTCGGTATCGAGCGTCGTGGCTGGACACCCCTGCAGAATGGCGGCGCTCATGCCGGCGACCTGAAACCGAATCTTTTCCTGCTGGAGCGCGTGGATAAGCCGTGCGAGCGGAGAAAGTTCTCGTGCAGGCGCCAGCGCTCGTCCGGGCTGGCGGCGAGACTGCGCGCGAAGAGGTGCCTTTCGTCCTCGCTCAGCCCCGGTTCGCCGCGGATTTTTCGCAGAATCCGGCGGATTTTTTTTTCCACGATGCAAGACTAGCGGAAACAGGGTCCCCGGTCTAGACGGAATCCCGGGCAGGAGAATTGTGCCTGGAAACCGGAACTTATTTTTGCACAGAGCCTAAGATCGGGTCCCCCGGTTGCCGGAGACACCTGGGGAACAATGTGTTTCATCACTTCCGGATCCCGACCTGGCTCACATCAATGGGCTGAAAGCCCATCTTGAGGGCGGGCGACTCGGGTTGCAGCCGGAAATCGTAACGTTGCGGCGCCACGAACAACGGGTCCGCCACCAGGGAATGCAAATCATGGCCGCGGTGGCGCCAATCCTCCCAGGTGGCTTGGCTGAACCGCAAGGTTTCGGCCCCGGCCTTTGGGCGCGCGTCAAAATAAAGGTTCCCGTCCATCTCATACCGGTCCCCGGACCAATCGCCGCCGAGCACAACGCCGGAGTCGAAATACACGATGTTGGTTTGGAAGGTAAAACTGAGGTGCGGCTGCGGGCGGGTACGCTGCAATTGGTGGTCGCGCCCAAAAGCGAAGATGTTGTTCCGGACGGTATTGGTCGCGCCGTAGTGCTGATGGAAGCCGCCGTGAGTCGTGCGATAGACCACATTGCTTTCGGCAACGATGAGGCTGCTGCCTTCATCGAAGTAAATGCCCCAGCCACCATATTCGAGCCCATTGATGTCGTGGAACAGGTTGTTCACAATCCGGGTGCCGGGTTGCCTGCCCAAAGTATATACGGCTCCCATATCGCTCAGGATCGGACCGTCGCCGTTGGATTTTGCTCCCAGGTGATGGACATGGTTGAAAGCGACCAGGTTGTTGGTGGCGAGCGCGGGGCCGTAACCCCAGGTCCAGCCAATGGAGATCCCCACATTATAGAAGTCGTGAATGAGATTATGCGTGAGGCGATTATCGGGGCTTTGGCCCAGCCATATTCCCGCCGCGCTTTGAAACAGTTTGCCACCGTCGCGGATGTCGCAATCGCTGATCTCATTTGCCCGCGTTTGCTCCGCCGGGCGATCCCGAATCACGGTTTCTCCGAGCTTTATCGCGCCTGCACCCAAATCGGAGAACTCGCACCGAAGGATGCGATTCTGTTGGCAGCCACGGGCCAACTCCAGGCCATAATTGCCTAATCGAGTAAAGCGGCAACCTTCCCAGGCGCAGGCTTGCACCCCTTCTCCCCAGACGGCCCCAGGAACCCCAAAGGCGGCCTGGGCGAAGCCGCCAACCTCCGGGCGGGGAGGCGGGCTCTCCTTGGGCGTGGCGAGGCCTTCCGGGAAGTACCATTCGGTGTGGGAGAAGGTCAGGCCGCGGAAATTGACCCGGTGAACGAATCGGGCCGCTTCCGGGCGGCCTTCCAAACGGAGGACTTGAGTAAGCAGCGGCGCAATCGCTTCGAGTTTGCCCAGGTCTTCACCCGGACGCGGCAGGTAATAGAGGGTGCCGGTTTTGGAATTCAGGCACCATTCCCCCGGCTGATCCAGCGCCTCGACGGCCCCTTCCAGGTAGTAGAGATTACCGGGGGCGAGCGTAAAGACGGAGCGTTTGGCAAAGGAGATGATGTGTTCTTTGGGGTCGATGCCCTTGACCGGCAGGTGGGACTCGGCCCAGAGGTTCATGACGACGACTTCGCCCTGCCCGAGCGTGCTCCAGTCCTCGAGGTCGCCGGCCCGATAACGAAAACACGAGTCGCCCGCCGTCCAATTGGTGGACGCGCCGACCAGGCCCTCCACTTTGAGATAGCCACGATTCGGATGCCGCGCGCGCACGGCCCGCTGGCCATTGACCCAAAGCTCGCGAAAGACCCAATTGCCATCCTTGACTTCGGGCAGATCGGCCGCCCATACCTGCCGGTTCGCCAGCGTAACCGGCTTCCAGCCGCCAATCTTCCGGCCGCCGCTGAGGACCGGTTCTTCCTTGGCATAGGCTGCCAGGGTGGTTCCGGAGTCCTCGGGCTTGAGCACGAGCGGTTGGGTAAGAAAGTAAACGCCGCCCCGAACCGAAACGGTTATTGGGCGTGCCGGGGTCTCACCCGGCTGAAGCCTGCGCTCGCGCGCGGCCTGCAAGGCCCGCGCCAAGGTGGCGAACGGACCGTCGGTCCGATCCGCATTCGGGGTGGGCTGGCCTCCCGACCAGTGGTCGTTGCCATCGACAGCGACGAAGAAAACCGGTTCTTGGTCCCCTGGGGCGGCGGTTGATTTGGCCAGTGATTGGTGGGCAGCACCCTGCAGCAGCGCCAATAACACGAAGAGACAAGCAGGTCGGCTCATTTGCGCCGCCATTCTTGCCTTTCAACGAGAGGAAGTCAAAACCAGCGTCATCGTGACGCGCACATCTGCTTTCAGGGTTGAGGATGTTCTTGCCAGTTGACCCAGGGTAGGATCGGCTCCCCTCCACCGCAGCCGCTCCAACCCTGGGCTGGAGGACGGAATCCCGATGGGATTCTAACAAGGGGAGGAGGAGGGAACGATGAGAGATGAGAGATGAGAGATGAATGGCGAGTTAGGATTAAGGGGCCGGTTCATAGTATCAATACAACGGCTGAGTTCTAAAGGCTAAGTGGGGGAAGGGAGGCGTGGAGGAGGAGTTCCTGTCCTGGGAAATCCTGGCATTTCCTGATGATCTGCGCCCAGCGGCCGCGGCCGGACAGGCGGTGAGCCGGTTTGGGAAACGGCTGGGCAGCGTGAGCCGGAAGCGATTGCCAAGCAGTTGTTGCTTTCCGCGTCCTTACGTCGGCGGCTACATGACGATCTTCAGCCGTGCCGAGGCGCGGCACCCTAGGCTTTGAGTCAGAATCCCTTCAGGATTCGGAAAGGGGAAAGATGAGGCGCGCCTTCAGCGCTTGGAATAATTTTGGGTGGGGCGATCCCTGGGCTTCGCTGCGCTTCACCGGGCTGGTATGAGACGGGCCGTTGGCCCTGGGACCGGGGACGATTGATGGACGGTGTTTTCCGCCCAACCTATTCGGCCGTGCTGCCCCCGTACGTCGATGGCGTCACGAGGTTGCCGTAATTCGTGCTTGAGCTATATTCCGCTCCGTTCGTATTTTGCACGCAGCAATCAAGAATTGTAATCATGCAAAAAGTGCCATTTACCAGCTTGTCAACGGTCATACCCACCCTGCTGTTGGCTGCCACACTGGCGCCCGTAACGCTGAGCGCCGAGGACATGCCTGTGGGCGATAGCACGCGGGGTAAAGCCTTTTTTCAATTCAATTGTGCGGTTTGCCATTCGCCCGTGTTGGGACCAGACAACCTGGTGATCATGAAACAAGGGCCGAGCCTCGTGGGCGTCCTGGGGCGGCCGGCTGGGTCACTGCCGCATTTCAATTACACCAAGGCGATCCGGGGATTGGGGCTAACATGGGATCCGGCCAGGTTGTATCGGTTTTTGGCGAACCCGATGGTGGAAGTGCCGGGCACGACGATGCCGATACCGGTAACGGACCCGCGCAATCGGGCAGATGTGATCGCTTATCTTGCCACACTGAAGATTCCCCAAGGTGTGACACTGAAATACGACGAATTGCCGGAAACAGCCGGAGGAACGGACCCAAACGACTGGCAGAGGCAAGCGCCCGGGGCGCAACATCATTTTAGGGAATCCGAGCTCCCGAGGCCCTTCGAGACGAAGTCCGCAGGCAACGGACCGCAAGTCGTAGCGGCCCCGACGAATGGGACGCTGAGGGTGCCGCCGGGATTCAAGGTAAAAATATTTGCAAAAGGCCTGCACAACCCGCGGCTGCTGCGCACGGCACCAAACGGGGACATTTTCATTGCGGAGACGGCCCGCAACCGGATTCGAGTCATGCGGACAGCAGACGGGGCCGACGCACCGACGGAGAACCAGATTTTTGCAGAAGGCCTGGATCGTCCGTTTGGAATCTCCTTTTATCCGCCGGGCGACAAGCCGCAGTGGATTTACGTGGCGAACAACAATTCAGTGGTCCGACTGCCCTATCGCAGCGGAGAACTGAAGGCCGCGGAGGCACCGGAGGTGATTGTGCCGAAACTGTCGGATCCCACGGGTGGCCATTCAACGCGCGATGTAGTGTTTTCGAAGGACGGCAAGCGGATGATGATTTCAGTGGGTTCCGGCTCAAACGTGGCCGAGCAGATGAACAAGAAAACGCCGGAGGAAATCCGGGCGTGGGAGGAGGAGAACGGCATGGGAGCTGCCTGGGGGCCCGAGTGGCATCGCGCGGAAATCCTGGTAACGGACCCGGAAGGACATCAGCCGTTGGGCGCATTTGCAACGGGCGTCCGCAACGGCGTGGGCTTGGCGGTGAACCCGCAGACGGGCGATTTGTGGGTTTCCACAAACGAGCGCGATGCTTTGGGGGACAACCTGGTGCCGGACTACGTGACGCGGGTGAAGGAGGGGGGATACTATGGGTGGCCGTGGTATTACATAGGGAACCACGAGGACCCGAGGCATGCCGGTGAACGGCCGGACTTGGCGGGCAAGGCGATTGTGCCCGACGTGCTGGAGGCCTCACACTCGGCCTCGCTGCAGATGACCTTTTACACCGCGACCTCGGGAGTGGCGGCATTCCCGGCGGACTATCGGGGGGACGCGTTTGTGGCACTTCATGGCTCGTGGAACCGCACCATTCGCACGGGTTACAAAATCATTCGCGTGCTGCTGAACCACGGTGTTCCCACGGGGCAATATGACGATTTTCTGACGGGTTTTGTGGTTGATAACCGCAGTGTGTGGGGCCGGCCGGTAGGGGTGACCGTGGCGCACGACGGCGCATTGTTGATAACCGAAGATGGCAACGGCACGATGTGGCGCATCGCGTACGAGGGAGAGAAGTATGCGAAACGGGTCCCCAGATCGGCGGCAGAATATGGCGTAAAACTGAACTGACACGCATGGTCCTGACACTGGGCGTTCTCGGGGTTCGCGATGATGCGGCCGATTGATTGCTGACGGCAAGGCCAAAAAACAGGTTGCCGGTCAACCGGATCGGCATGGTGTCAACTGTCCAGATTCTGGACGACAACGACATCTGAGTATGTAGAAAAGGAAGGCTTGTGGAGGGAGGGATGCGGCGTCTAATGACAAATTCGCAACAAACCATTCCCACTAAAAAAATGGACTTGATCCTGCTCTTCCACCGCAAAACGGATCAATCGCATTATGAGCTTTTCGTCAGCGACATGTCGGGATCGGGTCCGGTGTAATGTTCCAAAGCTATTCGCTGCCCTGCTGCTGGCAGGCAGCGTTCATGTCTGTTAGCCCCAGTTGTTTTCGTGCAAATAATTTTGACTCTATATCTGGTGTTGGGGTGTCTCGTAAATTGTGCAGCCCAACTCAAGGGTGAGATCCCCGAGATTCGCGCAGGCACGAACATTTATCGGAACGTCACTATTCAGGAACGTGCCGGCAACAAGCTGGTGATCGCGCACAGTGTCGGGCTAAGCTCGATTGATATCACCAGCCTGGACGAAGCGACGCGCGTTCGGCTTGGGGTTACCGGTCCGTTGCCGCCGACTGAACTGATCACGGGATTGATCCTCACCAACCAGGGGGGAAGCGGCATTGCCAAAGGGCACAGTTTGTTTCTTACTTCCTCCAACAGCACGTGCCGGCTGGCTTTTCAGGGCCATGCGGTGATGTTCCGGTTCGAACACGCGGATGGCGACGTGGAGTTATGTTTTAATGGGCCGGACAACCTGTTTGTGCATCCCGGCACCTATGAGAACGCCCAAAGCCGTAGCAGCGGGCCGAATCCGCGGTTGGAGATTTCATCTGATGGGATGAGCCATCGGGGGACGGGTCGATTTGAGGTGAAAGAGGCGACATTCTTCGGAGAAAAAGTCGGGGCTTTTCGTGCGACGTTCGAATTCCAGCAGGAGAACGCGCTGGGACAGATCAAGGGCGAGGTTTATTACAACGTGAAAGCTCTTTATCCGAGCGGGGTCTCGCGGGGCAGTGCGGCAGCGGCGCAGACGGGGGAGCGCTATACGGCGCTCGTGGTCAATCGGGGTGGACGGGCAGACCGGAACATCTTCTGCGTGGCTCCGGATGCGGTGGCGAAGGTGAGGAAGGAATATGGAGGGGGATACCGGTTTAGCTTTGTGACCGCGCAAGCGACGCGGGAGGTTTATTTTTTGCCACCCGCCAACGACACTCTGCATCTCGGAAGATTTTCCGGCGCCCGGTCTGCCGGGGCCACCGGATTGAGCGCGCGATTCGAGTTGTCGGGAGATTCGGGCATGCCCAGCCGGACCTATAGTTTTGAAATCAAACACCTGCAAGAGGATGAGTTGGGCAATGTGATCGCGTTTCATGCCACCTTTTCGCAGGAGGACCAGAGCGGTTACGAGGGCGAGGTCTGCTTCAACTCGCCGCAGAGGTATTCCACCAACAAGTTCAGCGCGGCTGCCGAGCAGTTTTCGAAAGCGCTTGAAAAATCGGTGCCGGGCAAGTCATCCGCGCCCCGAAGAAGCGGCACGGGTTTCTTCATCAGCGATGACGGGTTCCTGGTCACGAACGAACACGTAGTTAATAACGCTTCTGACATTCGAGTGGTAACCATTGTCGGAGCCTTTCACGCCAAAGTGGTTCAATCGGATGCGGGGAATGATTTGGCGTTGTTAAAGGCGGATGGGAAGTTCTTCGGCTTGCCGATTACGGGCAGTCGCACAGTGCGTCTGGGTGGCACGGTGGCTACCATCGGTTTCCCCAACCCCCTGTTGCAAGGGTTTGCGCCCAAGCTGGCCAAAGGGGAGATTGCGGCACTGTCCGGAGCGGCTGACAACTTGCGGCATTTCCAGATTAGTGTGCCGGTGCAGCCGGGGAATTCGGGGGGCGCGCTGGTGGATGAGCGTGGGAACGTGGTGGGAGTGGTGTCGGCGAAGCTGGATGCGTCCTTGGCTTTGGCGGCGAGCGGAGCGTTGCCGGAGAATGTGAATTACGCGGTGAAGAGCAGTTACCTGTTGAGCTTCCTGGAATCGGTGCCCGCAGTTTCGCCCAAACTCAAGCGGGCTGTGATGGCTGACCGGAAGTTTGAGGATGTGGTTAAATCCGCGCAGGATGCGGCGGTCATGGTGTTGGTTTATTGAGTTATTGGAAAGGGAGTCGTGACCTCCCCTTCAGATTAAATGGTTTCAAAGGGGGGGAATCGCGAACCCTTCGCCCGCGCCTTACGAACAGCTAAAACTCAAGTCGGTCACCGCTGGCGCAGACATTGAGTCACCACTGGCGCAGACATTGAGCTAGGCGGGCACTGGGTCGAGAAGCTGCGCAACGGCCTGGCGCAGATCGTCAAAGGCAAATGGCTTGTTAAGAACGGCATCCACAAACGCTCCAATGCCACCCCGCTCCCCTTCCGAGCCCGTAATCATTAGAATCGGTTCGGAAGGCGCCAGCCGCTTGATGTTTCTCGCCAGCTCATCGCCTTTCATCAAGGGCATGGCGTAATCTGTAATGACCAGGTCAAAACGCTCGGGCGTGAACAGGTCCAGGGCCTCCCGTCCGCTGCAAGCCTCGGTGACTGTGTGCCCATCCATGCCGAGCATCACTTTGATGAGCTCTCGCACTTTTGGATGATCATCCGCCAAGAGTATTCGCTTGCCTGGGGCTTTGCCGGGCTCGGTCATAAATTAAACAAATCAAAATCCGCGTACCCACCAGACACTAACATGCAAACCTTTCTTCGATTACTCGGGACAGGGCTGGAAATGAGCCCGGGGGTTCCCCGGGGGGCGAAAGAGATATATCAAATTGCCCATCTTTTTGATCGGCGGGCCGAAGTCAGGCTGTGCGCCCAAACGCTCAAGCCTGTGCGTCCAAACGCCCAGTTCTCAATCCACTCAAATCTGATACCCTCGGTTTCACAAGTTGACTGGACGTTATGCAGAGCGGCGGGAGAATCAAAAAAGCCCATGCCGGTCATGGGCAAGAGTCCAAAGGGGAAATCCCAGTGGTGAATTCCTTAACAAGGGTCTGCTTATGAAAACTTTGCGTCGCCTCCTGAAAAACGGGCGGTTGATTGTTTTGTCTCTTCTTGTCACTACGTGCGGAACCAAACTTTCGGCCCAGACAGCTACAAACCCGGTGGTGAGCATAATCACTCCCGCGAATGGAGCCGCGTTTTACACGCCAACGAACATTCTGATGGTTGCCGCGACCCACGGTTCTTTTACCAACGTGGAGTTCTTTGCCGGTACCACTAATTTGGGCAGAGGAATTCCTATTACAAGCCCAGTTTACGCCATTGATTATGGTCTGATTTGGACAAACCCACCGGTGGGTCATTTTGCTTTGACTGCGGTCGGCACAGACAGTAGCGATGTTTCAACAACTTCCGCTCCGGTGAGCATCACCGTGCTGCCGGGTCCACCGCCGAAGCCGCTCCGCATCGTCAGCCCAGTCAACGGCGCGGTCTTTTTTGCGCCGGTGGATATCCCAATCTTCACGTATCTCAACCACTCCTCCAATGAAATTGCATCAATTGCATCGGTGCAATTATTTGACGGCACCAACAGTTTGGGCTTGAGCACGCCGATCTCGACCAATATTTTCCTCCTCATCTGGAGCAACGCGCCGGTAGGAGGTCATGTGCTGAAGGCCGGAGCCGTGATTTCCATCAAGAATACTGCCCTTGTTTTTTGTATCACTTCCGACCCGGTGAATATCACTGTGCTGGCCTCGCCGCCACCGCCCACCAATCGCCCGCCGATTGTGAGCATCGTGGCGACCGATCCGGTGGCCATCGAAGGCACGAATTGCTGGGTCTGGCCGGGTGAAACCAATTCGCCGCCGACTTGGGCCGCGTGGCCAACTGCCGTCTGGCGTTTCTTCACCGGCTGCGGACCCAAGACCGCTACCTTCACCGTGCGCCGCTTCGGCGACACCAATGATGACCTGACGGTGGCTTATGACATCGGTGGCACTGCTAGCAATGGCGTGGATTACGTTGCATTGCCCGGTTCAGTTATTGTCCCAGCCGGCGGGCGTCGCGCCTTCATCACGATCGTGCCGATTGACGACGGCCCGCCGGACGTGAAGAAGACCGTCATTCTGACGCTGACGGCTTCGACGAATACGCCGCCCGACTATCTCGTCGGGAACCCGCGGCGCGCCGCGGCCATCATCCTTGACCCAGGTCCGTCCCCGGTGAGCGGCATGTTGCCCGGCGGTTGCTTCCATCTCGTGGCACCGGGGCCGGACGCCGCGTGGTTCTACGTCCAGTGTTCGACAGACTTGGTGAATTGGACGTCTATCTGCACCAATCAGGTGATCAAGGGCTCCATTGACTTCGTGGATCCCGACGCGGCCAATAATCCGTCCCGGTTCTATCGCGCGGTGCCGCTGGCCAATCCGCCGTCGGAATAATGTGATGTGGAGAGTTGACACCAAAGCTCACCACGCTGTTAAGGTACTGCCAGCCTGTAGAATTGTATGTTTTCTCCAATTGGCACGTTCACCCCATTATGCAGATTCGAGAGGTTCAGCACGGGCGGGATCGTGACATTGCCCCAGGTCCCAGCCGTCAGGCTGGATGCTTGCTCCAATACCAAATGGGCGGATGGAATCAACCAGGACAAGCTTACGCCATCACTCGCGGCGGTGATTCCCAGAACTAGCGCAGGCGTGGCTCGCCAGTGCCAAATGCCGCCGTTGCGGGCCCCGGCATAGGCCAGAGCACCGTCCGCGCTTGAGGCGACCGACTGCCAATCCAGGGCCGGCGCAGCATTCGATACCCAAGTGATACCCGCGTTGGTGGAGGAGTAGATAGGACCATTCGTGTTGACCACATTGTGCCATCGGCGGAGCATGCGACACAAAACCAGTTTGTTGGCGGAGCGCCGGTCTGTGTCCAACTTTGTCCCAACGCGCCGGTTCGGGGCCCCAGCGACAGAGCGACGCACAGTCCAAAGAGTTTCTTCATGGCTTAATCGTTAATCCGCCCTGCGCTCGTCTGAAGTGTGCGTTTCGCCGCACATTGGGAATACGGTGACGGGCTTCGGGCTAGCGTTCGACTTGAACGCACGCGCGGATTGGAACGGACGACTGTCATTGTGCTCGTGGACCAACTTCGTGTAACGCGATTGCTGGTCCGACTCCCATCTCGCAATTATTTCGACTCCGCCGCCGATTTCCCGTATCTATAAGGCTGGAATGTCCCTGATTCTTGCCGCCGAGGATTTGATAGTCCGCTACAATGAGCGGACGATCCTGGCCGCCGCGACCCTCGGCATTGATGAGGGCGACCGCATCGGGTTGGTGGGCCGGAATGGCTGCGGCAAGACCACGTTCCTGAAGATTCTGGCCGGCCTGCAATCGCCTGGTGCCGGCACGGTCACCACTCGGCGCGACCTGGTGGTGAGTTACCTGCCGCAGGATTTCACGCTGGATTCGTCGCTGAACGTGCGCGAGAACGTCCGCCAGGGGGCGCGACATGTGCTGGATTTGATCGCGGAATTCGAATCGCTGCCGGCGGAATCGAAAAGGCACGAAACGCTTGAACACCGCATCGCGACGCTCGACGGTTGGTCGCTTGATCAAAGGATCGAAACCGTCATGTCGCATCTGGATTGCCCGCCGGGCGGACGCAGTATTGATTCCTTGTCCGGCGGGGAGCAGCGGCGGGTGGCGGTGGCCCAGGCGATCGTCTCGCAGCCGGAGCTGCTCATCCTCGACGAACCCACGAATCATCTCGACCCGGATTCCATCGAATGGGTCGCGGAGTTTCTGGAGAACTTCCGCGGCGCCTTCCTCGTGGTCACGCATGACCGTTATTTTCTCGACCGGGTGGTCAACCGGATTGTCGAGTTGAGCGACGGCCGGTTTTTCCGGCACGAGGGGAATTACACCGATTATCTGCTCGACAAAGCCGAGCGGCAGGCGGCCGATGCCACGGTCGAACACAAACGGCAGATGTTCCTGAAAAAAGAACTGGCCTGGGTGCGCCAGGGACCGCGGGCCCAGCGGAGCAAGCAGAAGAACCGCTTCGAGCGATATTACGAAACCGCGGCCCAGGAGGTGGCCCCCGCGGAGGAGGATATGGAACTCGTGATTCCGCCACCGCCGCCTCTGGGAAACCGGATCGTGGAATTAACGGGCGTCGGGATGGAGCTCGGCGGGCGCGCGCTTTTCAGCGGATTTGACTTCACCTTTGAGAATAGCCAGCGCGTCGGGATTTGTGGACGCAACGGCCTGGGCAAGACGACCTTGTTGAAGATCATCCTTGGTCAGCTCGCGCCAACGCAGGGTACGGTAAAGACCGGCCAGCTCACCCGGTTCAACTATGTGGACCAATCGCGACTGCAGTTGAACGAGGAGCGGACCGTGCTGGAGGAAGCCGCCGACGGCTCCGAATTTGTGCAATGGGGCGAAGCAAAAATCTCACTGCGCAGTTATCTCAAGCGGTTTCTGTTCGCCGACGAACGCATCACGACGCGGGTCAAACACCTCTCGGGCGGCGAGCGCAGCCGGCTGTTGCTGGCGCGCATTCTCAAATGCGGCGGAAATTTTCTCATGCTCGATGAACCGACCAATGACCTTGATCTGCCCTCATTGCGCGTGCTTGAGGAGGCCTTGATCGCATTTCCGGGAGTAGTATGCGTCGTCAGCCACGACCGTTACTTCCTTAACCGCGTCTGCACCGACATTCTGGCGTTCGAGGGGGACGGCCGGATCCATCATAGTGTCGGAGACTACGAATATTACCTGGAGAAAAGGCGAAAGCGAATTGAAGGCCTGGGGCAGCGGCCGGCGCAGTCGGTGCCCGACCGACCGGCGGCTGCCTCTTCGCGGGCGGCGGGGACCGCGTCCGCGCCGGCGAAGCCCGCCAAACTCTCGTTCAAGCAGGCGCGCGAATTGGAATCTATCGAGCCTCAAATCCTCGCCACGGAATTGGAAGTGGCACGTATCGAGCGCCTGTTCGCGTCGCCGGATTTCCATCGCACCCACGCAACCAGGACGAACGAACTGCTTGCGGAGCTGGCTGCCGCCAGAACAAAGGCGGCCCAACTATACGCACGATGGGAGGAACTGGAGGCGCTCAAGGGCCGGCCAAAGGAGTAGAATCATCGAGGGATTCAGGCTCCCAGAAGCGCTTCGAATCAAGTTGAAAACTCACACCGACAATGTTATTCTGTCATTGCGTTCCAAGACGCTCCTGCACGAAACAACTCAACACGTGGCGTTACGGCCGAGCGTTGAACCTGGGATTTTGAGTTTTGAAACTACAGAACGAGCGATTGGTCCTGCTGCTTCTGGCCGCCATCCAGTTTGCCACCAACCTGGATTTTTTGATCATCCTGCCACTGGGTCCGCAATACATGCGCCTCATGCACATCAGCCCAGCCCAGTTCAATCTGATCGTCGCGGCCTACGCCATCGCGGCAGGAATCTCCGGCGTTGCCGCCGGGTTTTTCCTCGACCGCTTTGATCGCAAGACCGCCCTCCTCTGGCTTTTCCTGGGGTTTGCCGTCGGCACCTTCTTGTGCGCGCTGGCCCCCACCTACCGCCTATTGGTTGCCGCCCGGGCCATTGCCGGCACGTTCGGCGGCGTGACGGGCGCTGTGATTCTCGCCATTGTCGGCGATATCATCCCGGAATACCGTCGTGGCGCGGCGATGGGCCTGGTGATGTCCGCCTTTTCCGTCGCCTCGATTTTTGGGGTGCCACTGGGGCTTGTGCTCGCGACGCATTTTGACTGGCACGTGCCCTTCTACGTGATTGCCGGGATCAGCGTGCCGATTCTCCTGGCCGTGTTCCGGTTCGTGCCCGCTCTGCGCGTACATTTGGACCATCCGCGCGACCAGCATCCCGTGGCGCGGATGCTGGCCGTGCTCGTGGAGCAGAACCATCAAATGGCCTTTCTTTTCATGGCGGTGCTCACCTGCGCCGGCTTCACCATCTTTCCCACCCTGGCCACTTACATGGTGTACAACGTGGGATTGACCGAGAAGCAACTGCCGTTCATCTATTTGACGGGCGGAATCTGCACACTCTTCAGCATGAACTGGGTGGGACGCTGGGCCGACCGCGCCGGAAAACTCCGCGTCTTCACGCTAATGTCCCTTTCCGCGTCGATCCCCATTATCGCCCTCACGAATCTGCCGCGTGTACCTCTGCTGGTTGCGCTGGCGATTTCGACGTTGCTCATGATCTCCATGTCCGGCCGGTTTGTTCCGGCCATGGCGATGATGACGGCGACGGTCGAAGCGCGCTATCGCGGGGGCTTCATGAGCGTCAATTCGTCCGTCCAACAATTCTCCTGCGGCCTGGCCGCGTGGATCAGCGGAGGCATCATAGGCCAAGGGCCCAATCAGGAAATCACCCGTTATCCGGGTGCGGGCTTGGTTTCCTTGGCGTGTGTGTTCACCTGCATCTGGCTGGCGCGGTTCCTCCGGCCCGCCGCCGGGGAATTGGCCGCCGCCCCGGTCTTCTTCGAATCGGTCTGACACGTTCCGGCCGTCCCCTTCAGGGATTTGCCGCAGCAGCAGCACGCTAGTCACCTGGTTGGTCGGAAGCTAACCTGTCCCCGTCGCGTGGCGATCCGAGTTTAGGATTCTTGAGAAGGGGATGATGAGGCGCGGCTTCAGCGCTTGTGGGTTTGTTGGGGCGACTCGTGCAGTGGCATGAAAGTTCAAGAATGGATTGAGCGCTCGCCCTCACCCCGGCCCTCTCCGCGGAGTGCCACGGTTAAATGGTGTAGGACGAAAAGCCGCCATCGATCGGTACGACAACGCCGGTCACGAATTTTGACGCATCGGACAGTAGCCAAACCAGCGGGCCGATCAGGTCGTCGGGTTCACCATATCGGGCCAACGGGGTGTGGGCGATGACCTGCTTGGCGCGGGGCGTGGGCTCCCCGGTTTTCTCATCGAAATGGAGGAACCTGAGTTGTTCGGTCAGAAAGAAACCCGGCGCCAAAGCGTTGACGCGCACACCAGTGCGCGACAAGTGAACGGCCAGCCAGTGCGTGAAATTAGACACCGCGGCCTTGGCGGCAGAGTAGGGGCCCACCTTGGTCAGCGGCGTGAAAGCACTCATCGAGGAAATGTTGACGATGGAGCCCTTTCCTCGCGTAACCATGCCGCGCGAGAACACCTGAGTCACGAGAAAGGTCCCGAAGAAATTCAAATCGAACACCTGGCGCACGGCCGCAGTATCCAGATCAAAAAACGTTTGTTCGCCGCCACCCGGCAGTCCAAGAGGCTCGTGGAATTCCCGGCTTGTGCTGCCGCGCGGGGCATTTCCGCCGGCACCGTTGACGAGGAAATCAGGCGGCCCCCAAAGAGCGTTGATGCTTTCACAACTGCGTTGGAGTTGCTCTTGGTTGAGGACATCGCATTGGACGGCGGTGGCCTTGCCGCCGCTTTTCCGGATGGATTCTGCCCGCGCTTCAGCCTTGTCCAAGCGAAGGTCAAGAACTGCCACCGCTACGCCCATCCGCCCGAGCGCGCCGGCCATGACGCCGCAGAGTTCGCCGCCGGCACCTGTAATCACGGCGACTTTTCCACTCAGGTCAAATCGCTGGAGAATTTCGTTCACTTGAGTTCAGGTGAAGCGCGTTCTTCGCCACAGGGCCCTAGCGCAGACGACCAGAAAGACAACGGAAGCGGCGGACAGGAGGGCCATCCAGGCGAAGCTGAAGGAGATCTGCTGGCGGGTGGCTTCGCGGCCCAAAATGAAGAAGATCGCGACCGCCAGCAGGACGATAAGCGCCTCCCACCATCGGCGTTTCAGGTTGGCCCGGCTGGGAGCTTCCTCGCCGCGGACGGCCGCGGCAACGGTGTTTTCGTCCATGCCATAACGCCCGCATTCACGCTGCACCGCCTGGGTCCAGCGGGCTTGTTCAGAGTCGGGTGCTTCGGCAAAACTGATCGCCACGGCGCCGCCGATCATGATGAGGGAACCCCCGATGACGAGGAACCGCGCGCCGGGGCTAAGGCCCGAGAGTTCTCCGAAAACGAGTGCGCCCCAGGCCAGGCCCCAGAGCTGGTTGGTGTTGGAAAGCGGGATGCCGCGGCCAATCCCGATGTACTTCGCCGCGTATTGCTGAAACAGGTCGCCGATGACCCAACAGAAGCCGCCCAGAAAGAGCCAAAAGAGGGCGGGTTTCGCCTTCCCGAGTTCGACCCAAAGATTGGCCGGGCCGCCCTGAAAGACCGCGCCCAAGGCGAACACGGTGCCAAGTTCGCCGACGGTGAAGATGGTGACGAAGGAGAGCGGGTTCATGCCGCTGATGTAAGCCTTACGGTAGGGAATGTACATCGTGCCCCAGAGCAGGCCGGCCCCCAGCGCGGCCAGCACACCGAGCATCGCGTTGCGCGGGCTGGCGCCGGAACGTTGCTGAGTGGCGTACGCCAGCAGACAAGCGCCAATCACAATGGCGGTCGCACCGCCCAGGACTTTGGCCCAGTCCTTGGAGGTCGAGCCCCGCAGTTCATTAAACAGCAACCAACCCCAGAACAAACCTACCAGGCTGTTAGTATTCCAGAGCGGGAAGGCGATCGAAAGCCCGACGTCCCGGATGGCGAAAACCGTTAGTGTATTAGCCACGGCCCAGAGCATCCCCGCCAGGACGGCCCACACCATCAGATGCGGCTTCTCTTTGAGGTCAAGCATGACAAAGGTGGTACCCTTGAGGGCGACCGGCACGGTCCAGCGCGCGACGAACACGCCCGCCACCATACCCAGAGAAATGATAAAGGGTGAGAAGCCGATCGTGACGAGCTTGGTGGGCGCCTCGGCCGCGCCCAGCCAGGCACCGGCTGCCAGCCCACACAAAACGCCCAGTCGGTGAAGCGAGCCCGAGGCTCGGCTGGAAACAGAATGGGCAGAAGCAGCAGAGGGGACGGGAGTATTCATGTCTTCACCTCAAGAGAATGAGCAAGACCAGGCCAATGATCAGCACCATGACCGGCACCCAAAAATGAGCATCGCTGGCGATTTTTCCGAGGAGGGATCGATTCGTTTGATTGGCTTTCATGGCGTCATGGACGGATCTCCGCGAGTCTCACGGGGCGGTGCTCATCGAAGGACTTGCGTGCCGCCAGACCCATGAGCACGGGAATCCGCCCGTCTTCGCCGGTCACGGCAGTGGGTTTGTTTTCCAGAACCGAACGCACAAAGGAGCGAATCTCGTTCGAGAAGCTTTCGAGGTAGCGGTCCATGAAAAAGTTGAGCGGCAAATCCTGGCGCACGGATTGGCCGGTGCTCACGGTCGCCTGGTTGGGATAACGGTTCTCCGTGGCGACCTTGCCAGTGGAGCCGTGAACTTCCGCGCGCTGGTCGTAGCCGTAAGCGGCCTGGCGGCAGTTGTCGATGGTGCCGATGACTCCGTTGCGGAACCGCAGCACGACGATCGCGGTGTCCAGGTCTCCCGCCTCGCCAATGGCCGGATCGACCATCACGCCGCCGGCGGTATAAACCTCCTCGACCTCGTCGCCGATCAGAAACCGGGCCATGTCGAAATCGTGAATGGTCATGTCGAGGAACATGCCGCCGGAGACTTTGACATAGGAAACCGGAGGCGGCGCAGGGTCGCGGCTGATGATGTGCAGCAGGCGAGGGATGCCGATTTCGCCGTTTTGCACCGCGGCGCGAACGCGAGCGAAATTGGAGTCGAACCGCCTGTTAAAACCGACCTGGAGCTTGACGCCGGCCTTGCGGACAGCCTCGAGGGCAAGGTCGATTTTGACGAGGCTATGGGCGATCGGCTTTTCGCAGAAGATATGTTTGCCGGCCTGGGCGGCACGATCGATTAGGTCGGCGTGCGTGTCAGTTGGGGTACAGATGAGCACAGCCTGGATGGCTGGGTCAGCCAGGATCTGGTCCACGGAACCCGCCACTTTGGCAATCCCGCAACGGGAAGCAACCTGCTCGGCCGCCTCGCGATTTAAATCGGTAATCGCGAGAGCACATGCCTCGGGCACTCGGAAGGCCAGGGACTCGGCGTGCACTCTCCCAATGCGTCCCGCGCCGAGGATCGCGACGTTTAATCTTTGGTTGCTCATAAACGGTCACTGCGGTTTGGTAAAACAATGTTCGATGGAGGCCAGGTACTCGCGGTTGCGCCGGGCGCTTTCCTTGGGTGAGCCCATGCCGGGCAAAACATCTTGTTCGACCAGCAGATACCCCGGGTAGTGCCATTGGGCCAGTTGCCGCAGGACGCGCGGAAAATCGACCGCCCCCTTGCCCAATTCGCAGAAGATGCCGTGGCGCAGAGCGGTGAAATAGTCCCAACCTTCGGCACGGGCCTGAGCGGCGACGGCCGGGTGGCAATCTTTGAGGTGCATGTACCAAATGCGCTCGCGGAATTGGTCGAGCGCGGCCACGGCATCTTTTCCTCCGGAGCCGTAGGTGTAATGGCCGGTATCGAAGACCAGGCCCAGGGTTTTCGGATCGGTGAGTTCGAGCAGCCGGGCGATCTCTTCGTGGGTCTCCACATACCCGGCGCAATGATGGTGAAACACGGTCTTGAGACCGGTCTCAGCCAGGACGGCACGGGCCACGGCTTCGGTGCCAGCCGCGAAGGTTTTCCATTCAGCCAGGCTAAGCCCATCGGCGGCGGTGATTCGGCCGGCGCGTTGGGTGCGATCGGGCACCGTGCCGTTGTTGTCCGCCAGGACGAGGAATGGCGAGGGCGAAGAGGCGACTGCGGACAGCAGTCGCGCGATCCTCACCGCGTTGGCGATGCCACCAGCCAGGGCGGAGGAATCCTTCAGCGCGACCGGGACAAACGCGCCCAGCATGACCAAGCCGCGTTTGGTTAATTCCACGCGTAACGCCGGGGGGGCAGTCGGCAGGTAACCCCAATCACCCAGTTCGGTTCCGGTGTAACCGGTCGCCGCCAATTCATCGAGCATCCGCGCAAAGCCGATTTGTTCGCCGCCGGTGCCTTCAAACTCCAGCGTGCCCCAGGAACATGGGGCATTTCCGACGAGGAATTTACTCATGATGTTTGTGCTCGAGCTAACGAAGCGTCCCAAAGGAGACACGAATTGCACGAATTAGCAGCAAAATTCACTTTCATCGTCAGCAAGCCGCGGCTTTTTAGCGTCAGGTTGAAGTTCCAGGATTCTAAAACCGGCGCGTCCAGTCGCGGGGCCAGCGTTCCACCACGACTTTAGTTTGAGTGTAGAATTCCACGCCGTGCTCGGCTTGCGCGTGGAGGTCGCCAAAGAAACTTTCGCCCCAACCGCTGAACGGGAAATAAGCCATGGGCGCGGCCACACCGACATTGACCCCGACGTTTCCAGCGTTGACCTCGTAACGGAAGCGGCGGGCGGTGGCGCCATCGCTGGTGAACAGGCAGGCCATATTTCCGTAACTGCGCTCGTTTACCAGCGTGATCGCTTCTTCAATCGTAGCCGCGTGCATCAAGCTCAGCACTGGACCAAAGATCTCGGTGCGCGCGATCTCGCCCTGCGGGGAAACCGCATCGAGCACGGTCGGGAAGACGAAGTAACCTTGTTCGTACCCCGGTACGGTTTGTCCTCGGCCATCGACCAGCACCCTGGCGCCCTCTTGCTGACCCTTAGCGATCAGGCCCTCGATCCGGTT
>Ga0209517_10004189_pt1 | contig 19102 bp, 20 predicted proteins | sample PeaSoiMetSII2010_FD_187695 | JGI IMG/M metagenome (GOLD analysis project Ga0209517, IMG submission 187695) | Peat soil microbial communities from Weissenstadt, Germany - SII-2010 (SPAdes) (version 2) | ecosystem: Environmental > Terrestrial > Soil > Wetlands > Peat | place: Germany...
CCGAGCCGGGACCGGGCCCGCTCCAGTACGGCGCCGGCCGCGGGGAAGACCGACTGCTGTTGCAAGCGCTCCGCCTCCCGCAAGTCCGCCTCCACCGCCCGCGCGGTGAGAACCCACTGCCCGACCAGCCAGCCCGCGCCGCCAAGCACGGTGGCCGCCAGCAACAACGCGACGACGAGCAGCGCCGCCGCCGCCGGGCGGCGCCGCGCCCACCGGGCGAGGCGCTCCAGCGGCCCGGCCCGGCGCGCCGCGATGGTCTCCCCCCGAAGGAACCGGCGGAGGTCTTCCGCCAGTGCGGCGGCGCTGGCGTAACGCCCTTGCGGCGCCTTGGACAAGCACTTCAGGCAGATGGTTGTCAGGTCGCGCGGCACCTGGGGATTCAACCGCGCCGGCGGCACGGGCTCGTCCGTTAGCACCTGCTGGAGTGTCACCGCCGCCGAGTCGGCGTTGAAGGGGGGCCGGCCTGTCAGCATCTCGTACAGGATCGCCCCCAGGGCGTACACGTCCGTGGCCGGCCCGATCGCGCGCTTGTCGGCGCGCGCCTGCTCGGGGGCCATGTAGCTCGGCGTGCCCAGCGGGATGCCACTGAGCGTCAGTCCCCCGTCACCTTCCAGCCGCCGGGCCAGCCCGAAGTCGGTCACTTTGGGCGTGCCCTCCCGGGTGAGCAGGACGTTGCCCGGCTTGAGGTCGCGATGCACGATGCCGCCCTGGTGCGCCGCGTGGATGGCGTCGGCCAGGGTCGCCACCAGGGCGGCCGCCTGGCGGGCCGGCTGAGGCACCCCCCGGATGTGCCCGGCCAGGTCGCCGCCCTCGACCAGCTCCATCGTGAAGTAGGGCCGGCCCTCCACGTCGCCGACGTCGTGGACCTGCACGATGTTGGGGTGGCCCAGTGCGGCGACCGCCTCCGCCTCGCGCTGGAAACGCTCCCGGTCTGCCGAGTCGGCATAGGCCCCTGCCAGCAGCATCTTCAGGGCGACGGGCCGGTGCAGGCGCAGGTGCCGGGCCCGGTAGACGACGCCCATGCCGCCGCGGCCCAGCACCCCCTGCACCTCGTAGCCGGGGATCTGGGGCAGGGCCGTGCCCTCCGGCGGGATCGCCGGCGGGGTCGCGCCCTGCCCCGGCGGAGTAGGGAACAGCGCGTCCAGCTCGGCCCGGAGGAGGCACATCTTCCGCCACCGGGCGCGGACCTGGGGCAGCAGCTCGGGGCAGGATGCACACACCTCTTCCGGCGTGGCTTGCGAGTTGAGCAGTTCCTCGAGCAGTTGTTGAACGCGCGGGTCGTCGGGCATCCCTCATCCCTCCTCAGGGCGGAGGTCGTCCAGCGCCTCGAGCAGCAGCTGAAGGCCGCGATTGAGCCGCCGGTTCACGGTCGCGGCCGAGACGCCGAGTACCTGGCCAGCCTCGGCCTGCGTCAGCCCCTGGATCCTCACCAGGTCGAACGCCTCGCGCTCCTCCTCCGGCAAGTCGGCGACCGCGGCGAGCATGCGGCGAGCTTCCGGCGTCAGCCCCGAGTCGCTGCCGGCCGGGGCGGGCACCAGCCCGTCGCGTAGCTCCACGGCGGCCGGCTGTTCATCTAAGCGGCGGGCCATTTCATTCAGCTCCCAGCGCATGTGCTGGTTGGCCAGCGCGAAGAACTGGCGGACAGTCGTGGGGCGCGCCTCGCGCAGCGCCTTGAGCAGCCGCTCGACGACCGCGCCAAGTAACTCGTCCGCCTGGAGGTTCAGAGGCGGCCGCGTCAGGCGCGGGTAGCTCCGGTGCAAGAGGGCGGCACAGAGCTGGTGCAATCGACTGACCGCCCGGTCGAGTAGGGCGCGGACGGCCTGCTCGGCGGGAGCGTCGCTGGCCAGTTCGTCCAGGTAGCGCTGGACGACGGCCGTGGTGCGTTCCTCGTCCATGTGGCCTCCTCGGCAAGGGGGCGACGGCGTCGGGCGATTATACCGCGCGCCGGTGCAACGCCGCCACGCTTAAGAGTACGTGCGGGAGGGATTCGATAGGGGGTTGCAGGTGAGCTGATTGACTGACCAGGGGTTTCGCGCGGAGATCACCGGGGAGCCGGGGCCGGACTGCGGGCGCCCAAAGTGACGGGCTCAGTCGGACGATGGTGACGGAATCCCTGGACGCTTCAGCATCGAAGAAACGCGTTCTGACCCGCGTGAACAGGCTCGTGCCTGTTCGATAGCTACCTTGTGCGCGTTCACGGCCGAGGGTGACGGGCGTCCAGGTCGGACAAGGTGGGTTGGCAGGGGGCTGATCTGGCCGTCGTGGATTCGTGGCAGCCACTCAAGGTCCATCGGCGTGTCGGACCGCTGCGCGCTGGGCACTTCGGCTTGCGCGCGCATGTCGATGCGACCGACGTGCGCTCATGGACGTTTTCCTCACCGAGGAAATGCTGCTTCGCCATGTCGCGACAGGCCTTACGCCGCCGAACCCGATTCAGGAATTCGGGGACGCTTTACGTAACTGGTTTCAATCATTGGCTTTACGGCGACATTCGCGCCGCGGCGCGAATGTCGCCGTAAAGCCAATGATATCAAGTACTTGTATAAAGCGTCCCCGAATTCCCCAGCGCCGAGGTGCGCAGGTCCACCGGGTCGTGCGGGAACTGCCGGTTCAGCGCCGCCTGCTTGTCCAGCACCGCGTCGGCCGTCGCCTCCTCGCGGCCGTGCGAGCCGCCGATGTCCAGCGGCTTGCCGGTCACGGCCGGCAGGTTGTTGCGGCCGGGGTGCATCATGGCGTAGGTGTCGTAAATCCAGGCCATCGTCCGGGCGTCGGTGTACATGTCGGGGGCCGGGATGTCGGTGTGCGGCCCGATCAGGTCGCCGAGGTCGGCGACGTAGCGGCGCGTGATCTTGCGCAGGTCGGTCTCGCTGAGCTCCTTGGGGTTGCAGGCGACGCCGCCCTTGGCGCCGCCGAACGGCACGTCGATCAGGGCGCACTTCCAGGTCATCCAGGCGGCCAGGGCGCGGACCTCATCGACGCCGAGGTCGGGGTGGTAGCGGACGCCGCCCTTGGCCGGCCCGCGGATGGCGTTGTGCAGCACCCGGTGGCCGGTGAACAGCCGCACCGAGCCGTCGTTCAGCTCAATGGGGAAGACCACGGTAACTATGCGCGACGGCCGCTTGAGGAGGTCGATCAAGCCCTTCTTCAGATGCGGCATGTACGACGCCGCCTGGTCGAACTGTTGCAGGGCGATGTTGAACGGGTTCAGATCGTCGGCGGAAGTGCTCATGGAGGGATGCACAAAGGGGGGGCAGGAGTCCAAAGACATGACGTCTTACCGGTTCCTGCCACCTGGTTTTTCGGCTGCAAGGCCATGCCCATCGTTTTTCCGTTCAGGGGATTCTGATATACTCTCCGGGAGACGAAGGAGGGCTTCATCATGTCCGCGCCGACGGTGTGTATCAGCGAGGCGTCCCGCGCGGTGCTGCGGGAGTTGTCCGAGCAGACGGGAAGGCCGATGCAGGACATTCTCGACCAGGCAATCGACGACTACCGCCGCAAGCTGTTCCTGGAAGCGGTGAACGCCGGGTATGCAGCCTTGCGCGCCGACCCCCAGGCCTGGGCCGAGGTCCAGCGCGAGCGGGCGTCGATGGCGGGCTCCCTGATGGACGGGCTCGACCCGGACGAGCGCTGGGGGGAGGACGGAGACTTGTTGCCGCGGCGCGAGGGAACGAGCGATGGCTGACCCGTGCCGCGGTGAGGTGTGGCTGGCCGACCTGGGGGCGACCCGAGGCCACGAGCAGGCGGGACAGCGGTCCGTCCTCGTGCTGTCCGTGGACGCCTTCAACTCCGGGCCGGCCGAACTGGTCGTCGTCTTGCCGATGACGGCGACGATTCGGAACGTCCCCGCCCACATCCCGGTAACACCGCCCGAAGGTGGCCTTCGCAAGCCGAGCGCCATTCTCTGTGATGCCATCCGCTCCGTGACCAAGGATTGTCTGCTGAGCCGGTGGGGCACCGTCTCGGCGACTACCCTCGCCACAGCGGAACGGGCCGTCCGCGTGTTGCTGGGGTTGTAACGGAGCCAGGGGAAGGCGTTGCCGAGAGCGCAGCCAGGGGTTGCCAAAGGGGCCGGGAGTCGTTGCGCGGATCGACTCCCGACCCCTTTGATTTTCTTTGATTTTCCCGTGGTGCGTTCCTCGTCCATGTGGCCTCCTCGGCAAGGGAGCGACGGCATCGGGCGATTATACCGCGGGCCGGTGCAACGCCGCCACGCTTAACAGTACGTTCGGGAGGGATTCGATAGGGGGTTGCAGGTGAGCTGATTGACTGACCAGGGGTTTCGCGCGGAGATCACCGGGGAGCCGGGGCCGGACTGCGGGCGCCCAAAGTGACGGGCTCAGTCGGACGAGGAATTCGGGGACGCTTTACATAACTGGTTTCAAAGGAATTGGGAAATTCGGGTCGCTTTACGGGAATTCGGGGACGCTTTACGGGAATTCGGGGATACGGGAATTCGGGGACGCTTTACGCGGGAATTCGGGGACGCTTTACGTAACTGGTTTCAATCATTGGCTTTACGGCGAAATTCGCGCGGCGGCGGGAATTTCGCCGTAAAGCCAATGATATCAGGTACTTGTATAAGGCGTCCCCGAATTCCGTACAACGAGGTACGTCTCGCTTTTCCTGCGCATTTCCTCAAGCGGAAGCGAAATCTCTTTCCCCAGCTTCGGTGATGGGGTACACTAAGGCCGGCGAGGGAACAGTACGCTCTCGGACACGGATTGAGTCATGTCCTTGCCCACCATGCGCTGCGCGATCGAGGATCTGGAGCGCTGGGATCCTCGGCTGTTTCTCGAACCCCACGCGGTCGCCTGCGTCGGCGTGATGAGCCGGTATGCGGGTCCTCCCGCCACGTTCGAGGTGGCCTGCGAGGGCGTCACGTCGCGCTGGCTTGGCAAGGCGACCAACTTCCGGTTGGAGGTCTCTTGGGCGGAGCAGACGGCGGCGAAGGCGGCCCGGTTGCTGGCTACGATGCAACAAAAACCGGTGGTGGAGTTGGCCTCGGTCGCCCTGGCGTTCGTCCTGGCACGGCGCCTGCTCGCGCTCGGCCGGCTCGACCTGAACGACTACGGCGAACGGGCGGACTACCGGTCGCCCACCGCCGAGTGCGTGCTGGAAGTCAGCGGCACGGAAGACCCATCGGAATTGGGGCGCCGCCACCGCGAGAAGGTGGCGCAAGCCCTCGACAACACCTACGGCTGGGGGGCGTGCGTCGTCGTGTGTGCCTTCTCGGCCAAGGGACATCGCATCCGGGTTTCCCGACATGACCCGGCGGAGGCGTGAAATGGCGAAAGCCAAGGCCAAACCGTATCCCCCGTCGCTGCTGGAGCTGATGGCGTCGAAGACCACCATCCTCATGAAGGCGCGGACCTACGCGGCGATGGGACTGACGGAAACGGCGCAGCCCATGTGGGGCGTGGCCGCGTCCTTTGAGGAGCGGATTGCGCCGCTGCTGGAAGCCCTGGGCCGGGACCGGGAGGCGGCGGCGAGTCGCATCAGCGCGGCCTCCTGCTACCAGAAGGGCGGCGACCTGGGCCGGGCCGCGAACCTCTATCAGGCGGCCCTGGCCGGCCCGCTCCGCCCCAGCACGCGCCGAGATGTCGAGGCCATGCGCGCCACGTGCCTCGACGAGCTGAGCCGGACGGCCCTGAATGGGTCGTCGCGAAGAAGGGGCAAGATGCCCGCGGGAACGTGATGCCGGCGCAGAGGGCCGATGAAAACTGACAACAAGAGGTTGGGAGCATTATCGCCATTCCTGCCCTCAATTGCATGGAAACGACTCCCGACCCCTTTTCTCCCCCTGGGGCGTTCGGCGCTCTGTTGCAGATTCCTTGTCATGAGCCAGAAGGAGTGATATCGTGTTCGGCGAGTTAAGAATATGGTGGCTGGCACACCGGCTGAAAAGCGCGTCTCCTCGCGTTCGCGAGGAGGCAGCGAAGGCCCTCGGGCAAACAGGCGACTCTCGGGCAGTGAAGCCCTTGGTGGCATTAAGCGTGGACAAAATGTCTGAGCTATATCCTTATGTGCGCAGCGCTGTGTACAGTGCGCTAGCAGAGCTTGGAATGGCCGCGATTCCCGAGTTAGCTTCGCTCCTGAAAGACCGTAGTTCTGACATCCGACGAGCGTCAATTGCGGCGATCCCCGGCGTTGCCGATGCCCAGATCCTGAAAGCCCTTACGGAAGCGCTCGACGACGGCGACGCAGAAGTGCGCCGCATCGCTGCCTTTACGCTAGGGAACATTCGCGACGTGCGAAGCATACAACATCTTGCTGAAGCACTCAAGGATCAGAGTAGCGATGTGCGGCGCGCGGCGGCCTCTGCGCTCGGCATGATTGGCGATGTGCAAGGTCTACACTATCTTGTTAAAGCACTCAAGGATCAGAGTAGCAGTGTGCGGTGCGCGGCTGCATCAGCTGTGGTAAAGATTGGTGACCCGCAGGCCGTCGAACCCCTGATATCGGCTTTCCAGGACAACAATGATCAAAGGATGCGCCTATCGCTTGCATTAGCATTGGCAAAATTCAGGGATCCACGCGTTGTGGACCACCTCGCAACACAACTCAAGAGCGGCTGTACGGACTTAATGGAAGATATAGTCCAAGCCTTGGGAGAAATTGGCGACGAGCGGGCCGTCGAGGCTTTGGCCGCTTATGCCGCCTCTTACTCGGAGCCAAGGGGCTGGCCCCCCACGATTGAGAAGACCATACAACAAGTATTGGAGAAGTCCGCGCACACTTGCACCGTGCAAGCACTTATGGCATTCGCACAACTCAAAGACCGAAAATGGACCCGGGAAATCCATAATTCCGGTCACGCGAATCCGGAAGACGATTACTCAGTAACGGCACACGAAGGCTGGGATTTCAGCCGCGTTAGGCAATTGGCGCACCAAGAACTAATCCGTCGGCGAGAGGCCAGTGTTCCGGCAAGACCCGAGCCTAAGAACCTGGTGGAACGGGTGGAACGGCAGCCGCTAGCTGAAGCTATCGCCGCGGATAAAGCTGATCGGGACCGGAGGTTGGCGGAGCGACGGGTAATCGCTGCCGCGCGGGGGGTATACCGGGACGGGGACAGATGCCCCCATTGCGGCTTCGGCTACGCGTGGGACGGGTCATACTGCAGCCATTGCGATGCGAAGGGAGCGGGTCGCTAACCTAATCTACAAGGTATAAGGAGAGGTGCAAACTGTGAAATCCAACAACACCTTTTTGGTCGTCCTATTCGCTTTTGCAGCGGGCGCTGCGGCCGTCTGGTTCCTCCGAGAACACAAGCAAGCGGCCGTCGTTTTGGCGCCGGACGATAAGGCGAGAGAGAAACCGCAGATGGCCTCGGGAAAGAGCAGCCCCGCACAGACCGCTACCGAGATCCCGTCCCGCGAAGGAACACTGACCGTGACGCTGCGGTTCCCCGCGGATCGGATGTCCGGCCGGATGCCGTCTGACTGGCGACTGTACTCAGACGGTCGCATTATCGCCGGGAAAAGTGCCTCCTTCTCTGGCTATGAGTTGGCGTGCCTGCACGATATCTTGATTCAAAATAGAGGCGCTGACAAGACATTTCAGCTGTTTAGAAACGATGGCCGCTGTAGCACCGATCATAACGAGGTCGAAGAGGTTCGTGTCTCCTTGCAGCCTGGAGAACACATGATCGAACTGGCTTGCCGGACCGTCGCCGTCAATCTTAACTACGGCGAGGATACTAATGACGTGGATCGAGTACTGGGCTTCATCCCCGTGTTCCCATACCGTTTCCAGGGGAAGCGGTTGCAGATCCACTCAGGCGAGCAAGCAACGCTTACCTTCGACGTGCCGCCGCCTTGGTTCGGCGTAAGGCAGAAGCGGTTGCAGGAACGTGGGGGGCAGGTCATTGAAGATATTAGTCAGATTAGACATCTTAATAATAGATTCAATGAGGTGCTTCACCAGATGCGAGAGGACCCGGTGTATGCGATTCTCTCAGGAATACAGTCTACAAAGCACCCGGCCCAGTCCCGATCCTCGGTCGTAGTGGCCTTGCCTGACCACTTTGGCGGCAAGCGCGAATTCGACGCAGACCAGATTCGCACAATTGTGGATTGGTTCTATGATAGCCACTGGGACTGGGTCCCGGAGCGACGGCTTGAACTCGGTGCGATACCGCTTTCGCGGGATGTACAACTCTCCCGGCTGGAGAAAGGAATTGCCGACTTCAGCCAGGCGCTCACCGAGGTGCGGGAAGAAGTTCAGGCTTTCAAGGGCATTGCCGTGCGGCTGGACCAAGTCCAGAAGCGATGAAAAGAAGACAAAAAGGGCCGTAAGTCGAATTGGAAAGTAAAAGGGGACATTCATCATTTCGGAAACCATGAACGGGAAATCAAAGGGGTCGGGAGTCGATTCAGGAAGTGCCCCCCACCCCTTTCGTTGTCTCAATCCCACCAAACCGACAGCAGCCCGTATTCCTGGCGGCCTGTCCCGAGGGCACGGTCGATCTCCTTCTGGTCGTCCACGACTCGAATCTCGCCGGCCCAGTCTTCCTCATCGGCGATCCGGGCCAAATGTCGCGCTTGCTCGCGTGTCCGGGTCAGGATGAAGAGCGTGTCGGCGTTCCAGATGTTGTCGTCCAGGTCGCGCAGCTTGATAAGGCCGGACATCAGCAGCAGGCGCGGTTCCGCGTAGTCCGGAACGCCCGGCCGGTCCAGCAAGGCGGCCAGCCACAGGTCGCGGTGCTTCAGGAGGCTCGCCACGGTCCGTTCGCCGTCAAGGGCGTTGAAGCGGGTGCGGCGCAGCAGTTCGAGTTGGATGTCCTGCACGGTGGCATCGCGCAGGGAAAGCGGTTCGTTCATGAATCAATCCCTCGATACCGAACTCCCGGACCCGGCGGTGGGGTGTGTTGGGCCGGCCCCGGATTCGGCCAGTCTGTGCCAAAGCAGCCGCAACACCTCACCGCCGCTCAGTTCTCCCCAGGGCCACTCGGCCGTGGGGCAAGCGCTTCCCCGAAGACGGTTAAGCGCTTCGCCGTGCAGATTCGGCGACAGCCGGTTGGCAGCCTCAAGGCAGCGGAGCAGCGACAGCCCGTGTTCCTCGGCCGTCCGCGTGGCGGGGCCACTTACGAGGTGGCCCTCTTCCCACAGCAGCGCCTGAAGGAAGGATTCCTCAGCCGGGCTCAGGCCGCTGACGCCAGCACTCATGCCCATGAGTATCCCTCAAATGCTCGCCGGCCGAACTTGTTCACCATCGTCGTCTTGACGATAGGCGGCAAATTGGGGTCGCGATGGGGGTTGTTGGCCTCGTCCCGTAACGCCTGCTCTACCCCGGCTCGCCACGCATCGACTCCGCTGCGGTCGCCGAACTTGATGTCCCGCTTGTGGGCGGTTCGCCGGGCCGGCGGCGGCGAAACCGGGCCGACGATCATCGCGCCAAGGCCGGGACAGAGGAGTGGCGCGCCGCAGTAGTAGCAATCGGTGGCGCGGGTGCCTCCGTTGATGCCCGCGGGATCATCCGTCAGTTCGCCCAGCAGGTCGGGAATCGGCCCTTCGCACACGGGGCAAAGGACGTGCATCCCAGGGTGGGGGCTGGCCATTGATCCTCCTGTATCCGCCCCGCTCTCCGCAACGTGCATTATAGCCGCGCCGATAAAAGGGGACATTCATCATTTCGGAAATCATGAACGTCCCCTTTTACGCGTCCCCTTTTACGCTCCCGACGCAGCGCCCTCACGGCCCCACGTCGCCCTCTTTCTCGAAGGCACGGGCGTCCAGCGGCAGGCCGACGCGAATGACATAGCCGGGCAAATGCCTGGGCCAAGTGCTCCCGGTACGGCGAGCGCAGCCGTAATCGTGGTCTATTGGCGGCAGCGAATCGGCTCAGATAGGACTTCGGAACCGTGAAGAGCGCGTGAAAGTCCACCAACGACCACGGCAACCCCGGGGCGGTGTCCCGCTTGTGCAGCAGTGCCATGCTGGGGATGTTACCATCGACCAGGGCCTTACGAAACTTCGCGCTCCGCAGGACGGGGTTGTGCCCTCCTTCGGCGCGCACCACCTCAGACCAGGCCATCCGGCGGGCGAGCAACACTTCCGCAACCTTGTCATTCACGAGGTCGCAACTCTGCGACATCACCACCAGGTGAAAGGTTTCGACGCGCAGGCGCAGGTCCGGGTCGGCCCCGAGTGGGCATGGGAGTTCCACGGAGAAGCGCGGCAGAGGGCAAGCGTCCAGCAAGTCGCCTTGCAATAGGTCCGGGCCCTCAACAACCTCGTACCAACCGTCATGGGACATCGGTGTCGATCTCCAGCATGGCCGCCATCGACTGCCACTCGGCGTCCGAGAGGGACAGCCTCACCGGGGCCTGCTCGACGGCGACGATGCGGGCGCGCACCTCGACGACCGCCAGCGGCGGCACGTTGGGGACGAAATCGTACTCGACGCCGTCGATGATCTCGTCTTCCGTCGGCCCCGGTGCGGCGCCGTTCGACGAAGGCGCCTCGGGCCGTGCGACCTTCTCCTCCAGGCGCGCCACCGCCTTCTCCAGGGCCAGCACACGATCTTCGAGTTGTGCCACCGTCATTGCCGCCTCGCTTTCCGCCGCACGGGCCGTGAGAAGCCGATTTCGCCCCATTATTCTACCTCGCCGCGGGAAAGTGGGGACGGTTCATGTAAGTCATTGGTATTGTTGGATTTCGGGAGAAAATCGCGCCGATTTCGCCGCGGCCGGCCCCGCGAACCTGGGGCCGGCCGCGACCCCTTTAGGCCACCGCGAGCGCATTAAGTATCTGCTTGAGCGCTGCTTCTTCCGACGGGGACAGCCGCCCCGCGGGCTGCGCCGCGGCCGCAAACCGCAGGACCGCGGAACTCAGTTCGGGGTCCGGCGAGCCGTTCAGGCCCGCCGCGGCAAGCAGCTTTTCCGCCGGCAAGTCCAGGGCCTTCGCCACCGCGCCGATCACGTCCCGCGTGTCGAGCAGGCGTAGGCCCCGCTCCAGGGCCTCCAGGGCCGCCGCGGTGACCTCGGCCCGCCGCGCCACCTCTTCGACCGTGAGTCCCTTCTCCCGGCGCCTTAGCTCCAGGAGTTTCCCCAAGGCCTTTAGCTCGGGATGCCGCTCGCGACGCTCCAGGGCGGCAATCCGCACCGCCATGCCCCCGACGGAGACGATGCCGTTGTCCTCCGCCTCGGCCGCCTTGCGGAACCACTCCTCCTTCGGTTCAAGTTGTGCCCTCATGTCATCCTCCTCTTGCCAAAAACGCTTCCGCCCCCGGCCGGTCGAACTCGAAGTAGGTGAGCGACTCGTAGTCCGGGTCCACGCCCAGCATCGCCATCCCGCACCCCTCCCCGTAAAACGCCTCGGACTGGGGGAGGGAGTGGAGCCCCAGACGCCCCTCGAGCCCCTCGGCCACGCTCAACTCGACCGCCGCCCACAAGAGCCGCATCCCGACCGCCCCGTAGCGCGGCTCCTCGGCCAGCGGCCGCACGTTCCACGGGGCGCTCTCCAGGTAATCGACGTAAACGAACGGCCGGCCCTGGCTTGGGGGCAGCCGCGCCCCGTACACGCCGACCGCCAGCATCATCAGTCCTTGCATCTCCTGGGCACACTCGATGCCGACACAGCGGTAGCCCGAAAGGTCGAGCTTCACCGCCTTGCGCGTCCAGTCCCAGTGCCAGTGCTGGGGGACCTCCCCGGCAAAAGTCCCACTTTCGAGCAGGCGCTCCACGGCCGAGCGCCGCCACGGCCCCCAGACGCTTTCCACCTGGAGGAGCCGCCAGACCGGGAGTTCCGGGTAGAGGGTCGCCTCGACCAGTCGGCCCGCCTGGCGGTCGAAGAGCCTCGTCGTTCGGGTCGTCACGGCACCACCACCTCGGCCTTCTTGGCCTTGCCTGCTTCGAGGAAGAGCTTCGCCCCCGTCCCCATCCGGGCGTCCAGCAGCTGGTAGACCCGGGGCGCCTGGCGGATGACCGGGAACAAAACGAGGAACGAAAAGATCGCCGCGGCTTGGTCCGGCTCGATAACGTCCGGTGATCCAGGGGCGGTCATGCTCTTGCTCCTGGTCTGCCGGCCCACGACCCTGCCCTCACTGGGAGCGATTATAGCGGAGTTGCGCCGTTGGGGAAGCCCGCGACACGCTCGCGGAGGAGTTTCGCGGCATTTCGGTCGGCTGACCGCCCGCTCGAGCAGGGCGCGGACGGCCTGCTCGGCGGGTCCGTCGCCAGTCAGGTCGTCCAGGTGGCGCTGGACGACGGCCGTGGTGCGTCCCTCTTCCATGCGGCCTTCTCGGCCTGGTTCAGGCCGGGGTAACACGCCTGAAGGAGTCGTGTGCCACCCCCCAGGCACCCTGGGGGCGTGGCACACAACTCATTTTTTCGCCGTAAGTCGAAGGGCGCCTAGGAGATAGTTCTGTGCCAAGCGCTGGCAGAGAACTCCCCCCGTGGCACACAACTCCGCCCGCTGTATTACCCCAAGCTCCCCGCTGGTGAACCAGGCCACCTGCTCGGCGGGAGAGCGGCGGGATCGGGCGATTCTACCGCGCGCCGGTGCAACGCCGCCACGCTTAACAGTACGTCCGGGAGGGATTCGATAGGTGGTCGCGGGTGAGCTGATTGACCGACCAGGAGTTTCGCCATGACCAGCGCTCACATAGGACACGCATCTGTCACCGGAGACTCCTACCGATCCCCGGCCCTGTTCCTGCACGACGCCACGAGTCGCGCCCCCGGGGCGGCGCCCGCGCCCCCCGGGCGGCGCTCCCCGCGTGGCGCTCCTCGCCTGGTCCCCAGCTCGTCTCGCCCCGCCCTGTCCGCAAGTCGCTATTCTTCCTTGACTTGCGAGAAGCCTCCTCGGAGGCGCCTGCGCCGGCACGGCCCCTGCTTTGGGGTGTGCAGGGACACGCAGGAAAGGGCGGTGACCGATGCTGCGAATCACGGTCCACGAGAAGCCGGGGGCCCTGACGTTCCAGCTCGAAGGGAGGCTGGCCGGGCCGTGGGTGCGGGTGCTTCAGGAGTGCTGGCAGAGCACACTGGCCGGCCGGCGCGTCCAATTTCTCCGCCTCGACCTGACAGGAGTCACCTCCATCGACGCCGCGGGCCGGGCCTGCCTGGCAGCCCTGCACCAGCAGGGGGCCGAGTTCATCGCCGCCGATTGCCTGACAAAAGCCGTCGTCGCCGAGATCACCCGCTCGCCCACGAGTGGCGCGCCGGAAGAGGAGTTTAGCGATGGCTGAAACGATCGAGAAAAGCCTGCTGGACCTGGACTTCGCCTCGCTGACGCGGCGGGAATTCACCCCGTCGCCGGCCGCCTGGGAGGATCAGGTGCTGTACTTCCTGCTGTTGGACCGCTTCTCCGACGGCAACGAGCAGGGCGGCTACCGCGACGGCGACGGCCGCCCGGCGTCCGGCGGCAGCACGCCGCTGTACCGGCCCGAGGACCCCGGCCGCGTCGATTACGACACCTGGTTCCGCGCCGGCGGCGGCTGGCAGGGCGGCACGCTGCGGGGGCTGCGCAGCAAGCTCGGCTATTTGCGGCGGCTCGGCATCACCGCGCTATGGGTCAGTCCCCCTTTCCGGCAGGTCGCCTTCGAGCCGAGCTACCACGGCTACGGCATCCAGAACTTCCTCGACGTGGACCCCCACTTCGGCACGCGCGAGGAGTTCCGCCACTTCGTCCGCGCCGCCCACGAGCAGGGCATCTACGTCATCCTCGACATCGTCGCTCACCATACGGGGAACGTCTTCAGTTACGACCCGAACCGCTACGCGACGCACGACCCGGCCTCGGGGCGGTGGTACGACGACCCGCGCTGGGACGGCCGGCCCTACGCCGTCAAGGGCTTCAACGACCGCGACGGCCGGCCGACGCTGCCGTTCGCCACGCCCGACGGCGACCGCCTGGAGCAGTCCTGGCCGGACGGGGCGATCTGGCCCCGCGAGTTCCAGCACCCCGAGTTGTATCTCCGCAAGGGGCACATCACCAACTGGGACTACGCCCCCGAGTACCTCGAGGGGGACATGTTCGGCCTGAAGACGCTGGACCTCCAAGTCCGGTGGGACGGGCAATACCCGCAGGTCTCGTCGGCCCTGGCCTGCCTGGCCCTGGTTTACGGCTTCTGGATCGCCTACGCCGACCTCGACGGCTTCCGCATCGACGCCGCCAAGCACATGGGGGAAGGTGCGCTGCGGGCCTTCTGCGACATCATCCGCGAGTTCGCCCAGAGCATCGGCAAGGAGAACTTCCTGCTGGTTGGAGAAATCGGGGGCAGCCGCGAGCACGCCTGGGAGGTCGTGGAGAGGACCGGGCTGGACGCGGCCTTGGGCATCGACGACGTGCCGGGCAAGCTGGAGCGCATGGTCACCGGCTACGCCGACCCGGCCGATTACTTCTCCCTATTCCGCAACTGGGTGCTGGAGGAGCCGGACGGACACCGCTGGTATCGCAACCAGGTGGTGACCCTGGTGGACGACCACGACCAGGTCCGCAAGGGCGACGCCAAGTGCCGCTTCTGCGGCGACGGCCGGTTCCGCGACCTGGCCTTCAACGTGCTGGCCGCGCAGCTGACCACAATGGGCATCCCCTGCCTCTACTACGGGTCGGAGCAGGGCTTCGACAGCGGCGGGCGGCCCGGCGGCTCGGACCTGGTGCTCCGCGAGACCATGTTCGGCGGCCGGTTCGGCGGGCTGTGTACGCAGGGCCGCCACTTCTTCAACGAGGACAGCGAGCTGTACCGCGCCCTGGCGGCGCTCGCCGACCTGCGCAAGAAGCTGCTGCCGCTGCGGCGGGGGCGGCAGGCGCTGCACCGCATCTCCGGGGACGGTGTCCACTTCGGCCTGCCGCGCCGCGTGGGCGAGCGGATGCGCTCGCTGGTGTGCTGGTCGCGGCTGCTGGTCGATCAGGAAGTCCTGGTCGCGGTGAACACCGACGAGGGGCAGCCCGTCACGGCCTACTCGACGGTGGCGCCGACGTTCCGCGTCGCGGGGGACCGGTTCAACCGGATCTTCTGGTACGCCCCGCGGCCCGGCGCCGCACCCCCGCCCTCGTTGACCGTGGAGCGCCGGGACGGCGGGCCGTTGGCCGTGCGGATGACGCTGCCGCCCGCCGGCTTCGCGATCTACCAGGCCGCCCCCGCCCTGCACCGCCTGGGACCCAACCCGCCCGCCGACCTGACGCCCTGGCAACCCCACCACTGGGCGGGGAGTGATCAGTAACCGAACGAGGTGCAACATGAGGACCAACGCAGCGGCTCACAAATGGCGATCGTCTCTGGCCTGGTCGGCCGTCTTCCGGGCTGCCGGATTGTCGATCTTCGGGCTCATCGTCTGGCTCGGGCTCTTCTCGGCGGACGGCCCGGCCTTGAGGGTGGTTTGGCTCGTCGCGGTTCAGGCTCTCGCCGCGCTGGCCGGCGTCGCGTGGTACCTGCCTCGGGCCCGCTCCGAGAGGCGGTGGCGGGCTGCGCTGGATCATTGCGGGGAACAGGAACTGGCGAAGCAGGGGGCTGGAGGCCCCGAGGACGTCCCACCGCCGGCCTTGCCCCTATCGGGTGAAGGGGCGGCTGCTCACCGGCGCGGACGCCGTGATTTGCACGCGGGCCCCGGGAAGCTGCCCCCTACAAGAGGTGCGGCCCATGACGGGCGGGCGTCACACGGCCGTCTGCCGGCTGCGGGAGGGATCAGCGAAGTGACTCTGCTTTTCGCGTGAAAGCTCTTTGTGACCCAACTGCAAAGGAGGACTACCCCATGACGGACATCGATGCCCCGGTCAATGGGACCGACCGCGAGAATGTTGCCGATGGCAAGATTGCTCCGACGTCAGGTCCTTCGGCCCGAGCGACGCCAGCCGCGGCCGATCCCCCCTCGCCCTACGAAGCACCGGCCGCGCCGAAAGACGGTGTGCCTGGCGCCCCACAGCCCCAGCCGCCCGTCGCCACGCCGCCTGCGCACCGCTCCCGCAAGTGGCTGCTGTTGGCCGGAGCTGTGGCCGCGCTGGCGGTGGGCGGTTACTTCCTGGTCCCGTGGGTGGATACGGCCCTGAACACGGTGAGCACCGATGACGCCTACGTCAACGGTCACGTGACCATGGTGGCCCCCCGGGTCTCCGGCCAGGTGGCCAAGGTGCTGGTGGATGACAACTACCGTGTGAAGAAGGGGGATTTGCTCGTCCTACTCGACAAGGAACCGTTCCAGGTGCAAGTGGCGCTGAAGCGCGCCGCCGTCCGCGTGGCGGAGGCGAACCTGGCGGCGGCCGAGGCCAAGGCCCGCGGCCTGGAGGCCCAACTCGGCAGCCAGCGCTGGAAGCTCCAGTTCGCCTCCGAACAGGTCGATGCCCTGGTCGCTCAATTGAAGGTCAAGGCCGCCAACCTGCGGACGCAGCAGGCCATCCTCGACCGGGCCCGGGCCGATTACGAGCGCGGCCGGGTGATGCTGGGGACGTCGGCCATGAGCCGTGAGGACTTCGACCAGCGACAGCAGCAGCTGCGAGTGGCTGAGGCCCAGGTGAAACAGGCGCGGGAGGAGGTCGCCCAGGTCCGCGCGACCCTCGGACTCGCCCCCGTGCCGGCAAGCGATAAGAGCCTCACCGACGTGCCGCCGAACCTGAATCAGAACTACTCCGCGGTTCGAGCGGCCCTGACCGACGGCATTCAGACGATGGCCCAGCTCGGCCTGCCGCTGGAGTCCACTAACCTGACGCCGAACCAGGTCCTCGAAAAGTTTCGCCGCCTCGACGCGGACGGAAACATTGACCGCATCCTTCAGGATCTGGTTCCCCGGGTTCCTGCCGTGATGCAGGCCAAGGCCGAGCTGGAGCAGGCGCGGCACGACCTGGCGCAGGCGGAGCTGAACCTCCGCTATTGCGACATCGTCAGCGAGATCGACGGCGTGGTGACCAGCCGCAACGTCAACCCCGGCAACGACGTCCAGGCCGGGCAGCAGCTCCTGGCCGTCCGCTCGCTCACGGAGATCTGGATCGACGCCAACTTCAAGGAGACGCAGCTGGCGGACCTGCGCATCGGCCAGCGCGTGCGCTGCGAGGTGGACATGTACGGCAGCCGCAAGGAGTACGAGGGCCGCATCACCGGCTTCACGATGGGCACCGGCCAGACGCTGGCCCTGCTGCCGCCGCAGAACGCCACCGGCAACTTCGTCAAGATCGTCCAGCGACTGCCCGTCCGCGTCGAGTTGACCGACTACGACCCGGACAAGGCGCCGCTGTTCGTGGGCCTGTCGGTCACGCCTTACGTGTACTACAAGGAGCCGCCCACGGGGCCGCACGCCGGGGAGGTCTTGCAGCCGCGGGCCACCCTTCCGACCGGACCCACGACCAATTGACGAGTGACACTGGCTCGTCACTCGAAGGAGGACGCCTCATGAGCAGCATGGCACTGAGCCCCGCCGGGGTCAGCCGGCCGGCGGTCAACCACTGGATCGTTGCCCTCGTGGTCGTGGTGCCCACCTTCATGGAGATCCTGGACACCACGGTCGCCAACGTGGCGCTGCGGTACATCGCCGGCGGCCTGTCGGCCGCGCAGTCCGACGCCGACTGGGTCATCACCAGCTACCTGGCCGCCAACGCCATCGTGCTGCCGATCACCGGCTGGCTGTCGGCCCACCTTGGCCGCCGCAACTACTTCCTGCTGTCCATCGCCGTCTTCACGCTCGCCTCGGCGGCGTGCGGCTTCGCCACCAGCCTGGGGCAGATGATCCTGTTCCGGGTGATCCAGGGGCTGGCCGGCGGCGGGCTCCAGCCGTGCAGCCAGGGGGTGCTGATGGACAGCTTCCCGCCCGAGAAGCAGGGCACGGCCATGACGCTGTTCGCCGTGGCCGCCATCATCGCGCCCATCGTCGGCCCGACGCTTGGCGGCTGGCTGTGCGTCGATTACGACTGGCGGTGGATCTTCCTCATCAACGTTCCGATCGGCCTGTTTTCGCTGGTCGCCGCCCACGCCGTGGTCGATGATCCCGACTACCTCAAGCGGGAGCGGGCGGAGTTTAGCAAGCAGCCGCTGAACTTCGACTACATCGGCCTGGGGCTGCTGGCGCTGGTCATGGCCGCCTGGGAGATCATGCTCAGCAAGGGGCAGGAGTGGGACTGGCTGGGCGACCCGTTCGGCCGGGTCCAGGTGCTCGTGACCGTGTTCGTGGTGGGGCTGGGCCTGCTGGTCTTCCGGGAGATGCGGATCGCCAACCCGATCATCGACTTCCGGGTGCTCGGCGAGCGGAACTTCACGATCGCCTGCGTCGTCCTGTTCTGCGCCTTCGCCGTGGTCTACGCCTCCAGCATCGCGCTGCCGGGGATGCTCCAGACGCTGTTCGGCTACGACGCCCTGCGCGCCGGGCTGGTAATGTCCCCCTCGGGGGTTTCCTCGCTGGCGGCGATGGTACTCGTCGGCGTCCTGATGGGCCGCGGGTGGGACGCCCGCTGGCTGGTCGCGGCCGGGTTGGTCGCCATGGCCGCTGCCAGCTACTGGATGGCGGTGATGAACCTCCAGATCAGCCCCTGGCAGGTGGTCGGGCCGCGGATGGGGCTGACCCTCGGCCTGGGGCTGCTGTTCGCCCCGATGAGCGTGGCCGCCTACAAGTACGTCCCGCCCCGCCTGCGCGGGGCGGCGGTCGGGCTGCTCAGCCTGCTCCGCACCGAGGGGGGAAGCGTCGGCACCTCGATGGCCTCGACTATCCGGGAGCGGCGCGAGCAGTTCCACCTGGCCCGCCTGAACGACTACCTCGGCCCGCTGAACTCCCACGTCCACGATTTCCTGACGAGGGCCCACGGGCTCTACCTGCAGAAAACCGGCGACGTGGCCCGGTCGCTCCAGCTGGGGGTGCAATCGCTGGACGACCTGCGCCAGCAGCAGGCCGTGTCGATGGCCTACTTCGACGTCTTCTGGCTGTGCGCCGCCCTGTCGGCGGCCCTCGTCCTTCTGGTCCTGCTGATGAAGCGCTCGGTGGCCGAGAAGGGCGAGCACATCGGGGGGGAATAGGACCGGGCGCGCATTGGGGTACGGGGTTCGGGTTCCTTTAGAACACCTTGGGCATCGGTGATGAGTTCGATCTTGCTCCCGAGCTTCGCCCTATCCACAGGACTGGGACCAGTTTGCGCCCCGCCACCAACTGCCCGCACATGGCAGGTGTCGATGAGGAATCGAG
>Ga0209517_10004190_pt1 | contig 19095 bp, 12 predicted proteins | sample PeaSoiMetSII2010_FD_187695 | JGI IMG/M metagenome (GOLD analysis project Ga0209517, IMG submission 187695) | Peat soil microbial communities from Weissenstadt, Germany - SII-2010 (SPAdes) (version 2) | ecosystem: Environmental > Terrestrial > Soil > Wetlands > Peat | place: Germany...
ACTCTGCCCACGAAACTGATCCCCAGGCGGCGGCCCGCTTCGAGGAGAGGCTGCAAGGCCTGCTGCTGAGCGGCATCCTCGGGCTTGCCGTTCGCCCAGTCCACCACCAGGCAGTTGACCGGCGTGCCCTTCAGGAAATCCAGGGAGGATGGCTGAGCCCATGCCTCTAGCGTATCCTTGAGGCCGGGGTTGAATCGGATCGAGCGGCTGCGGCGCGCGATTTCGAGCGGGCCGCACGGCCACTTCATCGGCACCCACGTTGTGTCTAGATCCATGTCTCTCCCCTCGCCCCGCCCAGTAGCGCAGAGGAGGGCAGCAGACGCCCACCTCTGTAGCGCTAGTTCACGAGACCTTGTGGTGCCAGAAAGATTCTTCTTTACCCAGCAACGCCTCCGTGGCCTCTGTGGCCAGAAGATCAATAAACACAGAGGCCACGGAGAACCTCCGTGTTCTCTGTGTTGAGCTTTCTGACGCACAGAGAGCACGGAGAAGCCATCTTGGTTGCGGCTCTGCCGCGCTGCGCTACCGCCCCGCCCAATAGCGGTCGAACCCCTCGTAGTCGGAGGGCAGATTCGCCAGAATGGTTCTTCTTAACTCCAGGATGTCCAGCGAGCCTTGCTTTTGGTACAGCACTTTTCCGTCGGGGGCGATGAGGACGGTGTAAGGCACCGCGGATTCCCACTGGGGATCGAAGGCGGCCTGGAGCGCCGCCGTGTCGTCCGACGCAAACAGCAGGTTGCGGCTGGTGGCGTGCATCTTCTTGAGCACGCGCAAGACGCCGGCTTTTTCTTCCGGCAGGTTGGCCGCCACCGTTACCAACTCCAGATCGCGCACGCCGTACATGCGGAAAGTGTCCTCGAGGTCGGGGAACTCGTGGATGCAGGACCCGCACCAGGTGGCCCAGAAGCTCACTAACAGAGTTTTGTGACCCGGATTTGTCCGCAAGGCTTTCAGGTCGGCGGCGGAAGCCATCTCGAGTTCGACCGGCTGGGCTTCGATCTTCCGCAAGGCCTCGAGGCGCGCGGCTTGTTTCTCCTTCCACTTGGTCGAGCAGCCGAATACGCCCGTGTGCTTGACGGCTACTTCGCGGTTGGCCAGCAGCGCCTCGATGGCGTCTCGCGCTTCGTGGGTCTTTACCAGTTCGGCGCGATAGCTGTTGTCGAACCGGCCTTCGTAGCGCAGGCGGCGTTCACGATCGAAGACAAAGACGTGAGGCGTGGCCTGCGGCCCGTAGGCTTCGGCCACCGACTGGGTTTCGCCGTCGTAGAGGTAGGGGTAGGTCAGATGTTTGTATTCGGCCCGGATCTTCATCTCCTCCAGGCTGTCGCTCGTGTCCGAGGAGTCGAGTTCATCGATGCGGATGGCCTTCGGATCGTTAGGCTGGATGGCGACGACGGCCACGCCGCGGTCCTTGTAGTCCGCCGCAAGCTGCGCAATGCGGCGCTCGTACATTTGCGCGATCGGGCAGTGATCGCAGGTGAACACCACGGCGAGTACTGGGCTATCTGCGTAGTCTGAGAGCCTGTGAATGCGCCCGTCCACGCCGGGAAGCTGGAAGTTGGGCGCCGGCGAGCCGAGGCTGAGAATCGGGTGCGGCGTCTCCGCCGCCGCGGCGGGCAGGAACGCAAGCAACAGCAGAACTCTCCACATTTTTTGTCTCCAAACGGCCGACGAAGTATAACGTAAAACCGGCGGCTGATGACACAGTCTTTTCCCACCCGGAGATTGTCCGCTGTACATGACGCAGTTTGCTCGTCTATAGTTAGCGTCGCATTAAGATGTCCGCACGAGGAATCCACCATGGGAATCAACATTGGCGATGGGATGGTCAAGGAATGGCGGCCGGCGGCCGCCATGGTGCTGAGTGCGTTCTGCCTGGCCACAGCGCTCAGGGCGCAGGAGAGTGCGCCGGTCATGCCCATGCCGGCGAAGTACGAAGACGGCGCCGAGTATCGCTGGTTGAACAAGAGCGTCCAGGAATCGCGTCTGCTCGACAGCATGGAAGACCTCTCCGCCTGGTCGTTCAAGGGCGCGGGAAAGATGACGCTGACGGACGTCCGCGCCAAGGATGGCCGCCGCTCGCTGCGCATCCAATCGACGTCCAACATCGCCGAGGTCGGAGGCGGCGGGGAGTGGGAGGACCTGGTTGCCACGCGCCAATTCGCCGGCGAGGACTGGAGCCGGTACAACCGCATTTCGCTCTGGGTGTACCCCGACGTCATCGGGGCGCCCGCGATTTCCTGCTCCCTGGTGCTGCACAACGACGGCGCCCACAAGCTGCCGGACCGCTATAACGAAGGCCGGCACGAATCGATCATCCTGAAGAACCGCACCTGGAACCAGGTGGTGTGGGAGATTGCTCCCCTGGACCGGGACCGCGTGACGGCGCTGGAGTTTGCCTACAGCCTGCCGAAGAAGTTCCCTGACCCCGGCGACCAGACCATCCTGGACCTCGACCGCCTGGAATTGCAGAAGGTGACGCCCGACCATGTGGAGGGATGGGACGTAGCCTCGGGCAAGATTGCTTTCAGCCACAGCGGCTACCGGCGAGGGTCGGCGAAGTCCGCCCTGGCGAGCGACCTCGCGGCGCGTGAGTTCTCGGTGGTCAACCTGGAGACGGGCGGGACAGTTCTGACCAAGCCCGTCGAGGCCGTCTCGACGCCGCTGGGCAAGTACCAGTTGCTCGATTTCTCCGAGCTCCGCGAACCCGGCCGCTACGCCATCAAGGCCGGAGACGAGCGGACTCGCTCCTTCCGCATCGGCGACGATGCCTGGGCCGACAGCATCTGGAAGGCGATCAACTTCATGTATTGCGAGCGCTGCGGCATGGAAATCCCCGGCGTCCACGGCCGGTGCCACCAGGACGTCTACACCACGCACGGAGACCAGCGCATCGTGGTGAACGGCGGATACCATGATGCCGGAGACCTTTCGGCCACGGGACACACGCCGGCTATGGTTTACGCGCTCCTATCGCTGGCGGAGAGTCTCGAGCGGCAGGGCGCCGACCCGGTTCTCTCCCGACGGCTCCTCGAGGAGGCGCGCTGGGGCTTGAACTGGGTTCTTAAAACCCGCTTTGGCGACGGTTACCGCAGCACCGGGCAACTCGTCAGCTACTGGACTAACGGGATCATGGGCGACGCTGACGATCGGTTCGGCAAAGCCGTCAACAACCCGGAGTGGAACTTCAGGGTGAGCGGCGTCGAGGCGCTGGCCGCGCGGGTGCTGAAAGCCAGTGATCCGGAGCTTGCGTATCGCAGCCTCAGGATCGCCGAAGAGGACTGGAAGTTTGCGGTGGAAGGCCTGAAATCCGCGCCGCCGGTGTCGGAAGTCTATGGGGCGCAGGACGAACTGGAGCGGATCTCGTACGGCGTGGTGGCCTCGGTGGAGCTTTACGAGGCGAGCGGCGAGGCGCAGTACGCCGACGAGGCCATCGCCCTGGGCGACCAGGTACTGGCTTCCCAGGAGCGCGAACTCCAGCCCTGGACGATTCCCTTGACCGGCTACTTTTATACCGGCCCGAAGCGCCAGAGCCTGTTTCACCGTTTCCATGTAGGCCAGGAGCAAGAGCCTATCGTGGCGCTCACGAGGCTGTGCGAAGCCTTTCCGCGCCACGAGAAATGGATCGAGTGGTATGCGGCGGTCGTCCTGCACTCGCGCTATTACCTGGAGGCGGCGGCTGCCGTCGACGAGCCTTATGCGGTCTTGCCGGCCGGCGTGTATCGCGAAAGCGAGGCTCAGCTTCCTGCGGATGCCAAGAAGTGGACCCCGCTGCGGGCGGTGGACAGCGACGCCTTCCGGGAAGAAGTGCGGCACGGCGTGCCGCTGGGCGGCGAGAACTATCTGCGCCGCTTTCCCGTCTGGTTCGACTTTCGCGGGAACGACAGCGTTCTGCTGTCGCAAGCCAAGGCGCTCTCCACGGCGGCGCGCTTGCGGGGCAGTCTGGAAGCGGCTCAACTGGCGGAGAAACAAGCCCAATGGCTGGTGGGACGCAATCCCTTCGCCGCCAGCTTGATGTACGGCGAGGGCTACGACTGGACGCCGCTCTACAGCGTGCGCTCCGGGCAGATGGTGGGCGCGCTTCCCGTCGGCATCGAAACCAAAGGCTTTGACGACGTACCGTACTGGCCTACGCAAATCTGTTGGACGTACAAGGAAGTGTGGGTGCAGCCGGTGGGACAGTGGATCTGGCTGATGCAGGACTTGGGCGTGCCGGCGAGGGTGCGGGGGAAAGCTGGCCCGAGCGGCAACGAGCCGGTGGAGTTCCTCGACGAGAAGAGCGGACAGGTGATTTCGATCGCGCCCGATCGCCTGGACGGCGAGTTCAAGCTGAGTCTTCCGGAAGGGCGCTACCAGGTGCGGCGGGGGCCGGTCCATGCCGGTCTCACGGTTCTCCCCGGGGGCGTATACGACGTCGATCTGCGCACCGATCGCGTTCTCAACTTCATGGTTACTTCACAAGATAATACGCATCAGGAGATTACTCTGCGAGTGTCCGCCGAGGGCGCGGGCCGTCATGCGTTCAGGATTCTCACCCACAACCTGGTGCTGAGGGAAACCGCGGAACGCGAACTGGACCTGAGAACTGCCCGGGAGGCTGTCTGGCACGCCCGCATCTCTACACCCAAGTCTCCCTGGGTGGCGGTGGTCATTCCGGATGACGACCTGAGCGGACGCCGTGAAGTCACCGGGATCGTTACTCCACGCCCGTGAGCCTCTGGTGCTGGTTATATGCAGGTTTTTGCATATATGTGTCAAAATGCCACACTTGGGAGCGGTTTTTTCACAATGTGGAAAAACTCTTTCCTCCGATCGCGTTCAATCTAAAGCAGATAAAATATTTAGTCGCATTTTTAACACTGTTTCCCATTTTTCCATTTCCGACGTGATAGGCTAGGTTTAGTGACGGAAAGAGCGGGTCCAATGGCCGAAGCTGCGGAAGTCGACAAGACGGCGAGACGGGAACGAGGCGCTAAGCCGAAGAGCGCACTGGCTTTGCTGCTGTTTCTGGCGCTCGTCACTTTTCACTCGTCACGGCTTTTCGGGCAGCGGTTCAGCCATGTCCAGGGCGCGATGGACCAGGTCACAAGCGCTTGGACAAGCAGCCCTTTTACGCTAACCCTGGCGAGCAACCCGGCGCAGGGGGACCTGGTGGTGGCGGCCCTCAAATCCAAGCTAGCTTACCAGGCTAATCCGGTGGAAAGCAGCGCCAGCTCGGATTCGATCGCCGAGCAGGCGGCCCACTTCGCCACCCTGAGCGAAAGCCATACCACCGGCGACACGCTGGCCCGGCAAGCGAGCTACTGGCGGGGAGATTGCTTCTCGCTCACCTGGACGCCGCCCGCTGGGGCGCAGGGGAACCCAGCTTACAGCTACAACGTTTATCGCGGCACGAGTCCGGGCAATGAAACCGGGCCCCTCAACGCCTCTCCGCTGGATGCCGGCTGCACGGGCCAGGCGAACTGCACCTACGTTGACTACGGGCCGCAGGCCGGGGCGGAGTATTACTACACGGTCGCGGCCGTCTCTGCCGGCGTCGAGAGCCCATTCTCGAATGAGAGCGGCGCCGTGATTCCGCAGGACGCGGTGATGGAAACCCACGCCGCGAATGATGTGGTCTCGAGGGGTTGGGCGGCGATTCGAGGCGCGACGGAGAATCTGCTGGCGTATGATTCCTTGACCGCAGGGTCGTCTATTCCTGTCCAGCCCCAGCACGCTTTTGTGGTTCCAGGCCGAACCAAAGCCGGACAGGCGCCCATCCACAAGCAGCCGTCAGCCGCCCCGCCTTGAGCGGTCCTAATCGCCAAGGGGAGCAAGACGCGGGAGTGTCCTAAATGTTGAGAAAATTACGCTTGTCGTTGAGAGATGGAGTATGCTATCGGCGTGAAAACACCGACGATTCTGATCTCTGCTTGGAATCACGATGTCGGACTCTTCTGCAGGAGTGTTTTTAAGGACTCGGTAAAGTTTGGTATCATTTTATTGAGCTTGCAGGTGTTTTGGATAATTTTGAAACGGATGGAATTGGCCGGATATCCAGCGAGTGAACTAGAATATTTCGAGAAAGTTCACTTCTGCACACTGTTAGCGGCCTTTGTGGTGCTTTGCCTAGATTTTCTCATCAAGCTCATGATCAGTAGCTTTGGTCGAGGGAAATGATGCGTGGTCGGTTTTTTGATTTCTTCCTCGTAGACGATAACGCCAGATGGCGCGCAATTCTTTGGAGCTGGCTCGCAGGCTCAACGGCGGGTGCGATTGCTGCTTTCGGCACAAGATCACTGAATACATTGGCGTTTGTGACCGTAGGCGTTGAATTGCTGGCCTTCGGGAGCTTTGTTTTTCTATATGTAGAGCAGCGTCAAGGCATGGCGATTGTTGCGCCTCGTCGCATGTTCCTACAGTACGTTTATGCTGCCGTCGCAACGTGCCTGTTTATTGCAGTGAAACGTATCCTAACTAGTCCAGAGACTGTTCACGCAGCCGCCCTTAGCATTGAGAGCAACATGGACGGGAATAATTTCATTAGTGAAAACCGGCTAGCGATGGTTCGTACAGCGATTGACGTGATTACTAAGAAGAAAAACGTCCATACTCGCGAGCAACAAATTACATGGGACTATTCTGTGGTATCTGCCGCTTCAGCCTACAACGTGGCCCTAACAGAAATCTCCAAGCATCCCCAGTCTCGTATTCTGGGTCTCACTTTCCACTTGATGCCTGTCGTAACAGGCGGGATTGAGATCAACGCAAGCTCGATGCTTGAAGACGTAACTGTAATAGCCGAGAACCCCGTGAGCAAAGGTGTGATCGTCGACTGCACTTCGTGCGCCGTGGTGGTTTTGAGAGGGCGCTTCGAGCATCTTACACAAGAGCTAGATTTTGCAACGTGGTTTAAATGTCATTTCGTCAACTGCACCATTTCTTACGCGGGAGCGAGGGTTACTTTGGTTCAGTGCGAGTTCGACAGCTGCACATTTGAATTTTCCCCGTCAACAAGCTCGGAAATGAGAAGGATGATCATGTCCGGGACCGCAGTGTCACCACTACCTTCGACCCTGCAGTGATCCATTGAGGCCCCAAGCATGATGTGTAAGTAGACGGCGCAGACTTCGCGCGTTTCGAAGTCTGCGGCTTTTCCCGTGCCGCATGAAGAGCCGCGGAGTCTCTGAGGCAGAGACTCCGCGCTACCGGCCCGCAAGCCAGGGGCCTGCGGCAACGGCCAACGAGGCGAGAGACCCCTCACCCGTCACGCTCCGGCTGATGAAAGCGCCGGAGCCTGACACCCTCTCCCCAAGGGAGAGGGCTTCCAGTTAATTAGAGGGCTTTTGAGTTAATTAGAGTTTTTCTCGTGCCGCATGAAGGACCGCGGAGTCTCAAAGGCAGAGACGCACTGCCTATTCCGGCCGGATTGTTCCAGGCATTTACATCGGGTGCCAAGTAAGGTCGATGCGGACCGGAATGTCATTCTTGATGGGCATGGTAAGGAGCGTCGGCGGATCGATCTTGAAGTCGGTCAGCTTTGCGGGAATTGTTCCGGTGATGCGCGTCTCGCCGTTTTGAACCACGCGCTGGAACGAGATCTGCTTATACTCGCAGGTCTGGCCGGCGAATTGGACTTCCAGGTCGAGATTGATGGCTGCGGAAGTGACGGCGGATTCGGGCAACCGGGTGCGCACGCTCACCAATGGATATTGCGCTCCGCGCGTCACTTGCAGCATGTGAAGATCGCGATTACTGTCGCCGGAATCGAAGGACTTGACGGGCACGGCGATCAGGAAATTACACTCCCCATCGTGACAAAAGCCCTTGCCTTTGGCCGCGTGGCTGACGCCGTCGAATTGGTGCAGCGGATGCGACACGTGATAGGTGAGCGTGGCTTGCTCGAGCACCCATTGGCTGTCCGCGGCGGCAAGGGCGGGCAGCGACAGCAGGCAGAAACTTATCAGCAGTCTCCTGAGCATGACCCCTCGCTAGAATTTAAACGAAACGGACATGACCGCCGTTCCAAATGCCCCCGCCGTAACGATGGCCACCGGTCCGTGCAGTGACGCAATGCCATGCACTCTTTCGCCTCGGCTCTTCTGGGCGAACGCGATCTCGCCCAAAATGGGAGTGAGGACCATCCCGGGTCCGTGAATCCATGCCAGCGCTTTGTGTAAGCGGATCGGCCCGCGCGTTTTGGTGCCGGGAATCTTGGGCGCGCGGATGGCGAAGTATGCCGTGGTGAAATACAAGCCCACTGTCGTCGCGCCCAAGGCGGCATGCGCGTCGCGGCTGGCCCGGCTGGTCTCCCTTCCACCCGCAAAGGCGGAAGTAATGAGGGTGGCGCCCAGCGGCGCGATCGTAATCAGCCCAAGCCGTTGATGGACTTTGAGCATGTGCGAGCGCTTGTCAAGCAAAGCCTGTTCTCGTGCGTTGCCCTTGGTTTGAGAGGGAGCGATGCCGAGATCCTCCAGCGACGGCTCCTGCGGCTTGCCGGAACTTGTGGGGGCCGTTTGCTGAGCCGGTTCGGCGCTTGTGTCGTTTTGCGTCTGCTCAGTAGATTCAAATTCGCAATTCTCAATCAGCCTCGAGAGCGGCCTGACGCTTGCCACTGGGAATTCGACAGCTTGGTAGCCAAGCGATTCGAATGTGACGCGGTAGTCACCGGAGGGTAGGCTGAATTTGTAAGTGCCGTCCGTGCCCGTGGCGGCAGCCAGCCGGTAGCCGCTTTCCGTACCGGCTGCCGTGACCAGAGCGAATCCCACAGGAGCGCCATCCGGGCCGGTTACTGTCCCCGTCAACTCGCCTCTTGCCTGCGCCATCAAGGATGGGGCCGTAACCATCAGGAAAGCGGCGGCGAGGCCGGCAAGACAATTACGCAAGCGGTGAGCGAATCCCACGACAATTCCTTCCTTCCGTTTTGGTATTCAGCCCGCCGATACAATTTCCCCGCCCAAGCGGACGGCGCCCCCAGTCGAGCTGAGGCGTGGGCTGAAAAGAGTATAGTATAGCGATACTGCCTCCGAAGTTGTGTGTTTATCCGCGCGCCCAACAAAGTCGAAATTCACCGTCGCGGTCTTGCGCGCACCCCATAAGGAGCGGGTAGCGCAAACTTCGGGCCTTCCGAAGTCTGCGTCTTTCCCCGTGCTGCGCGAAGAACCGCGGAGGCTCAACGGCAGAGACTCCGCGCTACGTGCGCTCGGGCGTGTCCCTTCGGGACATCGCAGACCCCACAAGGCAGGGGTCTACGCCAGCCCTTGTCAGGGCTGAGGCGATTTTTGCTGTGACGGCGGGACTAGGCCCAGGCCACGGGCGGGGTCGCCTCGCGCGCCGACTGCTCGAGTCAGGGTTTCCTCTTCAGCGCGCTTTTGGGTTTGCAGTTTCTCGGCCAGCTCCAACTCGCGGCGGGAGTCTTCCGGCAGCTTCAGCTTTTCGTAGGTTCGTCCCAGCAGGTAGTGAGGCTCGGGGCGCGTCGGGTCCAGGCGGATAGCCTCCTGGAATTGCGGCACGGCCTCCTGGTAGCGGCCGAGCTTGTCCAAGGCCTTCGCCAAATCCAATCTGGCGCGATAATCCCTGGGCGAATTCCCGGTCAAATCTTGCAGGATGGGCAAGGCGAGCTGCGGCTGAGACTCGGAGAGATACGCGTCTGCGAGGTAATACCTGGCTTCTTCAAACCGCGGGTCGAGCCGAAGCGTCTCGCGCAGTTCGCTGACGGCTTCATCATAATGGCGGAGCTTCCAGCACATGAATCCAAGCGAAAACCGCACTGTGGCGTCGGCGGGCAACTGCTTCTTGGCCTCCTCGAACTCTTCCAGAGCTTTCTGGTACGAACCCAGGCCGTCGTACGCCTCGCCGCGCAAAATGCGCACCCAGGGCGAGCCGGGGTCGAGCTGCTCGAGACGGTCGAAACCGTCCAAGGCCTTCTTAAATTGCTTCGTCTCGATATAGGCGCGGATCAGCAAATAATTTGAACCCGGGTCGCGAGGCTCGAGGGACAGGGCCTTTTCGAGCGGCGGGATGGCGCGCGCGTATTCGTCCCGGCCGATGAGCGCGACTCCAAGCAATTCCTGGGCCTGGAAACTGGAAGGATTAATCTCCGCCGCACTCTCGAGCACGGGCGCGGCGGATTTGTAATCCTGCATTTTAATCAGAGCGATCCCCAGGTTCAGGTTCGTTCCGAATTCGCGGGGGTTTATCTTCAAGGCCCGCTGGTAATAGGAGATTCCTTGCTTGAAATCGCCCTGCTTCACGCTCAAGGCTCCCAGCGCGTTCAGCGCGGCTATGGAACGGGGATCGACCTTCAGGATTTGCTGGTATTCCGCTGCGGCGTCCTGCCAACGGCCTTGGGCCTCGAAGCTCTCGGCCTTCGCAGCCAGGTCCAGGATGGTTGATTGAGGCGATGTTTGCGCGATGGCGAGGGCGGACAAGAAAAGGCTCACCACAGAGGCCACAGAGTACACAGAGACAAGGCACAGCGTTTTTCTCAGTGAACTCTGTGCGCTCCGTGGTGAGTTTTTTCTCATTGCCTTGGAAGATCGCATCACACGAAGGACGGCGCCGCCGCAAGTGGCTGGCTCGTCTCCATCCAGCGTGCTACGATAGCCGAGAAGAGAAGAAAGTGAGCTTTTGGAAAGCACAATGAAATTGTAGGACAAGGTCTGTCTCCAGTCCAAACAGTAAAATGGCGCGGTGGGTTTCGGTCACGCTGGTGGTTTGTTTCAGTGCGCTTCTTGCTGGGGCGGGGAATTCTCTTTCGTCTGCCATTGAGAAGCCGCCCTCGATCGTTCTGATTTCTGTTGACACGCTGCGCGCTGACCACTTGAGTTGCTATGGCTACCGCCGCATTGCGACGCCTCACCTTGATGCGCTTGCCAGAGGCGGCACGTTATTTTCCGCGGTAAGTTCGCAGGTTCCCCTGACCTTTCCTTCGCATGCTTCGCTATTCACCTCCACCTACCCATTCTTCAACGGGATCGAGGACAACGGAGAGACACTGCGGCCCAACGCTTTAACACTGGCCACCGTCTTAAAGGCCCACGGCTATCATACCGGAGCCGTGGTGGGCGGATTCGTGCTCGACCGGAGGTTCGGGCTCGATCAGGGTTTCGACGCCTACGACAGCACCTTCGACCTGCATCACCAGGCGGACTCCGACAGCGGAGACGTCAAGCGTTTGGGCGCCGAGGTGGTGGCGGCGGCGAATAAGTGGCTGGATGCAAACTCTCACAACCTCTTCTTTCTGTTTGTGCATCTCTACGATCTCCATACCCCCTACAACCTGCCGGCCAACTACCGGACGCGCTTCGGCACGGGATACGACGCCGAACTTCGTTACGTGGACGAGCAGGTGGGCGCCCTCTGCGACTCCCTGCGGCAGCATAACGTCTTCGCAAACAGCCTCATCGTTCTCACTTCCGACCACGGTGAGGGGCTGGGAGAGCATGGGGAGAAAACGCACGGGTACTTTATCTATCAGAGCACGCTGTGGGTGCCGCTCATCGTGCACTGGCCGGCGGGAGGCGCCAACTTTCCGGCCCGGATTGACGAACCGGCCGGCTTGATGGATGTGGCGCCCACCCTCCTTCAGTTCTCCGGCATTATGCCGCCGCCGGAGTTTCAGGGGCGCAGTCTGCTGGATCTGCTGCGCGCGGACCCTCCCAAGATCCCTCATGATGTGGCAAGCGAGAGCGTTTATGCCCGGAGGCATTTCGGATGCAGTCCCCTGCGGTCGCTGCGCACGGGGCGTTACAAGTACATCGAGGGTCCGAAGCCCGAACTCTACGATCTCGGCGCAGACCCGGGCGAGACGCACAATCTTTACGGCGTGAAAGGCTCGCAGGCGCTGGCTGCGAAGCAGAGGCTGACAGTTCTGCGCGCGCGGTTTCGAAATCCGCGGCCGCGAGGACAGCGGGCGCTCGATCCGGATACGGCGGCTCGACTGAGTTCGCTGGGCTATGTCGCCGGAAGCTCATCGGAGCCGGACGCATCGGAAAACGGGCCCGATCCCAAAGACCGGATTGGCGACTTCGAAGAATTCGGACGCGCTATCGTTCTGGCGTCAGCGGGGCACCTCGCGGAATCGAACGCGCTTCTCAAGCGCCTTCTCAGCAGCCACCCGGAGCTTCTTGATGTGCGCATGACCTTAGGGTTGAACGATCAGCGCTTGCGGCGGCACGACGAGGCGGCCCGCGAGTTCCAGACGCTTCTCAAGGCGGACCCGCTGAACTCAAAAGCGCACCTGGACCTGGGGTTAAGCCTCTTCGAAATGCGAAAGCTGGACCAGGCCGAGCGGGAATTCCAGGCGGCGCTCGCCCTCGCGCCCAATTACACGCGCGCCGAGGACATGCTGGGCAGCGTCGCACTGCAGCGGAACGATTACGCGCGGGCACGCGAGCGCTTCGAGCATGTTCTGACGGTCGATCCCAACGACTACAACGCGCATTACAACTTGGGAGCGCTCGCCGCGCTCCAGGGCCAATGGGATACGGGTGTGCAGCACCTGCGAGCGGCACTTAGCGTCGACCCGCTCGACCCCGACGCCCATAACACGCTGGGAAGCCTCTATCTTCGCACGGGCGATTTGGATAAGGCGGCGGCGGAATTCCGCGAGGCGCTACGCTTGCGTCCGAAGTCTGCTTCCGAGCATTACAATTTGGGGCTGGTCCTTGGCCAACAACACCGTGTGGAGGAGGCTGCGGAGGAATTTCGCCAGGCGCTGGCCATCGACCCGCAGTTGGGCGCGGCGCGGGAGGCGTTGAGGCGGCTGACGTCGGGGAATTGAGGGGCGCCTGTCATCCTGAGCGGAGCGAAGGATCTCCGCAGTTACCCGTGGTTCAACGATCCACGAACCACTGCAGAGATCCTTCGCTCCGCTAAGGATGACAGATTCCGAATTTCTTCACAGTTGCGGTGTGCGGTGGGCAGCATGAAGGGGTGCCTATGCAGGCTGTTAGTTTGCTTCCCAAGGCTCTGTTCTTCGCGTTAATTTTGCTTTTCCAGCAAGGCGGAAGCCCAACGATTCCAGGTACCTTTCCGCCTCCCCAACCTGCCCGGCCGAGTCTTCCGGACGTCAACGGTCCGCCGACTGTGGTGCGAAAAGAACCTCAGCCGAAGCTCAACCCAGCCAAGGCGAAGGAGCAAGCGAGCCAACTCGCCAAACTGGCCGAGTCGATTCCACCGGACGTCGAGAAGGCGGCCCATGGCCAACTGCCTCAGGACCTGGCGAGTCGCTTGAAGCAAATTGAGAAGCTCGCGAAGGAATTAAGGCGGGAAATCGCACCGTAGCAGAGACTCACCACAGAGAACACGGGGAGCACAGAGGGAAGATTCAGCTTCTCTGCGGACTCTGTGTGCTCTGTGGTGAAATTCTCGCGGCGAACCGCGCTTCACGGAGCCGGTTGGGGGCGGCCCTTGTGGCCGCCCCTACGGCTGGTTTTGCACTACTAGAAGAGGAACTTCAGCGCAAACTGGATTTCACGGTTGATGTTCGAGGTGTAAGTGAGATGCCCGTAGGTCGCTGTTGTGACGGTCGCTCCCGGGTAACCGAAACTGGCGTGATTGATTGTATTGTAGGATTCAGCCCGAAACTGGAGCTTATATTTCTCGGTGATGCTGAAGTCCTTGAGCAAAGCGAAGTCGAGATCACTGAAGGGCGGACCCGAGATGTCGTTGCGCTGCTGCATGCCGAAGCGGGGTGTGCCGGCGGTTTCGGCGGCCTGGAGAGCGTCAAGCGTGAAGCAGCTTGTGTTGAAGTACTCGGCCGCGGTCTTGGGACCGTTGTTGCCATTGCAAACGCGGTCGGCGTAGAGGCCGGCCGTTAGGCTATTAGAATAGTCTACTGGCGAAAGGATGGTCATGGGAAAGCCCGTCTGGTAGCTGTAGATTCCGGAAGCTCTCCAGCCGCCGATGAGCTCATCCACAATACCCTTCTGGTTGCCGTACCGCTGCCCAACTCCGAACGGCAACTGCCAAACCCCGCTGACGACAAAGCGCTGGTGAGCGTCGCTATAGCTGGGACCGTAGTTGCAGGGAATGCAGTTATCATTCTGCCCGTCGCCGTTCCCGATTCCGCCTCCGAAGCCTTCGTCGCCTTCGTTATCATCGAGGGCCGCCTGCCAGGTGTAACTCGCCAGGAAGGTGAACCCCGAAGAGAAACGCTTGGTTAACTTCATCTGCAGTGCGTTGTAATTGCCCTTGGCGTTGGCACTGGTGAAGAGCATGGTGCCGAAGTCAGGGTAGGGCCGATCGGCCTGAAGGCTGCCGTTGGGCGGCGTCGGAGCCGGCTGATTGCCCGGAAGGTGCAGATCTCCGAGGAAGTAGCCCTTGTTGCCCACGTAATCAACTTCCACCGCCCAGTTCTGGGCAAGCTGGGACTGAATGCCGAAACTATACTCGATGATTTGGGGGTCCTTGTAGTGTGGAGAAACGTAAAGGGAGATAAACTGCTCGGAAAGAGCCGGGGTACCGCCTGCGGCGAGGGCATTCCCCGAGGTGACAAGGGACCCGTTGGTCACCACCGGAGGCGCGGCGCCGGGGGCGTTGAAGAGAATCGACGTACCGTTCAGCGGGTTGTTATTCACAAAGTGTTGATTATTGAAATTTGGAAGGTCTGTGAAAACTCCCACCCCGGCTCGGATCACCAGCTTGTCGGTGTTCATGGGCCTCCACGCAATGCCCAGGCGCGGATCGAAATCCTTGTGATCCGGGAAGACCAGCGAGCGGCGCGTTCCCCCCGTGAAGCCTAACGCAGACCGCAGGGCCGAGCTTGCCAGGAGACAACTGCCATTTTCAGGCGAAAGCAGGAAGGCATACTGGGGGTTGGAGCAATAGGCGTCATTCACAGCATCGGGTTCGGCGGACACCAAGACGCCGTCACCAGGACCGGAAAACGCGGGACCGGTACCCACAAAGGTAACGAAGTTATTGCGCTTGTCGAAGGGGAAACCACGGTACTCCCATCGTAAGCCGAGGTTAAGGGTCAGGTTAGGGCGCACCTTCCAATCATCCTGCCCATAGAATGACCAGAATTTTCCCCCTGCCTGCTCAGTACCCAGATAGCGGAGGGTTTCATTGGCGCTGTTTGGGTAGCCTTGCAGGAAGTCTGCCAGGTCCGCCACATGCACGGACGTCCCGTTAATCGGGATTGCTGGGGTTACCTCGCCGTTCAGGCCCGAATATTGGCCGTCAAAACCGAGTTGGCCGTGCGGCGAGAAAGCCGCCTGCTCGCCAAACACTTGCCAGAATTGAAGGTTGGCCCCGACGCGGGTGGTGTGCTTGCCGTGGGTCCAGGTGATGTTGTCGCCGTAAGTTTGCACCATGTCAGGACTGATCACGGGCCGGTATTCGGAGTCGCCGATCGTGGAGAAGTTCACAAAACTGAAAATTGGAAATCCGATCGAGTTGGCTGAATACCCGTTCAAATTCTGGATGCCAAAAGCGCTCATGAAGTTCGGGGCGCGCGGGCAGGATGCGCAATTGTTGTTATCCCAGTCGCGCTGGAAGGCCAGGCGCACCTCATTCAGAAGCGAGGGGTTGAAACTATGCGTCCAGCCCACAGCCATATTCTGTCCGCGGAAATAAAGCTTGTCGCCAAAAGTCGGAAGGATCGAGTACCCGGAGTAGGGATCGTTCCAGGTCGACTGACCAAACATGTAACGGGCGAATAGTTGATCTTTCTCGCTGAAGTTCTGATCGAACCGAACGATGAACTGATCATCCCGCTCGGTGATCGGAGAGGTCTGCGCGAAGTTTGTTCCGGTCGGGTAATTTGCCGCGGGAAATGGGTTGAGCGAAAGGGTGTGCGCCGCCACCGGGTCGATGCTGGTAATGATGTTGCCCGGAACGGGTGTGCCGACCAGAATACTGGAGCCGGCGTTGGCGCTTCCGGCTGGACAAGTGTAGGCCGAAAGGGTGGCCGGACTGAAAATCTGGCCGCTATCGAAATTCAGATTCGCGGGCCCGCCGGCGCCGCAGAGGTTTATGGTATTTCCCGTCAGCGCGGCGCCGAAGTTGCCGCTGAGCTCAGCCGGCGTGGGCACCGTCGTCAGCGCTTCTTCACCTTCCACGCGTCGCAAGCCTTCGTAGTTTACGAACCAGAAACTCTTGTCCTTCTTGATGGGTCCACCCAGCGCGCCTCCGAACTGATTGCGACGGAAAGCGGGCCGTGCGGATCCCGGGATTTCAGCGCCGGTCACGGGATTGGATTGGTCCAAGGCGAAGAAGTTTCGAGCGTCCAGGTCGCTATTCCGCAGGAAATCGTAAGCGGCGCCGTGAATCTGATTGGAGCCGGACTTGGTGGCAAGATTGATGGTGGAACCCGCCGTCATGCCAAACGAAGCATCGTAATTGTTCGTCTCAAGATTGAACTCCTGGATGGCGTCGGGCGGAGGTGATAAGGCGAATCCGCCGAAAGTGAGGTTTCGGGACATGACGCCGTCAATCAGGAAGTTATTACTCGAGGAGCGATTACCGTTCGAGTTGTAGCTGGTCTGGCTGAAAGGCGACCCGAAAGTGCTGCTGGCAAAGCCGCCGTTGTCCGTCATCGTGCCGGGCACCAGAGTGGCCAGCGAGCCGAATTCCCGCAAGTTCAGCGGCAGGTCTACGACTTGGCGCGTGTCGATCACCGTCCCCACCGTCGCGGTCTCCGTGCTGACAATGGGGACTTGGCTGGTGACCTCAACCTGCTGGCTGACGCTGCCAACGTTCAGCGCGGAGTTCAAGATCGCGTGTTGGTCCACTTGCAAAATGACCCCATGTTGGACGGTTTCCGTAAACCCCTCTTTTTGAAAGGTGAGGTCGTAGTTGCCTGGGGGCAGGGAAGGGAAAGTGTAGCTGCCGGCGGCATCACTGGTGGTCTTGGTTGCGATCCCAGTCTCAGTGTTGGTGGCCGTAACCGAAGTTCCGGGGATGACGGCGCCGGAACTGTCCGTCACGGTCCCGGAAAGGCTGGCGTTTAACGTTTGGCCGAAACTGAACGGGGGGGCCAGGAAAACGGCAAGAGCCAGGAGCAGAAAACCTGTGGAGAGAGAACGCACACGAACATTACTGCCGAGGTGCAGCATTGTAGCCTCCTTTTATTTGGACGCTGGCGCCTACACGAGTCCCCCTGCCGGGTCCTCCAGCTTGACGCGCACCTGACCCCTACGCCGACGACAAATTAAAGTGCTTGCAGCCCAAATCCCAAGAGACGCAAAAAACAATCCCGGGCAAGCCCGACGCCCAGGCGCAGCTTTATTTGATAATCAGAGTGTGTCCGAAGTGGCCGAGTCTGTCAAGTGCTTTCTCTATTCGATTTTTCTATCTTCGTTATCATCCCTCTTGTTCCGCCTCTGCCGCCGAGCCGCTGCTCAGACTCCCTTCCTGAATCGCGGGTCGTCGTTCCGGCGCAGGCGTACCGTCAACGAACCGTCGGGATTGAGGGCCTCCTGGCATGCCCAGCGCACCGGGCGGCTTACTCCCTTCACTTCGATCTCGGCGCGCAGACGCAATTCCTTGCCGTCCAATCCGGGCGGGAGCAGGAGCGAGGCCTGGCGAACTTTCCCGGCGTACGGTTGGCCGGCATCCAGGTTTCCACCGACCTTTACTTTTCCATCCGGAGTTTCCGCGTACACACCCAGGACGCCCGGCACGCCCGCCACGCCATCGTTGGCGATGCCCAGGACGAGTTCCGCCGTGCCGTAACGCTTGCGCTGCCAGATCCACGAGGGTCGAACGCGATAGCCCAGGCGGCGCTGCATCCTCTCGAGCGAACGCGGATATTTTTCGTAATAGCGCTGGATGTTGTCCGCCTCCGTCCACAGCGCGAAGTAGTTGGCCCCGATGTCGAGGGCGTGCAGGCCTACGACTTCGCGATAGCGCTCGTCGATGCGATAACCCATGTCGTCCTGGTTCTCTTTTGACGCGCCGGAAAGGAGGTATTGCCGTGCGGCGCCGTCTTCGAGAATCGCCGCGAGCCAGGGAGGGCGATTGCCCAGCGCTTCGATCTGGATGGGTTCGTCCACGATGACGCTGTCGGACCTCAGCCAGCCGCCCGCCCGGACCACCCTGTCCTGCACCTCGCGATTACCCACGCGGCTGATATCCGGCTGCGTATTAACTGCGATTGGAACTCGCCGGAAGGCCTCGATCTGAAGTTGTGTCATGCCGACGAAAGTCCGCTCCGCGGCCAGGTAGTCGCGGAAGGGGGTCGGCTGGTGATCGCTGGTGTGGCCTTCTCCCCAGAAGCCGTACATCATGAGGTCCATGAACTCCACCAGCGGATGGTTGTCGAACTCCGCGGCTAACAGCTCGGTAAGCTCACGGAAAGCCTTTTGGAATTCCGGGTGGTCATATTGAGGTTCGTAAAAGTCGAAATCGCTGTCGCCCTCCTTGGATTTTCTTCCGATGTTGAAGAGCGGCACCTTCTCCCGGACGAAGTCAGGCATGGAGACCCGATTGGGCTGGATATTGGGGCTGGAGAGTTGCACCCGGAATGCGACGCGCAGGTGGTAGGCTCGGGCCGCCTCGAACGCCAGCCTCCAGATGGGCATCGGGTCAAGCCGGCCGGGCCGTTTCTGCACGTCGCGCCAGTCGCAGCGGATGTAGAGCACGTCCACAAAAGGCAGCGACGCCAGCTTTTCGACGTGCTGCTCCAGCGTCTCCTTCCCCTGCCGGGCGGCAAGGGAAGGGCCGCCTTCTTCCCACGCGTAGCCCACTAGTCCTAGTCCGAAGTTCTTGACTTGCCGGTCCGCAGGCGTGGTCGTCGCGAGGGTCAGCCATCCTTCGTCCTGCTCGATCCCAAATGGCCCCTGGTTCAGCCGATTTCGCACGGGCGGACCTGACCCGAAATCGTACCCGACCCACTTGTGGTCAGGTACGTCGGCACGAGTAAGACTTGACCCGGCAACGCTCAGCGCACCGGCCAGCGTCGCTCCGGCTTTGATGAAACTTCGTCTTTGCATTTCGGCTCTCCTCGACTCGAGTGGTGTACCGGAAGGGCGGGGCTTTAGTCCAATACTGTTCATTTAACACTTCTTGATGCGTACCGTCACTAAGATTCGTTTTTTGCTGAGTTGCCCCCGGCCGCGCACGGGAAACTTGCTTTGCGGCCGTCGCACTCCTCGGGGTCGCCACATG
>Ga0209517_10004191_pt1 | contig 19091 bp, 20 predicted proteins | sample PeaSoiMetSII2010_FD_187695 | JGI IMG/M metagenome (GOLD analysis project Ga0209517, IMG submission 187695) | Peat soil microbial communities from Weissenstadt, Germany - SII-2010 (SPAdes) (version 2) | ecosystem: Environmental > Terrestrial > Soil > Wetlands > Peat | place: Germany...
TTGAACGCGTTCATGATGCGGAGCTGCTTCTCTGCGAAGGCAGGCGGGATTTTTAGTTCCTGCCAATCTTCAATGTCCATTCCCGCAGGATTCAGGAAAGTCACTATTTTAGCTACCGCGCCTTTATTCGCGTAGTCTTCAAGGAACTCGACTCCAGGATCACCTATTGATTTGTATGAGACGCCTGCCACTTGTGCTGAGCCAACAGGAATCATTCTGTCGGCGCCATAGATATCGCCTAGACTGACAAGCAGTCGAAACATTCGCTCTAGGACTTCTCCGCTTTCACCGGATAGGAGTTGTTCCTCAGCATTCGTCAAATACAATGTTCTGTCACATCTTCTTCTGCTGTACTAAGTAATCGTTGAGATCCAACTGCATGGGTAGGGCTGGTCGTCTGAATTCCTTCTTTCCACCGTCTGGGATTGTCATGTCGAATCCAACTTTGCACGTCATCTGTGTGTCCATGTCAGAGGATGGATCTAGCGATGAGCCTTTCTCTCTTCTGGTTATCATGTTCTTGTCAGCTTGAAAACGCGTTGCCATAGCCCACTCAATCTCATTTGGGTCGTGAATGTTTATGTCGTCATCTACTACGAAGACGTGCTTCATTGACTTGTGGCCTTTGAAGGCAGCCTCGATTGCTTTCTTGCCATCCTCTGGAGTTTTTTTCCGTATACTCACAACTCCATGAAGCCAGGAGCACCCGCCCGACGTCACTAGGACGTCTTTGACGTCACAGACTTTCGAGACTTCCCGATAGATCGTAGGTTCTCTAGGCATACCCATTAGCACTTTATGCTCGAGGCCGCCAGGCAACAGTGCATGGTACATCGCTCCTTTTCGTGCATAGATTTTCTTCACCTTCGCGACTCTCTGTCTCCGTACGATGTCAAACGTTTCAGTCAAGTCTAGGAATGGGCCTTCTTGGTGTAGTTCACCTGTTAGCTGAGCGATGATCACGATGTCTGCAGGAGGAACTTTATGTCCATCAAGTTCTACGACTGGCGTTTCTTCTAAAGCGTTGGCTATGTCAACTTCGCTAACCCCAATTTCTACGGAAACTGCCGCGCTGAGTAGGACTTGAATTGGTGCGGATATACAGATGGCGAACTCCTTCAACCCTCGCTTTATGTATGCGTCGAAGTGTCGTTCTAAGATTCGGAAGACGAGCAGGTCACTTCCTAATACCTGGGCACGATGGTATGATAGGTTGACTCCGTATTCTTTGTCATAGCAAGCAACGATGCCTGATGAGATGTACGGGCCTCCATCCTTAGGGTAGTGTGTTAGAATTGGCAACTGTCTAAGGTCTGATCCAATATTTTCATATGAGTTGGCTTGTACCGTTCTCGCCTTTCGTGGGTGATCAATGGCTTCTGTGAATTTTCCGATAAGCTGGTCCCTCTCTATGCCTAGTCCTGTCGCGACAAGCTCTCTTGTTGAGCACACGTTTGCAACGATGGGCATGTTGGAGTTTTTTATGTGTTCGAAGAGAAGAACTCGACCATCTGCCATCTTCATTAAAGTCGAAATTTCATACTTGGTATCAACTGGCTTGCTGATTCTATTCAGCAAACCTTTTTCATCTAATTTCTTGACGAACTTCGCTAACTCCACTGCGTTTCACCGAAAAGGATGCGGGGATTATCTAGCTCGTGGTACGGAGTCCCTGAAAGCCATTCCTCTCAATTTCCACTAATTCTGAGTCTGACGGTTTCTGTCATCCGTCAGACATTCGTAATCATGCCTAGCGCATGGGGCTGAGTCGCTCAAAAATTCGATTTACACTGCTTGCAACGATGTCCACCTAAGTTCAATGGATTAGGCTCAGGCGGGCTGCTATGTCCCGGTGGCTTTCCACAGACGTGCTGATGAGAGGGAGCCCATTTCTTTGCACCACAGATCGGATTATTCGTTGACATAGAGCGTCTAATAACGTGACCGTCGCTCAAGGCTTAAGCATATCGATAGAATCATTCACGTAAAGAGTCGTAGTTCAAGGCGAAGTTAGAGACAGAGCCATCCACCATCTACGACGAGAGTCGTTCCATTTACAAAGTCTGCGTCGTCTGAAGCCAGGAAAACGACGGCGCCGACGGTGTCTTCAGATTTTCCAATTCGCTTAGCAGGAGTATTCTTAATCAGAAACTCGGTCACTTCTGGATGGCCGTCCGTCGCCTGCCGGAGCATTGCCGTATCAATCTGCCCCGGAGCAATGGCATTGATGTTGATTCCTTTAGCCGCGAACTCAACCGCGAGCGCGGTTGTCAAGCTCTTGAGCGCTCCCTTTGACGCAACGTAAGGAGATGAATTCTCTTCTGCAACGAACGAGTCTATCGAAGCGTAATTGATTATCTTACCCCTGCCCTGATTCAGCATCACCGGCATCACTTTCTGTGTGAAAAGAAACGTACCTTTCACGTTCACGTCCATTACCCGCTGGAAGTCCTCTTCAGTCTGCTCCAAGAATGGTTTGAGTATCATTATGCCCGCGCAATTTACGAGGATATCGATTTGACCGAACTTTTCCATTGTAGAGTCGATACAGGCATCAATGTCTGAAGCCTTGGATACGTCGCCACTAACGGCAATTCCATCAGATCCCAATTTCTTGATCTCGTCAACCGTTTCTTGAATCTTCTCTACCGCTTGAAGATCAAAACAAGTAACACGAGCACCTTCCTCGGCAAATCTCAACGCTGTAGCCTTACCTTGGCCTTGCGCAGCGCCCGTGATTATAGCCGCCTTTCCATCAAGCCTCTTAGAATTCATAGTGACCAGTCTCCCGCACATCACCAAAAGCATTTCGAAAAACTTAGCAAGGGCTTTGATCGGAGCGCCATATATATCGCGGGCACATTACAATAATTCTAATAGAATATTGTTCGTCTCGACAGTACTCAAACCCTGGCAATTTCTACTCGGTGGAATCGTCTTTAACTAGCACTCAAACATTGCTCATAGCATGAATCCTGTAATCCATTTTGAAATGCCCGCCGTGGATAGGAAGCGTATGATGAGCTTTTACGCTAGTGTATTTGGTTGGCAAACCCAACAGCTGGGCCCCGAAATGGGTGATTTCGTTCTTGTTACAACTACTGAATCTGACAATAATCTTCCAAAGAAACCTGGCACCATCAATGGAGGCTTCTACCAGAAAACGGGCGACATATCGCAAACTACCACTGTTACTATTCAGGTAGATAACATCAAGGAGCACATGAACAAAATTGAGGCAGAAGGCGGAAAATTGTCTGGTGAACCGATGGAGATACCTGGTGTTGGGCTGTTTGTTTCGTTTTTTGATACGGAAGGCAATAGGGTAAACCTCCTCCAACCCCACTGAGGATGCCCACAGTTTCGAATTCGCAAAGCTATTGTTACACATTTGTGGAAAAGTGTTCTTAGTCACGACTTCGTGTCAATTTGGAGATAGATAGTTACGGTTCTTTGTAGGTTTACACTCGTTTGGCGCATCAATTATTCCTTAGGTCTGGCCGTTAGGATCAACGGCATTCCTATCACCAGGCTTGACAGTATGGTTTCAGTTAGGAACTCAGGAATCCCTAATGTTGTGATGAATGGTTTGTGGAGTATGCCCTGGGCAATTTCATAGCGTCGATGCTCCCCCATCCTGTTACAAAATCCCAGCAGATATGCCGTATCCTTTCCATGATGCACGATTGACGAAAATGCCGTCAGCGTCTAGTCCTGTCGTTCGTATTCATGTTAGCTCGCAGCTGGTTCACTTAAATTGCATTGGCATTAATCGGCAGGATGATAATCCAATGAAGATGGTCATCTTTGTGCGCCACGGAGAGAGTGAATCAAATGTGGCTAAGATTCAGGCAAATGAGATAGACAAGTACCCTCTGACTGCTCGAGGGAGATCCCAAGTTGAACGGTTAACTCAAGACCTCGCATTGATTCGACCAAATGCTCTCTACTCAAGCCAAGTTCTCAGGGCCGCGGAAACGGCTGGGATCATTTCACGGGCGCTGAATATTCCGGTACAGATGAATCAGGCTCTTATGGAGAGGGATTGGGGGAGAGCGAATGGGACAGTGGTATCTACCTTTGAAGAGGAAGTAGATCTTCTCTTGTCTGCTGACCGTTACGGAATAGAATCTATCCCCTCGATAACAAAAAGAGTTGCCGAGTTCATGGAAGGACTGAGCACCGGAGTATCAGTTGCAGTGACACATGCAGATGTCATCCGTGGCGCATTGGTTCATGCATTTCGAATGAATGATGATGAATTCTCAAGCTACGGGATAGTACCTGAAAAGGCGACAATGACAGTGTTGAAGATGAGTCAGGCAAAATTCGAGGTTGTGGCGATCGGGTCGCCTCGCGCGACCGATACAATATTACGAACAACTGGCTTGGACAGTTGACCGCGTTTCTCATCTATGACTTCCGTATCCTACCCGGAGTAGTATCTTCGTAATTTGACGAGGTTTGGTTTGAATCAATGAGCCACTATTGTAAATTGTGTCACCCACCGAAGATATTTCGATCAAACGACCAAGTGCATGAACATCATTGGACGACTCATCGAGAATTGTGCTGTGATGTCTGTCGCCATTTGCGTCGATTTCACTCAGGATTTCATGGCTGTGCGGTATGCGGTTGTCGCTACACAAAGAAGCATCCAGAACTGGCATGAGATCAACAACTTAATCACGCACAAGCTAGACACGGTAGTTGATGCTAGCCCGCGCTGAAAACGAGCAACTACTGTTAATTGCCACACGGTTAGGCGGCTAGCTTGGTCTGCAGAACGAGTATTTTCGAAGTCGTTTCAACCTCATGTGACAGAATCATATATTGAACCCGCTGTGGCAATTTCGGGTTTGTCTTATTTTCAAAATATCGCATTTGATCGTAATGTCGGTTCAATTTCGCTGAAACGTCTAAATCCACCCCGACGATAGCGGACGCAAGATCCGGAGTAGTGAACAATCTTGAAGGTATCGTATTCTCTCGTAATCATTGCGTTCCTGTTAGGCTATCTCGTTGTCGTACCGATGTCGATTTCAGCATCCTCACCGCGACAATTTGCGAGTTCAGGCTATCTCGATTTAAGTCCGAATTCAGGTCCTGTTGGAATAGAGGTCGGGATTACGGGCCAAGTAACGATTACACCTAACCTAGATCAGAGTTGCTCTATCTCAAGCCCAACTACTGGCATCATAATCGCAGGCGAAGCATGCGCCGTAAACGGTGGTGGGAGTACCAACGGCAATTTCACAGGAAGCTTTACTGTAGGGAATGTTTCACCAGGTCAGTACGTGATCGAGGTTACGGCTTGTCCCGGCAATGACGGTTGTATTCCTAGTTCTGGAGATTTCGTGCAAGCTATCTTCCAGACACAGGGCCAACCAGTTATCGAAATTAGTCCCGGATGGTGCTGTGCCGTTCCGGGCTCCACGGTACAGGTGTTTGGATCTGGATTCTCTCTGAATGACAATCCATGTACAATAACTGGTCCTGCTGTCCTTTCATACAGTTGCAAGATTTCAGGAGGGTCATTAACAGGGTTGTTTGTCGTTGCGAATGTCCCGAGCGGCTACTACGAAGTTGCCGCGACAGGCAGTCCTACGGGTGATTCTGCTAACGCTAATGTTGGGATTGGATCGTAGTGATCGGCTGAGGTAAAACCGCATCCAGCCTCCCAGTCTTCGATTTCGTTAGTTTCTCTGTTTGCCACATGTGAAACATCTCCGTAGTCTAACAATTTCCGTATCACATGAGAGCACGCCGAGATTAGTACCTGTTTTCGTAACTAAACTTCCGTGTTCCAGCCAGACCATCAATAGTGTGTTTATTCTCCGAACAATATCACTCATTTCCCAGAAACAGTTATGACAGAAATGCAAATCGTTACGTCAAAACTAGGGCTCAACAACTCACGAAAATGTTCGAGTAAAGCTGGCTACTCTATCATCGTAAAACTAGCATTCACCGATCGCTTTCTTTGCCAAGGCGATTGCGCCTAGAACGCCCGTTCGGTCGCCCAAGCGTGGCGGCACGATGTAGTCATCAATTTCGTCAATGATGGCAGTTAATCTGAGATATCCCCTCAGTATCTGTTGGACTTCTCTTCGTATCATTGGGAATAACGTTGTTTGCTTCATTACGCCGCCACCCAGGATGATTCGTTGTGGAGAGAGGGTGTAGATTATGTTCGCGATGCCTAACGCCAAGTATTGCGCTTCGAGAGGCCAGGCTGGGTGATTAGGTGGCAGGTTTTCTCCTGGTTGGCCCCATCTTCCAATGAGTGCTGGTCCTGCCGCTAAACCTTCAAGGCAGTCTCCATGGAACGGACAAGCCCCTTTGTATGGATCCCGTTTCGAATCATGAGGCAGCCGGAGGTGTCCCATTTCTGGGTGCGATAAACCGTGTAAAGGCTGACCCGCCATCATTCCTCCGCCTCCTATCCCCGTTCCCACGGTTAGGTAGAGAAAGGTATGTAGACCGCGAGCGTTGCCCCATGTTGCTTCTGCCAGTGCTGCAGCATTCGTATCTGTATCAAATGCTACAGGCACATTCAAAACTCGCTTAATTCTGCCTGCAAATTCTGTATTTGCCCAATTTTTCTTAGGGGTACTCGTTATGTAACCGAAAGTTTGTGAGTTGGGGTCCAAATCGATGGGACCGAACGAGGCGATGCCCAGGGCAGAAATCGGTTGATGTTCCCGGAAGAAGGCTTCAGCTTGACCGATGGTTTCGTTTGGAGTTGTGGTTGGAATCGTTCTCTCTGCTTGGACATTCTCTGGTCCGGAGCCTATCACGCAGACGAATTTCGACCCTCCGGCTTCTAATCCACCGAAATTCGAGTTTACCGATCCTCCAACTCTGACTTGGTGAGATGATCTCAAATGCCGTAGTACTTCTGTCGCATGTGGTTCAAGAAAACTAGAGACTCCTCGATTTCATCCAAACCGTTCACGCCATCCTCGATTGAAACCCATCCATTAAAACCGACTTCGGAAAGAATAGAGAAAATCCTATCGTAATCGTTGAGTCCTTTCCCGACGACACCGTGGGACAGATATTGTGAATATCCTATTATTTGATCGCTTTTCCGAAATTGCTCCATCGTGACTCCTTCCTTGAGGCGGCGATCGCTGGCGTGCATGGACACTACGCGGGCTTTCACTTTCTCTAGAAGTGCAATGGGATCGTCTCCAGCAACAATGGCGTTCGAAGGGTCAAATTGAACACCGAAAAAGCGGTGTTCGTCTATTGAGCTGATTATTTCAAGAAAGGTGTCCGCTCTAAGGGCAAACTCGGGGCGCGTCCATTGGCTGTCCTTGTAGTGATTCTCCATACCTAAAACCACTCCCAATTTTCTTGCAGTAGGAATGACTTGTTGAATTGCCTCAACAACCCATTTAACGCCTTGCTCATGGCTTACTTCTGGACGTTGCTGACCCGATAGGGTACGACAGATGACGCCTTTTCCACCGAGAAGAGACGCCACCTCTACCATTTTGGTTTGGTACTCAACTGCCCGTCCACGTTCCTCAGGATCAGGATGAGTGAAGTCGGGAGAGCAGATGAGCATAGGAATCGTAAACCCTGCATCATTAACGGCATCTCTAACTTGAACCAAGTAATCATGTTCTAAACTAGTGAAGAATCGATCATACATCTCCAATCCTTCGACATCCAAACGATCTCGAGCCATTCTAATCCAATCAAAAACAGTCATTCTACGATGCAGACCGATGTCGTACTCAAAGCATTTCGGATACACACTTAACTTGACCATAGGCGAGCCTACGTGGACCATGCTGATAGAGCGCGAATTATCAAATTTGCAGTCACGCTATTTCGGTTTCCGCATCCTATCAAATAATGCCTGGCTGACGATTAGTCTGACGGTTTCCGTATCACATTCATACACCGAGCGTCCGTTTTCATGATTCTGGCTTTTCAACTAGCGTGACGTTATTGACTCCGAAGACTAAATCAGGATTTGATCTAAACGTGTGGTGGAGAACGTCCTCGTTGCTCGAGCCAGAACCCACCGGCTTCTTGACGAATGGGTGCATGAAAACAGGCAACTGCGAAGATTTTGTGAAATGTTGAGATCACGTCCACGCACACTAATGATCCTGGTCAACAACTCGCAGAGGACCAACAGACATTCTAAATATCGCAAACTTCCTCAATCGTTCCCTGGATCAGATTGCAAGGTATTACGGATGCAGAGATTAGGCAATTGATTGAGTCAGTTGATTATTCTGAAGCACTAACATTGACTGCGGGAGAATCTGAGGTGCGAGCCGCCTGTAAAGATGCAACACAATACGGCTTTCGGGCTGTAGTTGCGTTTCCGCAATATTTGAGGATCTTAATTGATGAGCTTACGGGGACGCATGTTCGTGCCCAAATCCCAGTAGGTTTCCCCTGCGGAGGCGTCACCACACATGTGAAGTGTACTGAAGCAGAGGAAGGCCTGAAACTGGGCGCGACTGACTTGGACATGATGATGAATCTCTCCGCCTTCAAAGCAGGTCACTGCAAGCAGGTTGCAGACGACATAGCTGCCGTGTTGGCTGTGGCTGAACCATTCCATGTTCCCTTCAAAGTCATCATTGAAGTTGGTGCACTGACTGACTCCGAGATCGTGACAGCCTCCAAATTAGTCGCGGAGAGCGGCGCGGATTTCGTCAAGACCTGTACAGGATTCGGTCCTGGTCGGGTGACTCCGCGCGTAATTCGTCTGATCAAAGAAGCGGTCGGCGACCGGATTGGCATCAAGGCCTCAGGTGGTGTTGCTTCCTTGGAAGACGGTGTGGTATTAATGCGAGCAGGAGCAGCAATCGTTGCCCTACGCAAGCAGCTGGTCGAAGAACTTAATGCGTTAGGTCGGCGACCACTATGAATCCAATGAATTCAAACGTGACTCTACAAGTATCCCTTAGTTTTGTGCGAACAGCAAATGGACTACCTATCGGGGTAACTATGCGAAATCTGGCTACTGAAACATCTTGATCGGGTCTTTGTCAATCATCTTCGATGGCATCTGTTAAGTTACCTCCACCATCACAGCGTTCGCATCCTAGAACGCTCGAACCATTACATGTCTCGCAAACTCCTTCGAGGCTTCCGTGCCCTCCGCAGGTCTCACACGTTATGGGCTCGCCATCGTTATCTAGGCCTCGGAAACGCTTTCCATGACAATTTTCACAGTCGAGCAAGAAAACGGATTTTCCTTCACATTCCCAGCATTGAACTTCTCCCCATCCATCGCACAAATTGCAAATCATAAGGAGCAGTCCTTTACTTGTCCTTACCTCCAGTTGGCGAGTATTACGTATAAACCTAATTGGTAATACATATTTCGTCAACGATGAAAAGCATTATCCTACCTGAAAGGGCTGACTCGAATCGTCTCATGGTCAACCACTCCTGGGAGTTGATGGATCATAGTCCTCTTCTGAATGCAATCGTAGCCAACATGACCATCGTGACGGTAAATACGAATAGGAAGGTGAGATCACCAATCACTCCAGCCAACGTTGCACCCTTGTACATCAACGTACGCAATGCAGTAACTGCGTACGCTTCAGGATTCACGAGAGAAAATTCCTGCATCCACGTCGGAAAACCTTGAATCGGGTAAATTGCTCCGCTCGTGAAATAGAAAATGAAATTCAGCGGACCAACCATGAATTGAAGCATGTCACGATTAGGCATTTTAACCGCTATAGCGGTCATCATCGAAAGAAGACCAAACGCAGTTAGAACTAACGTTAGCACCATCAGTATGGCGCCAGATAGCCCGACGTTTGGATGAATTCCCGCGAAAAGGATAGCTAAAATAAACATCACTCCCGCCGAAAAAAGCGCCTTCACAACACCCGCCAATAGGACACCGAACACAATATCATAACGCGACAATGGCGTCACCAGGTACCCTTCAATGACTCCTCTCTCCCTGTCGTTCAGTATCGTAATCCCGCCGCCGATAATTGACACGAACATTACGGTTTGAACTAGAGAACCTGGTGCCATGAACTCGATATACAACAGATTTCGGTAGGGACTCGAGAAAATAAGGGTTACAGAGGTGGCCGTAGCGTTTGCAGATGCCGCGGGAGATGATGCTTGGAGTTGGATTGACAGTTGCTGGCCCGCTTGAGTTAAGTCAGCAGAAATTGCCCCAGCGCTCGTCGGGTCGGTAGTATCCACATATACGGGGAGATCATGCGTTCCACCTGGAGCGTCGAAGTTGGCCGGTATGTAGACTATCCCCTTCACAGACCCCTCTTTTAGCATGCTCTGCGCTGTCTGTAAATCGGCAACGTTCTCTAAGTTGAATGAGTTCTGGCAGTTTGTTCCCCCGAAAAGACAAGACTGCTGGTTCTGTAGTATCCCTATCAGGCTTGAAGATAATGGCCCATAGCTGTCCCTTACAATTGCGATAGGCGCGTGTGTGATAGCTCCGCCGAACGCAGACCCTAGCAAAACCAAGTTTATCAGCGGAATCAGGACTACCGCAACCATCATGACTGGTTGCCTAACGAATTTTCGGAGATCACGCTTGCAAACAGGAATAGCGCCTTTCATTCCCTAAGGCTCCTGCCGGTGAAGCTGAGGAAAACGTCGTCCAGCGTGATTTCACGTAAGGTGATCGTTCGTACCTTACCGCCGTTAGCATCGACGATTTCAATTATCTTCGGAATCGCCTCAGCACCGTTGCTCACGCGAATAGTTAACAAACTGCCTTGTTGTTTGATTTCGAGAACGAAATCAGCGTTTTTCAGAGCGTTGAGCGCATTTTCAGGAGCACTCAAGAAGTCTGCTTCGACAATGTCTCCTCCTGAAACTTGCCGCTTTAGTTCATGCGGTGTTCCAAGAGCAACAATTTTTCCATAATCAACAATTGCAAGCCTATCACACAGTCCTTCCGCTTCATCCATGAAATGAGTGGTAATTACGAGTGTGATCCCTTGCTCTTTGTGAAGCTTCACAAGGTATTCCCAAACGGCAGCGCGTGCTTGAGGATCAAGTCCTGTCGTCGGTTCATCCAGGAACAGGATCTCAGGCTCATGGATGAGTGATCTAACGATCTCCAGCCGCCGCTTCATCCCTCCCGAGAAGCCCCCAACCAGACTTTTCGCTCGGTCAGCAAGACCTACCACTTCAAGCAGGCGCTTAATTCTCTCCTTCCGCAGTTGGCGAGGAATATCAAAATATTCTCCGTAAATGTCCATATTCTCATACGCACTCAGCTCAAAATCCAAAGTCGTAGCTTGTGCCACAACACCAATATGGCGACGAACCTTGTCCGCCTCCGTTCGAATATCTGCTCCCGCTACAACCGCCGTCCCCTCAGTAGGCGTCAGAACAGTCGTTAGCATACGAGTCAAAGTAGTCTTCCCAGCTCCATTGGGACCAAGCAAACCAAAAACTTCAGACCCAATTTGCAAATTCACGTGATCGACAGCATGAAAATTACCGAAACTTTTGGAAAGGTCAAACGTGTGGACAGCATCCATTCAAGAAAGTCCCCTAACCGCGTAGGATGTATCAGCAAATTGTAGAGCGCTTCTGGCAATCAACAGCTACATCCTCAAATGCCGCATACGAGATCTTCAGTATAACTATGCAGACTAATATGCTAATTTCATCAAAAGAATCTCATGCCTCGAAAGAAGTATCTGTGTCAAGTAGCGTCGGATTGAAATTGAATCTGATTTGTTGACCATCTCTACGGCAACAATAAATGATGTCGAAGTCTACTGCGAAGAGGCTGGCAATTCAACTGCACCGCGATTCGGAACCAATGGGCATTAAAAAGTCCACGCTAGCGCCATAATTTCGCCATAGACTTGTTGCACTATTTCGGTAAGTGAGATACAAACGGTGAGATATCAACAGAGTTGATGGTAGCCCGGGGAAAATGAAGAAGTATCGTTAATTGCCACATCTTTAGGTGGCTAGTCTCGGACCGTTTGGTTGGTCAAGTTTGCACTCTTCCGCTTAGTCTCTGATAGTGACTCTTCAAAACTTGCTTACCCTCATCCGTTATTCTGATTAAGTGACCATGTAGTCCCCACTCGATGATTTCCATGAAATTTCGATCTGCCAAGTATTCACATTCCACCATAACAGCCCGATGATCAAACCCAGTTTCTTTCGCAATCACCGCGGTGGTTATTCCTTCAGGAGGGCTGTGTCTAGCGGCGTATAGGATTTGATGCTGCGTATCGTCGTCTATCCAAATTTGTGATTCTTGATAGCTCAGTGCGATGGCTAGCAATACGCCAAGTCCAGCTAAAATGAACGCATAACTGAGAGGCGTCAGCTTCTTCATGAGGTAAACTTGCTGATGAATTCTGTATAAGTCCTACTGTGATGGTCTACGTTCAATTCAACTCAGTCGGCTGTATACTATGTACCGTTTAAACCCTCAGCCAAGACGCCATCGAAGGTATGTGTGTACCAGAATTGTCCGATACTCGAACTGGATTTTCAAGTTAGACCACCGCGTCTGTAGTCTAGTCCTCATTCTGGTGGTACTTCTTTGTAGATTAGGCTCAAGTCAACATCGGATCTTTTCCGAATTGCTTTTGATATCGGATAGAAGACTATTGAAATCATTAAAGCAATGACGATGACCGCAAGAGCTCCGGAACCTAGCGTACCGTTTGACGTCCCGGCTGCGGCGGGATTCAAGAATACAAGAACAAGGAGCAATATCACACAGATTGTCTGGACCAGCCCCGCGAGAGAGACGATTGGCACCGGGCCAAGCTTCTTTTTCACAAGAGCCGGGGATGCGTCAAAGATACTCTTTCTTCTATACGGAAGCAGAAGGGCCGACACCCCGTTCGGCAAGCTCGCTACCATCAACAAAAGCGTCGTCGCCAAGAAGGGACCAATGTAAGACGCGAAAAAGCAGTCGATTGCAGCCGCCACTAACACAAGTAACCCGAACACAGCAAATGAGAACAACGGTGTATGTGTGTGATCTGAAACCGAGGAGAACCTTGCCGGTATCAATCTATCAAACCCCCACGCGAAGAAAATTCTACTCGATGGAATTATTGAGACAGCGCTTAATCCTGCTGTTACCAGAACGAACGCAAGTCCGATCAAGAATGCTAGCGCTGGATTTCCGACTATGGCAAGGACGAGAGCGTTGGCATTAAACGCACCAGTGGGTGCCGTGGTCGGATTCAAGTAAGCTTCGTAGCCGAAGGCAGAGAGGAAGCTATATCCAAACGCGCCCACCCATGCAAGAATTGCGGTGGCGGTTACTGCAAGCGACAAAATACTGCCTCCCACTTCCCCTATCAGCATGCTCTTGCTCACCTGCTTGATTTCTCCAGCAAAGAAGGCCGGGAGCGCGATGCTCAGGAAGAAGAGAACGAATATCATTGCTCCTGCAGTAGATAGCGGTGTAGCTGCTACCGTGGGTGACCATCCAGCGCTTGTCGCGTTCGATAAAACTTCTGAATAACTAAACCCGGTAGCTAACTGCGCATTGAAGTTACTTATCACCGTCGACGTCGGCACAGTTACCAAATACCCGATCAATACCACTATCATAATCAATCCGTAGACGAAGAATATCCGCATGGCAAGGAACCAAAGTCTGGTGCTCAGTGCCGCAAGAACGATCAATCCTACGAGTAACAATGCGACTACTACAAAGACCGTTGACGGAGTATACAGTAGGCTCACGACTGAGGACGTGTACTGCGGAAACGAAACCAGAATTGCCGGCCCAAGGAACCCTTGTATCGTCAGCAGAGCAAGCGAACCGGTCCCTGTGATCATGGTAAACATCCACATGAAGGACGCAATTATTCCCCAGACCGGATGGACTATCCTTGATCCGAACACATAGTCGCCACCTGCTCTTGGCATGGAGGATGATAAGAGAGTGACGCTGAAGGCTATTGCAAATATCGGAATGATGGATAAGGCCAGAATGAGCGGGATGCTCACACCTTCATAAATCGAAGGAAGAGACAAAATTCCTAAGGGGATCAAAGTGAGTGCCCCTCCGGATGTTACCCCATATGCTAACACATCGAAGGCGGAAATTTGTCTCACTAGGCCTGTAGCTTCCCGGACGAAGACATGCGACTGCTCACGCAAATCCTTAGCACTACTCTCTTGCGATTCCGGCATTTTGCTTACCGTCAGCTATGTAACCCTTTCTTGCTAAGCCCAACGTAGGTTAACATCGGCCTAGGATATTTCCGAATAGCTGGCCATTCTCCACCACAATTCAAGGCAATCCGTATGCGTATCGTACACAACACTGTCTGAGACATCTAACGGAGCGATTGGAAATTCTCGATCTGCGTCTGATTAGTCTACACGGCAAAGTTGCTGAAGAATAGCACATTGAAAACCTACAAGGGCTTTCCGCACGGCATGCCCACGACTGAGGCTGACACCATTAACGCAGACCTACTGACCTTCCTGAAAGCGTAACCCGCAACAGATTTTCTCTTTAGCCGAGAAACCTACGCCTTCGTCTTTCTTCTCCACGATTGGTTTCTAATAAAAAAGCAAAAATATGTGAAAACTACACGTCGTAGCTGAGGATAAATGCGTCGTTTAATCTGTTCGAAAGTAGCAATTGTTGTGCTCGTTTTAGCGGTCTCGCTCATGTTTGCTGCAGGATCTGCCACTGGTCCAGTTTACGGAAGTTGGGGCAGTGGAGGTGGAAGTGGCGGAGGTTGGGGTGGTGGAGGCGGTGGAAGTTGGGGTGGTGGAGGCGGTGGAAGTGGCGGAACTTGGGGCAGTGGAGGTAGTGGGGGTAGTGGGCATAGTTGGGGTGGAGGAGGAAGTTGGGGAGGTAGTGGACATAGCTGGAGTGGAGGAGGAAGTTGGGGCAGTGGAAGTTGGGGTGGAGGTCATCACTGGGGTGGCGGTGGCTGGAGCGGTGGAGGCGGGGGTGGGAGTTATTGCTGTAGCTACTCTTACTCTTCCTGGTATTACCCGTACTATTCCAGTTACTACTGTGGTTACGGTTACGGATACTACTACTATACTTCATGTGCTTCTCCATACTATTACGGATCCTATCCATACTACAATGGTTACTCAGCATATTCATCCGCCCAGTATCAGTTGACTGTGAGTGCTAATCCGTCTAGTTTGGCGAGTCAGGTTACTGGTGGAGGTTCGTACAGTTACGGTAGCACCGCCTCATTCTCTGTAAGTCAGACTACTGTTCAAACAGCGCCAGATACGCGGTATGTGTTTCAGGGTTGGACTGGTGGGTACACGGGCACTGCGACTAGTGGATCAATAACCATGACCTCCTCCAGCACAGTAACCGCTGTGTATCAACCGCAATATCTCCTAACATTATCCGCACAACCCTCAGGCTCTCCATCACCACAAGGAAGCGGTTGGTTCAACGCCGGCAGTACTGCTTCAGTCTCCGTTCCATCACAAACCGTAAGTCAGAACGCTGGTTCGCAACTCGTCTTCAGTGGTTGGACCGTTGATGGGAGTAGTAGTCAGGGTGGTTCCACGTTATCATTACAAATGAACGCTCCACATGTCGTTGTAGCTCAATATACGCAACAATACTACCTGACCGTCCAATCCCCACAGGGAGTAGTGTCTGGTCAGGGTTGGTATAATGCTGGTAGTAATGCGCAGATCTCCGTCTCCACGCCATCCTCACCAATGTTCGGAGTCAACTGGGTGTTTGATGGTTGGCAAGGATCTACACAATCCTCAACCCAATCCGCAACCGTCCTCATGAATGGCCCAATGACGGTAACCGCTACATGGCATCAGGATTACACGGTACTATACCTAACCATAGGCGCCATCATACTCATAGTAGTAGTCGCAGCACTAGTAGCCCTACTCTTCACAACCAGAAACCGAAGAGAAAACCCACCACCACAACAAGTCCAAGTACAACAAGTACCTAACACAAACTACGAAACCTAACCACCAAACCACAACCAAGACCGGAACAACCCAGAGCTACAGCCGCCGTGCAGAGTATGCGGCGGGAAGCTGTTACGTAAGTATCTTTTCGGTCGGCGCTCTCGCTGCATTAAATAGAGTTTGAAATGAATCTTGATTGTGGGAAGAAACAGTGAATGTTCTAGGTGTTTCTGGTAGCCTACGGAAAGGGTCCTTTAACACAGGCCTTCTTCGTGCGGCAGTCGAACTCGCTCCGCGAGATATGAAAGTGCAAATTTTTGATCTTTCACCCATTCCGCTATACAATGAGGACGTTCGGGCACTTGGATTTCCTGAACCAGTTAAGGAGTTCCGAGATCGAATAGCTTCCGCGGACGCTCTATTAATTGCGACTCCAGAATACAACCATTCCATCTCCGGCGTTCTCAAGAATGCCATCGATTGGGCCTCACGTCCACCCGGCCCACCCCTTCTCGATAAGCCTGTGGCAATCATGGGAGCGAGTCCGGGAAACTTCGGCAGTGTCCGCGCTCAGTCGCATTTGCGTTTAATTTGTGACGCTCTCATGCGTCCCGTTGCTAGACCCGAAGTCATCGTGATGAAGGCTCAAGAGAAATTTGACGCCGACGGAAAGCTGGTTGATGAGACTACTCGAGGAATCGTGAAAGAATTGCTGATCGCGCTAGCAGAGTGGACCAGACTACTCAGTCGGGGATCCCTAGATAGTGAGTGAGATTAAGAACTTCTTATGACTGCAAAATTCTAAATCCACCATCGAATCGATCTCCTTAGCGATGAAGGCTACGATAAATGGCTGATACGTCGCCGAAGGATCATCCGTTCCCAACCAGTGTCAAGATTGTCTTGGCCTGTGTTCTAATTGTATTAATTGTTGCCGGAGCGAGTTTCGAGTATTCGCGCCCTCTACAATCGGGAATGGCTACGACTACTACGGGCGTTACTCAGGGTCCGGTAATTGTGACTACGACTGCGCAGGAAGTTAGTGGGTTGTTGCAGTTTAATTCGAGCATCGGTTTTAGTGGCGTCGGCAACTCTCAGTACAGTGTCGTCTTTAATCATCCCGCAAACGTCGTAATCACATTATGCGTCATGAGCCAATACAATTTACCTAGCAGTGTGACTGCATCGGGAGCAGCATCAGGTACGTTCAATCTCTTAGGTAGCCAATCTACAAGCGCACTAAACCAATCCCCGTACGGTTTATGGAAATGGATCAGCGAAAACACATCAGACGTGATTACAGTAAATTATCCGTCAGAGGACAACATGGTACTTGCAGCTATGGCGTTTACTGGTCGTGGGGCCACAACAGGAATAGAAAACTATTCAGCGGGTGGCTGGTCATCCATAAACCCGTTCTCAGTCACGGAAGGCTCCGGAAATATCGCTGGAAGAATGAACAGTTACTTCGCACTCACATTCAACGATCAATCAGGCACAACCCCAGACATCGCGTTAGACGGCCAAATAATCCCAGTCGGAGGGTTTAGACAGTCACAGAACGGATCAAGATTGATGACTATTAGGATTGGTTACATTCCTGACGATAACATGACGATCATAACTCAATACCGTTCGATTGATGCAGCCGTCGGCGCAGTCGCATTCGTGGGAATAGATCCAAAATAAATTCAGTCATGCACTAGTGCTCTCAGTAGTTCGTTCGATGGTTTGAGATTTGAAAAAACCCAAGTCGCATGTGCCTGAGATAACTGCTCCAATGAGAATACGCCGCTAGCGATCCCGATCGAAGTAGCCTTACCCGCATTGGCTGCGCTGATATCTCTCGGTGTGTCACCAACAATCATCACGTTCTTGCGATTTGACAGGTTATAGTTCGCCACGCAAGTCCTCACAGCATCTTCAACCAGGCGGGTGCGGTCAAAATAATTGTCAGCACAGAAACATTCAGCGAAATATGAATCGATTCCCGTGACCCTCAATTTCTCGGTGGCGACTGCTGAAAGGTTGCCGGTGAGCACTCCTAGAATATGGTTTTGTGATTTTGTAAGAATGCGCAACAGTTCTTCAACTCCTTCGTTTAGTACGGGTCTCTTTTCCATGTCGCGATAAATCTCGCCCATTCGCGTGAGAACTTTGGGGAGGAAGTATTTGGCCTTCTCGTCATCTAAGCCGGTCTCAGCCAGAAGGATCTTGCAAATCTGAGGATCTACCATGCCGGCAAAACGCGATGGGATTACCAATGGCTCCATGCCGACGACGTCATGTATGGTTTTGACATAACGTCGTCTTTCATCCTCTTCAGCCGTGGAGCTAGAGATTAGCGTCCCATCAATATCGAACAGAACTATATGCGCGACCAATTAGATCTGCCGTCTCTGGAGGGATGACCGAGTAGATATGCGTACGTATGTCCGGCGAGACCTGCGTTAAATATCCGTCCTCCAGCAAGCAGTTACTATGGAACTTTCCTTTCGATCAAAGATTTTGCTCGAATTTTTGCTGGCGTTGATGCCGTAACCGTTTAGGTCTTACTTACAAACGTGGTTGTAGTAGAGATCGTGGTTCCTGTTCTGCTGACGTAAGTGGTGTTGCGCATCGTACGAGTACTCAACACCGTGAACGCAACTCAACTGGCCTAGCAACCTAAGAAAAGTTACGGATCCATGGTATCAACAACCTTCGTAGGGGTGGCACTCACTATTTTATCAATGTAGTACGGCTTGTTGTCAGTTATGTGCTGAATGATTTCATCACGTTTCGCCATTAGCTCGGCTTTGATCTTCATTAGATTAATCCTGTCAGGTAGGCCTTCCTTCGAATTCATAGTGACATCCAACTGCTCTACTTCATAGTCAAACAATTTGGCGATGATCTGTATTAGGTGCTTCAATTTTTCGTCATCCGTTCCTGTTTCAAGTTCGCCTACATGGTCGTAGATCGTACCCGTTACATGTTCATCATCGTACTCCAACAATTCTTGAGGTGTAAACAATTATTATCTCCGGCCGAAAGTTACCTCATACCTAATGCTGTTCATTCTATTCTAACAGTGAGCTATTAACGGTAGTTGATGGTAGCCCGGGGGAGATTCGAATTCGGGTTTGTGTTTGTTCTCCCGTCGGCAGGTCTCTCCTCGGTGAGGGGATCCAGAGCCGTCTATTGGCTGATTT
>Ga0209517_10004194_pt1 | contig 19081 bp, 23 predicted proteins | sample PeaSoiMetSII2010_FD_187695 | JGI IMG/M metagenome (GOLD analysis project Ga0209517, IMG submission 187695) | Peat soil microbial communities from Weissenstadt, Germany - SII-2010 (SPAdes) (version 2) | ecosystem: Environmental > Terrestrial > Soil > Wetlands > Peat | place: Germany...
TGTGAAGGTTTGCGGATGCCGGCCCCATGACGGTGGCGCCGCGCACACCGGGGCCGGCGTACGCAAACCTCCAATGGAGGAAACCGCGATGGGGGAACGTATGATGGTGCCGCGCAGCTAAAGGGATTTGACGGCTGGCGTGCCTGATTGTGAGCACAACTTTTGCGATATGGCACGAACTTTGCGAATGGGTGAAAACACCTTTCGCCGCCCCTGTAATTTCAAAGAGTTACGCGTTGTAAAAAGGGCACATATTACAACTTTTGCGTTATGTGCCTGATGGCAGCCTTTGTACCGCATCGGCCGAAGAAATATTTCCACGTGACAGCGTCCAACTGAATTGTTTCGAGCTCGCCTTATACACCATGCGCGATCATGACTGCATCTCCAATCGCATCGGTTCGGGTATTCGATCCGCGATGCAGATGTCGTCTCGCTACGTTCGCTGCTCTCCCAACGCCGTCGATGATAGAACGCGCGATCATCATGCTGACCGATCATCGGTTTTGGGGACATGCTTTTAGCCCCTCATCGTCAGGTAAGACGCTCCCATCGTTCCATCCATTGCTGGCACAGCCATGCCGCTCGCCGCAGCGCCCTACCGCGCGAGCGGTTTAGTCCATTGGCACTTCTCAGACATGGCGCGATGTCCGACTTGAGTCCGTTATGCGCAGCAAAGCAGACATCGATCAGCGGTTACCAATGGCTTGGACCTTAAGCTGACACGACAACCGGGCGACGAACCTCTCTCATCGCCCGGTCACTGCCGTCTCAAGCAGCCTTCCGCGCCTTCCCGATCGAGCCGGTCTTGGCAGCCTGGCTGAAGAGCTCGTCCAGCTCCCCGGCTCGGACGGCCGTGATCAGGGTATCGATCACAGCCGGGAGTTTATCCTTGGACGGGACGACGATGCCCGCCTTGCCCTTCTCGAACTCGATGGGCTTGGCTCCGAACTTGATGGACATCACAACCTGTCCGGCCGGGTCTGTCTTCCACCAGGGGCGGACGGCCTGCTGCTTGGTGACGGCCTGCCTCTCCCCGTTGACCTTGGCCCATCGCTGGACGGATCGGACGTGGTTGGGATCCTTCAGGAGCAGCTTCTGCTCCTCCAGCTTCGAGACGAACTTGGCCCGGCGCATCTGGACGGGATCGTTTCCGGCCTTGGGAAGTGCGGTGAACGAGAGTGACTTGAGGACTGGCATGTAGGTTCTCCGTTGTTGGATGAAACCTCGCCGATCCTAATCGGGTGCACGACACTGTACATGCCGCGAATGTCACGCATACCCTGATCGAGCTTTAAGGCTGAGCCCAGCGCTCCAAGACAGGCTTGCAGAAATGCAGTGCCGAGTCGCGGCGAGTCAACAAAATAAGGCCGGACCGCCACGGGGGCTTTGTCAAGCGGACCATTGACGCCCGCTGTGGCTGCCGGAATCGTTATGCGTGTGAAGCCTCCGCGATTCGCGAGGATAGAATACCGCGTAAAGGTCAGCGCCTCTTGAAGCGCCGTCTGTCCTCGCGATTTTATAGGCAGCCATCTTGAGAGAAAGTCATAGAACACGTGACTAAGGTTGGTCGAAATCAACAGTGTCCCTGTGGCAGCAATCTCAAATACAAAAAATGCTGCGGCAGTTTCGCTGCGCGTTCGCCGTTCAATGACCCGGAGCACGAACGAGCTTTCCGTCAGGCTCATCGTCGAATGGAGGCCGAGCGTGTGCAGCGAGAGAAGCAGCAAGGCTTGGGAAGGGGCATTGTCTCTACTAAGCTCAATGGTCACCGCATAGTTGCAGTGGGGAATACTGTTTATACGTCGAAAGCGTGGAACACGTTTCATGATTTTCTACACTATTTTTTAGTTGAGCAATTGGGTCGGGAGTGGTTCGCCGCCGAGCAAGCCAAAAGCCTTCTCGCGGAACGCCATCCTATCGTGCGTTGGTATGACCAAGCTCTCGCGGATGCGAGCCGGCTAAGCACAAAAGTAGGAGATGTATACGTAGGACCGATGACGGGCGCGCAGCGCGCCTTTATCAATCTTGCGTATAATCTCTATCTGATTGCTCACCATGCCAATGTGAGGGAGTCAGCCGCGCTGGTTGCTAGTTTTACCGAGCGATTGAAGAGCGAGCGAACAGATGACTTCGTGGGAAAACTGTTCGAAACGTATGCTGCCGCCGCGTTTCTTAAGGCTGGGTTCGAACTCGCTTATGAAAACGAGACGGACGGTCGGTCTTCTCACGTGGAGTTTGTTGCAACATTCCCTGCCACGAAAAAGAAGTTCTCGGTTGAAGTCAAAACGCGGAACAGGTCGATTGCGGAAGATGGCCCGATTGACGAAATCAAGCGATTGCGCGTGGGCAACAAACTAAACAAGGCTCTTTCCAAGAGCGCGTCGCACACCCGCGTCGTTATCATAGAGGTAAACGTTCCCGACGTTCCAGCGGCTGAAGATATCCGCACGGGATGGGCAAAAGCGGCGCTAGATCAAATCCGAACCGTGGAAAAGCTGCCGCAGCCAGATGGGAGTCCGAAGCCGAGCACATATGTTGTGGTCACTAACCACGCTTTTCATAACAACTTGAGTTCAGTTGGCGCCGGCACGCAGGTCTTGGTGACTGGATGCCAGATTCCCGATTTTGGTCCAGATGTCCCGTTTAGCAGGTTCAAGGACGTTATAGAATCCCAGGAACGTCATAGAGAGATGTTTGCTTTTGTTGACTCGATGCGAGCCCACTATGAAATTCCGTCTACATTCAGCGGCGAGAATCCGGCCTTGCAGTTTGAAGGGCCGGATGCACTCCCACGCCTCAGGTTCGGTGAGACTTATCTAATACCGGATCAAGACGGAAAGGAGATACCCGCCCGCCTGTATGACGCACTAGTTCAAGAGGCCGAGGGGTCTATGCTTGGCGTTTATGAAACCACGGACGGCAAGCACGTGATGGTAACAACTCCCCTCACTGAAACTGAAATCGCTGCGTGGAAAGCGCATCCTGACACATTTTTTGGGGAAGTTCGTCAGCTCCCCAAGACTGCAAAACATTGGTTAGAACTCGCCCAGTTTTTCTACGACACATACAAGGACACCGACCGCGAGAAGCTTTTGGAATGGATGAAGGATGCTGTCGACGTTGAGCATCTGAAGACCCTGTCTCAAAAAGAATTGGCAATTGTTTATTGCGAACGTTTGGGATGGGGCGCAGAAGCAAAAAAATCCGCTTAGGAGAATAGCGTTATCTAGCGGCCGTATCTCGCCCTGACCGGCGGCGAGCCGACGCCTTTCCCATACATGATTTCACACTCTTCGGCGATTGTCGGACGCTCGCGCTTTACGGGCATCTTGGGCGCATAGTCAGACCATACGGGATGACCAAACCGGACCAGCGTTTCAAAGAGCCGCTTCCGGCGCGTTTCTGCAAAAGACAACAGTCGAGGCGATGAATCCGACGCCGAATGCTTGCACAATTTCCGAGTGTGCTGGCATGAGCCGCGTCCCGACATGGTTCGGACCTCGCGAAGTTTGACCCCCAAATCGATCACGCTTCTATCGGAGGCAGCGCTATGCCACGCAAGACCAAAAATCCCGTCGTCTACTCGAACGTGTATATTGTACCAGGCCGTCATCAGATTACTGGAGCAATCGATGAGAGATATGCTTGGATATTTGGATGAAATCGTTGAACCGACGATTAAAGACTTTGAAGAAAATCGAACCTCCCGCCGGCATGCATTCCTTGCATGCGTTGCCGCTTTCCATGCGATTGATTACCTAGCTTATCCAAAAAAGAGCGTTGGAAACTTGCGCAGAGCCTTTGGCAGACGTTCGCAGGACTTCTTAATGGTTGACCGCGTTGCTCATGCATTCAAGCACGTGACGACCGGTCCTCGAGATGGGCCTGACCTTCGGATGGCAGATGTGATTCCTCGTCCTCCTGCATTCGCCGGAGTGATGATCTGTGGATTATCATTCATCGGTGATACGCGTGGTGGCGTGACAATCTGGGGCGATCATTCTGTCGATCTGCTTGGCACGGTTCGACGTGCCGTCACTTTCCTGCGTTCCCTGAATGGAATTGGGGCACCGTCTGCTCGATAGTGACTTTGGGGAACATTTCGCCACGCTGCCCCGCCGCACTGGATCGCAGATCCACTGGTAACTCCAGAAAGGTTACGGCTGCCACGCGGTTCGGGCTACCGGGTCGGGACTGATTATAGAATTACTCATCTATAATCAGTGAAAAAGCGCCTTGTCGGACAAGTGTGAATCGGCGCTTTTTATCCAGGAATCGGCGTCCAAGGTTGGACCCTCCTTGGAGGTGCTCACGCATCCGAACGAGCGAAGAATGCCTCTCTGACTGGGATCACCGTCGAACGCCGAAAGGTGGTCAATTTGCTGAGCCGAAACCGACCACACCAGCCAAGCATCGCGGACCGGCATCCCATCACGGATACGGCTTTATAGCTCCAGTTGTGTCTTTAATGAGCAAATCGATGGTCTCTTTGATGAATACGGCAGGCACGATCACGCCGAGATTTAACGGCTTGTCTTTGAACTCGGGAATGTTCGAGCGCGATTCCTGTATGACGAGGCCCAGAATTCCCTGCTCCACACCGAGATGGACCTGCTTTTTATACACGCGATGAACGAATGTGAAATAGGCCGGACCTCCACTGTTGCCTGGGTAGAGAAAGAGGTCGACGAGCACTCCCTTCACGTTCTTTGCTGGTGTGACTGGGTAAGACGCGATCCGCCCCGAGCGCAAGATAGGAAAACCGCCAGGCGCCGTAGCAGCGAGCGGGAAACCCAGAACGCCGATTTCATCACCGGGGTGAACCTCAATGTCGTCCAAACGGGCGTCAGCTGCCAACATAGCGGGAATGACACCGGTCATTGGTACGTCGTCCGGAAGATTGCCATACATGACCGCGACATCGGCAGTCGGATGAGTGACGTAAAGCGGCGCCCCGCTCTTGCGAATTTTTATCTTCGCATCAAACGCCTGATACATGCCGTCCCCATTCTTCCGGCGGACGACGACCGTTGCTTCATCACCACCAATGTCATTTAGGACGTGAGCTGCAGTTATGAGGATTAGTATGCCTTCGTTTGGGCTCCCCTCCTTCGGAAGCGCCATCGCAAAGATGCTGCCGAAGGTTTGTTGTTTGTCATTCGCTCTTTTCGGACCGACTATGAGGAATGTCGAGTGCATCAGCAGCGTGTTAAGCTCCTCGCTGGGCGATGGAGGACGAACGACGTCGGCTCGGCAGGGCGCCGCGAAGGTAACAAGGAAAGCGAATACGAACGCTCCGAAGCTCCGATTCATAGGTCCCCACAATTAAGAAAACCCCTAGAGATATGCGTACATTTGCACTTACAGCAGATCTCGTCTTTCAAGCCTCAATAGCGGCTCAACTACCATGCGCTCGCTAAAGCGCGCCTCCAACTCGATCCGCTGACAAAACACCTGTATTACGAGCGCCGACCGGCCCCGTTATGCGCCGGACGGTGCATCACGTAACTCTGGCCCGGTTTCGGTGTCGGCGGCATTGGCGCACCCCGGACAACGGTACGTTCCTTGCCGGTATCCCCACCCCGCGGCCCAATGATCTCGTATTCACCGGAGCGGGGCGCAATTTGTCCAGGCTTTAACTCTTCCTTACTCATCACAATCTCCGATCTGCTTCCACGGTGCAGCCGACCCTGAGGCGTCGGCCGGAAGCGGGGCGACGCAACAGGACATTTTGCAGTTGAGCGGCCTCAACTGGCTTGACCCCGGGAATCAGCGGTGATTCTCTTCAGTGTCTCGCCGGAGAAACACTCGCAGATTTGTTTCTTTGGTGCAACACATTTTTCTCCAATGCAACGGTAGGTGCAGCCTGATGACCCCAAAAAATCTAGGCCAGATGATCCAACGAAAGCGCGGGAGCATGGGAGTTCGCGCCGCCGCCGGGGAGATTGGCATCAGTGCTGCGACACTCTCGCGCATCGAGAACGGCCGTGTCCCGGACCTCGACACACTCAAAAAAGTCTGCGCGTGGGTCGGGATTGACCCTGCATCTTACCTTGGTATGTCTTCGGAGCAGGCGGAATCCGCGTTACCAAGCGTCCAAGTCATTTTCAAGAAGGATCGCGCCGTCAGCCCCAAAACCTCCCGCGCACTAGCAAAACTGATTCAAGCAGCCTACCAACAGTTCGCGGCAACTATTACTCCCGATGGCCATGGTTAGTGCTTAAGCGAGGCTTCAAATCGCAATGTGAGCGGAGAGCCGTTGAACTCCGGCGTCAAATGCACCGCGTCCCGGTTGATCCGTTGCCCGCGACGGATGTTGCGAGGCATTTTGAGATTACGATCCTATCGCCCAGTGAGATCGAGGGTATTTCTGACGAAGACCTCAATCATCTGCTTCGAGAAGGCAGCAACGAGTGGTCCGGCTTCACCCTGGGAATCTCGGGCCATCATCTGGTCGTTGTAAATACGGCTCAATCTGAGCGGCGGCAAAATAGCGTGCTTATGCATGAACTGGCCCACATAATCCTTGGTCATCAACTTTGCGCAGGGACAATCAGTTCGGGAGGCCACTTTGTCCCTGCCAACTATGATCAAGATCAAGAAGATGAGGCTGCGTGGCTCGGTGCGACACTTCTCGTTCCAAGGCCTGCGCTCCTATGGATGCGCCGCGTTCGCATGACGAACGATCAAGCCGCAACCCATTTTGGGGTAAGCCCTGATCTATTGAGCTGGCGAATTCGCATGACCGGGATCGACTATCAGCTTGCCGCGGCAACCACCCGTCATCGCTAGTATTCAACATACTAGGTGAGACGTATGAAACACCTACGCGGACTCACTGATGATAGAATGACCCTTCTATCATCAGTCGTTCCAAGCCGTTGAGTCTCCAATTATTATTTTGGGTCGGCTATGTACGACCTCTCCCGACTGATTACAGTCCAGCCTCCTGAAGCCCGTAAATAACGGGTTAGGAGGACGAAATGGGACAAAAAAAACAAGCCAAGGCTCTGACCAAAGGACAAGTCGATGCCGTCCTCGGCTACTTGGCCAAGACCCGATGGCCCACCAGGAACCGGGTCATTTTCCTGCTTTCGGTCAAAGCGGGCCTCAGGGCCAAGGAGATAGCCAGTATGACCTGGAGGATGGTCACCGATGCCAGGGGCAATATCGGTCAAGCCATCTACCTGGAGGACAAGGCGAGCAAGGGCCGGTCCGGTCGGGTCATCCCGATGAACGAGGAGCTTAGGACCGCTCTTGCCGAGTATGCCGAGACGATCTGGATGCCCGATAGCCTATTCTTGATCGAGAGCGAGCGGTCGAGGGGAATGTCACCGCAAGCCATCGTCAATTTGTTTTGGCGCTGGTATCGTCACGTGGGCTTCGACGGCTGCTCCAGCCATAGCGGAAGGCGCACTTTCATCACCAATACGGCGCGCAAGATCTCGACGGTTGGAGGCTCACTCCGGGACGTGCAGGTGCTGGCTGGGCACACGAACTTGCGTACCACGCAGCGGTACATCGAGGCCAACGCGGAGGCGCAGCAAAGGGTGGTTCAGCAGATCTGAACGGCGATGGACGGCTCGACGATCACCCTCGGCGGGAATCAACATCTTAGGAGCGTGACCTATACCGCCAACCAACGAGAGGTGGCTTCTCCACCGTTGGTACGATCGTGACAATCCATCGATGTGGGCTGCGGGAACGGTCTTCCTGGACGGACCGTACCATGCCGAAAATTCTTGACCCGTTCAAACTCAGCTCTGCTGTCCGTCCATTGTATTGGGCGTAGCGACAGCGTCGGGCTTCAACGGAACTGGTTGTTTCGACTGTTTGCACAATGATCTCGTCTGGTCGGGCGCAGACTATCAGTCAAACGTTAACTAAACTTCAGCTTTTCATTGATCCCTCTTGAGGTTGCGCTTTCCTCAATGATCGGACTTGCGCGACTGATTAAGCACGCGCTCGACGTGGCGGTTTAACGCCCGCAGCATGCCAATGTGCGCGAACATCGGATCACCGTCGCGCTCGGCGACCAGCAGCAGCGCCTGCATCGCCGCCTGCCATTCCTTGGCATCGTGCTCGGCCTTCGGCAGCTTGGTGATGTAGAGCGCGGCATCGTGCAGCGTGACCAGCTTGCGCCCTCTGGGCAGCTCGATTGGATCGAAGAACCTTTGATCCCACGACACCTAGTCGGCTTTCAATCTCGGAAGCTTCGGAATGATCTGCACCAACTCGCTATTGAAACGCTTCTGGTTTCCCATGCCTGGAAACGGCACGGCAAACCGGGCAGCACTGCAATTAGCTGGGGCTGCACGCCGCCGCGCTTGCGATACTGAGGGCGAGGAGGGCTCAAGATCACTGACGGCGTTTGCGTTTACGCCTATGACGGCGACGTGGTCAGGATTGCGCACCAACCCGCCCTTGCCGGCGCCGACATGCCGTCCATTTTGGACGTTTGGCTGACGATCGGCACGATCAAGGTGCTGGTGATCTATTGGTTCACTAACGGCCGGTTCGAAGTGATCAGGCACCGACCCGGCCCTTGGGAGGCGATCGTGCTCGAACTCGCCGATAGGGCACCTGCGGAGCCCGCTGAGAGTCATCACCCGGCGGCGGCATAACCCCCCCTTGGCCACGTGAAAACAACGCGCTTATAGGGTACGCCCGCATGGGCGGGCCTACTAACAGCGCTATTGGCGGGGTGCAGACTCGTGATGGATTCGTTCAACACCGGGAATCGGTGCCTTCGAGGCCTCCTTGACATTTATTACCCCGGAACGCGGCGAGGCGCAGACCTAATATAAATCCCAAAGAGCATACACGACGCCAAATAAGGGGTGTTCGCCCAGATATTTTGGTTCTATTATTAAGCGACCGGTCGTGAGGGAACACTATGGGGTTGCGATTCCGGCGTTCCTGGAGCCTAGTCCCAGGGATACGTTTTAATTTGGGATTGAAAAGCGGAAGCGTGTCCTTTGGCACACGAGGGCTACATTACACTGTCGGGACAAGTGGTAGTCGGATCACTGCAGGAATTCCCGGGACGGGACTTTTCTGGACGGAAAAGCTTAGATCGCCATTTGGTGTGTCGCCGCAACAACGGACACAAAACCAGTTAACCTCTGCTGCTACTGCGCAACCAGCTCAGACTCACCAGCTAAGAACGGTTACGCCTCTTACGGGTCAATCTCCAGCTCCACAACCTCAATCGTTCTCACCAATCATAGGGGCACGCCAGCCCCCTCAGTTGCGACAGCCACGTCAGAGCACTGCTGGTCAATACACCGCCACGCAACCAAACGGTTATACAGTTTCGCCAACTCACTCTCACCACCTGATCATCCCAGCGTGGCTAATCTGGGCTATCGTAACAGTAATCGTGATCGGAGGTCTGTGTTTCCTGTCAGCTATGGTCAGTAATCTTTTGATGACGCGTTCGTAGGACTAAGGAAGGGAAAGATAGATGACGGAAACCTTTGAACAGGTCCCATTCACCGGCGCAGGCTTTGCAGACAATCCCGAACCGAGGTGCGCATGTTTACTATTGTTAGATAATTCTGGCTCTATGCGAGGAGCTCCGATCTCCGAACTGAATGAAGGCCTGAAGGTCCTCCGTGACGCTTTGGCAAGTGATAGTCTCGCCTCAAAATGGGTTGAAGTCGCGATTGTTACATTCGGACCTGTGAAGGTAGAAACCGATTTTGTCAGCGCACAACATTTTGTTCCACCCGAACTATCCGTCAACGGCGACACCCCGATGGGAGAAGCAATCGTCACAGGCCTAAATATGCTCCGTGCTCGAAAGGACACGTACAGGGCGAATGGCATATCGTACTATAGGCCATGGGTGTTCATGATCACGGATGGAGCTCCCACAGATTCCTGGCAACACGCGGCACAACTGATAAAGGAAGGCGAACAATCAAAGGCGTTCAGTTTTTACGCGGTCGGAATTGAAGGTGCACACTTTGAAACGCTGCGGCAGATAGTGGTCAAAGAGCCACTGAAGTTGAAGGGCTTACAATTTCGCGAACTATTCGCCTGGCTTTCTTCTTCGCTTGGCTCGGTATCGAAATCGACGGTCGGCGACCAGGTGCAACTCCAAAATCCGGCAACACCCGACGGCTGGGCAGTTGCTGGATAAACGATGCCACGGTGGAGTTGGATTGGAGCCTGTTCGACCGGTTCATCGCACATTCGAGCTGGGACCTCTTGCCAAGATAGCGCAGGGTGCATCGAGCTCGCTGTCGGGGATCAGCATACGCTGTTAGCCGTCGTGTCCGATGGAGCGGGTTCTGCGCAGTATTCCGCCATCGGCTCACGTCTTGTTGTGGAATGCTTTGCACGTTGCGTGATTGCTCACTTACGCGCAAGCCAGCCCCTTGAAACAATAACAAAAGAGCTAGTCCTGGATTGGCTGGACAACATACGGGATCACATATTTCGCTCAGCCGAGCAGCGGGCTATTAGACCGCGAGACATGGCAGCCACACTAGTTGCAGCAATCGTCTTTTTGAACCGCGCAATCGTTTGTCACGTTGGAGATGGAGCATGTGTCTTTCGCAAGAAAGGCGAGAGTGAGTGGCAGGTAGCAAGTTGGCCCGCACACGGCGAATATGCAAGCTCGACTTATTTCGTTACCGATGATCCTGAGCCAAATCTCCAATTCCAGTTGCTCGAAGGGGAATTTGATGAGGTGGCGATCTTTTCCGATGGAATCGAAAGGCTTGCGCTTGATTTTATAAATCGGAACGCGTTCGCGCCTTTCTTTGAACCAATGTTCGCACCGCTTGCAGCGCTTAAACCTGGTCGCGACCGACGGTTATCTCTAGCTTTACGTAACTATCTAGACAGTCCCCGGGTGATCGAACGCACTGACGATGATAGTCACTCGTATTGGCTCGGCGAGTGATTTAGCTATGAGCGCATTTCCAGCTATGGTTCAGACGCCATTGGGCCGCACTTTTCATCTCGCAAAGCAAATTGGTCAGGGTTTCGAAGGAGCAATATACGAAACGCGAGAGCAACCCGATGTTGCGCTAAAACTGTATTGGCCCAACAAGGCAGAAAGTCGCCGCGACAAGGTTTCAGCGATGGCGTCGGCGCAATGGTACAAAACAAATTCCTTTGTGACCTTCCCAATCGACATCCTGCTTTCGCCGACCGGAGCCTTTCTTGGCTTCATAATGAAGAGGGTAGGAGGGGGCAAGCCGGTACACTTGCTGTTTTCACCGTCTAGCCGAAAAATGGAATTTGCCAATGCAGATTACAGGTTTCTGGTCAGGGCTGCCTCAAACATCGCGCGGGCAGTTGCTAGTGTATGGTCTCACCGTGTGGAAACCACTCAAAGTCCTCCGTGCGAGCGTCATCCCGCGGTCCTCGCTCAGCCAAGACTGCGATCTCAGCATGCGTAACGTCGGCATCGAGCGGATCGCGGATTAGCAAAACCCGGGACACACCTTCGAAGCCGCACATTGGCAGCAGCTTGTTCTCGATTAGCGGGAGATTTGCCAGCCGTGCGATAACGACGGCGGTCGCTTGCTTGGCAACTAGATCGTGAGCGAGCTGACAAAAGTATGGACGATCGACGTAGTCTTCATTCAGCCTACGAAGAACGCGCTGACGGTCTGGCGTCAGCAGAACCAGCTCATGCGTGTGGCGGATATCGTCGACCGGCTCTACGCTGTGCCCCATGGCAGCGGGCGCTGCTTCTAATACCTTGTTCGCCTCCTTTTCGGCCGCAGTCCGCGCGATCAGGGCTTCTCGAGATACTGGACGCTCCTCTCGAAGAATGCGAACGAGTTGTTCGAGACGGTCGTCTTCGCTTCCTCGAAGCGTGTTGTAGAGGACTACGGCCTGATAAATGACCGAGTACCCTGGCGCCAAATGTTGGAAAACTTCCTCACGGCTCAGTAACCTACGGTGGGCCCCGATCGTGCAAAGCTTGACCAACTTCGGCGAAGCCTTGCCCAGCCTGGCCTCGTTCCGTGAAATAAGATTTCCGTCGACCAAACCGGCCAAGAAGGCGTCAATCGAGTCGGGATCGTCGCTGAACCGCTGAACGGTCTCGAACGTCCTGACGCACGCGTCGATGACGGCGCGGACACCAGATCGAAAACCGCTGACGACCAGCGCGGCTTCGGCTGCCGCGTCATTTTTACCGGGTAAAAGAAGATCGACCGAGTGGCCCTCAGCGAAGGCGTCGGCCTCGCGTGGCCTCAGCGCCGAGGTGATAGTCGCCGCCGAGGCGGCAGGTTGTATAACTGCCGAGGCTTGCTCGCCATCGGTCAGCAACGGCGCGTGCGCCGCATAGCGCGCACTCGAATCGGCGAGAGGCGCTCCCTGGGTACGCGGCACGTCACCCGCCGTCTCAGTGTATAGCGACGGCCGCAATTCCGTAGCAACGTTGCAGATGTTGTCGTTCATGGTGTCCCCTCAATCTTAATCGGCATTTGAGCCGAGTTTCCGAGCGCGAATTGGCGAACCCAGCTCGCGTCTGGTGTTTGAGGAGGTCACAAAATCCCGGCGGATGGCGCCGTATACGGATTTGGTGAAACCGTGTACGGTTTGGCCTCGATTCATTTCGTCAGATCAATAGCCTAAGTTGTAGGAAAACTGAGCGTGCCGAAATCCATGCAAGCAGCTGATAGCGGATTTAAAGAGCCAAATTGGGCGTGGTGGGCCTCGAAGGCCTATTGGACTCTCGACGAAGCCGCGGCTCTAGTTGACGGGCTTGATCCAGATACGGTGCTTCAACAATCAGATGACATTATCAGGCAATTCACAAAGATGAAGCAGCTGATCGTGCTCCTGCAACGCGACAAAAATCTCACCACCCCTATGCGGCCGGTTCAAGTCATCGAATGTTTTACGCTGCTTCACGAACTGGGCGCTCCTCCCAAACTCAGGAAAGCAGTACTTGAATATACAAATGATCCGCAACGAAGCTTTCGTCTCCTCGCAAAACGAGGCGAGGTGTTGGAAAAGCGGGTCAAGGATCTTGAACAGCAGCTCATTGACGCAAGCCCACTTGACCCTCGAGAGAGGAAAACTCTGCTTCTTCTACTGTGCGGTTTGGTACACCAACATTATCGTTATGATCCTGACAAACGCAGTGATGTTGTGCTGAAGATCAAGTCAATGTTGGCGGGCTTAGGGATCAAGCTCAGCGACGATATCATTCGCAATTGGCTAAAAGAGGCGTTCGAGTATTTGCCTGACAGTCAATACGACTCCCTCGGCCGCGTGAAAAAGAAGTGAACCTCTTACGTGACGAAATTCGCCGCCAATTCAAGAGGACGGAGGGTCGCGCGCCACGATCAGTCAGACCCCGTCACCACGGGGCATAGCCGATGCCGATTTCACGGAAGAAATTGAACGGGCCAAGCCGCTAAGCATTTACTCCGGATTTACTCGTGCTGACCGTTCATCGTTGCCCAATCGGGTCAGGGCCTTGGGACGAATCACTATCTTAGGAAACCGTCGCTCTATCCGGCTGAGCTACGGGACCGAAGCCCCGCTCTTGGAAGGCGGGCTTGGAATTCCCATACCAGAGCCGACGCCGGATCGCCAGCCTCGGGACGGCGCCGCGGCCGTGTGGTTCCCCTCAAGGCCAAACCTGTCTCAATAGAGCTTGCGCGTCGTAGCGCTCTTCTCCGCGGCGCTCGGCCCGTGGAGAGTGCCGAACACGCCATCCAGCGTCGGATTGCTGACGCCGAACCAGTGCTTCTCGCTGACGAAATGATGCCGCAGGTGATACTGCTTGATCCAGCGGCCGAGCCGCGTTCGCGGCTGGTAGGGGATGTGGGCGACGTAATGCACCCATTCATAATGCAGAAAGGCGAGCATCATCCCGAACAGCCCGGAGGCCGACGCCTCGCTTCCAAAGGCGAGTGCAAAGAGTCCGGTCGCAACTGCAAGATTCGGCACCAGGAACCAGATCGGCAGGAACAAGAGATCAAGCCGGCTGGGCTCGACATGGTGGTCGTAATGGAGCCGGTGCTGCAGCTTGCGCGCGAGCGGCCATGACAAAGGCGGCGCATGAAAGGCGAAACGATGCATGCCGTATTCGCTGAGATAAAACAGCAGCGCGCCAAGCAGGATCAGGGCAGGCCTCACGGTGAGCCAGCCGAACAGAAAGGCCAGCGTTTCAAGCGCTACGCCCGCCACCAGTGCAGCGACGCTGCCATGACGAAGAAATACGAGAAGCATTCCGGCTCGTCCTTTGCAGTCTGCAATCTAACCTGTCGAATCGCGCGTGTGCCCTGCTGGGCATAGCATCCTGCGTGGGGCTCACGCGTCGTGGACCAGGCCTATATTTCTCTCCTGCCCGATTGTACAAGGAGATTGGCCTTTTTTAACAAAAAGCAAGAGAAACGCCCATGCCCTTCACTGACCGCAGGACGATTTTGCGCGCCGCAGCGACGCTTCCCGTTTTCGCAAGCGTGGCACCGGGCACGGCATCTGCGCAGGCAACGCCCAGCGAGGCTCAGAAACCGGCCGCGCCAGCGGCAAGCCCGCCGCCGCATGTAACGCGGATCCTGGCCCAATACATCGTCAATGCTGGATATGACGATCTGCCGGAAAACGTCCGCAAGGAAGGCGCGCGGACGCTTTTGAACTGGGCGGGCGTCGCCATCGGCGGCTCGCACCACCAGACGGTGGATATCGCCGTATCGGCGCTAGCGCCGTTCTCGGGCCCGGCACAGGCCTCGCTGTTCGGCCGCCCGGAGCGCTTCGACATCATGAATGCCGCTTTCATCAACGGCGTCTCGAGCCATATCTTCGACTATGACGACACCCATCTGAAAACCATCATCCACCCGGCCGGACCCGTCGCCTCGGCGATCCTGGCGCTGTCGGAGATGCAGCCGGTGTCGGGCAAGGATTTTCTCAATGCGCTGTTGCTCGGCGTCGAAACCGAATGCCGGATCGGCAATGCGGTCTATCCCAATCACTACGACGTCGGCTGGCACATCACCGGCACCGCCGGCGTGTTCGGATCGGCGGCAGCGACCGGCAAGCTGCTCGGTCTCAACGAACAGCAGATGGTGTGGGCGCTTGGGCTCGCGGCGTCGCAGCCGGTGGGTTTGCGGGAATCCTTTGGTTCCATGAACAAAAGCTTCAATCCAGGCCGGGCGGCCAGCAGCGGCATTTTTGCCGCGCGGCTCGCCTCGAAAAACTTCACGAGCTCCGACGGCATGATCGAAGCCAAGCGCGGCTGGGCCAATACCATCAGCACCAAGCAGGACTATCGCGAAATCACCGAGGACCTCGGCAAGCGCTATGAGGCGGCACTCAACACCTACAAACCCTTTGCCTGCGGCATCGTCCTGCATCCGGCGATCGACGCCGCCATCCAGCTCAGGGCCGAGCAGAAATTCACGCCCGACCAGGTGAAGCGGATCGAACTGAAGGTGCATCCGCTGGTGCTGGAATTGACCGGCAAGAAGACGCCGCGGGAAGGGCTGGAGGGCAAGTTCAGCATCTATCACGCGGTCGCGGTGGCGCTGATCGAAGGCGCCGGCGGCGAGAAGCAATTCAGCGACCGCGCCGTGCGCGATCCGGCCGTCGTCGCGCTTCGCGGCAAGGTCATCCCGGTGATCGACCCGGCCATCAGGCCGGAGCAAGTCGAGATGTCGATCGAGCTCGGCGACGGCCGCGTGCTGCACAAGCGGATCGAGCATGCGATCGGAAGCCTGGAGAAACCGATGAGCGATTCCGATCTCGAGCGGAAGTTCACCGATCTCGCCGAAGGCATCCTGCCGCCGACGCAGACCGCGAAGGTCATGGAGCTGTGTTGGAAGGTCGAAGCCCTTTCCGACGCCGGCGAGATCGCGAGAATGGGATCCCGGCCAGGCGTCTGACAGCGTCGGGGCGGTCCACCGAAACCGCAGGCCAGGTTCAGCCTCGGCTTACTCGCAATATTGCCTGCCGTTGAACGTGAAGCATTTCGCAGAAAAATCGGCCACCGGGCGGAGCCTGTGAACCACGGCGTGCCGGCGGTGGCTGTGCACGAGCGGTTGCGCCGGATAATGCAACGTCATCGGCGCCGTGCAGCGGTCGTTGACGTCTTTGTCGACAACGGGCTTCCAGATCGCGCGTGCGCCGTCGGAGGCGCATGTCAGCATCAGGGATTTCTGGACACAGACATAGGCCCCCTCGCTATAGGCCTTGCTTTCGTAGAGACAGACCGGACCGGCGCCGGCCTTCTGTTCCGGCGCCGCCGATGCGGCGGCCGAACAGCCCATGCAGACGAGCACCCAGACCAAGCAGCGGATCATCTCGACCTCCCCTTCGGAAAATGACAGCCCCTGGGTGGAGCCCCAGGAAACCCTTACCGCGAAACACACGGGCATACGAACAGATCGGGCTCGAATGCCCTTTGCAGCCACGTAATTCCGCCGGCACATTCGAAGCCTGTGGGTTCGGCCGGCGTCTGTGAGCCAGCTCACTGACGGGGAGCGGAAAGACGGATTTACAGGCAATTGAGAATTCAATCGCCGTGCCCCAACTTGCCGCTTGGGGCTCGGCTTGGTATGGATCAACCATTCAAGAATTGGGGGCCTGGGGTGCGGTCCGCATTGATTTTCATTTTCGGATTCCTGCTCTGCTTTTCCGTCGAGCCGGCGCTGGCGGACAAGCGCGTCGCACTCGTCATCGGCATGTCCAGATATCAGCAGGTGCCGCGGCTCGCCAACCCGGCGCGCGACGCCGAGGCGATGACCGCGCTGTTCAAGAAGGCGGGCTTCGACGTCGTCAACAATCAGCGCGACCTCGGCATCTCCGATCTGCGCCGCGTCATCCGCGAATTCTCCGAAGTTTCCCGCGATGCCGACATCTCGGTGTCTATTTCGCGGGTCATGGCATCGAGGTCGACGGGACTAACTACCTGGTGCCGGCGGATGCGAAACTGCTGAGCGATTTCGACATCGAGGACGAAACTATTTCGCTCGACCGCGTGCTCAAGGCGCTCGATCCCACCAAGCGGCTCAAGCTCGTGATCCTCGATGCCTGCCGCGACAACCCCTTTGCCAAGACGATGAAGCGAAGCGTCGCCAGCCGCTCGATCGGCCGGGGGCTCGCCAAGATCGAACCGGCGATGTCGGACACGCTGGTCGCCTTTGCCGCGAAGGCCGGCGCGGTGGCAAGCGATGGCGACGGCGACAACAGTCCGTTCGCGGCCGCGCTCGTCAAATACATCGTCGAACCCGGGCTTGATCTGCGGATTGCGTTCGGCCGCGTTCGCGACGACGTGCTCAAGAGCACCGGCAATCGCCAGGAACCGTTCGTCTACGGCTCGCTGGGCGGCGAAAACATGTCGCTGGTCCCGCCCGTTGCAAAACCCGTCGACCCCGAAACCGAGGCGCGGGTCGATTATGAACTCGCCGCGCAGATCGGCACCAGGGAAGCCTGGGATTCGTTCCTTGCGAGCCATCCCAAGGGCCTTTACGCGAATCTGGCGCGGGCGCAGAACAGCAAACTTTCCGCGGCGCAGCAGTCGCGCGCCAAGGCGGACGATGCCCGTCGGGACGCCGAGGAGCAGGCGGCGCAGAAGGCCGAGGAGCTGCGCAGACAGCTCGAAGAGCAAAGCCAGCGTCAGACCGCTGAGGCAAAGCAGAAGCTCTCCGAGCAGGCCAAGAAAGAGCTTGAGGAGGCGCGGCGCCAGGTCGCCGAACAGACCAAGAAGGAGCTGGACGAAGCCCGAAAGCAGGTCGAACTGGCGCAGCAGCAGGCTGAGGCCGCCCGGCAGCAGGTCGAGGAAGCCAAACGTCAGGCGATTGCGGAAGCCCAGCTCCAGGTCGAACAGGCCAAGCGCGCCGCCAGGGAAGACGCCGAGAAGCTCGCGGCGCTGACGCCCAGCCAGACGGCCCCACAAACGCCGCCGCCGCCCCCGGCGAAGATCGACCAGGCCGACATCACGCGGCTGCTCCAGGCCCATTTGAAGCGCGTTGGCTGTAATTCGGGCAATGTCGACGGCACCTGGGACGATAGCTCCCGAAAGGCGCTCGACCTCTTCAACAAGAGCGCGCAAACCCAGTTCGACGTGAGGCTGGCAAGCCTCGATGCGCTGGACGCCGTCCGCAACAAGCCCGATCGGGTGTGTCCGCTGATCTGCGCCAAGGGACAGCGCGCGGAGGGTGACCGCTGCGTACAGATCGGTTGCAGCAGCGGCTACTTCCTGAATTCCGGCGGGTCATGCGAGAAACGGCCGGAGCCAGCGCCGAAGCCGCGCACGGCGACGCAGGACCCTGCGCCCCGGCAGCGGGCAGCGCCATCGGGCGGCGGCGGAAAATGCTTCTCGTTCAATGGCAAGAGTTATTGCGAGTAAAATCGTTCTGCGTTCCCAATTATTCTGAAATGGAGATCGCCGATGACATTTTCGGCAAATCGAACAAGCCCGCACAAGCTGTCTAGCCGCACCGTTCCAGCAATCGTTGCGCTCGCGATGACGTCGTCGGGCGCGCTGGCCGCGCCTGCGCAGCTCTACGGCAGGTCGGTGATCGTGAGCTGGACGGAAGACAGGATTCAGACCACCGACAGTAGTGCGCAGCCGACGTCCATGACCGCGTCGGCGCAACTATCCGTGTATATCAGCGCGGCGGGCCGTCCGGGGAGCCGTGTCAGCATGACGGTGTCGAACAGGCGCGGGACGAGAACGAGGTCCGGAAATCGCGACGCCGTTCAGGGAGAGGGATCGGCGAGATCGTTCAATTTCCACGGCAATACGATGAGCGCGAGCATGCCGCGCGGCAGCGCCGGCGCGATGCAGATATCGGTGACCTTCGATTCCGGTTTTCAGAGTTGCAGCGCCCACGTGGTGACGGGGAAAGCAAGCGGCGCGCAGTTCACGCGAGTGAAGAGCATGATAACCGGCACCGAGCACGATTTCTATTCGGTCAAGGCGAGCGGCGAGAGCTGCCGCGTGCAAGACGGAAACGTTTTCGGCAATTGATGCGGGCGCGGCGTCTGACGCTTCCTTGATAAGCAGCCACCCGGATCAGGCGCGCAAAAAAATGATACTGCGTTACGGCTTAACGTAAATGCTCACATACAATCCTGTGTATGCCTCCTT
>Ga0209517_10004195_pt1 | contig 19081 bp, 17 predicted proteins | sample PeaSoiMetSII2010_FD_187695 | JGI IMG/M metagenome (GOLD analysis project Ga0209517, IMG submission 187695) | Peat soil microbial communities from Weissenstadt, Germany - SII-2010 (SPAdes) (version 2) | ecosystem: Environmental > Terrestrial > Soil > Wetlands > Peat | place: Germany...
GGATCCGGCCGATCAAGTCTTTTCCCAACGGAAGCGCGAGCTTCGACGATGAATGCGAGAACTCGGGCGACTCGATCACGTCGCGCAATGCGATGGTTTCCCTCCGCGCGTTGGGCACTTCGATTCCGACGGTGGATTTTCCAGGGATGCGCTCGATCAAAATAGATTCGGCGCGCAGCGCGAGGCACAGGTCCTCGCCGAGGCCCGTGATCCGGCTGTACTTGATTCCCGCTTCAGGCTTGAACTCGAAGGTGGTGACGACCGGGCCGGGATTGATCTGGGTGATATGGCCGCCCACTTCGAATTCGGAGCATTTCTGCTCGATGGCGCGGGCGCACTCTTTCAGTTCGGCTTCGTCCATCTTCTCGCCGCGCTCGGCGGTGCGCAGCAGGCTGGCGGGCGGCAGCTTGAAGTTGGTCTTTCCGTGCGAGATCTTCGGTTCGGAAGCGCTCTTTTTGGGCGAGGGCGGTGGCGCGGGATCGTGGAACTGGATCACGTGGGGTCCGCGTTCGCCTTGCGCGGGATTTTTATCGAGAGAGTCTTCTTCGTCCTCCTCGATTTCCTTGGTCGAAACGCGCTGCTGCGTGACCGGACGCCGGCCCGCAATCTTGATGTCCTCGACCTGCTTGCGCAGGCGCACCGATTCGCGCTCTTCGCGCCAGGCCTTCACGCGGGCCATCCACTGGCCGATGATACCTTCATTGGCCATGGGCTTCTTCATCCAGGAGGCAGCGGCGCTGAACGAAAAGCTGGTCGTCAGGAAAAGAGCCGTCAGCAAAGTGGCGATCGAGACGAGGTTCGCGCCCACCGGATTGAGAGCCGCGCGCAATCCCTCCGCGAGCAGCTTGCCGAGCAGGCCCCCTGCCGGCAAGGCGCCGCGAACGTCGGGAACGTGCACGAGAGTCATTTCCGCGGAAAGCGATAGGAGCAGCAATCCCCAGCCGATCAGCTTTGCGGTCGGCGCCTCCATCAGTTGGCTGCGGAACCAGCGCATGGCCACCATGAACATTCCAATCGGAAACAGAAACGCGCCGTAGCCGGCGAGCTGGAAGAACAGATCGGCGGTATGCGCGCCTACGGGACCAATCCAGTTGCGCGCCGGGCCGGAGCTCGGAGGCGCCGCGGAGACGTTGAAAGACGCGTCGTGCGGCGAATACGACAGCAGGCTCAGAGCCAGCAGGACCGCCAGGCTCAGGCCGACGAAGCCGATCATTTCGTTGAAGCGTTTGTTATCAGTCGGTGTAAGAACGCGCACAAAACTCTCCTCGGGCTATGGGGGGAAGGCCGCGTCGCAAGAGACTCGCGGGCTGCCGGCGCAGACACCACCGCAGCAACCGCGACGCCTCAGGGCTGGGTCGCGCGGGCGCTGTCGCGCGGGACCCATTCGGAGGAACGCGAGTACGGCGATGACTATAGCAAACGAGATTCGGCGGTGAACAGCGGTATTGGGCGGGCCGTGTTCCAGCAGCGCAATGCGCCAGTAGGGCCGGGAAACCGTATTGAGGGGCGAAAACGGCTACTCGCGAATTTTCTCGATTAGAACGTGGCGCGCACCGCGGTTTACAAGGGTTTTTGCCATATTCTAATAATTGGATTTCTCGATTAGAAAACCATATTGGGGGAATCTCGGGGGCAAAACCCAGTGGGCGCACGGGTGCATCACCGCCTTTCGGCGGCGGATGAGGCGCCCGAGTCTGTCGCGTATCAGACATTTTCGCGGGCACCAGCATAGCGCAAGAAACCAGTTCGCGAACCTGGACGGAGGTACAAGAAAGGTGTGACTGGCCTTCCTGCGCTTTCCGGGCCGGCAGGAAGAATGGCAATAGAAGACTCGGGACTAGACGTGGAATAGTCGCCCCGGAAAGACAGTCACGTAGATCTATTTCTGGCTGGAGAGTTCTGCAGCGCGCGCGGCGCCCTGCAAGGCCCCGCGGCGCCCGGGAGCATTTGTGAGTGCCGTCGCAAATTCTCTCGACGCCAAACCCGGGTGATTCTGCTGCAGCAGCAAGTAGCCGAGCTGCTCGCGGGCTGGAACGATCGGCCCCGGCGTCACAGGGAGCTTCTCGATCGCGTCCTCCTCATCGGCTGCCTGGCGCATCAACGCCAGAGCGTCTTCCAGGTTGCTATTCGCCTGGGCCGACCATGCCATGACCTCGCGCGCTAGAATACCTACCTGAGTGGCCCAATAGTCGTTGCCTGAAGTACGAAGCTCCGCGTCAATCCGCCGCAGTTTATCGGTTTCTGTTTGAGCCTCCGCAGCCCGCCCGGTCCGAGCGAGTCCGATCCCGCGTGCCCAAACTGCAATTGCAACAACATGGGGCGGGGCTCCCGTTGGTGGAATGATGTTCGCAGCGTCGGTCCATTGACTCCGTTCAATCGCGTAGCGAACCGGCATCGCGGTAGAGGCGTATCCTATTTTGAAATCCTCGCTATCCAGCCCTGGCATGTTTCCAAGTTGCCGAACGACCTCAGCCGCGTCTGCGTCGCGTCCAGTTTGCAGGTAGGCGTACTCGAGATAATCCATCGCGTGCAGCTCTTCACCCGCGTCGCCTTGCTGGTGTGCCGCGGCCCTCGCCGCAAGGTTGGAAGCGATGGAGTCGTCCCACAAGCCGAGTCGCGTGAATATGTGCGACGGCATGTGCAATGCATGTGGCGCCGAAGGCGCAATCTTGGAGTAAGCCCTTGCCGCGGCAAGGCCTCTCGGTGCGAGTTCTGCATTGTCGTAAGCGTGGATAAGGTAATGCGGGATTCCCGGGTGGTCAGGGTAGGCGAGATAGAGCGGCTCGAGCAAATCGGCTGCCCGCTTTTGATTCGCATGCGTCTTGTCCGCGGGCGATGCGCTTGCCAGGAGCGCGAGTGCGCAGAACACCTGTGATTCGGTATCTTTCAGATTTTCTGCCGCCAGCTCACGCATCGCGCGCTCATAGTTCAACGCTCGCGTGCGGTACGGGACGGTGTCGGCGTCCTGATATATCAAGCCGAGCGCGTTGACGAATTTGCGCTCGCGTTCGGAGCCAGGCTCGATTTGTCGCGCGAGCTGGACTTCCCGTAGCGCAACCGGAATCGTGGCGGGCGAAAGGGGCGGGTCCCAGAGCTGGTGAAAGTACGTCATGGCGATGCCCCAATGCGCCATCGCACACCGAGGATCCGTCTCCGCGACCCCCCGGAACGTATTTTCTGCAGGCGTGTAAGCGAAGGAGTGAAGGAGCGCAACGCCTCGGTCGAACTGCTGCTGAACCGCGGGTAGGCAGGAAGTCGGAAAAGATACTCTCCCCAACTTCTCGGGTACGCCGTGGTTGTGTTCCTCTTGCGCGTGCGAAGACGGTGAAACGATGAACATCAGGGAGAGGCATACTCGGGACCAATGTGACATCCTTACCTCCGGCGGTGTTACGCACTCGCGCGACAACCGATTGTACTCTGCGGCCGAGGAAGAACGTGCTCCGGTTTAGCCGATCGACCCGGAAACCGGAAACGGAGTGACCTTCAGGCGCTAGCTCGCGAGCTTGGACATCCACAGCAGGAGGGCGCAGCCGGCGATGATGCGGTAGATGGCGAAGGGCACGAATCCGTGGCGGCGGACCCAGGACATGAACCAGGCGACGACGCCATAGGCGACGATGAAGGAAACGACGAAGCCGATCGCGAGGATGACCCAACCCTGCTGGTCGATACCGGCGACTCCCAGGGCCTCGTCGCCCTTGCCGACGACCGATTTGAGAAGGTCATAGAGGGTTGCGGCGGCCATGACGGGCATCGAGAGAAAGAATGAAAACTCGAGAGCGGAGGCGCGCGACATTCCCGCGAGCTGTCCGGCGGTGATGGTGGACATGGAGCGCGACGTCCCCGGGAAGACGGCGGAGAGAATTTCGCACGCACCGATCCAGACAGCCTGGCCTAGGCTCATTTCTTCCATGTGCCAGGTGTGAATGCGTCCCTGCGGCGCGCCCTGTCCGGCGGCTTCGGATTTCGCGTTCATCGCGTCCACGATCCACATGACGATTCCGCCGATCACCAGGGCCGCGCCCATGATGCGCAAGTTCTCCAAATGCTTTCCGATGACTTTCGCCAGCAGGAGCGCGGGAATCGCGGTGACCACGAAAGCAACGATCGTGAGGCTGAGCGGATGAGTGAGAACGGTGCGGTCGCCACGCTCGCCGCGCGGAAACGTGGAAAGAAACTTCGCGATGCGAGCGCGGAAATAGAGGGGCAGACAGAGAATCGCGCCGAGTTGGATGACGATGGTGTACATCTTCCAGTAGCCGCTGGACAGCGGGACATGGAGCAGGGCTTCGGCGATGCGCAGGTGCGCGGTGGAGCTGACGGGCAGGAATTCCGTGAGACCTTCGATGATTCCCAAGATGACGGACAGCAGATAGTGATTCAAGCTTCCTCCAGCGATTTGGTCATGTGCCAGGCGTCGCGGCCGTTCGGGTAGTAGTCCTTTTTCGTTCCGCGAATACGATATCCGTGCTTTTGCCAGAAGGCAATTGCGGCTTCATTGTCAGTTGCGGTCTCAAGCTCGATCTCGGTGGCGCCGGCGGCGAGCAGGCGCCGCTCGGCTTCCGCTAACATTTGCGTTGCGACGCCGTGGCGCCGGTGGGATTCGAGAACGTCAATCGTGACGATGTAGCCGAATGTATCCTCGTGGGCGGTAATCATGAATCCGGCGATTTGGCCAGTGACCTCTGCGATCACGCAATCGCCGCCTGGGAGGCACAGATAGCTTTGCAGCTCGGGCTTCGAGTAGGCGAGGTCACGTTCGTAACACTTCTGGTCAATTTCGTAGAGGGTCTCGAAGTCGGAGGAGGTATAGCTGCGGAGCGTGATTTCCATGGGCGCCGACTAAGATTAAACCGGAAAGGCGGAACATTAACACAGAGATCATGGAGAAAAACCAGGACACCGAGAAACCAGAAACAACATCAGGAAACGAAAAGATTCACCGCAGAGGCGCAGAGAACGCAGAGAAAACAAAGAAACCAGAGAGAGCGCGGCGGCCCCCTACACTTCGAGGATGACGGGGAGGATGAGCGGGCGCTTGGCGGTCTGCTTGTTGAGGTAGCGCTTCAGATCCACGCGGATCTTTTCCTTGACGATGCTCCAGTCCATTTTTTCCTCGGGACTGGATTGCTCGACCGTTTTCAGGATCACTTCGCGCGCTTTAGCCAGAATCTCCTGGCCGTCGTCACTGGGGAGAAATCCGCGCGTGACGACCTCGGGCGTGCCTTCCAGCAGGCCCGTGTGCTTGTCAATGGCGATGATCGCCACCACCACGCCATCTTCGGAAAGGTGCCGCCTCTCGCGGATCACCACATCCTCGATTTCTTCGAGCGAGCCTGAATCCACCATCACGCGGCCGGCGGGAACGGGTTCTCGCTGCGATGCCTGGCCGTCGGCGGTGAACTCGACGGGATGGCCGCTCTCAAGGAGGAAAATCTGGCCGGAAACCGCGCCGACCTGCTCGGCCAGCGCGGCGTGCTGGAAAAGCTGGCGATACTCGCCGTGCATGGGGATGAAATATTTCGGCCGCACGAGCTGCAGGAGAATTTTCATCTCTTCCTGGCTGGCGTGGCCGGAAACGTGAATGGGAGCGTTGCGGCCGCCTTCGTAGTAAACGAGCACGCGCCGGCGGAAGAGGTGGTCGATCATGCGAAAAATGGCCTTTTCGTTGCCGGGAATGATGCGCGCGGAAAGGATGACGGTGTCGTTTTGGGAGATGCTGATTAGGCGGTGGTTGTCCACGGAGATGCGCGAGAGCGCGGACATGGGTTCGGCCTGGGTGCCGCTGGCGAGCACGACGAGTTTTTTGGCGTCGAAGCCGCGGATATCCTGTGGCCGGACGATGCTGCCGTCCGGAATACGCAATTTGCCGAGGCCGTGCGCAATCTCGACGTTGTCCACCATGCTGCGCCCGACGAAACCGACTTTGCGTCCCACGCCGCGCGCGACGTCGATCACTTGCTGGATGCGGTGGATCGAGCTGGAAAAACAGGAGACGACGACTTTTTCAGGAGCGGCACGGAATAGTTCCTCCATGCGCACGACGACGGCGCGCTCCGAGGGCGTGAACCCCGTGCGCTCGACGTTGGTGCTGTCGCTGAAGAGCGCGAGCACTCCTTCCTGACCGTAGCGTGCGAAGGTGTGCAGGTCGAAAGGTTTTCCATCCACGGGAGTGGGATCCATTTTGTAATCGCCGGTGTGGATGATGATTCCAACCGGGGTGCGGATCGCGAGCGCGACGCAATCAATCGTGCTATGGGTCACGTGCAGGTATTCGATCTGGAACGGCCCGATCTTGGTGATCTCGCCGGGCGCGACTTCGTTGAGCTTCGCCGAATCGAGGAGGGCATGTTCTTCGAGTTTTTTTCGCACGAGCGCGAGCGTGAATTGCGTGCCGTATACCGGGACGTTCAGGTCGCCAAGGATGTAGGGGATTGCGCCAATGTGGTCCTCGTGCGCGTGGGTGAGGATGATGGCGCGCACCATGCGTTTGTTCTGCTTCAGGTAGGTGATATCCGGGATGACGATGTCCACGCCGAGAAGTTCCTGCTCGGGGAACATCAGGCCGGCGTCAATGACAATGATGTCGTCGCCGAAGCGGAGGGCCATCATGTTCATGCCGAATTCACCCAACCCGCCCAGCGGAATGGCCCACAACGAAGATGCAGTCGAAGAAGTGCTCAAGTTTCTCGTTTTCCTTGGAACTTCAGGAATCATCGTATCACAGCGGCAGCGCTAGAAGCCGAAGTTGGGCAAACCCAAGATTCACCGCAGAGGCGCAGAGAACGCAGAGAAAAACTTGAGGCTTACCACAGAGGACACTGAGAATGCACAGAGAGCACGGAAAAAGGAAAGACCAAATGCGGGACACGGCGGTTGCCGAGCGCACATGCCGCGTGCCCCGCGAAATCGGTTGTCAGCCTTGGCGGAATGCTACTGTTCGAGAGCGATCGCCTGGATGACGAACTTACGCGCCTTGCCGATATGATCCACGGCGCGTTCCCGGGCGCCCGAACTGTCATCTTCCTTGGCGACGTTGTCGTGCGCCTTGTTGAGTTGCTCGACTGCCTTGTTCAGCTTGGCAATCCAGCGCGCGTTCGAATCGATGGATGGATGGTTGTCGAGGCTCTTGCCGTCGTCGGCGACGGATTTGACCTCGGCAATTGCCGCGTCGATTTCCGCGACGGCGTTCTTTTCCTGGTCGTGAAGCTGGCCGCTATCGGGGTGCTCGATGTAGGCGCGAGCGGCGCGCAATTGCCCGAGCGCGCTGTGGTAGGAATCGTACTTGGCGAGAGCGGTGGGCGCGGCGATGCTCAGTGCCAGAAACAGGGCTATAAGGGAAGCGGGGATCGCAAATCGATATTTGGCTTTCATCTTCGAAAATTCTCCTTCGTGGCTGGAATCTCCGCGCGGGGTATCGCGCTGCGGCCAACAATCTACCATCACAACGTGTCGGGAAGATAGACGGCAGGGGCCGCGGCCACGGTGGAATTCGGGGCGTGAGCGAATCGAGCATGAGCGCGAAACGGCTTGGCAACGTTCGGCGCCCCCGCATTCGCAAATTCCTCGAAAGCCTGTAAGATTGGCTGCGCTATTTGAGGAGATTTAAATCAGAGATGAAACGAATCGCCATTCTCGGTTCGACCGGCTCGATTGGCCGCCAATGCCTCAGCGTCGTTGATTCCTTGCCCGGCGCATTCGAGGTGGTGGCGCTGGCGGCGGGATCGAACATCGCCGTGGTTGCCGAGCAGTTCGCGCGGCATCGGCCGAAGCTTGTCTCGGTTGGGACGGAAGCAGGCGCCGTGAAACTGCGCGCGATGCTGAAGGCGCGGGGCGGCAAGACGGCGCCGCCTGAAATTTTGTCGGGCGCGGAGGGCATCGAACGGGTGGCGACGCACCCCGAGGCTCAGACGGTGGTATCGGCAGCGGTTGGGGTGGTCGGCTTGCGCGCGACTTACTTGGCCATCGAGCAGGGCAAGGACATCGCGCTCGCGAACAAGGAAGTCCTGGTGGCTGCCGGGGAAGTGGTGATGGCCGCAGTCGCGAAACGAGGCGTCGCGCTGCTCCCAGTGGATAGCGAGCACAACGCAATTCACCAGTGCCTGCGGGCCGGCAGCTATCGCGAGGTGCGGCGATTGATCCTGACGGCGTCCGGCGGGCCGTTTCGCAAGACGCCCGTCTCGCGGATGGCCAAGGTGACGCCCAAGCAAGCCCTGGCGCACCCCAATTGGAAGATGGGCCAGCGGATCACCATTGATTCCGCCACGCTGATGAACAAGGGTTTCGAAGTAATCGAGGCGAAATGGCTGTTCGGCATGGATCTGGACAAGATTCGGGTGGTAATCCACCCGCAATCCACAATTCACTCGATGGTTGAATTCGTGGACGGCTCGATCCTGGCGCAACTGGGACCCACCGACATGCGCATGCCCATTCAATATGCGCTAACTTATCCGCAGCGAGTTGCATCTAAGCAATGTGCGCTGGACTGGTCCGCGCTGCGAAGGCTGGACTTCGAGGACGTGCCTCCGCGGAAGTTCCGCTGCTTCGAACTGGCGAGGGAGGCGGCGCGCCAAGGTGGGCCTTTGCCGTGCGCGCTGAATGCGGCGGACGAAATCGCCGTGGCGGCGTTTCTGGAGCGGAGGCTCTCGTTCCCGGGAATTGCGGCGGTGATCGAGCGGGTACTGGAGCAGATGCCACGCGGCGCGATGCACAGCGTGGATGACGTGCTGGCGGCGGATGCAGAGGCACGGCGTCTGGCTCATCTGGCCGTGGATCGCAAGCGGTAGCGCCGAGGGGGGTCTTGTTGTTTGCCTTTAGGCGCTGGGGCGGCAAAGGACGCATTTCGAAACGCGCCGGCTTTCCTGTAAAATAAAGAGAGATGATGACGGACACACTCAGGATTCTAATCGCCGGCGGCATCGTACTCGGCATCCTCGTCCTGCTCCACGAGTGGGGCCACTTCATCGTCGCGAAATGGTGCGGCGTGCGCGTGGACGTGTTTTCCATCGGATTCGGCCCGCGCCTCTGGGGAGTAAAGCGCGGCGACACGGATTACCGCATCAGCGGGTTGCCGCTCGGCGGTTACGTCCGCATGGCGGGCGACAACCCTGTCGAGGAGCGCACCGGAGCAGCTTACGAGTTCCTTTCGCGGCCGCGGTGGCAACGCTGTCTGATTGCCATTGCCGGACCGGCGATGAACATACTTCTCACGTTTGTGGTTTTCATGGGAGTTTTCTGGCTGGTCGGGATCCCCACGCCAAGTTATTTCCGCCAGCCTGCGGACGTGGTGGCAGTCCCACATGCTGCATCGCCGACAGGCGTGCAGGCCGGGGACCGCATCGTCCAAGTAAACGGCGTGAAGACTCCGGCATGGAGAGATGTTTTCACGCAGGCCGAAAACGCGAAGCCGGGAGATTCGCTCTCGGTGGTTGTATCGCGCGGCGGCGCAGAGAAAGCTCTCACCATCGCGGTCCCGCCGCTGGCAACCTCCGATGATCTATTCGGCTATCCGGCCATGCGGGCTGTGCTGGACGAAGTTCTTCCAGGCACGCCGGCGGACAAAGCGGGATTGCAGTCCGGTGACGTCGTGACTTCCATAGATGGCCAGCCCGTGGTCACGTGGCCTCAGTTTGTGGACGCCGTCCACAATTCCGAAGGCCGCGAAATTCGCTTCGTCGTGTCGCGAAATGGCAAGGACATGCCGCTCGCCGTCACTCCGGCGCGGACAATGGATCCGGACGGCAAAATGGTATGGCAGGTGGGAGTGTTGCCCGGCACGCAGGATTATTATGAGCGGGAGTCATTTTTTGCCTCGGCGAGGAATAGCGCCGGTTCCACGGTAAACGGAGTTCGCCAGATTGGAAATGTTCTCGGCGGCCTGGCCAGTGGCAAAGTTTCCGTGCGCGATTTGCAGGGCGTCATCGGAATCGCCCGCGAGTCGGGGCGAGCGGCGAAGCGCGGCCCGGTGGACCTGCTGTTCCTGGGGGCGGTGATCAGCCTGAATCTTGGCTTGCTCAATCTTCTGCCGATTCCGATCCTCGACGGAGGCCACGTCCTGATGCTGGCGATCGAGGGCGTGATGCGCCGCGATTTGAGCATCGCGTTCAAGGAGCGATTCGTACAGGTCGGCCTCGTGTTTCTTCTAGGCCTTTTCGCCTTCGTGATGTACAGCGACATCATGAGGATCATTCAGGCTCACCACTAAGACGCAGTCGCGGGCGTCCGCCTGCGGCTGGATTACATTCCCGCGACGGCTGGAAACCCGTTTTTGGTACAATTGTGGTTGGGACAATGTCAGCCACTCCTCTACACCGTGTATCAACCGGCGAGCGCATCAACGATAACGAGCCAGCAGGCCGTCTACAGAAGGAGTTGAGCTCGCGCGGAATTCGGCTGACGCGCCAGCGGCGCGTCGTGCTGCAGGTGATGGAGTCCGCGGCGCGCCACATGGATGCCTCCGAAATCCTCGAACAGGCGCAGAAGATTGACGCGGACATCACGCGCGTCACGGTGTATCGCACTCTCGACCTCCTGAAAGGCTTTGGTCTGATTGACGAGCTCGACCTGCTGCATCTGCGCGGACATCGCCATTATTACGAGAGCCACGGGCCGCGCGACCATATCCACGTCGCCTGCATTCGCTGCGGTAAAGTCCGCGAGGTCGAAAGCCCGCTCTACGAGGACCTGAAGAAACAGATCTCTCGCGACTGCGGCATCGAAATCAGCGTTGCGCGTACGGAGATCGGCGGGGTTTGCGACGATTGCAGGGGGAAGAGCGTGAGTGGCGATTAGTGATTGGTGATTAGTGACTCGTGATTCCGTTGGTTGACCCCGCCTCAGTTTCACCTCGGAAGAGATTCAACGGCTGCAGCGATATTGGCTCTAATTTCTCTTGGCCGCCTGGAAATATTCCTTCGCCTGGTCGATGTCCTTCAGCACTTGCTCGCGCAGCTCCGCGGGGCCGGAGAATTTGCGCTCATCGCGCAGGCGGTGCCAGAAGCGCACTTCGAGATCCCCGCTAGTCAAATTCTCGGTGAAATTGAACAGATGGGATTCTATCGTGAGTCGTGCGCCGTCGAAGGTGGGCCGCATGCCGACATTGGTCGCCGCGCGGTAGGATTTCCCCGCGACGACAGCCTCCGTGGCGTACACGCCTGTTTTCGGGAGCACTTCCTGATCGGTCGCCAGGTTCAACGTGGGTACGACGAGCTTTCGCCCCTGCCCGGTGCCGGTGCGTATCTGGCCTTCGAGCGCGTAGGGTCGTCCGAGCATGTTGCGCGCCTCGTCCACGCGCCCTTCGCGAATCGCGGCGCGTATCGCCGTGCTGGAAACCACGCCGCCGCGTTCGATCACCGGCGGCACGATTTCGACCGCGAATCCCCATTGCTGGCCCAGTTCGCCGAGCAGCGTTACATCTCCGGCTCCCCGATGCCCGAACCGGAAATTGCCGCCCACGAGAACCGCTTGCACGGCCATCGAATCCAGGAGAAAGCGCCGCACAAAATCTTCGGGGCTGACGTTTGCGAGTTCCGCGTCGAAGCGCAGCACCAGCACGGCATCAATTCCGGTGGCGTTGATCGCCGCGAGTCGCTGTTCAAGCGTCTGGAGTAGGGCGGGGGCTTCGGCCGGCCGCAGAACCTTCGCCGGATGGGGGTAAAAGGTCAGCATTGCCGCCAACGCATCCGACCGGCGAGCTTGATCGAGTACCGTGTGCAAAATCCTCTGATGGCCCAGGTGGACGCCGTCGAAATTGCCGATGGTGACGACGGAGCGCTTTCCCGAATTGCCGAACCGCGCCACCCACTCCTGGGCGGAATGCACGACGCCAAACGCCATCAGAGTTCGACCTCGAATTGCAGTCCGTCGTACGATAGCCGAACGTGCTCCGGCAGCTTGGCATTGGCTTCCACGTGGCCGAGGTCGTGGCAGATGTGCGTGAACCAGGCGCGCTTCGGCTTCAGTTCTGCGATTAGAGCGAGCGATTGTTCGACGGTGGAATGCGTGGGGTGCGGGACGTAGCGCAGGGCGTCGAGGATGAAATCGTCCAGCCCGCCGAGCAGGGCCTTCGAGCTTTCCGGCACCTCGCTGAAGTCGGTCAGGTAGGCCATTTTCCCCACGCGGAAACCGAGGACGGGCTGCGTGCCGTGAATGGCCGAGATGGGCACGAAACGCGCGCCGAAAAGATCGAATGGCCCGTCGATCGTGTGCAGGTCGATCAGTGGGATGGTGGTGCCGGGCTGCGCCTCTTCGAAAATGTAGGAGAACTGGCGCTTCAGGATCGCGAGCGTATCGGCGGCGGCATAAATCGGCACGGCGCCTCGCTGCTTCAAATTGAATGGCCGAATATCGTCGAGGCCGAGGATGTGATCGGCGTGCCCGTGCGTGAAGATGACCGCGTCCAGCCGATCAATTCCCGCGCGCATGGCCTGGAAGCGGAAATCCGGCGTGGTATCAATCACGACGTTGCGTCCGCCGTAGGCGAGCAGGATCGAGGGGCGCGTGCGCTTGTCGCGCGGATCGGCGGATTCGCAGACGGCGCAGTGGCATCCGAGGGTCGGCACGCCCATGGATGTTCCCGATCCGAGCACGGTCAGTTGAATTGAGGACATGAACTCAGAGAAACGATTTTACACTTTCGCGGTGAGAACTAGCTAGGTGGGAGGCCGGAGCTACGATGACGATCGGAACCGGATCGTGAAGAGAGATCCTTCAGCCGACCAAGGCAAAAGCGCCGGCTTCAGGATGACGATCCTGGTCGGATCGTCACTTTTTGGCGTTCTTCTTTGCCATCGCCTCGGCAGCCGCTTTCGAGATTTCCATAAACGTAAGCTTCAAACTGCCGACCACTTCAACCAGCAACTCGTCGTCCGCTTTGGCGAGGTTGCCGCGCGTTTTCTCGCGCAGCGCGTCGAGCATATCAATCACCTCGCGGGCTCCCTCGAGGTCCACATAGGCCTGGCCGGTCTGCGGATCGGCCATACCGCCCATCATTGCAGCCGCGTTGCGCGTCAGAAAATCCACCAGCATCTGAAAGCTGCGCGACGACGCGACGGTCTCGGCGGGAGCCTCCACGGCAAGCGGGCTCGCGGCGGTTGGCTCCGGAGACGCCGGAGCGGCCTTTGCTTTCGCGGCAGCTTGCGCGATGGCGGCCTTTGTCGCCGCCTCTTCCTCGCGACGCTCCTGCTCGACCGCGCCTTCGCGCAAGTCGCCTGTCTCGGTGAAATGCCGCCGGTCTACGACCTTGAAGCCTTCTTCTTGCTTGGGATCAGCCACGCTGGGTGCCCTCGACTCTCGGTGGTGCTTGGAGAACGGCCGCCGCGTCTTTGAGAGGCAGCGCCGTGTTGGATGTTGACCGTGAGCGAAAAGTCTAACATCCGCATCTGCTGGCGACAAGGCGCCCGCAAGATTGTCTGCGGCGCGCACTCTTTCCTTGTTACGCGCGAATTGTCACTGTAAATTGTCGTGTCGCGAGGCGCGGCAACGGATCGGCACGCCTCCGAATTCATCATGCGCCAGCGGAAACAATCATCGAAGCGGAGGCAGCCGAAGGGCGCGCGGCGCCGCAGTGCGCCCAACCGGGCGCGGATAGCGATCACCGCGCGCGACCGTGCCGCGGGGAAGTGGTTTGAAAGGCTGGTCGCGCTGCAGGCGCGGCTCCGCGGCGCAAACGGGTGTCCGTGGGATCGCGAGCAGACTCACGGATCGCTCCGCAAATTCCTGATCGAGGAGACCTACGAGGTTCTCGACGCGATGGAGTCGGACGATCCGCGCAAGTTTTGCTCCGAACTGGGCGACTTGCTGCTTCAGGTTGTTTTTCAGGCGATTCTCGCCGAAGAGACCGGAGGCTTCACGATATCGGACGTGATCGAATCCGTGCACGCGAAGATGGTCCGCCGCCATCCGCATGTTTTCGGTAGCACCAAGGCCGGTACTTCGGCGGAAGTGCTGAAGAGTTGGGAACAGATCAAGGCCGAAGAACGCGCAGAAGAACACAGCGCGAAGGTAAGAACGGCAGGGAACAACGCTGCCGCAAATTCGATTCTCGGAGGTGTGCCGCGTTCGCTTCCCGCGGTGCTGGAAGCGTATCAACTCACGCGCCGCGCGTCGCACGTGGGCTTTGATTGGGAGAACCTGGGCGGCATCTTCGACAAGCTCGATGAGGAAAAGCGCGAACTCGCGGCGGTGGCGCCACCGGGCCGTGCCAGCGCAACCAAGCCCAGCGCTCGGCTCGAGGAAGAGGTCGGCGATCTGCTTTTCGTGGGAGTGAACGTCGCGCGGTTTCTGGGCGTGGATCCCGAAATTGCGCTGAAGAGCGCGAATCGCAAATTCAAGCAGCGTTTCCAATGGATGGAAACCGCTGCGGCCCGCGAAGGCCGCCGCTTCGCCGATTTGCCGCGCGAACGCATGGAAGAATTATGGAATGAAGCGAAGGCGCACGGGTAGACTGGCGACTGTGGATCTTATTTCGACGGGCAAAGTCCATAAGGCATCGTTATACTTACCGCAATAATTACAAATTGGACTTATAGCTCGCTACACGACTAAATCGCATCAGGAGCGACGACAGCCGATGACGGAGCCTCAGGGCGTCAATCTCTGGTCAACGGAAGCTCATGCACTCGACTATCTCCGCCGCGCGGATTCCATTCCGCATCGCCTCGAGGGCGAGTCCTGTCTGGTGGAATGCTTGCCGGCGGGTGCGCAGCGAATTCTCGACTTGGGAACAGGTGCCGGGAGACTCGTGGCGCTGTTGAAGGCCGCCCGGCCCGACGCGCAGTTCGTCGCGCTCGACTTTTCGGCTGCGATGCTGGACAAGTTGCGCGGCCTTTACGGGAACGACGCCTCTGTGACCATCGTCCGGCATGACTTCGACACGACGCTGCCTCCGATGGGGCGCTTCGACGCCGTGATTTCGAGCTTCGCGATTCATCACGCGGTGCATGAGAGAAAGCGATCGTTGTATCAAGAAATATTCGACCTTTTGACGCCCGGAGGAGTTTTCTGCAATCTTGAGCACGTTGCATCGCCGTCGCCGATGGTCCACGACCGGTTTCTCGAAGCCATCGGCTGGCCGGATGAAGACCCGTCGAACAAATTGCTCGATCTCGAAACGCAGCTGCAATGGCTTCGCAAGATCGGTTTCGCGGATGTCGATTGCTTTTGGAAGTGGCGCGAACTCGCGCTCTTCTGCGGCACCAGGCCAATTTAGGCGCAGGCGGCGCCATCGGTTGCGCGTAAACTCCGAAAAGAATCCCGTATACTCGGCGTGCGCTCACGATGACTCAGCCCCTTACCATGCGCGAAATCGAAATCCGCCACTGCTCGACGCTCGCGGAATACGAAGAATGCGTCCGCCTCGAACATTCCGTATGGGGCGAGGAGATTGCCGTGCCGTCGGCGCTGTTCGTGGTCGCACATCATACGGGCGGCCAGGTGCTGGGAGCGTTTCACGAGGGCAAAATGGCGGGTTTTACTTTGGCGCTGGCTGCCATGCGTTCGGGCAAGGCTTATCTGCACTCGCACATGACCGCGGTCCTGCCGGAATTTCGCGACCGCGGAGTTGGCCGCCGGCTGAAGCTGTTTCAACGCCAGGACGCTCTCAAACGCGGCATCGACCTCATCGAATGGACGTTCGATCCACTCGATCTCAAGAACGGACACTTTAATCTGGTGCGCCTCGGCGCCGTGGCGCGGCGGTATATTCCGGACTGTTACGGCGTAACCGGTAGTCCGCTGCACGGCGGCCTGCCGACGGACCGGCTGGTCGCGGAATGGTGGCTGGGATCGGACCGCGTGAAATCCATCCTCGCGGACGACGTGCCGCCGCTGAAAGGCTCGGCGGAACGCGTGTCGGTTCCGGCGAATATCGCCGAGATCCGGGAAAGCGATCGCGCGTCGGCCGCCCGTCTGCAGACCCTGGCCCGCGAGCAGTTTCAGACCTGGTTCGCGAAGGGCTACGTCGCGACGGGCGTCGAATCGCGCGGCGCCGAGACGGATTATTTGCTCGAGCCGGCCGCTCCGATTGCCAGGCTACATATTTCCGAAATGGCCAAGGACTGAAAGGCGAGCATGCGACTCCGGAAGATCACGCTTCGCGAAATTCATCTGCGGCTGCTCTCGCCGTTTCAGACCAGCTTCGGCACATCGGATCTTCGCCGCATCTTGCTGGTCGAAGCGGACGTTGACGGAGTCTCCGCGTGGGGCGAATGCACGGCCTGCGAGAATCCGTTCTACTCCTACGAAACAGTCGAGACGGCGTGGTTGATCCTGCGCGATTATCTGTGGCCGTTGCTGAAGGGAAGGGAGATCGCCGCGGCGTCTGAGGTGGGGGATCTGCTCGCGGCTGTACGCGGACACAACATGGCAAAGGCCGCGATTGAAGCGGCCTTCTGGGACGCCGAAGCGAAGCAGAAGAACCTGCCGCTGGCAAAACTTTTGGGCGGCACGCGCGACCAGATTCCGTGCGGCGTGTCCATAGGAATTCAGCCGACGATAACCGGGCTCGTCGCGAAGGTGGAGGAAGCGCTCGCCGCCGGCTATCAGCGAATCAAGATCAAAATCAAGCCGGGCCTCGACGTCGAACCGGTACGCGTGCTCCGCGAGCGGTTCCCGAGCATCCGGCTAATGGTGGACGCCAACTCCGCGTATCGCCTCGAAGACGTGGCGTTGCTCAAGGCGCTCGATGCCTACTACCTGATCATGATCGAGCAGCCGCTCGGTTGGGACGATATCTACTCCCACGCGCAGCTTCAGCGCCAGCTCGAGACGCCGATCTGCCTCGATGAGTGCATTCACGACGTCGAGCACGCGCGCGCCGCGATCGAGACCCGCGCTTGCCGCATCATCAACATCAAGCTCGGCCGAGTCGGAGGCCACGCCTCCGCCCGCCGGATTCACGATCTGTGCCAGGCGAACGCAATTCCCGTGTGGTGCGGGGGCATGCTGGAATCGGGGATCGGCCGCGCGCACAACATCGCGATGTCGTCGCTCGCGAATTTTTCGCTGCCGGGTGATGTTTCCGCCAGCCGCCGCTACTGGGCGGAAGACATCATTGAGCCGGAAGTGGAGGTGACGCGCCAGGGAACGATTCATGTTCCCACCGCGCCCGGAATCGGCTATGCGCCGCGACTGGATCGCATCGAATCGCTCACGCAGCGGCGCGAGGTACTGGAATAGCCTGTGAGTGTCGCGGCCCCGTCATCGATCGGCGCGTCCAGGTCGCGCCCGAGTTCTTCTCTCCTCGCGCTTGGTCTCGTCGCTGTCCTGTTCGCGTGGTCGATCAACTACATTGTCGGAAAAATCACGCTGAAGCATCTCGACGCACTGACTCTCGCGTCATTCCGCTTTCAAGCGTCCGCCCTGGTGCTGCTCGCGGTCTATTTTAGCCGGCGCACACACACGCCGCTGCGGGCGCACGACCTGTGGACATTCGCCTATCTCGGAGTTTTCGGCTTTGCTATCAATCAGGGAAGTTTTGTCATCGGGCTCTCGCTCACCACGTCCGCGCATTCCGCGATCGTCGTCGCGCTCGGGCCGATTCTGATTCTGGCGATGGCCTCGGCGATGCGCCTGGAAACGCTAACGGTGGGAAAAATTCTTGGCATGCTGATTTCATTTTCGGGCGTGCTGGTGCTTGAAACCGACGGCGGTTCGCCGCTGCATTCGCCCTTGCTGCTCGGCGACCTGATCACTCTTGCGGGTACGCTCGGCTATTCGATTTATACCGTGCTTGCCAAGCGAGTGGCGGGCGCGTACGACACGATTTCCATGAATACCTTTAACGCGACGGTCGCGGCGATTATTTGGCTTCCGCTAGCGCTGCGGCAGGGAAGCCGGCTCAATTGGTCGAGCGTGGGTTTGGCGGGATGGGCGGGATTGTTCTACATGGTGACGTGCAGCGCGGTGGGCGGCTATCTGCTTTTTTACTGGCTGCTGCGCCACATGGAGGCTTCGCGCGTCGTGGTGGTGAACTATCTTCAGCCGGTGGTGGTGGTCCTGCTGTCCATTCCGCTGCTCCGCGAACATCCAACCGCACGATTGCTCGAAAGCGGCGCGCTCGTGCTTTTAGGCGTGTATCTCGCCGAGCACGCTTCCGCCCGGGAACGCCGGCAGAGAATCTAGATCCCGTCGCCGCGGCGCGCGCAAAACAAAAAGGCGGCGGCGCAAGCGACGCCGCCTTTGATCGTGCACAGAACGCCTACTTGATTTCGCGAACTATGGTTTCGGTGGAGCCGGAAGAACCATTTCGCAGTCAATCTGGATGGTGATTTCATCGCCTACCATTCCAGGATCGGCGCTGACGTGGAAGTCCTGGCGATTGATCTTGGTGCTGGCGGCGAAACCGCGTCGCGTTCCCATGTGAGTGTCGATAGCGCTGGGGCCAGCGACGTCCAGCGTCACTTCCTTGGTCACATCCTTGATCGTGAGGTCGCCAGTGACCATGAGCTTGCCATCGCCCGCCTTCGTGATCTTCGTCGACTTGAAGGTGATGCTGGGGTACTTGGCGACATCGAAGAAGTTCGGACTCTTCAGGTCATCGTCACGTCGCGACACGCGCGTGTCAACGGAGCCGACGTCAATGGTCACATTGACGGTTGACTTGGTAACGTCCGCATCATCGAGCACAACCTGTCCGCTGATCTTGGTGAATTCGCCCTGCACATTGGAAATGCCCAAGTGCCGAACCGTGAACTGCGCATTCGAATGCATGGGATCCAGATTCCAGGTGCTTGTCGCCGCAAGCGACGGCAACGCCAGCGCCGCCACGAATCCTGCCAGTACGAGAAACTTCTTCATCTGCTGCCTCCTCAGAATTGTCTTTGCGATCGAAGTTCGGTTATTCGCGGCGACAGCTTCGCCGCATGAATTCCTGTTGGAACCCACCCATTAGCCGGAGATTCCCTGGGGACCGCCCGGCCCACCGAAAGTATATACCGGTTTCCCATTCAGGCAACATTTTCGGGCTGGTGGGAGAGCCTACTCACATCGTATCCCCCTGGCGAAGTTGAAATGCATTAGTCCGAAGCGGTGGGAAGAACTCGCCGCCCGGCGGAAAGGGGAGGAGCCGGGCGGCGCG